>ENA-OQKO01000041-OQKO01000041.1-human-gut-metagenome-genome-assembly--contig:-NODE-41-length-154493-cov-20.677954_pt1 | contig 154493 bp, 130 predicted proteins | sample MGYA00242777_ERZ504796 | MGnify/ENA primary metagenome ERZ504796 (study PRJEB26092, sample SAMD00036404) | human gut metagenome | host: Homo sapiens | study: EMG produced TPA metagenomics assembly... | reverse complement strand
TCCAGATATAGATTTACAGCATATGTCTTATCCTCAACAGATACTTTTCTTTTGGACATAAAATATGCTCCCTCCTAAGTGACAAGTTTTTATTATTTCACTTGTCTACCTAGAAGGGAGCATATCAATTTCCCGACAGCCCCTTTTCTTTTTGTCCGGAAAAAAACTTGTAAATAAGACGCGAGTGTGCAAAAATAGACATGAAACAGATGCGGAGGCATCCTGAAAAAAAGAGGAGAACAACATGGAAAAACAGAAAAAAATAGCGCTGATTAACGATCTGACAGGCTTTGGCCGGTGCTCGACGGCTGTGATGGCGCCGATCGTGTCGGCGATGAAGATTCAGGCGGTGGCAGTTCCGACCGCAATTCTCTCGGCACATACGCAGTTTCCAACGTATTACTTTGATGATTATACCGACCGGATGAAGGAGTACATTCAGACCTATAAGGATCTGAAGCTCGATTTCGATGCGATCTCGACCGGCTTTTTAGGATCGGAACAGCAGGTGGATATTGTGCTTGATTTTATCCGCCATTTCAAGACGGACCGCAACTTTGTCATCGTCGATCCGGTCATGGGAGACTATGGAAAGCTGTATCGGACGTACACGAAAGAGATGTGCGACAAGATGAAAGAGCTGGTTCACTACGCGGATATCATCACGCCGAACCTGACAGAACTCTGTACACTGCTCGATGCGCCGTATCCGGAGAACGGGGCTTCGATTGAGGAACTGAAAGAAATGTGCGGAAAACTGGCGGAACGGGGACCGAAACATATTGTTGTGACGGGCATCCACTTTAACCAGACGCAGATTGCCAACTTTATCTATAACAAAGGCGAAGACTTCCAGATTGTCATGGTAGACCGCATCGGCGGCGACCGGAGCGGTACGGGAGATGTCATTGCGGCAATTATCGCAGGCATGTATCTGAACGGCCACAGCCTGTACGAGTCGGTGAAAAAGGCGGCGGATTACGTATCGAAATGCATCCGCTACTGCGAAGAAAACGAAGTGCCAAGCTACTGGGGACTCTGCTTTGAAATGTTTATGAAGGACTTAACGGAGGAAGCGTAATGTATTTATATACTGTAACCGGAGCCGTCGGCGAGGAAGGGTATCTCGACCTTGCAAAGAGCGGCGATCTTACCGGAAAAAATGTCTATGTCAACATGACAAACAAATGCCCGTGCAGCTGTGTGTTCTGTCTGCGCCAGACGAAACAGCAGCAGGAGGGAAATACACTGTGGTTAAAAGAGGGCGAGCCATCCGTTGAGACGATGCTGGAGCTGTTCGCACAGTACGATCTGAACGTGATCAATGAACTGGTCTTCTGCGGCTTCGGAGAACCGCTTGAGCGGCTTGAGGATGTCTGTCGGGTGATCGATTCCTTAAAAGAAACGTATCCGAACCTGAAAGTGCGTCTGAATACGATCGGTCTTGCCAACCTGATATATGGAAGAGATGTCACCCCGGAATTAAAGGGAAGATTCGATACCGTCTCGATTTCCTTAAACGCGCCGGATGAAAAGGAATTTCTGGAGCTCACGCGGTCGAAATTCGGCATCCAGTCGTACGAGGCGATCAAGGAGTTTGCGGTTCTTTCCAAACAGTATGTGCCGAATGTTGTGATGACGGTTGTCGAGAAAGTCATGCCAGAGGAGAAAATTCAGAAGTGTCAGGAGATCTGTGATACCTTAGGAGTTACTTTACGTGTCCGCCCGTTTGAAAATTGAGAGGCCCGCAATCTTTCGCTTGTGTTTGAACGACATAACGCCTATAATGGGAAGGAAAAACAAAAGAGAGGGAGAGACGTATGAACGAGTCTAATGGAGTCATCCGCGATGCGAGAAAGCTCGGTATTCCTAAAATGCTGATTCTCGGATTGCAGCACATGTTTGCCATGTTCGGTGCAACCATTCTGGTGCCGATTCTGGTAAACAGCTACTTTGTAGACGCATGCGGCGAGGGACCGTCCCGCGGTCTTACCGTATCCGTCACACTGTTCTGCGCCGGCTTTGGAACCCTGCTGTTCCATCTGTGCGCGAAATTTAAAGTACCGGCATTTCTTGGTTCTTCGTTTGCATTCTTAAGCGGTTTCGCCGCTGTTGCAAACCTGAATACCGGAAAATATGCCAGCATGAGTGTCAACGACAAGGCAGCCTATGCCTGCGGAGGTATTGTGGTAGCAGGTCTTCTGTACCTGATTTTTGCTTTGATCATCCGCATGGTCGGCGTCAAACGCGTGATGCGCTACCTGCCGCCGGTTGTCACAGGTCCGGTTATCATCTGCATTGGCCTCAGCCTTGCTGGTTCCGCCATTAATAATGCTTCGACGAACTGGTTCCTGGCACTGGTTGCGCTGGCAGTCATCATCATTTTCAACATCTGGGGAAAAGGAATGTTCAAAATCATTCCGATTCTGATGGGCGTTGTGATTGCCTACGCTGTGGCAGTTGTCCTGAATGCACTCGGCATCAAAAATCCGGACGGATCCGTGATCATCAACTTTGCGCCGGTTGCACAGGCAGGCATCATCGGACTTCCGCCGCTGCAGCTCTGCAAATTCGATCTGACCAGCATTATGATCATGGCACCGATCGCGATCGCGACCATGATGGAGCATGTCGGCGATATGTCGGCGATCTCTGCAACCGTAGGAGAGAACTTCCTTTCTGATCCGGGCCTTCATAGAACCCTGCTCGGTGATGGTCTTGCAACCGCAATGGCAGGTTTCATCGGCGGACCGGCCAACACGACGTACGGCGAGAACACCGGCGTTCTGGAATTGAGCCGCGTACATGACCCGAGAGTCATCCGTATTGCCGCAGTCTTTGCGATTATCGTCAGCTTCATTCCGAAGGTATCGGCACTCATCAGCACCATGCCGTCCTCTATCATCGGAGGCGTCAGCTTCATGCTGTACGGTATGATTTCTGCCATCGGTGTGCGCAACGTGGTAGAGAATAAAGTAGACCTGACCAAATCGAGAAACCTGATCATCGCGGGCGTCATCTTTGTCTGCGGACTGGGCTTCAGCAACGGTCTCTCCTTTACGATCGGCGGAACGACCGTCACCCTGACTGCACTTGCCATTGCAGCCATCGCAGGAATCCTGCTGAACATGATTCTGCCGGGCAATGATTACGAATTCGGCGTAAACGAGTCCGGGGACGAGAACAGAGGAATCCACGCATAAAGAAAAATGCAAAAGAAAATCCGTTTTTTCTGCATTTCGGTACGGGCAAGTGTATACAGGAGAGCAAGAAGATGTAAGGTTGGTAAAAAAATGACACACGAAAGATCGAAAAAGGGGATGATGGGACAGGTCGTCGGATCCTTATATTACCTGGATCCAACGGTGATTCCGCGGCTGAAAAGTCTGCGAAGCGGTGACGATCCGGTGTTTTCGTTTGGTGTTTTATTTTACGCGCTCAAACGCAATCCGCGGAGAGTGGTTCAGCACGTAGATGATGCCGCGCCGTTCAAATCCGTTTTTCTGGATCAGATGCTGCATGATTTGATTGTCCGCATGCGTATCGACGCGCAGGTGCGGGATCTGTGCCCAGCAGTAATCGACGATCTGGGAGAAAAATCCGTGGATTGTTCCGTCTGAGGCAACCTGGTGGATCGTGCCATACGGCGCATCGGAGAGCCAGGAGCCATTGTCGATCTGCAGATACGTCGGATCCTCACCGATGATGAAGGCAAACGCGCCGTGCAGCGTGCCGTTTTCTTCCAGGACAAAAAGCTGTTTGTTACGGATTCTGTTGTGAATCAGCTCCTCCGGCGGAAAATGGTTTCCCCACTGATTCGGATTTCCGGTTTCCTGCATAAAAGAGCGGGCGTACGCATAGATTGACATGATCGAAGTAAAATCCTCCGGGACGGCAAGTCGTATCATGATAAAAATTCTCCTTTTAGTTCAAAATAAGCAGTTTTATTGTAGCACAGCGGACGATGAAGCACAAGAAAGAGAAAACAGGATTTGACTTTTTGAAAAATCCCATGTACAATGCAGTTAGTTACAACTAACTAAAACAACCAAAACCACAACAAAATGATTTCTGCCGGTCCTGGATGGGCCGGTTCCGTATCAAATTGTCAGAAAGGAAAGAATATGAAACAAAATCGAAAACGAAAAGAGACGGCGGGCATGAATTTTCTCCGCTATCTCGGTCCGGGACTTTTTGTCACGGTCGGTTTTATCGACCCGGGAAACTGGGCATCCAACATTGCCGCCGGATCGGGTTACGGCTACGAGCTTCTGTGGATGGTTACCCTGTCCACGATCATGCTGATTTTTCTGCAGCACAATGCGGCGCATCTCGGCATTGCCACGGGAAAGTGCCTCTCGGAGGCGGCGAGCCTCTATCTGCCTGCGTGGCTGAAAAACACGATTCTTGCGACGGCGATGATGGCAGCTGTGGCGACCGCAATGGCGGAGATCCTCGGCGGTGCGATTGCGCTCCAGATGCTGTTCGGCATTCCGATCAAGCTCGGCAGCATGATGATTCTCGTGCTGGTTCTGATCTGTGAGTTTACAAGTGCTTACAAACGGATTGAAAAACTGATCATTGTGTTTGTCTCGCTGATCGGCTTTTCGTTCCTCTTTGAGGTCTGGATCGCCGATATCGACTGGGCGCAGGCGGCTGTCGGCTGGGTAAAACCGTCGTTTCCAGAGCACTCAATGCCGGTCATCTTAAGCGTCCTCGGTGCGGTCGTCATGCCGCACAACCTGTTTCTCCACTCGGAAATTATTCAGAGCCGCCAGTGGAATCTTGAGGATGATGAGGTGATTGCGCGCCAGTTAAAGTATGAGTTCAAAGACACCCTGTTTTCCATGATCATCGGATGGGCCATCAACAGTGCAATGATCCTGATGGCGGCCGCAACGTTTTTCCAGCCGCAGAGTGCAAAGCAGGTGGATGATCTCGCAACGGCGGGAAAGATGCTGACACCGCTCCTTGGAAATGCCGCATCGGTGATTTTTGCAGCAGCGCTTCTGCTCGCCGGAATTTCATCGAGCATCACCGCGGGAATGGCGGGCGGAACGATTTTTTCGGGGATTTTTAACAAGCCGTATGAGATCAAGAGTAAGGAGACACGCTGGGGAATCCTTCTTACCATGATCCCGGCCGCAGCGGTCATTCTTCTGATTGATTCCCCGTTCCAGGGCCTTCTCTATTCACAGATGTTCCTTGGAATGCAGCTCCCGATTACGGTATTTACGCAGATTTATCTGACGTCCTCGAAAAAAGTCATGGGAAAATACGCGAACAGTCTGCGGCTGAAAATTGCCCTGTTTGCGATTGCGGTGATTGTGACACTGCTGAATATCGCGCTGCTGTTTGTGCAGTAAAAAGAATGAGAAATAAAAAAAGGAAGTCCGCTGCGCTGATCCCTGAAAAAGAGACCGGCGCAGCGGACTTCTTCTATTATAATATGCTCTCCATGCAGGCATCGACAAAGTCCTGCAGAAGCGGAGAGAGTTTCCGCCCCTTTTTCCAGATCACGGCGATCTGCGTTTCCAGGTCGCTTTCTGCGAGCGGCTGGATGCGGAGTCCCTGGCAGAGAGAGCTCATGGACTGCGGGAAAATGGCAGTGGCAAGGCCTTCCTTTGCCCAGAGCATCGCGCCGCGGGGATCGTCGCAGACGCAGAAAAGATCGGGCTCCATGCCGCGCGAGTGGAACGCATCCATGATGAGCGCCTCATACCGGCGGTAGATGATGAGCGGAATATTCAAAAGATCCGAGAGCTTTAGCGATCCGTTCTTCTCGGGAAGCATATCTTTTGAAGAAACGGCAATCATAGGTTCAGAGCTTAAAATTTTATAGTCGACATCGTCGAGCCGCAGCGGCGTGCGGGCGATGGAAATGTCGATGATGCCGTCCATCAGATAGCGGTACAGCGTGTAGGTGATGCCGTCGTGCACCTCGAAGTTGACATCGGGATTGCGGCGGGAAAAAAGCGAGACGCACGGCATGATCGTCGCAACGGTGGTCGGTGTGATGCCGAGGCGCAGAACCCGCTTTTTGCCGACCTTTGCGACCTCAAGCTCCGTCGATTTCACGTACTCGAGCAGGTTGGCGGAGCGGTCGTACAGCAGTTTTCCGGCTTCGGTCAGGCGGACGCCCTGGCGGGTGCGTTCAAATAAAGTGACATTCAGTTCGGCTTCCAGCTGCTTTAACTGATAACTGAGCGGCGGCTGGGACATATTGAGGCGGCGGGCGGCCTCGTGAATGCTTTCGGTTTCGGCGATGACGCGGAAATATTCAAGCTGGCGCAGTTCCATAAGAGACTTCCTTTCGTGAAATTATCTATGATATTAAAATTGTATCACTAAGCTATAAAAACAATACTATTCGTATTAATCATATGAGATTATACTGTCAATGTCAAGAAACAAAGAAATGGAGAGTGAAAAAGAAGATGAAAAGTCTTGGAGTCTACTTGAAGCACTACAAAAAAGAGAGCATCATCGCTCCTTTGTTCAAGCTTCTGGAAGTTGTCTTCGACCTTCTGGTGCCGATGGTTGTTGCCCAGATCATCGATGTGGGTATCGCAGGCAATAACCGTCCGTACATCGTCAGCCGTTTTGGAATCCTCGTTCTGATGGCGGCAGTCGGACTTTGCTGCAGCTTCACCGCGCAGTATTTCGCGGCAAAAGCGAGCGTCGGCTGTGCAACCGAGCTTCGCCAGGCGGTCTTTGACCACATCCAGGCTCTGTCCTTTACGGAGCTGGATACCATTGGAACCGATACGCTGATCACCCGTCTGATCAACGATATCAACCAGGTGCAGAACGGAATCAACATGGGTCTGCGTCTGCTGCTGCGGAGTCCGTTTATCGTATTCGGTTCCGTTGTGATGGCATTTACCGTCAACGTAAAATGTGCCATCGTATTCCTGGTTACTATTCCGATCCTGTTCGTTGCCGTATTCGGCATTATGCTGGTCAGCATCCCGCTGTTCAAAAAGGTACAGGCGGCACTCGACCGCGTCACCGGAATGACAAGAGAAAATCTGAACGGTGTCCGTGTCATCCGTGCGTTCTGCCGTGAGGAGCAGTCTGTTGCCGATTTCGAAAAGAGCAACGATGAGCTGACTTGTCTGAACGAGTTTGTCGGAAAAATTTCCGCACTGTTAAATCCGCTGACCTATGTCCTCATCAACATCGCAGCCGTTGTCCTGATCTGGCAGGCAGGCCTTCAGGTCAACATCGGCAGTATGCAGCAGGGACAGGTTGTCGCACTTTACAACTACATGCTGCAGATCATCGTGGAGCTGATCAAACTGGCATCGCTCATCATTACCTTAAACAAATCCGTTGCCTGTGCAGAGCGTGTCTCCGGAGTACTGGCGGTTCCGACAACCATGAACTACCCGGCAAAAGGCGGCTCTGCAAAGAAAGTAACTGGCGATGCAGCTGTTACATTTAAAAATGTCAGCTTCACCTATGCAGGAGCCGGCGCAGAGAGCTTATCGGATATCAGCTTTACCGCAAAACGCGGCCAGACCATCGGAATCATCGGCGGTACCGGAAGCGGAAAATCGACGCTGGTCAGCCTGATTTCCCGTTTCTACGATGCGACCAGCGGTGACGTCATGGTAGACGGCGAGAATGTAAAGAATTACACGAAAGAAGAGCTCTGCAATAAAGTCGGTGTTGTTCAGCAGAGAGCAGTGCTCTTTAAAGGCAGCATCCGCGACAATATGAAGTGGGGCAAAGAGGACGCCACCGATGCAGAAATCTGGGAGGCGCTCACCACAGCCCAGGCGAAAGAAGTCGTAGAAGGCAAACAGGATCAGCTCGATTTTATGCTGGAGCAGAACGGAAAGAACCTCTCCGGCGGACAGAAACAGCGTCTTTCTATTGCGCGTGCGCTGGTAAAAAAACCGGAAATCCTGATTCTGGACGACAGCTCGAGTGCGCTTGACTTTGCAACGGATGCAAAACTCCGCAAAGCCGTCCACAATCTCGAAGGAAACACGACAACCTTCCTCGTATCCCAGCGAATCGCCGGCATCCGTCAGGCAGACCAGATCCTCGTTCTTGGAAATGGTACGCTCGAAGGAAACGGCACACACGACGAGCTGATGAAAACCTGCGAGGTTTACCGCGAGATTTACTTCTCCCAGTTCCCGGAAGAGCGTGCAGCTTATAACAACGAAAGCGGGGTGATCGCATGAAAAAGACAGAAAACAAGTCCGGAAAAAGCGGCATGCAGGTCATGAAAAAGCTGATGGCGTTTATTGGAAATTATAAAATTTTCTTAGGCCTTAGTATTGTCCTGGCTGCGGTTACCGTTATTTTACAGCTTTATATTCCGATCCTGTTCGGCGATGCGATCGATGAGGTTGTTGCAGCCCACCAGGTCAATTTCCCGGAGATGTGGTTCTATCTGAAACGAATCGTATTCTTTACCCTCGTTTCCGCACTTTCCGCATGGATCATGAACCTGATCAACAACCGTATGACGTACCGCATCGTGCGCGACCTTCGTTCCCAGGCGATCCGTCATATCCAGGTGCTGCCGCTGTCCTATCTGGATCAGCACAGCTCCGGAGACATCGTAAGCCGTGTTATCGCAGATACCGATATCTTATCGGACGGTCTTCTGCTTGGCTTTACGCAGCTGTTCTCCGGCATCGTAACCATTATTGTGACACTGTTTTTCATGTTCTCGAAGAACGTATGGATCACCCTTCTTGTGATCTGCCTGACACCTCTGAGCTTCTTCGTGGCAAAATTTATTTCCGGCCGCTCGTTCAAAATGTTCCAGAAACAGAGTGAGACGAGAGGAAAACAGACCGCACTCATCGATGAGATGATCGGAAACCAGAAAGTAGTCAAAGCGTTCGGCTATGAGGAAAAAGCTTCCGAGCGTTTTGCAGAGATCAACAAAGATCTGCAGAAATACAGCCAGCAGGCCGTGTTCTACAGTTCCTTAACGAACCCGTCCACCCGTTTTGTCAACAACGTGATCTATGCCGGTGTTGCCCTTGTGGGAGCTTTCATGATCCCGGGCGGCGCGCTGACCGTCGGCGGACTTTCTGTTCTGCTGTCGTACGCAAACCAGTATATGAAACCGTTCAATGATATCAGTTCCGTTATCACTGAGATGCAGAACGCGCTTGCCTGCGCAGGCCGTATCTTTGCTCTTCTGGAAGAGAAAGAGGAGAGTGCAGACCCGGCCGGAACGATCGATACCGTGACGGGAAATGTGACGATCGATGATGTAGCATTTAGTTATGACAAAGAGAAAAAACTGATCGAGAACTTTAATCTTGACGTACAGCCGGGCATGCGTGTTGCCATTGTCGGCCCGACCGGATGCGGAAAGACGACGTTTATCAACCTGCTGATGCGCTTCTATGATGTCGATGCCGGAAAGATCTGCATCGACGGAAAGCCGATCGACGAACTGTCCCGCCATGCGCTCCGCAGCTGCTTTGGTATGGTGCTGCAGGATACCTGGATCAAACAGGGAACCGTGCGCGACAACATCAGCTTCGGAAAGCCGGATGCGACGGAAGAGGAGATCATCAATGCGGCCAAAGAGGCACACAGCTGGGAGTTTATTAAGCGTCTGCCGAAGGGACTTGACACGGTTCTCAGCGAAGACAGCATCAGCCAGGGGCAGAAACAGCTTCTTTGTATCACCCGTGTCATGCTCTGCCTGCCGCCGATGCTGATCCTCGACGAGGCGACCTCCAGCATCGATACCCGTACCGAACTGCAGGTTCAGGAGGCGTTTGACAAGCTGATGCAGGGCAGAACGAGTTTCGTCGTTGCCCACCGTCTGTCCACGATCCGCAATGCTTCGCTGATCCTCGTCATGAAAGACGGAAAGATTATCGAGCAGGGACGCCATGAGGAGCTTCTTGAGAAGAAAGGCTTCTACTACAATCTGTACAACAGCCAGTTCCAGGCGTCATAAAAGATATTTGGAAAAGAGAACAGCAGATCTGTGCCGCGCATGCGATTTTGAGGCGTGCGCGCGCAGATCTGCTGATTTTTTATATGTTTTTGCAATATTCTGAAAAAAATACGGCATGGGGTATTGACGAATCCTATCACAGGTGCTATAGTTTTACAAAAATAAAAAAAGACGTAGAAGTTTTTAGAAAATGTGCGGAGAGCCTTTGGAAATTTAATTTTTGAAAGGTGCACGACCGAAGAAGTAAAACTTTCAGGTGCTGGTTCTCTTCTTAAAACAAGAACGGACGGGAGACGGCGAGGACTAAAAACGGAGTGGTCTCTGGAGAAGCTCTTGAAAAGAGTGCCGAAGGTGCAATGCAGCGATGCAGAATCTCTCAGGCAAAAGGACAGAGTCAAAAAAGATACAGAAGAAGAACAGCCGCGGAACAAAAAAAGCGGTGCGCAGAAACGAAAAAATTCCGGAAGCGCGGTTTTTTGCTGTATTTTTCAATCAGAGCCATGTTCTGCAGGAAAAATTCCGCAGGAGATGGTATTTTTTTTCTCAAAACGGTGCGGATGTGTGATCCACATCGTTCAGACCATACGTCGAATGGAAAGGGAGAAAAGAAAATGGATGCATTGAATCAGGCAATTGCGCAGATTAGTGATGTGCTCTGGAACAGCGTACTGCTGTTTCTGCTGGTAGGTACGGGAGTTTATTTCTCTGTTCGGACCCGCTTTGTACAGGTAAGAAAGTTTAAGACCGCGTGGAACCGCGTCTTCGGCGGTTTCTCGTTAAAGGGTAAGAAGGCCGGAAAAGACGGCATGACTTCCTTCCAGGCGCTTGCAACAGCGATCGCCGCACAGGTCGGAACCGGAAACATCGCAGGATGTGCGACCGCACTCGTATCCGGCGGCCCGGGAGCCATCTTCTGGATGTGGCTTGCTGCGTTCTTCGGCATGGCAACGATCTACGGCGAGGCGTATCTCGCGCAGATCTCCAAACGCCGCGATGAGAGCGGAGAAGTCATCGGAGGACCGGTTTACTACATTACCCACGCATTCAAGGGAACGTTTGGAAAAGCACTGGCAGGCTTCTTTGCCGTAGCCGTTATTCTGGCACTTGGCTTTATGGGAAATATGGTACAGTCGAACTCCATCAGTGATGCGTTCTACACCGCATTTTCCGTACCGAAATGGGTGATGGGTGTGATTGTAGCCGTTCTCGCCGCATTCATTTTCATCGGAGGTATCTCCCGTATCGCATCCTTCACCGAAAAAGTTGTTCCGGTGATGGCAGCACTGTATCTCGTCGGAGCCCTTGTTGTTATTCTGATCAACATCCAGCATGTGCCGTCAGCGATTGCTTCGATCTTTATCTGTGCATTCCGTCCGGACGCCGTATTTGGTGCAGCAGCCGGTATTACCGTGCGGAAAGCCATGCGTTACGGTGTTGCCCGAGGCCTCTTCTCTAATGAAGCCGGTATGGGTTCCACCCCGCATGCCCATGCGATTGCCGATGTCGAGAACCCGGAGGATCAGGGTGAAGTAGCGATGATCGGTGTCTTTATTGATACCTTCGTTGTCCTGACCATGACCGCTCTCGTTATTCTTTCTTCCGGCGTTCTGGAAGAGATGATGAGTACCGGTGTTAAAGGAACCCCGGTCGCACAGGCGGCATTCCGAACCGGCCTCAAAGGCTTCGGACCGGCGTTCGTAGCGATCTGTCTTCTGTTCTTTGCATTCTCGACCATCGTCGGATGGTACTTTTTCGCAAGACAGAACGTACAGTATCTGTTCGGAAAGAAAGCAGTCGTTCCGTTCTCGCTGATCGTCGTTGTGTTCGTTTTCCTCGGCTCTCTGCTGAAAGTAGACCTCGTATGGAACCTGTCAGACCTCTTTAACGGCCTGATGGTAATTCCAAACCTCATGGCGTTGATCGTCCTCGCAGGAACCGTAGCAAAAGCGGCAAAAGGTGAAAAAGTAGAATTCTAATCATATATACAGAACGGGAAAAAGGAGGAAAGTCTGCTGATGCAGACTTTCCTCCTTTTTGCAATTATTCAGAGCCACATCTCGATTCCGCTGCGCTGCATCTCGATGTGGCTTCTCGCCATATAAAATTTCAAGAAGAACTATTCGTTCATGCGAGCATGACTCACAGTTCTTCTTGAAATTTTGCATGGCTCTGAATAATTGCAAAAAGAAAGACCGGCAGGGGAGCTACCGATCTTTCAAGGGGAGTATAAATAATTAATAAGGGGTTATTAATTGTAAAAAAATTTATGAAGGGTAAATTCTTTTACAAAATTGATTATAATACAGATAACGGGAAAAAGCAACATCGAAATTCAAAAGTTGGAAAAAATTACCACAATTTGGAAAGCAGTGGTCCGAAAGCAGGAAAAACACTGTATTTTTGGGCTTGCATTCCCCACTTTGGAACAGATACCGTGGAAAAACAGGGTTCTGGATGCATAATCTGCGCGGAAAAAGCGATACTAAAGGATGTCGCATGACAAAAAAACATTCAGGAGGAAACAAGATTATGACCAGAAACAGCAAAAATGAATACAGCAAAAACGAGTACAGCAAAAACGGATACGAGAAAAGCGAATACAGCAAAAACCAGAAGAACAGCAGAGACTGCAATCATGTGAAAGACCGTGAGATGTCATCCTACGGTCAGCAGAACCGGGAGCAGGACGAGAAGGATGAGTATGAAAAATACTAAGTAAACCTTGGGATTCCGGCAGAAAAAGCCGGCGGAGGGTCCCATACGGACTCTGCCGCCGGTTTCTGCATACATATAAAACAGGAGAGAAAGTCAGATCCGGAGAGGGGGACCAGGATATGGCAGGCATGACACTGCTGGCGGCAGACCAGCTGGACTGGTACGTGGGAAAACCGTGGGCGATGATCATCGATGTGCGGAGCCGGCGGGAATACGAAAAAGGGCATGTGAAAGGAGCGGTGAATCTTCCCTATGACCATCTGCTCGAACGGGTCTGTCTGCCGCGGGACAAAATTCTTGTGATCTGCTGTGAGCGGGGTGCCGCGAGCATGGCGGAGGGAAAGCGGCTGGCGGAGAACGGATACGAGGTCAAAACGGTCATCGGCGGAATGCATGCATACCGCGGACGATATCTGGTGGCGGGAGAAGAGCTGTAATGGGGCGGCAATCCAACATTTCTTCTTGTCAAGCGGGAAAAGATACGGTAAGATGAAACAGAAAACAATACAAAACCAAACCACAAAACGAAAGAGAGATCACGATATGAAATACATGTTTGCATCTGATATTCACGGTTCTGCCTATTACTGCAGAAAAATGCTGGAAGCCTTCGAGGCAGAGGGCGCAAGCCGCCTGTTTCTGTTAGGCGACCTTCTCTATCACGGCCCGAGAAACGATCTTCCAAAAGAATACGCACCGAAACAGGTCATCGCCATGCTGAATGAGAAAAAACAGTACCTCACCAACGTGCGCGGAAACTGCGACGCAGAAGTAGATCAGATGGTACTGGAGTTCCCGGTGCTGGCAGATTACGGCATCCTGATCGAGGGAGGCCATACCTTCTATATGAGCCATGGCCACATCTACAATGAGCAGAATCTGCCGCCGCTGATGGATGGAGATATCTTCCTGTACGGCCATACCCACGTCCTGCGTGCCGAGAAAAAAGGCGCACACACCTTCCTGAACCCGGGTTCTGTATCTCTGCCGAAAGAGGGCAATATCCCGACCTATGCAATCCTCGAGGACGGCGTATTTACGATCAAAGGCTTTGACGGCACCGTCGTAAAACAGCTCACATTATAAGAGGGGACGGGAGAGTATGGAATTATATGAACTGATCGCCCCGTGCCACTTCGGCCTGGAGGCGGTGATGAAACGTGAAATCCTCGACCTCGGCTACGAAATCGAGCGCGTGGAGGATGGAAAAGTAACGTTTCTTGCAGATGCAGAGGGAATCGCCTACGCCAACCTGTTCCTTCGCACGACCGAGCGTATCCTGCTCAAAGTAGGACAGGTCCACGCCGAAACGTACGATGAACTCTTTGAAGCGACAAAAGCGCTCCCGTGGGAGAAATTTATCCCGAAAAACGGAAAGTTCTGGGTAACGAAGGCAAACTCCATCAAGAGTAAGCTCTTCAGCCCGTCCGATATCCAGTCGATTATGAAAAAAGCGATTGTCGAGCGATTGAAACAGGTCTACCACATGGAGTGGTTCCCGGAGGACGGTGCACAGTACCCGATCCGTGTTTCGATTTTAAAAGACGAGGTTACGATCGGACTCGATACCTCCGGCGTTTCCCTTCATAAGAGAGGCTACCGCAAGCTGACCGCGAAAGCGCCGATCACCGAGACCCTTGCCGCAGCACTTATCATGCTGACTCCGTGGAAGGGTGACCGGATTCTTGTCGATCCGTTCTGCGGAAGCGGTACGTTCCCGATCGAGGCGGCCATGATGGCGGCCGATATTGCACCGGGTCTCAACCGTTCTTTCCTTGCGGAGCAGTGGACGCACCTCGTGCCGAAAAAATGCTGGATGGATGCGGCGGAGGATGCACGCTACCGGATCCGGAACGATATTGAGACAGATATTCAGGGCTTTGATATCGACGGAGATGTCATCAAGAGTGCCAGAGAGAACGCAAAGCTGGCCGGTGTGGATCACCTGATCCATTTCCAGCAGCGTCCGGTTGCCGAGCTGTCGCACCCGAAAAAATACGGTTTTCTGATTACCAACCCGCCGTACGGTGAGCGCCTGGAGGACAAAAAAGATCTTCCGGCCCTGTATCAGACATTAGGAGAGCGGTACCGCGCTCTCGATTCCTGGTCGATGTATCTGATCACGAGCTACGAGGATGCCGAGCGGTATCTCGGCAAAAAGGCGGATAAAAACCGTAAAATTTACAATGGAATGCTGAAAACCTACTTTTACCAGTACGCGGGACCGAAGCCTCCGCGCCGGGAAAAAGAACAGAAATAATACAAATGGAGGAGCAATGCCGAATGATTTTTGGTGTTGCTCCTTTTTGATAACAAAAATTAAAAGAAAAATTTTAGAAAAGGTTAATATTTCCTTGAAATCACTGCACTACTGTGCTAAACTGTCCTCATGCGAAAATTTTTCATCAAGCGGAGGAAACCATGAACGGACAGGAGATCAGAGACAGGCTGCTGCATTCCTACGAGAGGAGCTACGATATCGTAAAGCCGTCCGAAGTAAACGGCCATACATACGATGCCTGTGCAAGCTACCACGAGAGCGGCGCAAAATACGTGCTCTCAAAGAAAGCAGAGTTGTGGAGGATCAGCTGTCATGAGCATGCGTATTTTAAAGCGGTGGAAGAACTGAACGACCAGGACGTCGAAACATTTCTGACGGACCTGACAGAATGGATAGAGCCAAAGGTGGTTCGCGAGGGGAAGGAAGTACCGGATACCGACCACATGTACACGCTGGTCACCGGTATTTTTTTTGCGGACAAACCGGTTGCGGACAGCGTAAAGAAGAAAATTCGAAAATATAAGTATTATAAAAATTACCGGTTTTCTTTGAGAGGCTACTGTCAGGTGCGGCTGCTCGTCTTTGATACGGCAGAACAGAAAGTGTTTGGAAACCGGGCGGCTTGGGAATTGGTAAAGGGATATGCTAAGATGTTCCGATCTTAGTTATCTATAAATTTATTCTACCAAAAAGAGGGAGGAAAAAACAAATGAATAGTATTCTTGTACTGGTTGTCGGAATCGGCATTCTGATCGCCGGATACGTATTCTACGGAAAATGGCTTGCCGGGCAGTGGGGCGTTGATCCGAAACGGAAAACCCCTGCATTCACCGAGGAGGACGGTGTGGACTACGTTCCTGCCAAAGCTCCTGTCTTAATGGGACATCACTTCTCATCCATCGCAGGCGCAGGCCCGATCAACGGACCGATTCAGGCCGCTGTCTTTGGATGGGTTCCGGTTCTTTTATGGGTACTCATCGGCGGTATCTTCTTTGGAGGCGTTCATGATTACGGCGCACTGTTTGCATCCCTGCGCCACAAAGGACAGTCCATCGGCGAGGTTATCGCAGACACCATGGGAAGTAAAGCGAAAAAACTCTTTATCGTCTTCGCTTACCTGACCCTGATTCTTGTTGTTGCAGCCTTCGGTTCCATCGTTGCCAATACCTTCAAGGCAGCCTATACCGAGAGCGGCGCTGTCGATGTGGCAGCAAGTTCTGCAAATGCAACAACCGCTATGATTTCCATTCTGTTCATCGTACTCGCCGTTGTTTTCGGTTTCATGGTATACAGAAGAAATGTATCTCTTGGCGTTTCCACCATCGCAGGCGTTGCAGCTATTGTTGTCTGCGTTGTTGTTGGATTAAACTTCCATCCGATCTATCTCTCCGAGACAGCATGGATGGTAATCGTTGGTATCTATATCACCGTAGCTTCTGTTGCACCGGTCTGGATTCTGCTTCAGCCGCGTGACTACTTAAGCTCCTTCCTTCTGTACTTCATGATGATCGTAGCCGCTGTCGGTGTCATCGGAAGTGCTCTGATGGGCCATGCATCCCTGGATATCCCGGCATTCACCGGATTCAAAGATACGCTGGCTCCGACCGGAAGTTCTCTTGGATTTATGTTCCCGGCCCTGTTCGTAACCATCGCCTGCGGAGCAATTTCCGGATTCCATTCACTCGTTGGTTCAGGAACTACATCGAAACAGCTTGACAATGAGAAAAATGCCCGCCCGATCGCATACGGCGGTATGCTGATTGAGTGTGCACTTGCAATCGTATCTCTGTGTGCAGTCGGCTACATCTGGTCCAGATACGCAGACGGAACCACCGTTGTTCCGACCGCTGTATTTGCAACCGGTATCTCCGAGATGGTAGCAACCATTCCGGGACTTGGCGGATCGACCCATGTACTGTACTCTCTGCTGGTTCTGACTGTATCGGTATTCTGCCTGACTTCTCTGGATACCGCAACCCGTCTGGCAAGATACATGTTCCAGGAGTTCTGGCTTGAGCCGGGACAGACTTACAAAGAGGCAACCGGCTACAAAGCCGTTCTGACCAATCCGGTTGTATCAACCGTTATCACCGTAGTACTCGGCATCGGCCTTGGCCTGACCGGTTATTCCAAAATCTGGCCGCTGTTCGGTGCATCCAACCAGCTGCTGGCAGCCATCGGACTTCTTGCTGTTGCCACCTGGCTCGGAAAAGTCGGCAAAAACAACAAAATGTTCCTGTTCCCGATGGTATTCATGCTGATCGTAACCATCACATCCCTTGTACAGACCCTGATCGCAAACTTCAAGGGCCTTGGCGCAGGCGTTGGCATCGGCTGGTGCGTAGCACGTATCGTGCTGGCAGGCCTGCTTGTCATCCTGGCGCTGATCCTGGCTTTCGATGGATTCAAGACTCTGGCAAATCAGAAAAAAGCAAAATAATGTGTGATTACAAAAAAAGGCCCCCGGATAAAACGGGGGTCTTTTTTTGTGACAGGGTTCTTGTGTTTGCGTCACACATACGGTATAATGATCGCAAGTTATTTCAGCGTGAAAGAAGGAAAACGGTTATGAAAAAAATTGTATTTGCAACAGGAAATGCCGGCAAAATGAAAGAAATCCGTGAAATCCTTGCGGATCTGCCGGTGGAAATTTATTCGATGAAAGAAGCCGGCATTTCGGTCGAGATCGATGAGAACGGCAAAACCTTTGAGGAGAATGCAAAAATCAAAGCACAGACCGTTGCCGGATGCACAGACGGCGGCACGATCGTGCTGGCGGATGACTCCGGTCTGGAAGTGGATGCCTTAAACGGCGAGCCTGGTGTCTATTCGGCAAGATATATGGGAGAGGATACGTCCTACCGCATCAAAAATCAGAGCCTCGTTGACCGCCTGGAGGGCGTGCCGGTGGAAAAAAGAACGGCACGATTCGTCTGTGTGATTGCAGCCGCCTTCCCGGATGGAACAGTCTGTACCACCAAAGGAACGATCGAGGGAAAAATCGGTTACGAGGAACGCGGGGAGAACGGTTTTGGCTATGACCCGATTTTCTATCTGCCGGATATGAGCCGCACGACCGCAGAACTTTCTCCGGAAGAGAAAAACGCAGTCAGCCACAGAGGAAAAGCACTGGCGGCGATGAAAGAACAGATTGCATCATATTTGAAATAAGAAGAGGGAAGAGAATGAGTATGAAATTTCTGATAGTGAGCGATACCCATGGACGGATGTATAACCTCGAGGAGGCCATGGAACGTGAGGAGTTCGACGGCATGATCCACTGCGGTGACGTGGAAGGGATGGATGACCTGATCAAATCCAAGGTAAACGGCCCGTGCTATATGGTCATGGGAAATAATGACTGGTTTTCAAACCTCCCGGCGGAGATTCAGGTGAACATTGATGATTACCGTGCCTTTATCACACACGGTCATAACTACGGCGTATCGCTCGGCCTGGAGGGAATCTATGCGGAGGCGCTTTCCAGGGGTGTGGATATCGTACTGTTCGGCCATACGCACCGGCCGGTCGCAGAAAAGCGTGGAAATCTCTGGATTGTCAATCCGGGCAGCCTCACGTATCCGCGTCAGATGGGAAGAAAACCAAGCTATGCCATGCTGACGATCAACGAAGAGCATGAGCTTTCGGTGGAAATCAAGTATCTGGATTAAAAAACGGGTCGAAAAAGGGCGGAGAACAGCCCAAAATCGAATGAATTATCGCAACTAACATGACTATTCCAAAGAAAACAGGGTAGTACCGGAGCAGGTTCTGACTAATCCTTAAAAAGTTTGTCAAAAAAATACAATTTAGGTGTTGACAGATGAGAAAAGATATGATAAGATCTCTTTGTTGTCCGGTGAGAGCAAAACAACACAAAAAACATTTTGAAAAAAATGAAAAAAAGTGTTGACAAACCGAAAACAATGTAATATAATAAATCTTGCGTCGAGCGCGAAAGGGTTAAACGCAAATCGGGAAACCTTGTTTACGGGGTGTGGCTCAGCTTGGCTAGAGCGCCTGGTTTGGGACCAGGAGGTCGCAGGTTCGAATCCTGTCACCCCGATGTCGTGCGGGTGTAGTTCAATGGTAGAACACCAGCCTTCCAAGCTGGATACGTGGGTTCGATTCCCATCACCCGCTTGCTGCTACAATTTTGTAGAAGCTGTGTGCTTGTAGCTCAGTTGGATAGAGCAACGGCCTTCTAAGCCGTGGGTCGGGGGTTCGAATCCCTCCAAGCACGCTTCACTAAAATTAAATAGTGAAAAAGACTGTAAGTCGTAATTATGGTGGGTATAGCGCAGTTGGTTAGCGCGCCAGATTGTGGCTCTGGAGGCCAAGGGTTCGAATCCCTTTATCCACCCTGCCAGCAAGGCGAAACATTGGGCTATCGCCAAGCGGTAAGGCACAGCACTTTGACTGCTGCATTCGCTGGTTCGAATCCAGCTAGCCCAGTTGGATGCAAAAGTATACGGAGCATTAGCTCAGTCGGTAGAGCACTTGACTTTTAATCAAGTTGTCCGGGGTTCGAATCCCCGATGCTTCACTAAATAACCCATAGAAAACGCCCATGGAGGTTTTCTATGGGGTTTTTCTTTTTTGAAAAAATAATATGCGGTTATGACGGAATTGGCAGACGTGCAGGATTTAGGTTCCTGTGCCTTTCGGCGTGTGGGTTCGAGTCCCACTAACCGCAGAAAAATCCACAGCAGTAAAATGACAAAAATCAGATTCTAAATAATTGCAGCAAAAATATTCGCGCATCAAATATCTTAAAAACTCCAAACAGAACCGAAAATCAAATAGAGAATAGATAGAGGAAAAATGGTATGACAAGAGAAAAGTATGAGTCATTGCCTTTGAGCACGCTGAAAGCGCTGGCAAAATCCAGAAACATGAAGGGGATTTCCACCCTGCGGAAAGAAGCGCTGATTGAGCGGATGCTGGAAGAAGATCAGAAAGAAAACCAGAAAAACATGGAAGAGCCGGCGGTTCTAAAAGAGGAAAAAAAGACGGAAACTGTACAGGATCAGAATCAGGAACCGCAGGAAAAGCGGGAGGACGGTATGGAGCGCCAGAATCGGGAAACCTCGGAAAACGGCACCGCGCGCCCGTACCAGAGACCGCGGTATGTCCGCCGGGAAGAGCGCAGTGAAAACGGAGAGCGCCAGGAGTACCGTCCAAGAGCGCCGCGTTTCAATGAGCGTAGATTTCAGGAACCACGGAATTATAATCAGAATAACCGTGAGGAAGAGCAAAGACAGGAGCCGCATCAGGAAGCAGGGCAGGAAATGAGACAGGAGCCGCTGCGTCAGGAAGCAAGACCAGAGACGAGACAGGAACCGCGTCAGGAAACCAGCACGCTCGACAGCGGCCAGGAGGCCTGCGGCATCCTCGAGGTCATGCCGGACGGATTTGGATTTATCCGCTCCGACAACTATATGCCGGGCGACAGCGATGTCTACGTTTCCCCGTCCCAAATCCGCCGTTTCGGACTGAAAACGGGAGATATCATCCGCGGAAACACGAGAGTAAAGTCCGCAACCGAAAAATTCAGCGCCCTTTTATACTTAAAGAGCGTCAACAATCTGCCGCTCGACCAGATCATGCGCCGCGGCAATTTCGAAGATATGACACCGGTCTTCCCGGATGAGCGGCTGCGCCTTGAGCGCCCGGGCGGAAGCATGGCGATGCGGATCGTGGATCTTGTAAGTCCGATCGGAAAAGGCCAGCGAGGCATGATCGTCTCCCCGCCGAAAGCCGGAAAAACGACGCTTTTGAAGGATGCGGCAAAATCCATCCTGCGGAACAACCCGGAGATGTATCTGATCATCCTTCTGATCGACGAGCGTCCGGAGGAGGTCACCGACATTAAAGAAGCGATTCAGGGATCGAATGTGGAAGTCATCTATTCCACCTTCGATGAGCAGCCGGAGCACCACAAACGCGTGTCCGAGATGGTCATTGAGCGCGCGAAACGTCTTGTGGAGAGTAAAAAAGACGTTACGATCTTCATCGACAGCATCACACGTCTCGCCAGAGCTTACAACCTGACCGTTCCGCCGAGCGGCCGTACCCTTTCCGGCGGTCTCGATCCGGCAGCACTCTACATGCCGAAACGGTTCTTCGGCGCGGCCAGAAACATGCGCGAGGGCGGAAGCCTGACGATTCTTGCAACGGCGCTTGTGGACACCGGAAGCAAGATGGACGATGTCGTTTACGAGGAATTCAAAGGCACCGGAAACATGGAACTCGTGCTCGACCGGAAACTGCAGGAACGCCGCGTCTTCCCGGCCATCGACATAGCCAAATCGGGAACAAGAAGAGAAGATCTGCTTCTGACACCAGATGAGCAGGAGGCCGTTTACAATATGCGGAGGGCATTAAACGGCATGAAATCCGAGGAAGCCGTGGAAAATATTCTGAACATGTTTGCCCGCACCAGAAACAACGGCGAACTGATTCAAATTTTAAAGAAACAAAAAATAGTATAAGGCTTGCAATTTTCAAAATTGTGTGATACAATGAGAAAGCTGTGCAAGGTTGATGAGATTTTGTCAGCCTGAAATACGAAATCATCAGAGTAAATCTGAGAAGATAACAATATTAAGAAGAGGTGAATAAAATGAGAGAAGGAATCCATCCAGAATACCATCAGGCAACTGTTACCTGCAACTGCGGAAATACTTTCGTAACAGGTTCTACCAAGAAAGAGATCCACGTTGAGATCTGTTCTAAATGCCATCCGTTCTACACTGGCCAGCAGAAAGCTGCTGCAGCTCGTGGACGTATCGAGAAGTTCAACAAGAAATACGGCATGAAATAAGAATTGAATCAAGCAAGATGAAAAACGGGCTGAGGTTGGAAGATCTCAGCCCGTTCTTGCGTTACGGATGCAGAAAATCCCCTTTGAGGAGGTAAACGTAAATTATGAAATCATCCAATATTGGCGGCCAGGCCGTGATGGAAGGCGTCATGATGATGAACAAGGACCGCTATTCCGTCGCAGTACGCCGGCCGGACGGGGAGATTGAGGTTAAAGTAGAGCAGCACAAGCCGCTGACGAAGCACAAGGAGCTCTTAAAAGTTCCGATTCTGCGCGGTGTCTTCAGCTTTGCCGATTCGATGATCGTCGGCATGAGTTCCCTTATGTACTCCGCTTCGTTCTATGAGGACGAGGAGGAGGAAAAGAAAAAGCCGGCGACGAAAGAGGAAGAGGAGCAGCAGAAAGCGAAAAAAGAAAAGACAGACAAGCTGATGATGTACGGAACCGTCACATTTTCCGTTGTCATCGCCGTCGTTCTCTTTCTGATGGTGCCGTACTTTCTGTCCGAACTGCTGCACAAAGCGGGAGCCGGAACGACACTGACCGCGGTGGCAGAGGCCTTTGTGCGTGTGGCACTGTTCCTCGGCTATCTGGCAGCCATTTCCCGTATGGAAGACATTCAGCGCGTGTTCATGTACCACGGCGCCGAGCATAAATGCATTAACTGCGTCGAGCACGGTCTGGAACTGAACGTGGAAAACGTCTTAAAGAGTTCCCGGGAGCACAAGCGCTGCGGAACGAGCTTTCTGATGTACGTCATCGTCATCAGCATCATCTTTTTCATGTTCATCCGGGTCGATTCCCCGGTGCTGAAAATCGTGATCCGCCTGCTTCTCATTCCGGTGATCGCGGGCGTTTCGTATGAAATTATCCGCCTGGCGGGAAAAAGTGACAATAAACTGGTCAACCTGATCAGTAAACCGGGCCTGATGCTGCAGCACCTGACGACGCGCGAGCCGGATGCCGAGATGGCAGAGGTTGCGATCGCCGCTGTGGAGGCTGTGTTTGACTGGAGAGCGTACCTGAACGAAAACTTTGGTTATACGTACCCGGCCAAAACCGAAAAGAAAGAACATGAGGAGCCGTGACCGATGAGTGTGCACGATAGAAAAAACTTGAAATCTGCACTGGAATCCGCTATTCTGTACTTACAAAAGCAGGGGGTGGAGGAAGCCCGGCAGGACGCATGGCTTTTACTGGAGCATGTCTGCGGGATCAGCCACAGCACCTACTTTGTACACAGTGAAGATGAAATGCCAAAAGAACAGCAGGAGCAGTACGAAGCGCTGGTCAGAAAGCGCGGCGAACACATTCCGCTGCAGCAGCTGACCGGAGAGGCGTGGTTCTACGGAATCCCGTTTTTTGTGAATGAGCATGTACTGATTCCGCGGCAGGACACCGAGATTCTTGTGGAGGAAGCGCTCCGCGGCCTTCCAAAAGATGCACGGATCCTCGATCTCTGCACCGGTTCGGGATGCATCCTCATATCGCTTCTTGTGACGAGAGAGGACTGCACGGGAATCGGCGCGGATCTCTCCGAGAAAGCCTTACAGGTTGCGGAAAAGAACGGCGCACAGGCGGGCGGACGGGCATCGTTCGTAAAGAGCAACTTATTTGAAAACATCGAGGGAACCTTCGATGTGATCGCAAGTAATCCGCCGTATATCCGCACGGATGTGATTGAAACCCTGATGCCGGAGGTGCGCGACCATGAGCCGCGGATGGCACTCGACGGCAGTGCGGACGGTCTTGTCTTTTACCGGAAGATTACAGAGCAGGCAGGAAGCTATTTAAAAGAGGGCGGAAAGCTCTGTTTTGAAATTGGATACGATCAGGGAGATGAAGTGCGGGAGCTGATGGAAACCCACGGCTTTGCCGATGTACAGGTTCTGAAAGATCTGGCAGGCCTGGACCGCGTGGTGACCGGTATCTGGCACAAAAAACCCTGACAGAAATGAATTTTAATTTTGACACCATAATGACATCATAAACAGACGAAAACAGCAAAAAGGAGCAGTCATTTTATGTTTGATAAACTTGATGATATCCTCATGCGTCTCGAGGAGGTACTGAATCAGTTAAGCGAGCCGGACGTCGCTGCCGATGCGGCGAAGTTCCAGAAGCTGATGAAGGAGCAGGCAGAACTCCAGCCGATCGCAGACGCATATAAGGACTATAAAACACAGAAACAGACCATCGAAGAGAGCCTGATGCTTCTCGAGGAGGAATCCGACGAAGAGATGCGCGAAATGCTGAAAGAAGAACTCTCCGATGCGAAAAAACGCGTAGAGGAGCTGGAGCAGGAGCTCAAAGTCCTGCTTCTGCCGAAAGACCCGAACGATGACAAGAACGTTATCGTGGAGTTCCGCGCAGGTGCCGGTGGAGACGAGGCGGCACTCTTTACCGCAGAAATCTGCCGTATGTACATCAAATACGCAGAGAGCCGCGGCTGGAAAACAGAGCTGACCAGCGCCGATGAAAACGGAATCGGCGGCTTTAAAGACGCAACACTTCTGATCAACGGAGCAGGCGCGTACTCCCGGATGAAGTACGAGAGCGGCACGCACCGCGTACAGCGTGTGCCGGAAACCGAGTCCGGCGGAAGAATCCATACCTCAACCATGACCGTAGCGATCATGCCGGAGGTGGACGACGTCGAAGTACAGATCGACCCGAAAGATTACAAATTCGATGTATTCCGTGCTTCCGGAAACGGCGGCCAGTGTGTCAATACGACCGACTCAGCAGTCCGTCTGACCCACTTCCCGAGCGGCATCGTCATTTCCTGCCAGGATGAGAAATCACAGTTAAAGAATAAGGACAAGGCACTGAAGATTCTGCGTGCCCGTCTGTACGACTTAGAGCAGCAGAAACAGCACGATGAGATGGCCGAGCTTCGAAAGAGCCAGGTCGGAACGGGAGACCGCTCCGAGAAGATCCGTACGTACAACTTCCCGCAGGGACGTGTGACGGATCACAGAATCAAACTGACCTTATACAAACTGGACGCCATCATGAACGGCGATCTGGATGAAATCATCGACAGTCTGATTGCAGCCGATCAGGCCGCAAAGCTGAGCAGCATGCAGGAAGAAGCATAATAATAAACGCTGCGAATCACGATTGGTCTACAGGATCGATTGTTGATAGAATAAACAAGAGAAAAAAGGGGAAAAGAGAAAGGGAAAACGCTATGAAGAAAACAGCACTTGTGATCATGGCAGCCGGAATCGGCAGCAGATTTGGAAAGGGAATCAAACAGCTTGAGCCAGTAGGACCAAACGGGGAGATCATCATGGATTATTCCATCCACGATGCACTGGAAGCCGGCTTCAACAAAGTAGTCTTCATCATCCGCAAGGATCTGGAGAAAGATTTCAAGGAAGTCATCGGCAACCGCATCAGCAAAATCACAGAGGTGGAATATGCATTCCAGGAGCTCGATGATCTGCCGGCAGGCTTTGCAAAACCGGAAGGCCGTACCAAACCGTGGGGAACCGGCCAGGCCGTTCTTGCCTGCAAAGGTCTTGTAAAAGAGCCGTTTGCTGTTATCAATGCTGATGACTATTACGGAAAAGATCCGTTCGTAAAACTGCACGACTACCTCGTACAGGAGCATGATGTGGATGAAGTTATGCCGATCTCCATGGCAGGATTCGTGCTTGGAAACACCTTAAGTGACAACGGCGGTGTTACAAGAGGTGTCTGCGTCGTTGATGAAAACGGAAACCTGACCGGTGTCAACGAGACGAAAAACATCGTAAAGACCGCAGAGGGCGCAGGCGTTGAAAAAGAAGATGGAACGGTTGATCCGATCGACAAAAACTCCCTTGTTTCCATGAACATGTGGGGACTGCAGCCGGAGTTCATTGATCTTCTGGAGAAAGGCTTTGTTGAATTCCTTTCTGCACAGAAAGAGGGAGATGTAAAAGGCGAGTACCTCCTTCCGATCTACATCGACGAGCTGCTGCACGCAGGAAAAGCAGAAGTAAAAGTTCTTCCGACCGACGCAGAGTGGTTCGGCGTAACATATCAGGAAGACAAAGCTTCCGTAACAGAAGCATTCCGCAAACTGATTGCGGACGGCGTATACAGCGAGAAGCTGTACGACTAATTACGATATTTTGTTATTTGAGTGAATAACCAGAAAAAGCGTGTTTGAATGATTGCAAAAAATTTCAGACACGCTTTCTGCCCGAAAGGGGAAAGGAGCATACCATGGGTAAATATTTTGGAACAGATGGATTTCGCGGAGAAGCAAACATTGATCTGACGGTTGAGCATGCATATAAAGTGGGAAGATTCCTCGGATGGTATTTCGGAAAAGACCACAAAGCACAGATTGTCATTGGAAAAGACACCAGACGCTCCAGCTACATGTTCGAATATTCGCTGGTAGCAGGACTGACCGCATCGGGAGCAGACGCTTATCTGCTGCACGTAACGACCACCCCGAGCGTTTCCTATGTTGTCCGTACCGAAAACTTTGACTGCGGAATTATGATCTCCGCCAGCCACAACCCGTTCTATGACAACGGAATTAAAGTCATCAACGGCCTGGGACAGAAACTGGAAGCCGACATCGAAGCGCAGATCGAAGCTTACATCGACGACGGAACACCGAAGATCCCGTTCGCAACGAGAGAAGACATCGGACGCACCGTGGATTTTGCAGCCGGAAGAAACCGCTACATCGGACACCTGATCTCGATTCCGACAAAATCCTTTGAAAACATGAGAGTCGGACTCGACTGCTCCAACGGAAGTGCCTCTTCCGTAGCCAAGAGCGTGTTTGATGCCATCGGCGCCAAGACATATGTGATCCACAACGAGCCGGACGGAACAAACATCAACCGCGGCTGTGGTTCCACCCACATCGAAGAGCTTCAGAAATACGTAAGAGAGAAACACCTCGATGTCGGATTTGCCTACGACGGAGACGCAGACCGCTGCATCGCTGTCGATGAGCTGGGAAATGTGGTAGACGGAGACCTGATCATGTACGTCTGCGGTAAATACTTAAAAGAAAAAGGCCAGTTAAACGGAGATACGATCGTGACCACGATCATGTCAAACCTCGGTCTTTACAAAGCGTGTGACCGCGCCGGTATTCGGTATGAGAAGACGGCAGTCGGCGACAAATACGTGTGCGAGAACATGATGGCAAACGGCTATTCTCTCGGCGGAGAGCAGTCCGGCCACATCATTTTCAGCAAGCACGCGACGACCGGTGACGGAATCCTGACTTCCCTGATGGTGATGGAAGTGCTGATAGATAAGAAACTCTCGCTCAGCACCCTGACAGCCGAGGTAGTGATTTACCCGCAGCTCTTAAAGAATGTCCGCGTGGCAAACAAAGCAGCTGCAAAGGCCAACCCGGCAGTACAGAAAGCAGTAGAAGACGTAGCAGAGGCCCTGGGCGATGACGGACGCATCCTCGTAAGAGAGAGCGGCACCGAGCCGGTGATCCGTGTCATGGTGGAAGCACCGGACGACGCAACGTGTGCAAAATATGTAGACCAGGTTGTTTCTGTGATGCATAAAGAAGGACTTGTGACAGAATGAAAAAAAGACTGGTAATCTTTTTTCTGGCGGCGGCAATGGTGCTTGGCGGCTGTGAAAATAAAAATTCAAAGCTTTATAAAAAGGGCATCGAGGCGCTCGAACAGAAGGACTACGTAACGTCGATTGCGATGCTGGAGGGAGCCGTAAAGGCAGGCGACCGACTGGCGGAGAGCTACCGGTCGCTCGGCATCGCTTATCTGAAAAGCCAGGAGTATGACAAGGCAAAAGAGGCTTTCAAGAGCAGTCTTTCGAGCATGAAGCACAAAGACGCGGAGTTTTCGCGCGATGTCATGTATTACGAGGCGGAAACCTGCGTACAGGCCGGAGATCTGGATGGAGCCATTGAGATCTGCACCAATATTCAGGAAGAAAAGGTCGATGCCGATGCGCTGTTCCTTAGGGGACGCGCGTACTTCCTGCAGAAGAATTACGAGCAGGCGAAGGTGGATTTTGATGCGGCAGTGGAGACGAAGGAGAGCTATCAGCTCTGCCTTGACATTTACGAGCTGTATCAGGAGAGCAGCATGAAGGCGGACGGAGACCGTTACCTCGAAGCGGCAGTGAAGATTGAGCCGAAAACGACCGAGGATTATTATAACATCGGCTGCGCATACTACTATCTGGAGGAGCAGGACGAGGCGGTCAAAGCGTTCTCGAAGGCAATGAAGGACGGTAGCAGCGCGGCGATGGAAATGCTCGGCGAGGTTTACCTTTCCAATGGTCAGAACGACGAGGCGAAAGCACTGTTTTCTTCGTATCTTTCGACAGATGGCTTTGCGGCGGCAGCAAACAACGGGCTGGCGCTCTGCGCACTTGCGGAAAACGACACGGACAGTGCACTCTCGTATATCGAGGAAGGACTCAAAACGGCAGAGGATTCCGACCGGGAAAATCTGCTGTTCAACCAGATTGTATCCTATGAAAAACGGGCGGATTTTGATACCGCGAAGTCGCTGATGGCGGATTTTCTGGCAGCATACCCGGAAAACACCGCGGCGCAGCGGGAAAATACGTTTCTCCAGAACCGATAACAGACGGAGGAAGTTGGATTGTTTGATTTAAGAGAAGAACAGGAGCGCGTGATTCTGGTTGGCGTACAGGAAAACGGCGGCGCAAACGCAGAAGAATCGCTCGACGAGCTGGCGGAACTGGCCAGCACCGCCGGTGCGAAGGTGGAGGGCCGCCTGGTGCAGGTGCGGGAGGCCATTCATCCGGGAACGTACATCGGAAAAGGAAAATTAGAGGAATTGAAAATTCTGGTGCGCGCCTGTGATGCGACGGGCATCATCTGCGACGATGAGCTCTCCTCGATCCAGTTAAAAGGGCTGGAGGAAGCACTGGAATGCAAGATCATGGACCGTACGCTTTTGATCCTGGATATCTTTGCGGCGCGCGCCGTGAGCAGCGAGGGTAAAATCCAGGTTGAGCTGGCCCAGTTAAAGTACCGTGCGTCCCGACTTTCCGGCCTTGGCACATCGCTTTCCCGTCTCGGCGGCGGAATCGGTACGAGAGGACCGGGAGAGAAAAAGCTGGAAACCGACCGGCGCCTGATCCGCACGCGTATTACGCAGTTAAAACGTGAGCTTGAGGAAGTACGCCAGCACAGAGAGCTCCTTCGTGAAGGCAGAAAACGTTCCAAAATCCCGGTAGCGGCGCTCGTAGGCTATACGTCAGCGGGAAAGAGCAGTCTTTTAAATGCACTGACAGGATCGGAAATTCTGGCAGATGCAATGCTGTTTTCCACGCTGGATACGACGACGCGGTCACTGACCCTTCCGGATGGACAGGAAATCCTGCTGACCGATACGGTTGGATTTATCAATAAGCTGCCACATCATCTGATCGATGCATTCCGCAGTACGCTGGAGGAAGCACGGTATGCCGACTATATTCTCCACGTTGTGGATACGTCAAATCCGCAGATGGAGCTGCAGATGCAGGTGGTATATGACACACTGCGGGAACTGAAAGTTGAGGACAAAAAAATTGTCACCCTGCTGAATAAGCAGGACAAGCTTTTCGATCCGGTTGTTGTAAAGGATTTTCGGGCAGATGCGAGCCTTGCCGTTTCTGCGAAGACGGGACAGGGACTCGAAGACCTGAAAAATTTACTTTCCTCCTGGATGATGGAAGGCAAAATTTATATTGAGCGGCTCTATCCGTATGACAAAGCGGGAACGATTTCGCTGATCCGCGGGTACGGAATTCTGCTTGAAGAGGAATATCTGCCGGAGGGCATCCGCGTAAAAGCCTATGTACCGAAGGATATCTACCCAAGGGTATAGAAGTATGACTTGCGGGCTTACAAACGGATCTACCTTGCGTTAAGAGCCGTACAGAGCCGGAAAATGGAAGTGAAAGAGCACAAGTGAAAGTACTATATCTAGTAATGTTAAAAAATCAGACACTAGATATGGTACTTTTTACTATTGACGTGAGAAACAGGCTCTGCTATCATATGGTTCAGGCACTGCAAAGAGCGGAAGAGAACAAGCCTTGCAGAAACGGTTGAATAACAGGAGGGATTCGATGTTTCAGGTAGAAAAACGAGACGGAACGATTGCAGAGTTCCAGATGAAAAAGATTACCGATGCGATTGGAAAGGCATTCGGTGCAAAAGATATGCAGTTCAGTGATGACATGCTTCAGATGCTGGCATTACGCGTAACAGCGGACTTTCAGTCCAAGATTAAAGACGGAAAAATTTCCGTAGAATCGATTCAGGACAGCGTGGAAAACGTGCTGATCCAGTGCGGTTACGCAGAGGTGGCAAAGGCATACATTCTGTATCGTAAGCAGAGAGAAAAAATCCGAAACATGAAATCGACCATCGTAGACTATAAAGAGATTGTAGACAGCTACGTAAAGGTAGAGGACTGGCGTGTCAAAGAGAACTCGACCGTAACGTATTCTGTCGGCGGTCTTATTTTAAGCAACTCCGGTGCAATCACGGCTAATTACTGGTTATCTGAGATTTATGATGATGAGATCGCCGAGGCACACCGTAATGCAGATATTCACATTCATGATCTGTCAATGCTGACTGGCTACTGTGCAGGATGGTCGTTAAAACAGCTCATCAAAGAAGGACTTGGCGGCATCAACGGAAAGATTACTTCTTCTCCGGCAAAACATCTTTCGGTTCTGTGCAACCAGATGGTCAACTTCCTCGGCATTATGCAGAACGAGTGGGCAGGTGCGCAGGCATTTTCTTCATTTGATACGTATCTGGCGCCGTTCGTCAAAGTGGACAACTTAAGCTACGGCGAAGTGAAGAAGTGCATCGAGGCGTTTATCTACGGCGTCAATACACCGAGCCGCTGGGGAAGCCAGGCACCGTTCTCCAACATCACACTCGACTGGACCGTACCGGATGACCTCGCGGAGATTCCGGCGATCGTCGGCGGCAAGGAGATGGACTTCAAGTACAAAGACTGTAAAAAAGAGATGGATATGGTCAACAAAGCGTTCATCGAGACGATGATCGAGGGAGATGCCAACGGAAGAGGCTTCCAGTACCCGATCCCGACCTACTCCATCACATCCGATTTTGACTGGTCCGATACGGAGAATAACCGTCTGCTGTTCGAAATGACTGCAAAATACGGTACCCCGTACTTCTCCAACTACATCAACAGCGATATGAAACCAAGCGACGTGCGCTCCATGTGCTGCCGTCTCCGCCTGGATCTGCGTGAGCTTCGAAAGAAAACCGGCGGATTCTTCGGTTCCGGCGAGAGCACCGGATCGGTCGGCGTTGTCACCATCAATATGCCGCGTATCGCATATCAGTCCAAAGATGAGAAAGAGTTCTACCGCCGTCTCGATCATATGATGGATATTGCCGCACGTTCGTTAAAGACGAAACGTGAGGTCATTACCCGCCTCCTGGACGAGGGACTGTATCCATATACGAAACGGTACCTTGGAACGTTTGAGAACCACTTCTCAACCATCGGTCTGATCGGTATGAACGAGGCCGGCTTAAATGCCGCATGGCTTGGAAAGGGTCTGGAGGATCCGAAGACACAGCAGTTTACGAAAGAAGTTCTGAACCATATGAGAGAGCGTCTTTCTGATTACCAGGAGGAGTACGGCGATCTGTACAACCTTGAGGCAACTCCGGCGGAGTCGACCGCATACCGTCTGGCAAAACACGACCGTGCAAAATGGCCGGATATCAAGACCGCAGGCCATGAGGGAGATACCCCGTACTACACCAACAGCTCCCATCTGCCGGTGGACTATACCGAGGATATTTTTTCTGCGCTTGATATTCAGGATGATCTGCAGACGCTGTACACCTCGGGAACTGTCTTCCATGCGTTCCTTGGCGAAAAACTGCCGGACTGGAAAGCAGCAGCTTCCCTTGTGCGGAAGATTGCAGAGAACTACAAACTGCCGTACTACACGCTGTCCCCGACGTATTCTGTCTGTGCGAACGACGGCTATCTCGCCGGCGAGCACTTTACATGTCCGATCTGCGGAAAAGAGGCAGAGGTTTACAGCCGTATCACGGGATATTACCGTCCGGTCAAGAACTGGAACGACGGAAAACGCCAGGAGTACAAGAACAGAACTGTATATGATATCATCCACTCCAAATCGCCGGAGCAGAAAATGAAATCGTACGGCGCAGCAGAGAAACTGGCAGAGCAGGCCGCTGGAAAAGAAGAGCCGAAAGCCGCTGCAGCAGCAGATAAAATCGAGGAAGACGGCATGTACCTGTTCACGACAAGCACCTGCCCGAACTGCAAAATGGCAAAAGAAATGCTCGCCGAGGAGCAGTATGAGGTGATCGACGCAGAGCGTCACCCGGATCTTGCCGCACAGTACGGTATCATGCAGGCACCGACTCTTCTCGTTGTGGAGGACGGCCAGGCGCAGAAGATTGTGAATGCTTCCAATATCCAGAAATATGTGGATGAATATCTCTCCTAAATCTGTGCGCATATAGTTGCAGGAAAGAACAAACAGAGTTATAATAGGAAAAAGCGATACCCTCGCCCGGGCATCCCGGGTGGGGGTATTATTATGGCGCTGAGCACAGCAGAAATCGGCCCGGTGGACCGGTTTCACTTACAGAAGGGAGAAAAATTATGGGATATAGCCAGGACACAATCTGTGTACAGGGAGGATGGCAGCCGAAAAACGGTGAGCCGCGTGTACTTCCGATTTACCAGAGCACAACATTCAAATATGCAACCAGCGAGGAAATGGGAAAACTGTTCGATCTGGAGGAGGAGGGATATTTCTATTCCCGTCTGCAGAACCCGACGAACGACGTCGTAGCACAGAAAATCTGCGATCTGGAGGGCGGCGTGGCAGCCATGCTCACATCTTCCGGCCAGGCGGCAACGATGCTTGCTGTTACCAACATCTGTGAGGCAGGCGACCACGTTGTCTGCGCGGCAAAGGTTTACGGAGGAACCTCCAACCTGCTCGCCGTTACCTTAAAACGATTCGGCATCGAGACTACCCTCGTGGACCAGGATGCGCCGGCGGAGGAGCTGGAAAAAGCATTCCAGCCGAACACCAAAGCTGTCTTTGCCGAGACGATTTCCAACCCGGCAGGTGTTGTACTTGACATTGACAAGTTTGTTAAACTTGCACATGAGCACGGCGTTCCGATGATCTGCGACAACACCTTTGCAACCCCGATCAACTGCCGTCCGTTCGAGTTCGGTGTAGATATTGTCACCCATTCCACCACAAAATACATGGACGGCCATGCAATGGCGCTCGGCGGAGCGATTGTCGATTCCGGAAACTTCGACTGGGATGCGCATGCAGACAAATTCCCGGGTCTTACCACACCGGACGAGTCGTATCATGGTGTTATTTACACCCAGAAATTCGGCAAAAAAGCATACATCACAAAAGCAACCGCACAGCTGATGCGCGATATGGGAGCATGCCAGTCCCCGCAGAATGCATTCCTGACGAATGTCGGCCTGGAGACTCTGCACCTGCGCGTGGAGCGTCATTGCAGAAATGCCGAGAAAGTGGCAGAGTTCCTGAAAAACCACCCGAAGGTAGCATGGGTTGAGTACGCAGGCCTTGCAGACAGCAAATACCATGCGCTGGCAGAAAAATACATGCCGAACGGAACCTGCGGCGTTCTCTGCTTCGGACCAAAGGGCGGAAGAGACGGCGCGATGCGCTTCACGAACGGCCTGAAAATGGTAGCAATTGTAACACACGTTGCCGATGCAAGAAGCTGCGTTCTGCACCCGGCAAGCCATACCCATCGCCAGCTGAACGATCAGCAGCTCATCGAAGCCGGTGTTCTGCCGGATCTGATCCGTCTGTCAGTCGGCATCGAGGATGTGAATGATATCATTGCAGACCTTGATCAGGCGCTTGCGAACGTATAAAGATACAAAAAACAGGATGTGAAAAGGAGCGTATTGGTAAAATGGAAGAAATGGCAAAGAAACGCGTAAAAGATTCTGAGACAGAGCAGTCGTATCTTCTGATGCACCGCCATATCAACGGCTATGGCCGTCTGTTCGGCGGCCAGCTGGTCGCGTGGATCGATGAGCTTGCCGGTCTGGTGGGACGCCGCCACTGCGGCCACGAAATCACCACCGCGTGCATCGACAATCTGAACTTCAAGCATCCTGCTTTTCTGAACGACACCGTCGTACTGGTCGGAAGAGTGACGTATGTCGGACGCACCTCAATGGAGGTGCGCGTCGACACGTACGTGGAAGAGCTTGCGACCGGCATTCGGAAAATGATCAACCGTGCCTACGTGGTGATGGTGGCCATCGACGAGAACGGCCGCGCACTTCCCGTCCCGGGCCTGATTCTGGAATCCCCGGAGCAGGAGGCCGAGTGGGAGGGCGGAAAACGCCGCTATGAACTGCGAAAAGAGCGTCACAGAGAGGGGTTCTAAGTTGACGTTCACCCGCACATTTGCAGAATCCACCGGAGCTGTCTTCGTGCATTCTGAAAATTTTATTTTAAGAAAATCCCGCCGTGTCCCTTGACAGGCGGGATTTTCCATGTTAAGGTAAAGGCAGTTATACGACTGACGGAAGTGGAAATGACCACAGGGAGTATAGCGTGAGAAGAGGCCGACCGTCTGGGCAGAAGAATGCTTGGGGGAGTGGGTCTGTTTTTTTATCCAAAAACAGAAAATCCCATTCCAGCCACCTTGAAAAGGAGATCAGAAGATGAAAAAAGTATCACTGGAACAGGAATTAAAAGGAAATGCATATCCAGGAAGAGGAATTGTGATCGGCAGATCCAAAGACGGCACAAAAGCCGTTGCCGGATACTTTATTATGGGCAGAAGCCAGAACAGCCGCAACCGTGTCTTTGTTGAGGAGGGTGAGGGAATCCGCACACAGGCGTTTGATCCGTCGAAGCTGGAAGATCCGAGCCTGATCATCTACGCACCAGTACGCGTTCTGGGAAATGATACGATCGTAACAAACGGAGACCAGACCGATACCGTATACGAAGGACTGGAGCAGGGAAAAACGTTTGAGGTATCCCTTCGAAGCAGAGAGTTTGAGCCGGATGCACCGAACTACACTCCTCGTATTTCCGGTGTGATGCACGTAGAGAACGGAACGTACGGCTACCAGATGTCGATCTTAAAGAGCAATAACGGCGATCCGTCCCAGTGCAACCGCTACACCTTCTCCTATGATAACTGTGTAGCAGGGGAAGGCCATTTCATCCACACCTACATGCACGACGGCAATCCGCTGCCAAGCTTTGAGGGTGAGCCAAAACTGGTCGAGGTTCCGGATGACATCGATGCTTTCACCGAACTGCTCTGGAGCAGCTTAAACGAGGACAACAAGGTGTCCCTCTTCACACGCTATATCGACATTGCAACCGGCAAGTATGAGACAAGAATCGTGAATAAAAATAAATAAGAAATCGAGTGTTTTGCGAAAGGAGAAAATCATGAAAGAATTAGCGTTAAAATACGGATGCAACCCGAACCAGAAACCTTCCAGAATTTACATGGATGATGACAGGGATCTTCCGATCGAAGTATTAAGCGGCCGTCCGGGCTATATCAATTTTCTGGATGCCTTCAATGGCTGGCAGCTGGTACGTGAGCTGAAAGCAGCCACCGGTCTTCCGGCAGCAACTTCCTTCAAGCACGTTTCCCCGGCAGGTGCAGCCGTAGGTCTTCCGCTGGACGAGACCCTGCGTAAAATTTACTGGGTAGACGATATGGGAGAGCTTTCTCCGTTAGCATGCGCTTATGCAAGAGCCAGAGGCGCAGACCGTATGTCTTCTTTCGGCGACTTTATCGCACTTTCTGATGTCTGCGACAAAGACACCGCATCTCTGATCAAACGTGAGGTTTCTGACGGTGTCATCGCTCCGGGATTTACCGATGAAGCACTGGAAATCTTGAAAGCAAAGAAAAAAGGTAACTACTGCGTCATCAAAATCGACGAGAATTACCGTCCGGCTCCGCTCGAGCACAAACAGGTCTTCGGCATTACCTTTGAGCAGGGCCGCCAGGAGCTGCCGATCGACGATGAGCTGCTCTCCAACGTGGTAACCGAGAACAAAGAGATTCCGGAAGCAGCAAAACGCGATCTGAAGATTGCACTGATTACCTTAAAATATACCCAGTCCAACTCCGTATGCTTCGTCAAAGACGGTCAGGCCATCGGTGTCGGTGCAGGCCAGCAGTCCCGTGTGCACTGCACCCGTCTTGCCGGACAGAAAGCCGACAACTGGTTCCTGCGTCAGTGCCCGAAGGTGCTGGATCTGCAGTTTGTAGACGGCATCCGCCGCGCAGACCGTGACAATGCGATCGACGTTTACATCGGCGAGGAGTACATGGATGTTCTCGCAGACGGCGCATGGGAGAAGATCTTCAAAGTAAAACCGGAAGTCTTCACAAGAGAAGAGAAACGTGCATGGCTCGACCAGATGAAGGGCGTAACCTTAGGTTCCGATGCCTTCTTCCCGTTCAGCGACAACATCGAGCGCGCACACAAGAGCGGCGTCCAGTACATCGCAGAGCCGGGCGGATCAGTCCGTGATGATGCTGTGATCGAGTGCTGCAACAAGTACAACATGGCAATGGCGTTTACGGGAATCCGTCTGTTCCATCACTAAGAAGAAAAAAACATATAATAAAAAGAATCCGGCTCCGGCAGCCGGGTTCTTTCTATTATATGGCAGAGAAATTTTAGAACAGGGGGAATTTCGGGAAAATCCCCTGTTCTTTTTGGAGAAAGTATGATAAAATACCCCATGGGCGTATTTTTTGGCGCCGCTGCAAAAAGGAGGATGAGGAATATGCGGCAGATGGAATTTAAAATGGAGCGACAGGGACTTCTCGAGGAAGGCCAGGAAGTCAACGTGACAGAAAGCGCACTGCCTACCTCCTATTATTATACGATTACCCCGGCAGTGGCCATGAGCAGGAATTATCAGGCGTATGAGAGGCTGCAGTCCCGGAAGGGAATCGTAAAAGAAGTAAAAGAGACACCGAGAGGATTCTATACGGTAGTGGAGTTTGATGAAGATGAGCCGACCTGACGAGAACAAAAATGAGCACCCGGTGGTGCATCCGATTCCGCCGGTTTACCGCGCCGATTCCCGGATTCTGATTCTCGGCAGTTTTCCGTCCGTAAAATCCAGGGAGACCGGATTTTTTTACGGCCATCCGCAGAACCGTTTCTGGAAAGTGACGGCAGCCGTGTGCGGGGAAGAGGTGCCGCAGACCGTGGAAGAGAAGAAGGCGTTTCTGCTCCGGAATCATATCGCTGTCTGGGATGTGATCGCGTCCTGCGTCATCACAGGCTCGAGCGATGCGAGCATCCGCGATGTTGTGCCGAATCCGCTGCAGGACATTCTGGAATGCGCCGATATTCGGCAGATTTACTGCAACGGGGCGACCGCGTGGAAGTATTACCGGAAGTACCAGGAGAAGCAGCTGGGACGGGAAGCGGTTCGCCTTCCGTCGACGAGTCCCGCGAACGCCGCATGGTCTGTGGAGCGGCTGCTTGGCGAGTGGAGCCAGTGCGGAGAAGTCTTACGAAACGGAGAGTGACAGGATGAAAAAAGAGTACGAGACCGTCTGGGAGATTTTTAATGAGTGTGCCAATAATCAGATGCGGGACGTCTTTTTCGACGAGATCGAGACGGATGACCCGGAGGCGTATATCCGTCAGAAATTTCCGGACAAAAACTTAAAATATGAAAAAACGGTGGAAGCGGACGGATCTCTGGTCTTTGACATTGAGACCTCCGGCATCCGCCAGCGGTTTACGTTTACAGAAATCTGAATCGCGCAGAAAATACCAGAAAAGCGGAGAAAAAAACGATGAGTGAAGAAAAACACACGCATGTGCATGTGCTGGAAGACGGCACCGTGATCGAGCATTCCCACGATCACGCCCACGGGCACCATCATACAAATACAAAAGCAGTCTTAAACCGCCTCTCCCGCGCGATCGGACACATGGAGTCGATCAAGCGGATGGTAGAGGAAGGCCGGGACTGCACTGAGGTTCTGATCCAGCTGTCTGCCGTGAAGGCGGCCATTAACAATACAGGAAAAATTATCCTGGAGGATCACATTGAACATTGCATCGTCGATGCAGTCGAGCATGGGGACACAAAAGCGATTCAGGAGCTGAATAAGGCGATCGACCGCTTTGTCAAATAAGCAAGAAAAACAAGAAAAGAGGAAAGAAACATGGCAAAAGAATGCAGCAATTCGAGCTGTTCCAAAGAAAGCTGCGAAGGATGTCCAAGCAAAGCAGGACAGGGCAAACCGGATTTTCATATTGATCTGAATGCCGATTCTTCGATCAAACATGTCATTGGCGTTGTCAGCGGCAAGGGCGGTGTTGGTAAATCCATGGTAACCGCATCTCTGGCAAACCAGAAAGCAAAAGAGGGCTACAAGGTTGGTATCCTCGATGCCGATATCACAGGACCGTCCATCCCGAAAATGTATGGCCTGAAAGGACCTGCAAACGTAGATGACAAGGGCGTTTACCCGGCAGTTGCAGCAAACGGCGTAAAGGTAATGTCCATCAACCTCCTGCTTCCGGGCGAGGAAGAGCCGGTCATCTGGAGAGGACCTGTCATCGCAGGAACCGTAAAACAGTTCTGGACCGACGTCATCTGGGGCGACCTGGACTATCTCTTCGTCGATATGCCGCCAGGAACCGGTGATGTTCCGCTGACCGTTTTCCAGTCTCTTCCGGTAGACGGCGTAGTGATCGTATCTTCCCCGCAGGATCTGGTGCGCATGATCGTCATGAAAGCCTACAAGATGGCACAGATGATGAGCGTTCCGGTGCTCGGTATCGTAGAGAACTACAGCTACCTCGTATGTCCGGACTGCGGCAAAAAGCTGTCCATTTTCGGCGAAAGCCACATCGACGAGATCGCAGCCGAGATCGGCGTGCCGGTTCTCGGCAAAATGCCGATTCATCCGGAGTTTGCCGAGCTGGTGGACGAAGGAAGATTTGCAGAAGTGGATAACACCGATATTGCAAAGATCAACATCTAATCATTAAATATAGAAGCAAGTAATGGCATGAAAAACTCGTTTTTCCTTGATTTTACAAGGAAAAGCGGGTTTTTTTGACAAGATTTTTACGTTTCTTTTGGCAAAAACTATTTTATTTTAAACGGATTTTGTGTAACCGGTTACACACGACTGCGCAAATGAGACAAAAAGCGACAAATATGAAGGGTTAATGAGAAAAACTTGCATAAAAAACATGCATAATATGGCAAAAACAAGGAAATAAATTCAATATTGACATTTAAAGAGAAAAAGTGCATAATCTACCTCAACGATAGGAAAACAAACAGCTATTGATTAAGAAAGAGGTGAATCGTATGTCACACTGCGTAGTAAGACTCAATGGAACTGAGGAAGTAGAGGAGTTTGTAAAAGCAGCTTCCAAATGTGATTTTGATATTGACATTTTTTACAACCGCGTTATTATTGATGCAAAATCCATTCTTGGCATCCTCAGCATGGATCTGAACCGTGATCTCACCGTACACTGCTATGGTGACAGTCCGGCATTCAATAAAACCCTGCAGAAATTTGCTGTAGCATAAATTTTATTAAGGGAAACGAAAAAAATTCAGCCTGCGCCGCCAGCGAGAGTAGAGACAGAATTTGCGCAGGGGACTTTCTGAAGAAAAACTAATCACACGAGACACATAACTTCAGAGAGAAAAAAGGAGACTGTTGCGGCAGTCTCCTTTTTTCTGTATAATGATAACTATTCAGAGCCATGCGAAATTCCAGAAAAGGACACGAATCATGCTTGCATGAATGAGCGTTCTTTTCTGGAATTTCATATGGCGAGAAGCCACATCGAGATGCAGTGCAGCGGAATCGAGATGGGGCTCTGAATAGTCTGGTTAGAAAAGGAGCGGGCTAGTGGAAGAGAAGAAGAAAGAGATCCGGATTTCCGTGCGGAATCTGGTGGAGTTTATTCTGCGCAGCGGGGATCTGGACAACTCGTCGGGCGGTTTTGGCGAGCGGGATGCCATGCAGGCGGGAACGCGGGTGCATCAGCAGATTCAGAAAAAACGGGGCGCCGATTACCGTGCGGAGGTTCCGCTGGTTCACGAAAAAGAATATGAGCATTTCATCCTGCGCGTCGAGGGAAGAGCAGACGGCATGTACGAGGACGGAACCACGACCGTGATCGAGGAGATCAAGGGAATGTACCGTGACCTCGAAACGATGGAAGAGCCGGTTCCGGTACATCTGGCACAGGCGAAGTGCTACGCTTACATCTACGGCCTTCAGAACCGCAAAGAGGAGATGGGCGTGCTGATGACGTACACCCTGCTCTCCTCCGAGGAGGAAGGCCTTCTGCGCCCGCTCACCAAAGAAGAGGTAAAGCCGGAGCACTCTAACTGGCGCATCCGCCATTTTCTGCAGACGTACAAGCTCCCGGAACTGGAGCAGTGGTTCGGTGAGCTACTCGACGCCTGGTTTATCTGGGCGGAATTCCAGTACCAGTGGCAGAAAGCGCGAGATGCCTCAATGCAGCACCTCGAATTCCCCTTCCCGTACCGGAAAGGCCAGCGGGAACTGGTGAGCGGTGTCTACCGTACCATTCTGCGGAAAAAAGAACTCTTCGTCCAGGCGCCGACCGGCATCGGAAAAACAATGTCCACGGTCTTTCCGGCCATCCGCGCGATCGGAGAGGGCTGCGGTGACCGTCTTTTTTATCTGACTGCGAAAACCATCACCCGTACCGTGGCAGAGGAGGCGGTCTCCATTCTAAAAGAGAAGGGACTGCAGTTCAAAGCAATCACGCTGACCGCAAAAGAAAAAATGTGCATCCTCGATGAGCCCGAATGCGATCCGATCCACTGCCCGCGCGCGAAAGGTCATTTTGACCGGATCAACGCGGCGGTGTACGAGATGCTGACGGAATGCGATTCCTACACAAGAGAGGAAGTCCTGCGCCAGGCGGAAAAATGGAACGTCTGCCCGCACGAGTTCCAGTTTGATGTGGCTTCGTGGGTGGACGGCGTGATCTGCGATTACAACTATGCGTTTGATCCGACATCGAAATTAAAACGCTTTTTCGCAGAAGGAACGAAGGGTGACTACATCTTTCTGATCGACGAGGCGCACAACCTGGTCGAGCGGGGCCGCGATATGTTCAGTGCCACGCTCGTCAAAGAGGAGATTTTAAAGGTCCGCCAGCTCCTCCGCCCGTATGCACCGGGCAAAAAGCTCGAGAAGGCGCTGAATCGCTGCAATCACCAGATGCTCGTCTACAAAAGAGAGTGCGATTCCTGCACGGAGCTGGAAAGCGTATCGACGTTTCTTATGATGGTCAATCAGCTGCTGGAAGAACTGGCGGGCTGGCTGGAAGCGCATAAGACAAGCGAAATCCGGAAGCAGGTTCTGGAATTTTACTTTAACTTGCGAAATTTTTCCGAGATTTACAATTTAGTGGATGAAAATTATCTGATCTACACGAGTTATCTCGATAACGGCGATTTTGCACTGCGCCTGTTCTGCGTCAACCCGGCGGAGAATCTGCAGCAGTGTATCAACCAGGGGCGGTCGGCCGTCTTCTTTTCCGCGACGCTGCTGCCGGTGCAGTATTATAAGAAGATGTTCAGCACGAATACGGACGATTACGCGATTTACGTGGAGTCCCCGTTTGATCCCACGAAGCGGTGTCTGGCGATCGGAAGCGAGGTCAGCACGAAGTATCAGCGGAGAAACCGCGCAGAGTTTGAGAAGATCGCCGCCTATCTGAACGAGATGATCCAGAGCCGGAAGGGCAACTATATGGCGTTCTTCCCGTCATACCGCCTGATGCAGGATGTCTATGCGGTCTATGAGGAACTGTATGCAGATGAAAACGTGACCTGCCTGATCCAGGAGTCGGCGATGCGGGAGCAGGAGAGAGAAGCGTTTCTGGAAGCGTTTGCGAAAGACAACGAGAAAACGCTGGTGGGATTCTGTATCATGGGAGGCATTTTCTCGGAGGGAATTGATCTGGACGGGGAAAAGCTGATCGGCGCGGCCGTTGTGGGAGCCGGAATCCCGCAGGTGGGGCCGGAGAGAGAACTTTTAAAGCAATATTTCGACCGCAGCGGAGAGAACGGTTTCGACTACGCGTACCGCTATCCCGGCATGAATAAAGTATTGCAGGCGGCAGGGCGCGTGATCCGTACGACGGAGGACACGGGTGTGATTCTGTTGCTCGACGAGCGGTTCCGAAACCGGGAGTACCGCGAGCTGTTCCCAAGAGAATGGGAGGACTGCCGGATTGTGCAGCGCAGCAGCCTCCCGGAGGTAATCCATTCGTTTTGGGAGAGGGTGGATTGTGAGAGCGGATCAAAAGCCGGGCAGCAGGAAATGAAATCTCGGTGCAGCGCTGAACGTTACGTGTGATCCGCACGGTTCCGGTATTCGCTCGGTGAGCAGCCCATCTGCTGCCGGAAAATTTTAGAAAAATAGGCAGGACTGGAAAATCCGGTCTGTTCCGCTACGGAAGTGATACTGGCCTGGCGCTCGAGAAGGAGCGGCAGGCTTTTTTCAATACGGTAATCGAGAAGATAGTCAAACAGGGATTCGTTCATGCATTTCTTGAAAAAACGGCAGCATTCACTGCGGCAGATGTGGATCTGTGCGGCGAGATCCTCGAGCGTCAGATGCTCCATATAATGGCGGTGGATGTAGTCGAGCAGAATGCGGAGCCGCTCAACATCACGCGCTGCCGCCGTGTTCTGGGATTCACCGGAAAACGATGCGTGGCGGTAAATCTCAATCCAGATCGACAGCAGAAGCTCCTGGATTTCCATCTCAAACGCGGACGGCTGTGAAAGCGAGAGGTCGTAGATGCGGTGCATACAGGCAAGTACCTGGTTCTGCCAGTCGATCTCCGGCGAAAAGACGATGGAGGCGAGCTGCATATCCGTCAGCACCGGTTCGACGTAGCGCGTCTGGATCACACTGTTTGAAAAACCATAGAGAAAGCGCGGGGCGAACGTGGTTGAAATATAGACGCAGTCCATCCCGTCGATCATGTGGCCGCTGTGAAGCGCATTCGTGTTGCAGAAAATGCCGTCCCCTTCTTTTAAGACATACGATTTGCCGTTGACCTGATATCCGATCTGCCCCGAGAGGACAAACGTCAGCTCAATTTCCGGGTGCCAGTGCCAGGAAAAGGAGCCGCGCTCGTAGCGGGAGAGCTGTTCGTAACTGATGTTGACAGGAAATTCATAGCTGCCGTGGGCCTTCAGCTCACGGTTTTCTTTATCCATGCGGATCTGCATGAAACGTACCTCCAATCCATAAAATCCGTTAAAAATCATACGATAAGTAAAGTATGCGGCAAAAGGGGAAAAAAAACAAGAAAAAATCGAAGATCACCTCAATATAATTATCGTTTGCCCCAATATTGTTGTTGCAGATGGGCGTACGGCTCACTATAATGATACTTAAGAAGATAAGAAAAAACACACAAACACACAATACACACACAACACACAAAACGAAACCACGAAAACAACACACCAAAAAGAAAAGGAGACAACAAAATGAAACAGCAGGTACTGGATTGTTTTGCAAAACTGTTCGGGGGAGAGGGCGACATCCGCACCTACTTCGCACCTGGACGTGTGAACCTGATCGGTGAGCACACCGATTACAACGGAGGCCACGTATTTCCATGCGCACTGACCATCGGAACCTACATGGCAGCAAGAAAACGTGACGACAGAAAGCTTCGTTTTTACTCTATGAACTTTGAAAAACTCGGCGTGGTAGAATCTTCCCTCGATGAATTTCAGATGGGCAAAGAAGGCAACTGGACCGCATATCCGAAGGGAATGATGTGGGCATTTTGCCAGAAGGGCTTCCCGGTAGAGCAGGGCTTCGATATCGTGCTCTACGGAAACATTCCGAACGGCTCCGGCCTTTCCTCTTCCGCATCCGTTGAGACCGTAACCGGCGTAATGCTGCGTGACATGTTCGGCTACGACACCATCTCCATGATCGACATCGCTCTGTACGGCCAGTTCTCCGAGAACAACTACAACGGCGTCAACTGCGGTATCATGGATCAGTTCGCCATCGCCATGGGCAAAAAGGACTGTGCGATCTTTCTTGACACCAGCGATCTGAAATATGAGTACGCACCGGTTAAACTGGAAGGCGCAAGAATTGTCATCTCCTGCAGCAACAAGAAACGCGGCCTTGGCGACTCCAAATACAACGAGCGCCGCAGCGAGTGCGAGACTGCTCTGGCTGAGATTCAGAAAGTCAAAGACATCAAGAGCCTTGGCGAGCTGACCGAGGAAGAGTTTGAGGCAGTGAAAGATGCCATCAAAGATCCGGTCCGCCAGAAACGTGCAAAACATGCTGTTTACGAGAACCAGAGAACCGTTCAGGCCGTTGCAGCTTTAAAGGCAAACGACATCGCAAAATTCGGCGAACTGATGAACGCATCCCACGTTTCCCTGCGTGATGACTATGAGGTAACCGGCATCGAGCTGGATACTCTTGTGGAAGAAGCATGGAACTGCCCGGGTGTCATCGGATCCCGTATGACAGGCGCAGGCTTCGGCGGATGCACCGTCAGCATCGTAAAAACAGAAGATATTGACAACTTCATCGCAAAAGTAGGCGCAGCTTACAAAGAAAAAATCGGCTATGCCGCAGACTTCTATGTCGTAGACATCGGAGACGGCGCAGGCGTATTAAAATAAGAAATAAAAAAGCTGGATCGGCAGCAGGGAGGAAGCTACAGTGATTAACGAGAGTATTGCAAAACTGGTAAAATATGGAGAAAATGCCGGTCTTGTTTCGGGACTGGATAAAATCTATGCGACAAACCGGATTCTGGAAGTCATGCAGATTTCCGATTACGAAGAGCCGGAGCAGATTCCGGAGAACCCGGATCTGGAAGAGACTTTAAATGAACTGCTTGATGATGCAGCTAAGCGCGGTCTTCTCGAACACAACAGCGTCGTTTACCGCGATCTGTTCGATACGAAACTGATGGACTGCCTGATGCCGCGCCCGGGAGAGGTGGTAAAGAAGTTTGAGGAACTCTATGCGAAGAGCCCGCAGGAGGCAACCGATTACTTCTACAAACTGAGCCAGGATTCCAACTACATCCGCAGATACCGCATCGCAAAGGATATCCGCTGGAGCGTACCGAGTGCCTACGGCGATATCGATATCTCGATCAACCTCTCCAAACCGGAGAAGGACCCGAAGGCGATCGCGGCTGCAAAACTGGCAAAACAGAGCGGTTATCCGAAATGCCTGCTCTGCAAGGAGAATGTGGGCTATGCGGGACGCGTCAACCACCCGGCGCGCCAGAACCACCGCATCATTCCGCTGACGATCAATCAGACGGAGTGGGGATTCCAGTACTCGCCATATGTGTATTACAATGAGCACTGCATCGTGTTCAATTTCCAGCATAACCCGATGAAGATCGAGCGCGCGACCTTTGTGAAGCTGTTTGACTTTATCAAGCTGTTTCCGCACTACTTCATCGGTTCCAATGCGGATCTGCCGATCGTGGGAGGCTCCATTTTAAGCCACGATCATTATCAGGGCGGCCACTATACCTTCGCAATGGCGAAAGCGCCGATCGAGCGCCATTTTACCATCAAAGGATACGAGGATGTGGAAACCGGCATCGTCAAATGGCCGCTGTCCGTCATCCGGATCCGCCACAAAGATGAGAAACGGCTGATCGATCTGGCAGAGCATATCCTGAACTGCTGGAGAGGTTACACGGATGAGGATGCGTTTGTATTCGCCGAGACTGACGGAGAGCCGCACAACACGATCACGCCGATCGCAAGAAAAGTGGGCGATACGTTCGAACTCGATCTGGCACTGCGCAACAACATCACGACGGACGAATGCCCGCTCGGTGTTTACCATCCGCATGCACAGTATCATCACATCAAAAAAGAGAACATCGGCCTTATTGAGGTTATGGGACTTGCGATTCTGCCGGCGCGCTTAAAAGATGAGCTGGAAGAGCTTTCCAAATGCCTCGTAGAGGGAAAAGATGTCCGCGCTGTCGCAGAGCTGGAGAAACATGCCGACTGGGTAGACGAATTCCTGCCGCGCCATCCGGAGCTGAACAGCGAAAATGTGATGGATATCCTGAAAGAGGAAGTCGGAAAAGTCTTTGTCGGCGTACTCGAGGATGCCGGCGTTTACAAGTGCACCGAGGAAGGCAGAAGTGCATTTGCAAAATTCATGGAAACGTTGTAGAATAAACTAAATGCTTCAATTAACCCGCTGCGGCAAAAAAAGCAGCAGCGAAGGAAAACATGGAGGATACCAAAATGAAAATCTTAGTTACTGGCGGTGCAGGCTATATTGGAAGCCACACCTGTGTGGAACTGCTGAACGCAGGCTATGACGTTGTTGTCATGGACAACCTTTACAATGCAAGCGAGAAAGCCATTGAGCGTGTAGAACAGATTACCGGAAAGAAAGTAACCTTCTACAAAACCGATATGCTGGACCGCGAAGGCGTAAAGAAAATTTTCGACAACGAGAAAATTGACGCTGTCATCCATTTCGCAGGCTTAAAAGCAGTCGGCGAGTCCGTACATAAACCGATTGAATATTATCACAACAACATGACCGGAACCCTGATTCTCTGCGATGAGATGAGAAACCATGGCGTAAAGAACATCATCTTCAGTTCTTCTGCAACCGTATACGGCAATCCGGCACAGATTCCGATCACCGAGGAGTGCCCGAAGGGAACCCCGACCAACCCATACGGCTGGACAAAAAGCATGCTCGAGCAGGTTCTGACCGACATCCACACCGCAGATCCGGAATGGAATGTTATCCTGCTTCGTTACTTCAACCCGATCGGAGCGCATAAGAGCGGCCTTATCGGAGAGGATCCGAAGGGCATCCCGAACAACCTGCTTCCGTATGTCGCACAGGTTGCCATCGGAAAACTCGAGTGCATCGGCGTTTTCGGTGATGACTACGATACTCCGGACGGAACTGGTGTCCGCGATTACATCCATGTTGTTGACCTGGCACGCGGCCATGTAAAAGCCATCCAGAAACTGGCTGACAACGAGGGCGTTTCCATTTACAACCTCGGAACCGGCAAAGGCTACAGCGTACTCGATGTGATCCACGCATTCGAGAAAGCATGCGGCCATCCGCTGAAATACGAAATCAAACCGCGCCGTGACGGTGATATCGCAACCTGCTACTCCAAATGCGACAAAGCAAAAGAGGAGCTTGGCTGGGAGGCTGAGTACGGCATCGAGGAGATGTGTGCCGATTCCTGGAACTGGCAGCAGAAGAATCCGAACGGATATAACGACTAATGTAATGTGAGTGTTATCTGGCGGTCCGCCGATACTTGAAAGAGTGTCGGCGGGCCGTTTTTGTATAGATAAATTCAGTCTTTTTTCACAAAGTCCGGCTTGCTAATTAAGAGGGAATCCGATATAATGTAAGAGTTAAAGTGTCCGTAAAAAAGAGGGGCGGTTTGACATACAAGGAGGAAAAGCATGGACGATAGAAAAAATCAGAACCGGGAACCAGAAAAAGGCTCCGGGGGAGGACCGAAAAACAGACAGACGATACTCATTATCCTGATCTGCCTCCTCGTCAGCCTGATGGTGATGGGACTTCTGAACAATGCCCTTGGGGGAATTACTTCCGAGGATCTTGACTATAGCAAATTCCTGGACATGGTAAACAACGATGGAGTGCAGGAAGTTGTCTTGAAATCGGGAACACTGACCGTAACGCCGAAAGACCAGAAATCGGAGGGAATCACCTATCAGGTAACGATGATGGGAGATGAGCAGGAGCTGGTCGATCTGTTACAGGAGAAAGGCATTACGTACCACAAAGATCCGCCGGATTCTACCGGAACGATCATTTACACATTGCTGACCGTCATTCTGCCGGTTGTGATGCTTGTCGCTGTCATGGTATGGGTGATGCGCAGCATGAACAAAGGCGGCGGAGTCATGGGCGTAGGAAAGAGCAGAGCAAAGGCCTACGTACAGAAAGAAACCGGCGTGACATTCCGCGATGTTGCGGGACAGGACGAGGCAAAAGAATCGCTCCAGGAGGTTGTGGATTTCCTGCATAACCCTGGAAAATACACGACAATCGGTGCAAAACTTCCGAAAGGAGCGCTTCTTGTAGGCCCTCCTGGAACCGGAAAAACACTGCTTGCCAAAGCCGTAGCCGGTGAGGCGCACGTACCGTTTTTCTCGATGTCCGCTTCGGAATTTGTCGAGATGTTCGTCGGTGTCGGTGCATCGCGTGTGCGTGACCTGTTTGAGGAAGCAAAGAAAAACGCACCGTGCATCATCTTTATCGATGAGATCGATGCGATCGGAAAGAGCCGTGACAACAGCTACAACAGCAACGACGAGCGGGAGCAGACGTTAAACCAGCTCCTCGCCGAGATGGACGGATTCGACAGCTCCAAGGGTATTCTGATCCTTGCGGCCACAAACCGCCCGGAGGTTCTTGACCCGGCGCTGCTGCGTCCAGGCCGTTTTGACCGCCGGATTATCGTAGAAAGACCGGACCTGAAAGGCCGTGTGGAAATCCTGAAAGTACACGCCAAGAACGTATCGCTCGATGAGACGGTTGATCTCGACGGCATCGCACTTGCGACATCGGGAGCCGTTGGCTCTGATCTTGCAAATATGATCAACGAGGCAGCGATTCTTGCGGTCAAGAACGGAAGAAAAGCCGTTTCCCAGAAGGATCTTCTCGAGGCAGTCGAGGTTGTCCTCGTCGGAAAAGAGAAGAAGGACCGCATCTTAAGCCAGGAAGAGCGAAAGATCGTTTCCTACCACGAGGTAGGCCACGCACTTGTTACTGCACTGCAGAAGGATTCCGAGCCGGTACAGAAAATCACGATTGTGCCGCGTACGATGGGTGCGCTCGGCTACGTCATGCAGGTGCCGGAGGAGGAGAAATACCTCAACACGAAGAGCGAACTCGAGGCGATGATCGTCGAGTGCCTCGGTGGAAGAGCGGCAGAGGAGATCGTATTTGGCAACGTGACAACGGGAGCTTCGAATGATATCGAGAAAGCGACGAAGATTGTCCGCGCGATGATCACGCAGTACGGTATGTCGGAGAAATTCGGTCTGATCGGTCTTGCGACCCAGCAGAATCAGTACCTCGACGGAAGAATGGTCTTAAACTGCGGCGATGCCACAGCAACCGAAATCGACCACGAGGTCATGAAGATCTTGAAAGAGTCGTATGAGCAGGCAAAAGAACTTCTGGCAGCTAACCGCGATGCGATGGATGAAATCGCAGCTTACCTGATCCAGAAAGAGACGATCACCGGAAAAGAATTTATGGAGATTTTTCATCAGGTGATTGCAAAACGGAATGGAAACGCGGAAGAAGCGGTTGAAAATCCAGAAAATACAGAAACAGAAAATACAGCACTTCCGGAGGCGGATTTTACCGTAAACCCAGAAGTATAAAAAGAAAGCGAAAAGGCCCGGCGGGAGCAGAGAAAACGATCTCTGCACGCTGGGCATTTTCAACATTACAGTCCCAAAAAGAGGAGGGTCATATGGCGTTTGATATCCAGGAAGAACTGAAAAAACTGCCGGGGAAACCCGGCGTCTATCTGATGCACGACGCGGACGATACAATTATCTACGTAGGAAAGGCGATTTCGCTGAAAAACCGTGTCCGCCAGTATTTCCAGACGAGCCGCAACAAAGGGCCGAAGATTGAGCGGATGGTCACGCATATCGCCCGTTTTGAGTATATTGTGACGGATTCCGAACTGGAGGCGCTCGTGCTGGAGTGCAACCTTATCAAAGAGCACCGTCCGAAATACAATACGATGCTGAAAGATGACAAGGCGTACCCGTACATTAAGGTGACCGTGAACGAGGATTTTCCACGCATTCTGTTTTCCCATCAGATGAAGAAGGACAAGGCGAAATATTTCGGCCCGTACACGAGCGCCGGAGCTGTGAAAGATACGATCGAACTGTTGCGGAAGCTGTACGATATCCGTTCCTGCAATAAGAGCCTGCCAAAGGAGATCGGCAAGGACCGCCCGTGTCTTTACTATCACATCCACCAGTGTAAGGCACCGTGCCAGGGATACATTTCCAAAGAAGAGTACGGCGAGCAGATCAAAAAGGCGATCAGTTTTCTGAATGGAAATTACAATGACATTATCAAAGAGCTGACTGGAAAAATGACGGAGGCGGCTGAGGAGATGCGGTTCGAGCAGGCGGCGGAGTACCGTGATCTGATCGACAGCGTGCGCAGGATCGGCGAGCGGCAGAAGATTACGAACAGTGACGGCGAGGACAAGGATGTCATTGCGCTTGCGATGGACAAAGAGGATGCGGTGGCGCAGGTCTTCTTTATCCGGAACGGAAAGCTGATCGGGCGGGAGCATTATTATCTGCGGATCGGCGAGGAGGAGCAGAAAAGCGAGGTGCTGCTCACGTTTATGAAACAGTTCTATTCCGGCACGCCGTTCATCCCGCGGGAAATCATGATTTCCGAGGAGATTGCCGAGCAGGAGCTGATGGAAGAGTATTTAAGCAGCAAACGGGGCCAGAAGGTCCGCATCCGCGTGCCGAAAAAGGGCAGCAAGGAAAAAATGGTGGAACTGGCAGAGCGGAACGCACAGATCGTTCTCGACCAGGACCGCGAGCGGATCAAGCGGGAAGAGGGTCGGACGGTCGGTGCCGTAAAAGAGATCGCCAGATGGCTGAACCTGCCGTCGATCGACCGCATCGAGGCGTACGATATCTCCAATATCAGCGGTTTCCAGTCGGTCGGCTCGATGATCGTCTACGAGAAAGGAAAGCCAAAGCGCGCCGATTACCGAAAATTCAAGATCAAATCCGTCGAGGGACCGAACGATTACGCCAGTATGAAAGAGGTCTTAAGCCGCCGTTTTCTGCGCGGCATCCAGGAGGACAGCGGTTTCGAGCGGCTGCCGGACCTGATCATGATGGACGGCGGACGCGGCCAGGTTAACATTGCGCTTGAGGTGCTTGAAGAAATGGATCTTGCGATTCCGGTCTGCGGTATGGTAAAGGACGACAAGCACCGCACGAGGGGTTTGTATTTCCGAAACGTGGAAATTCCGATCGACCGGAACAGCGAGGGCTTCAAACTGATCACACGCGTGCAGGACGAGGCACACCGCTTTGCAATCGAATACCACCGCCTGCTGCGGAGCAAGGGCCAGGTCCACTCGATTCTCGACGACATCCCGGGCATCGGGCCGACAAGAAGGAAAGAACTGATGCGCCACTTTCAGGGAATTGATGATATCAAGGCGGCAACCGTGGAAGAACTTTCCGGACTTCCGGGCATGAATAAAAAGGCGGCGGAGCAGGTTTACACATTCTTTCACGCACCTGCACAGGAGGAAAATGAGGATTCGTCAAAATAGTTAAATTTCTAGGTTGCCCGTGATGCTTTATTGTGCTAAAATCATAGAAGAGACGGATTTAAAAAGACGTCGAATGAAGTCGGAGGACAGGAAAATGAAAGAAATTGAAATGACCAAAATGGTGGAGGAAATGGATCTCCGCAACCTGACACCAGAGGTTGATATGACAGATCTTGTCATTGCCACACCGGATATCAACCGTCCTGCACTGCAGCTGACCGGTTACTATGAGCATTTTGCCAATGAGCGTGTGCAGATCATCGGTTATGTAGAGTTCACGTATCTGCAGCATCTTGAAGAGAGCGAGCGCGTCCGCGCGTTTGAAGAGTTTGTAAGCCGCAAGATCCCATGTGTCATTTTCACCACGAAGATGATTCCGGGACCGGAAATTCTGGAGCTGTGCAATCGTTATCAGGTACCGGCCTTTGCGGTAGACAAATCGACTTCCGTTTTCATGGCTGAAATCATCCGCTGGCTGAATGTCCAGCTTGCCCCGATGATCTCCATCCACGGCGTGCTGGTCGATGTATTCGGCGAGGGCGTTCTGATCATGGGCGAGAGCGGAATCGGAAAGAGCGAGGCTGCACTGGAGCTGATCAAACGAGGCCATCGTCTCGTCAGCGATGATGTGGTTGAAATCAGCCGTGTCAGCGACATTACGCTGGTCGGAACGGCACCGGATATCACGCGTCACTTTATCGAGCTGCGCGGTATCGGTATCATCGACGTCAAGACGCTGTTTGGTGTCGAGAGCGTAAAGGATACCCAGTCTATCGACCTTGTTATCAAGCTTGAAGAGTGGGACAAAGAGAAAGAATACGACCGTCTGGGCCTGGAAGAAGAGTATATTGAGTTCCTTGGAAACAAGGTTGTCTGCCATTCCCTTCCGATCCGTCCAGGCCGTAACCTGGCGATCATCGTAGAAACCGCTGCTGTCAACCACAGACAGAAGAAGATGGGCTACAATGCCGCACAGGAGCTGTACCGCCGTGTACAGGCTAACTTAGTGAAAAAAAGAGAGGAGAAGTAAGAAAATGGCAAACTATGTATTTGGAATCGATGTTGGGGGTACTTCAGTAAAATGCGGACTGTTCCAGACAGACGGAACTCTGTTGGAAAAATGGGAAATCCCGACCCGCACCGAAAACGGCGGAAGCGAAATTCTGCCGGATATCGCAAAAAGCGTAAAAGCAAAAATGGCTGAGAAGGGTATCGCAGCAGATGATGTTGCCGGTGTCGGCATTGACGTACCTGGCCCGGTTAATGACAAAGGTGAGCTTTCCATCGCAGTCAACCTGAACTGGGGATATAAAAATATCGTAAAAGAGCTTTCCGACGAACTCGGCGGAATGGCAGTAAAAGCAGCAAACGACGCAAACGCAGCAGCTCTCGGTGAGATGTGGGCAGGCGGCGGAAAGGGAAGCAAGAACCTGGTTATGGTTACCCTTGGAACCGGTGTCGGCGGCGGAATCATCGTGGACGGCAAGATCGTAGCAGGTGCTCACGGCGCAGGCGGCGAGGTTGGTCATGCATGTGTTGATCCGGAAGAAGAAGCGGTCTGCAACTGCGGAAACCACGGATGCCTCGAGCAGATGACATCTGCAACCGGTATCGTTCGTCTGGCAAAGAAATATCTGGCATCCCATGATACTCCGTCTTCTTTAAGAGAAAGAGGAGAGTCCATCAGTGCAAAAGCTGTCTTTGATGCATTAAAAGAAGGCGATGCAGCAGCAGAAGCAATCGTTCAGGAGTTCTCCGAGTACCTCGGAAGAGCACTTGCAGTATTCGCATGCGTTGTTGACCCGGAAGTTATCGTAGTCGGCGGCGGTGTATCCAAAGCAGGCCAGATCCTGATCGACGGCGTAGCTAAATACTACCGTGAAGCAGCATTCATCGCATGCAAAGATACCCCGATCGTACTCGCTTCCCTTGGAAACGATGCTGGTATCTACGGCGCAGCAAAAATGCTGATTGACTAATTGATTCAGATGGAAAAAGAAGTATAGAAAAACCGGTCCTGCTGGCATATGCCAGAGGGCCGGTTTTTTGTGCATAGACTGACTGAAAAAGCTATTCGGAAGAGCCGCTCTCTTCGGACTGCGGCTGTACTTCCGATGTCTCCGCCGGGGTATCCGGTTCTGACGGTGCATCAGGGGTATCCGGTGTGTCGGGAGTTTCTGGTGTATTAGAAGGCGGATCGGCAGGTGTTTCGGGCGGAGCCGGAGTTTCCTGCGGTGCCTCCGTCGGTGTCGGGGTTGCCTGCGGAGTTGATGCTGCAGAAGGGGTTCTGGTCGGCGTCGGTGTTGAGGTCGGCGCGGTGTAGTGGCCCTTGCAACGCTCGGTCGGCAGATCGGATACCGCAAAGTATTCGGTGATGGACGGGCAGCTTGAGCGGGCGAGCAGGCCGGTCTTCGTACAGATCGTTGCCTCCTGTACTGTTGCGGAAGTTTCGAAATCCATATCGGCAAGGCCTTCGTGGATTTCATTCATGACCTTTGCCCAGAGACGTTTGTGGAATTCACGGTCGCTCTCCGGAAACTCCGCGTGTGTATCATACGTTGCCCAGATGGCAGCGGTATAATATGGTGTAAAGCCTGCAAAGACGAGATCCTTGGCCTCGTTCGTCGTACCGGTTTTTCCGGCTGCGTGCATATTGTCGAGGCGGGCGGCAACACCGGTACCTTTTTCCAGAACATCCTCCATGGCATTGGTGAGGAGGGAGGCAGTGCTTGCCTTGAAGACCTGCGTTGCCTTGTTTTCTGTGTTGTCAATTAAAACATTTCCCTTGCTGTCGGTAACCTTTGTGTAGAACACCGGCTTGCGGTACTGGCCGCCGTCTGCGATTGCCGCGTAGGCTGCCGTCAGTTCGAGATCACTGACACCGTAGGTGATACCGCCGAGAGCCAGCGGCTGGATCACATCGTATTCCTCGGAGAGTTTGGAAAAACCAAGCTTCTTCAGATAATCAAAGCCGACCTTCGGCGTAAGCTCGGTCAGTACCTTGACGGCCGGGATATTGATGGAATTGATGATCGCCTGGCGGACGGTAACATCACCATGGTAGGTAAGATCCGAGTTCTGCAGCGGTGTGCCGTCGCTGTAGTTGAACGGCTCATCCTTAATTACCGTAGCGAGTGTAATCTTTCCAAGGTCGAGCGCCGGTCCGTACGCGGAAAGAATCTTAAACGTGGAACCCGGCTGGGAATAATTATCGGTTGCGCGGTTGAAGGTAAGACTTGCTGTTTTTTCGCCGCGTCCGCCGACGATGGCTTTCACGTAGCCGGTGCGCTGATCCATAACGGTCATGCACGCCTGCGGCTGCGGGGTGAAGCTGCTGCGCTCGGCAACAATCGTATCGCCCTCCTGCATGATAGCGGCTTTGTACTGGTCGATATAGCTCTGTGCCTCCTCCTGGGAGTCAAAGAGCAGATCGAAATTCGGATCGCTGTTGCGGAAGTAGAGCTGCAGCATCTCTTTGCTGTAGTTCTGTACCTCGCCGTCTGCCTGCTCTACGGTGAGCGCCCAGTCGAGACCGATCTGCGTGTTCGCCGGGAAGTTCTCCGGATTCTGGAATTCCGTATCGAGGATTGACTGCATGTAGGAATCCTGTGTGGTATAGATTTTGAGGCCGCCGCTGTAGACAACGTTCTTTGCCTGCACTTCGGTGTAGCCTTTCTGTACCATCAGATCGTTGATCAGGTTGGTGATGACTTCATCGATAAAGTAGGAGTACGGCGCGCTCTCCGCCTGGGACTGCGTGTGCATGGCGATGCGGTCGTAAACATTGTCGTTCATGGCAATGGTGTATTCTTCTTCGGTGATGTAGCCCTGCTCTTTCATGTTGTTCAGGATCTTGTCGCGGCGCTGCTGGTTTTTCTCCGGGTGGTTTTTCGGATTATATGCCGTCGGCGCCTTTGGAATTGCGGCAAGAACGGCGCATTCAGAGAGCGTCAGATCTTTTGCATCCTTTCCGAAATACGTCTGCGCTGCCGTCTGGACACCGTAGCAGCCGGAACCTAAGTTGATCGTATTCAGATAATTTTCCAGAATAACGTCTTTGGCGTTTTCACCCTCTGCGGTCAGTGTTTTTTCCAGCTTCAGCGCTAGGTACTGTTCCTGGATCTTCCGCTTGAAGCTCTGCATCCGCGTCTCTTCCATCCAGTCGGTGAAAACATTGTTTTTTAAGAGCTGCTGTGTGATCGTGCTGGCGCCCTCGGTAAAATGAAAGCCGTGGCTGACGCCGACAACGAAAGCACGGATGATACCGCTTGGATCGATGCCGTTGTGCTCATAAAAACGGGCATCCTCAACCGCGACGATCGCGTGCTGCATATCGAGCGGAATTTCCTCAATCGAAATCGAGACACGGTTTCCCTGAGCCCCGGTCAGCTTCTGTACCTGGTTGCCGTCAGCATCGTAGATAAACGACGCGTTGCCGAGCGGCATGATATTTGCCTCCGAGATATCAGGGGCACTGTCGATCACGCCGCGGACAGCGCCGATCACAAGCCCGGCACCGCAGACGAGAACGACAAGAAGAAGACAGAACGCGATGCGCAGCGCCGTCACGCCGGCCGTCTTTTCAATCTTTCCGTAATGGGACCGCAGATCTTCACGTTTGTCTTCCAGATGACTTTTTCCAAAGTGCATATAGAAAATCCTCCTTATGTCATGTTCCTGCAAAACTGATTCAGTTCAGTAATTAATGGTGTTCCTGCCCTGCAAAAAGCAGGGTATACTTATTTTTATTATACCAAACAAAGGGCTGGAATAAAAGTATTTCTGAAAAGAATGCTGATTTTTCAGAAATGATATGGTAAGATAGGTACATATTTGGATGAAGGAGTAAGGACATATGATCGATCAGTTTCGGACGGTTTACCGGGGTGGAACCGGGGAAATCGTGGAGAAGAAATCACGTTTTATTGCGACGGTGCGTCTGGTGGAATCTGAGGAGGAGGCACTTTCCTGCCTGGAAGCTCTGCGGAAAAAATACTGGGATGCGCGGCATAACTGTTTTGTGTATATTATTGGAGAAAATCAGGAGACGGTGCGCTGCAGCGACGACGGGGAGCCTTCCGGCACGGCAGGGCGGCCGATGCTCGATGTGGTACAGGGAGCAGGCCTCCGCAATGTGCTTGTTGTGGTGACGCGGTATTTCGGCGGTACGCTGCTGGGAACGGGCGGCCTGGTGCGCGCGTACTCGCAGGCGGTGCAGGAGGGGCTGGCAAACAGTGTTCTGATTGACGAGATCTGCGGCGTGCGGCTGTTGATTGAGACGGATTACAACGGCATCGGTAAAATCCAGTATCTGCTCGGGCAGCGGGGGATTCCGATTCTGGAATCCGAGTACACCGATCAGGTGAAAATCCGCGTTCTCGTTCCGAAAACGGAGGTGGACCGTCTCTGCGCGGAGATTACCGAGGGGACGAACGGAAAGGCAAAACTGGAAAAAGAAGAGGAGCTGTACTTTGCGCAGAACGACGGAGAGCTGATCTTCGGGGATGCGCTGACGCAGTATAAGAATCTGGAGGCAGAAGAATTAGGATAAAGGAGGATGCGACATGAGGTTTCCGGAAAATCTGAAAAAGGGCGGAACGATCGGCTTTGTGGCACCATCGTTTGGATGCACAACAGAGCCATACAAGTCCGCGTTTGCAAATGCGCAGAAAAAATGGAAAGAGATGGGATATCAGCTGGATCTTGGGCCAAACTGCTATGCGGACCACGGCATCGGCATTAGTGCGGCGCCGGAGGAGTGCGGAAAAGAACTGACGGAATATTATGTCAGTGAGAAGAATGACTGTCTGATATCCTGCGGCGGCGGAGAGCTGATGTGCGAGGATCTCGATTACGTGGATTTTGAAAAGATCAGAAAGGCACCGGCGAAATGGTATCTCGGCTATTCTGACAATACGCATTTTACGTATCTTCTGCCGACCCTCTGCGATACGGCGGCTGTTTACGGTCCGTGTGCGAGTGATTTCGGCATGGAGCCGTGGCATAAATCCGTAGCGGATGCGTTTGGCGTACTGACGGGAGAAGTGCGTACCGTCCGCGGCTATGAGGGATGGGAAAGAGACGATGTGAAGGGCAGAAGCGAGGAAAATCCGTATCTGCCGTACCAGATTACAGAACTGCGCGTTCTGCGCCGCTTCCCGGATGCGGACAGTGCATTTGAGGGACGGCTCATCGGCGGCTGTCTCGACTGTCTCGTCAATATTCTTGGAACGAAGTACGACGGAACGGTTGATTTTGTGGAAAAATATAAAGAGGACGGTTTTGTCTGGTTTCTGGAAGCGTGCGATCTGAACGTCTTTGCGATCCGCCGCGCAATCTGGCAGATGGAGCACGCCGGCTGGTTCCAATATGTGAAAGGCTTTCTGATTGGCCGCCCGCTGCAGTTCGGACAGAAATTCGGGGAACTCGACCAGTACCGCGCCGTGACGGATCTGCTTGGAAAATACAACGTGCCGATCGTGATGGATCTCGACATCGGACACCTTCATCCGGCGATGCCGCTGATCGTCGGAAGTTATGCGAAGGTGGCCGTGGAAGGAAATGAGATTGAAATTAAGATGGAGTGCCGTTAGAACGCTTTTGAAAAATATTTTCTCGAGCGGCAGGGCAGAGCCTGTGGGAAAATGTTTGCGCGCGTAGAAGAACTATCGGCGCATCCGGCAGATGCCGCGGAGCTTTTTGACATCGAGAATCGTGACCGTGCCGCGGGAGAGTGCGACGATGCCGTCTTTCTCGAACGACTTTAAGGTGCGGGAAACGACCTCTCTGGCACTGCCGAGGTTCCGCGCGATCTGCTCGTGCGTGGTGGAGAGCACCGGGGAACCGGTGCGGATGCGTTCATCCTCGAGATATCCGGCAAGGCGCTGGTCAAGCCGCGTAAAGAGAAGCTGGCCCATCGCCCACATGACTTCGGAAAAATGCTCCGTTGTTTCCCGGTAAATGTAGTTTTCAACGTAAATATTCTGATTCATCAGTCTGCGGAACGTGCTGGCCGGAGTGATGAGAACTTTCGTCTCCTCCTCGGCCTCAATCAGAATATCAAAGCTGATTTCCTGCATCGCACAGGAGGCAGACAGCGTGCAGACTTCGCCGGGACCGGTGGTAAACAGGGTAATTTCCCGCTGCTCGCCGGACTGGATAAAGATGCGGAGCTTGCCGGAGAGGACAAGCAGAACGCCGAGACAGTCATCGTCACAGCTGTAGAGAAAATCGCCGCGCTGATACGTCGTCAGGACGGAAGAGAGCACGAGTGTCTGCTGCTCATCGGCGGTAAGCTTTGAATAAAATGGATAATGCTCCTGAAAACAGGATTCCAGAAAAGATGACATAAATAAAACTCCTTTCGGAAGAAGAACGTTCTTTTGTAAACTACGGCAGCAGCCGTTTCTTCCATGATAGAAAAGAACAGAAAGAAATGCAAGAAAAAACGTATCGGTTTTTGTGCCGATACGTTTTTCTGCATTTCCGATATTACGCTGTTTATTTTACAGAGTTAATCAGCTCTTCCAGCTCCTCATAGGAAACGGCGCCGACGTTTTTCTTTACGAGCTCGCCGTTTTTGAAGAAAGCGAGGGTCGGAACGCTCATGACTTTAAAGGATCTTGCCAGCTCCGGTGCTTCGTCAACGTCTACTTTGTAGAACTGGATCTCCGGCATATCCTCAGCTGCCTCTTCGATGACCGGGGCGAGCATTTTGCATGGTCCGCACCAGGTAGCAAAGAAATCAACAACGGCAACGCCAGGTGCTGCCTGCAGAGCTTTTTCGAAGTTTTTGGATGTAACATGAATTAATGACATAATAGAAGTCCTCCTTTTTTAAAACGGGATTTTTTATTTCCCGGTAAGTGTTTTTTGTTGTGACTGTAGAATACCACAGCAGAACGGGAAGTTCTGTGACTAAGTCACAAAATGATTTCTTGTTTTTTATTTCAGTTCTTTTCCCTGGCGGAAGCATTCGATCATTTCACCGGTCAGACTGATGAGGTTCGGCGTCTCCGGAAGAGAATCGCGGTCAAACCATTCGGCAACGGAGAGTTCCTCGCGGTCGAGGGTAATGGACGGATCGCCGTCCACATCGCAGTAAAATCCGGCGAGCAGCGAGCCACTGAAGGACCACGGCTGACTCTTATAGTATCTCAGATTTTTGACCTTTAATCCGACTTCTTCCATGACTTCACGGTGCACCGTCTGTTCCAGCGTCTCACCGACCTCGGTATAGCCGGCCACGAGGGCGTACTGGCGGTGGCTGCTGTGGGAAGGTGCGTACTTCGTGAGCAGCAGGCGGTCACCGTCGGTGACGGCAACGATGACGCTCGGGCAGATGACCGGATAGGAGAGTGCGCCGCAGGAAGGGCACTGCATTGCGCGTTCATTTCCAGGCGCATGCATCTTCGTTCCGCAGCGGCCGCAGTAGGTGTGGTCGGTGTACCAGGTGTGGATCTGGTAACCGGTGATACCGGCAAACCCGAGCCATCCCGGAACGGCGCTGCGAAGAATTAGTGTATTTTCGTATTTCCAGATGCCAAATTCCGGAAGCTGCGGACTGCGCAGTTCGTAATAGTCCGTCTCATCAATGCGGAACAGAAATTTTACCTTTTCTTTGATCTCCGGAAAAACAGCTGCAATTTCCGCAATGGAAGGGTAGCGGATCTCGGGATCTTCGAAATTGCACAGAATTGTGTGATGACCGTAAATTAAAACAAGATCCGTATCGTTCGGAACAGAAGGCTGGTAATCTACATAATATTTATGCGGAGCAATGTCCTGAATCATAAGAATTCCTTTCTTTGGTAAAAAAAGTTTTTGGAAAAACAAAAAACCGAAATTCCTGTGAAGAAATTTCGGTAATAAAAAGAGCGCGAGACGGGATTCGAACCCGCGACCCCAACCTTGGCAAGGTTGTACTCCACCCCTGAGCCACTCGCGCATATTCATCCTTTAGGATGAAGCGGGTGATGGGAATCGAACCCACGTATCCAGCTTGGAAGGCTGGTGTTCTACCATTGAACTACACCCGCAGATGATTGGCACTGATTTTTTTCTCTGTCTTGTTGACTGCCGTGCCTCACTGACAAAACGTATTCTACAGGAAAGCCGGAGAAAAGTCAACCCCTTTTTTAAAAAAAATAAAAAAAATTTAAAAATACTGAAAAAGGTGAAAATTCAGGGCAAATGGCGAGAGTGAACGTCCGGTGAATAGCACGTAAATATCAGTCTTGTTCCGGGAAGGAAAGTGTACTATAATAAAAAAACGGAAAACAAAGAAAAAGGGGGAACTTCCCTATGCAGGAGAATGGAGCAGAACCTCTGGTCGCCTGTACCGGCTGCCAGGGCTGCATGCCGTGTATGGTAAAAATCAACATCCCATTGCTGTTCGAACTCTACAACCGGACGGAGAGCGAAGGCATCGAGGCCGTCCGCGCAGAATACGAAAGCCAGGAAAAACGCGCCGACGACTGCATCAACTGTTACCGCTGTGAAAAACAGTGCCCGCAGCACCTCGGGATCGGCATTCTGATGCAGGATATTGCAGAAACCTTCGAAGAATAGAAAAACCGGTATCTGTGCAATTTAAAGAAAAATTCTAATCTTTCTATAAAATATTTTGGGAAAAACTGGACTTATCTGAAAAATTTGATATAATAGAAAGGTAGTGACAGGGAAATTTTATGCTAAAATCTGGAAAGAAGAGCCCTGTCAATTCTTATGGGAGGAAAAATACATGGATGCCATTGATTATAAGATTCTGAAGATATTGCAGAAAAATGCCCGCGAGACGGCTTCCAATATCAGCAAAGAGATTCATTTATCGGTTTCTGCAGTCATCGAGAGAATCCGTAAAATGGAAGAAACCGGAGTGATTAAAGAATACACCATTATTGTAGACGAAAAGAAAACGGGAAATGAGATGACCGCGCTGATGGAAGTCAGCCTGGAGCATCCGAAGTTCTTTGACAGTTTTGCAGATGCGATCCAGAAACTGGAGTACATCGTATCCTGCTATTATCAGACCGGAGATTTTGATTTGATTATCCGCATTTCCTGTCACTCATCCGACGAACTCGAAGAAATCCACCGCCAGGTGATGAGCCTTCCGGGCGTCGATGCGACAAGAACGCATGTAGTGCTGAAAAATGTAAAAAATATCTATTCCGCCATCCGCAGACCGGACAAATAAAAACCGGCACAGCCGGAATCTGATACGAGAGCGTGTCTGAAAATAATCCGAAAGAGTTTTCAGGCACGTTTTGGCGTCTCAGAAAAAGTACGGAAAGAAAGAAGGAAAAAAGTGAACAGATACTTACGCTGTTATGCAGAGATTTCACTCGAAGCGATCGGGCATAACATCAGAGAAGTGAAAAAAAGACTACCGGAGGGCGTGAAACTCCTTGGCGTTGTAAAAGCGAACGCCTACGGCCACGGTGCCGTTCCGGTAGCATCCTATCTGGAAAACCAGGTTGATTATTTTGCAACCGCAACCATCGAGGAGGCTGTCGAGCTCAGAGAAAACGGCATTTCCGCGCCGATCCTGATTCTCGGCTACGTGTCCCCGTCCCAGTACGGCGACCTTGTGGAATACGACATCACTCAGACGATCGACAGCTACGCACAGGCACTTGCCCTCGAAAAAGAGGCAGCACGCCAGAACCGGAAAGCAAAAGCACACCTCGCGGTCGATACCGGCATGACGCGGATCGGCTTCCAGGTGACAGAGCACGATGCGGATGAGGCGGCAAAAATCGCGGATCTTCCGCACATCGAGCTGGAAGGTATGTTTACGCATTTCTCCTGCGCCGATCAGGAAGACAAGACGTACTGTTCGATGCAGATGGAAAAATATGATAAGATGACGGCACTTTTAGCAGAGCGCGGCGTGACGATTCCGCTTCGCCATATCTGCAACTCCGCCGGAATCATGGAATTTGACGATCACCGCTTTGAGATGGTGCGTTCCGGTATCATCACCTACGGCATTTACCCATCCGAGAAGGTAAAAAAAGAGCGTCTCGATCTGATCCCGGCGCTTTCCTGGAAGAGCCATGTCATCCATGTGAAGGAAGTCGGCCCGGGCATCGGCGTCAGCTACGGTGCCACGTATGTGACCGAGAAACCGATGACACGGATCGCAACTGTTTCAGCCGGCTATGCAGACGGCTATCCGAGAGCTCTCTCGAACCAGGGCTGTGTGCTGATCCACGGGAAAAAAGCACCGATCATCGGAAGAATCTGTATGGATCAGATGATGGTGGACGTGACCGACATCCCGGATGTGCAGGTGGAGGACGTTGTAACGCTTGTCGGAACCGACGGGGATGAGACCATCACGATCGAAGAGATCGCCAACCCGGCGGCACGTTTCGATTACGAGATGCTCTGCGATATCAGCAGCCGTGTAACAAGGGTTTATAAATAGTTATCCAAAATAGAAAAATCAAAGTCTCCGAAGACGGAAAAAAGCAGAATCTGCTGACCGTTTCGGAGACTTTTTTGTGTTGGAACAGGTTTTCTGGATTATTTAACCGGTGCGGGTTGACAGGCGGTGCCGGAGTATGGTAGGATACCAATTAGTTTAGCGTAGTACAGTGATAACATGATCACGTAGAAAAGGAGAAGATTATTATGAAAAAGAAAATGGTTAGCATTTTGACAGCAGCCTTTTGTGTATCTGCCCTGCTGGCTGGCTGCGGCTTTGCAGACACAGCAAAAACATCTGCCTCATCAGCAGGAGCAGCATCCTCTTCCGCAGACGTAACGACAACCTTTACCGTGGGCTTCGATGCAGAATACCCGCCGTACGGCTACATGGACGATGAGACCGGCGATTACACCGGATTTGACCTGGAGCTCGCCGAGGCAGTCTGCGAGATTTACGGCTGGAAGCTGGTAAAAACCCCGATCAACTGGGATGCGAAAGATACCGAGCTGAATTCTGGTGCGATTGACTGCATCTGGAACGGCTTTACCATGAACGGCAGAGAGGACGATTACACCTGGTCCGATCCGTACGTGGACAACAGCCAGGTGATGGTCGTATCTGAGAATTCCGGCATCAACAGCCTGTCCGATCTGGCAGGAAAGACGGTTGGTGTGCAGGCAGCATCCGCAGCACTCGATCTTTTACAGAGTGAGGAAGAAGGCGGTCAGAAAGAACTCGCCGATACTTTCGCCGCTCTGCAGCAGTTCCCGGATTATAACAATGCGTTTGTAGAGCTTCAGGCAGGTTCCATCGATGCGGTTGCCATGGATATCGGCGTTGCCAAATATCAGCTGGAAAGCCGCGGAGAAGGATACAAAATCCTCGACGAGCACCTGAACTCTGAGAAATATGCGATCGGATTCAAAAAAGGAAATACCGAGCTCTGCGATAAAGTAAACGAAGGCCTGCAGCAGGTTCTGGCCGACGGAACGTTCGACAAGCTCGCAGAAAAATACGGAATCGCAGACATGGTGTGTCTGGAGAAAAAAGGAGAGTAAAGCAGCATGAAGTTGTCCATGATTCTATCACAGCTTAGTACCGGAATGGCGGGAACGATCTCGATATTTGTCCTGACGCTCGTATTTTCCCTGCCGCTCGGTCTGCTGATCGCCTTCGGGCGTATGTCGAAAAACCGGATTGTGAGCGGAATTTTCCGACTCTATATCTCCCTGATGCGCGGCACGCCTCTGATGCTGCAGCTCATGGTGGTTTACTTCGGACCGTTCTATCTGTTCGGTATGAACATAGGAAAATGGCGCTTTCCGGCGATTATCACCGGATTTGCCTTAAACTACGGCGCCTATTTTGCAGAAATCTACCGCTCCGGCATCGTTTCGATGGACCGTGGACAGTACGAGGCAGCAAAGCTTCTTGGTTATTCGAAGGGACAGACGTTTGTCCGCATTATTCTGCCGCAGGTTGTGAAACGGATTCTGCCGGCGATCACCAATGAGGTGATTACGCTGGTCAAGGATACGTCGCTGGCCTTTTCCATTTCCTATGTGGAAATGTTCACGATCGCAAAACAGATCGCGGCGGCCAAGACCACGATGGTTCCGTTCGTCGCCGCCGGTATTTTCTACTACATCTTCAATTTTGTCGTGGCGTGGGTGATGGAACTTTTGGAAAAGAAATTTTCTTATTATCATTAACTATAGAAGAGAGCGGAAAACGATATGATTTATCTGGAAATGAACCATGTAAGAAAGAGCTTTGGGGATCTCGAAGTGTTAAAAGATATTTCCCTCAAAGTAGAAGAGGGCGAGGTGCTCTCGATCATCGGCCCGTCGGGATCGGGAAAATCGACGCTGCTGCGGTGTGCGGCGATGCTGGAGATGATGGATGGCGGTGACCTGACGTATCTTGGCGAGCAGGCAGTCACCATGCAAAATGGAAAATCCGTTTATGCAAAGCCGGCCGTGCTGCGGAAAATTCAGGAAAACTTTGGAATGGTATTCCAGAGCTTCCACCTGTTTCCACATTATGATGTGATGAAAAACCTCTGCGATGCGCCGATTCATGTGCAGAAACGCAACCGTGCGGAGGTGGAAGCACAGGCAGAAGAGCTGCTGCAGAAAATGGGACTCACAGGAAAAGAAAAGGCGTATCCGTGTCAGCTTTCCGGCGGTCAGTGTCAGAGGGTTGCGATTGCGCGTGCGCTGATGCTGAACCCGAAGGTGCTCTTTTTTGATGAGCCGACTTCGGCGCTCGACCCGGAGCTGACAGGCGAGGTGCTGAAGGTCATCAAATCCCTTGCGGAGATGAATATGACCATGGTGATCGTTACCCACGAGATGAATTTTGCCCGGGAGATTTCCAACCGCATCATCTTTATGGACCAGGGCGTGATCGCCGTGGAAGGAACGCCGGACGAAGTCTTCGATTCCGAAAATGCCAGAATGCAGGGCTTTTTGGGAAAATTTCGTGAGAAGTAACGACGTTGCACTTGCCTAAAAAAACAACATGCGTTATACTAGAGCGTGGTTGAAACGTATTTCAAACACGCTCTTTATACGCCCCGTTCTGTTTTTGGGGATGAAAAAGAGCGGGGATAAAAGAGAAACCGAATACACATTTTGACAAGAAAAGGAGAATCGTGTCTATGAGCGGAACTGACAGATATGTAAGCCCTCTTTCCGAACGTTATGCAAGCAAGGAGATGCAGTACATCTTCTCCCCGGATATGAAATTCCGTACCTGGAGAAAGTTATGGATTGCGCTGGCTGAGACAGAAAAAGAACTGGGACTTTCTATTACAGATGAGCAGATCGAAGAACTGAAAGCAAATGCCGAGAACATCAACTACGATGTGGCAAAAGAAAGAGAGAAAGTCTGCCGTCATGACGTAATGTCCCATGTGTATGCCTACGGCGTACAGTGTCCGAAAGCAAAAGGAATCATCCATCTGGGAGCAACCAGCTGCTACGTAGGCGACAATACCGATATCATTGTCATGAACGAAGCCTTAAAGCTGGTGAAGAAAAAACTGGTGAACGTTATCGCTGAGCTGGCAAAATTTGCGGATACCTACAAAGACCAGCCGACCCTTGCCTTCACCCACTTCCAGCCGGCACAGCCGACCACCGTCGGAAAACGTGCAACCCTGTGGATGCAGGAGTTCTTAATGGACCTTGAAGATCTCGAGTACGTACAGAGCACCTTAAAGCTGCTCGGCTCCAAAGGAACAACAGGCACACAGGCAAGCTTTTTAGAGCTGTTCGACGGAGATCAGGAGACCATCGACAAGATCGATCCGATGATCGCTGAGAAAATGGGCTTCAAGAACTGCTATCCTGTTTCCGGACAGACGTATTCCAGAAAAGTCGATACGAGAGTATTAAACGTTCTGGCAGGCATTGCGGCAAGCGCAACAAAATTCTCCAACGACATCCGTCTTCTGCAGCACTTAAAAGAAGTTGAGGAGCCGTTCGAGAAAGGACAGATCGGATCTTCCGCCATGGCATACAAGAGAAATCCGATGAGAAGCGAGCGTATCGCATCCCTGTCCCGTTATGTGATCACCGATGCATTAAATCCGGCCATCACCTCTTCTGTACAGTGGTTTGAGAGAACCCTCGATGACTCTGCAAACAAGAGACTTTCCATTCCGGAAGGCTTCCTTGCCATCGACGGTATCCTGGATCTGTGCATGAACGTCGTAGACGGACTTGTGGTTTATCCAAAGGTTATCTTAAAACACATGATGGCAGAGCTTCCGTTTATGGCAACTGAGAATATCATGATGGATGCGGTAAAAGCAGGCGGCGACCGTCAGGAGCTGCATGAGAGAATCCGCGAGCTGTCCATGATCGCCGGAAAACATGTCAAAGAGGAAGGCCGCGACAACGATCTTCTGGATCTGATCGCAGCGGATGAGATGTTCCATCTGACCAAAGAAGAGCTGGAAAAGACGATGGATCCGTCCAAATACACAGGCCGCGCATCCGTACAGGTTGACGCATTCCTGAAGAACGTAGTTAATCCGGTGCTTGAGGCAAACAAAGAGGCACTTGGCATGACTGCGGAAATCAACGTCTGATGCGTTTGATAAACAGAAATAATAAAAAAACAAATTTTATAAGTAATAATAAGTTTTACTTATGAAGAAAACATGGTATACTATGCATGAACGGCCGAAACAAAGAGGCCGCAAGTATACGTTGAATTAGGAGGATGTCACATGATTAAGGCAGTAGTAGGAGCAAACTGGGGAGACGAGGGAAAAGGTAAGATTACCGATATGCTCGCAAAAGAGGCAGACATTATTGTCCGTTTCCAGGGTGGTGCGAATGCAGGCCATACCATTGTAAACAACTATGGAAAGTTTGCACTTCATACCCTTCCATCCGGCGTATTTTACAGCCACACAACAAGCGTAATCGGAAACGGTGTTGCACTCAATATTCCGGTTCTGATCAAAGAGTTAAATGAGATCGTTTCGAAGGGAGTGCCGGCACCGAAGATCAAAATTTCCGACCGTGCACAGATGGTAATGCCGTACCACATCCTGTTCGATCAGTATGAGGAAGAGCGTCTGGGCGGAAAATCCTTTGGTTCCACCAAATCCGGTATCGCTCCGTTCTACTCAGATAAATATGCAAAAATCGGTTTCCAGGTAAACGAGTTGTTCGACGATGAGCACCTGAAAGAGAAACTGAAATCCGTATGCGAAACCAAGAACATTCTGCTCGAGCATCTGTATCACAAACCGCAGTTAAATCCGGATGAGATCTATGCAGAGCTGATGGAATACAAAAAAATGGTTGAGCCATACGTATGCGATACTTCCGCATTCCTGTGGAACGCGATTCAGGAAGGCAAGGAGATCCTGCTTGAGGGTCAGCTTGGTTCCTTAAAAGACCCGGATCACGGAATTTACCCGATGGTAACTTCTTCTTCCACACTGGCCGGCTACGGCGCAGTAGGAGCAGGTGTTCCGCCATATGAAATCAAGAAAATCGTAACCGTATGCAAAGCTTACTCCAGCGCAGTAGGAGCAGGTGCTTTCGTTTCCGAGATCTTCGGCGATGAGGCAGATGAGCTCAGAAGACGCGGCGGAGACGGCGGAGAGTTCGGTGCAACCACAGGCCGCCCGAGACGTATGGGATGGTTCGACTGTGTTGCTTCCCGTTACGGCTGCAGAATGCAGGGTACCACCGATGTAGCGTTCACCGTACTTGACGTACTTGGCTATCTGGATGAGATTCCGGTCTGCACAGCATACGAAGTAGACGGAAAAGAAATCCACGATTTCCCGAACACCAGCATTCTTGAGAAAGCAAAACCGGTGCTGAAAACGCTTCCGGGCTGGAAATGCGATATCCGCGGCATCAAGAAATATGAGGATCTGCCGGAGAACTGCAGAAACTACATCGAGTTTGTAGAGAAAGAAATCGGATTCCCGATCACCATGATCTCCAACGGGCCGGGAAGAGACGATATCATTTACCGCAATAAATAATTCAGGCGGTTTTTAGAGGATTTTTATGAAAAAAGCAGGACAGCTTCTCGCAGTTCTGACAGCGGCTTCCGTGCTGCTGTCGGGCTGTGAGAAGTTAAAAGATGTGACAACGACATCTGTCTATGTGAGCAAAAATGGTGTTGTGACAGAAGCCATTGTGGAAGATTACAGCAAAGACGATGATTACACGGAAGACGAACTGAAGGTCTTTGTGGAGGATGACATCAAAAAATTCACAGAGGAGCGCGGCGATGCGGATTCCGTGAAGCTGGAAAAATGCCAGATCAAAGAGGACAAGGTGGAGATCCGGATGGAATACGGAGATTACCAGTCCTACGCGGATTATCACGGAGCAGAATTTTTCGCAGGCACGCTGTATGAGGCAGAAGAAGCGGGATATGATTTTTCCGCTTCCTTTGTCGATTCTAAAGGCAATGAGGTTTCAGTCGAAGATGCGGTCAAAGGCGTTAAGCATGTACGCGTGATTGTCTGCGAGGAGCCGCTGGAAATCGTAACGGAAGATCCGGTGCTCTGCGTTTCCGGTACAGCCGTGATCAAAGGGAAAAACACGGTGGATACGGCCGGCGAGTGGACCACAAAGTCCACAGAGAGTGCTTCTGCGTCATCATCAGAGCAGACTAAGACAGAAGAAACAGAGCAGGAATATGAGCAGGACGTTCTTCTTGCCAGTCCTGTTATTGTTGTTTATGGTAAGTAAACAAATAAAATAGAGGAGTAACTAACTATGGAAAAGACAATGGACAAAATTGTGGCAGTAGCAAAATCCAGAGGTTTTGTATATCCGGGTTCCGAAATCTACGGCGGCCTGGCAAATACCTGGGATTACGGCCCGCTCGGTGTTGAGCTGAAAAACAACGTGAAAAAAGCATGGTGGCAGAAATTCGTGATGGAGAGCCCGCACAACGTAGGTGTTGACTGCGCGATCCTGATGAACCCGCAGACATGGGTAGCTTCCGGTCATCTCGGCGGATTTTCCGATCCTCTGATGGACTGTAAAGAGTGCCACGAGCGTTTCCGTGCAGACAAGCTGATCGAAGACTTCTGCGAGGAAAAAGGCATTGAAATCGAAGGCGGCAGTGTAGACGCATGGTCCCAGGAAGAGATGAAGAACTTCATCGAGGAGCATCAGATTCCGTGTCCGTCCTGCGGAAAACATAACTTTACCGATATCCGTCAGTTCAACCTGATGTTCAAAACCTTCCAGGGTGTTACAGAGGATGCGAAGAACACCGTATATCTTCGTCCGGAGACTGCACAGGGTATCTTCGTAAACTTCAAAAACGTACAGCGTACTTCCAGAAAGAAAATTCCGTTCGGAATCGGTCAGATCGGCAAATCTTTCCGTAACGAGATTACACCGGGTAACTTCACCTTCCGTACCCGTGAGTTCGAGCAGATGGAGCTGGAGTTCTTCTGCGAGCCTGGCACCGACCTTGACTGGTTCCAGTACTGGAGAGGCTTCTGCATCAACTGGCTGAAGAGCCTCGGCATGAAAGACGAAGAGATGCGTGCAAGAGACCATTCTCCGGAAGAGCTGTGCTTCTACAGCAAGGGAACAACCGATATCGAGTTCCTGTTCCCGTTCGGATGGGGCGAGCTGTGGGGAATCGCAGATCGTACCGATTACGACCTGACCCAGCATCAGAATGTATCCGGACAGGATATGACCTATTTCGATCCAGAGAAGAACGAGAAATACATCCCGTATGTTATCGAGCCGTCTCTTGGTGCTGACCGTGTCGTTCTGGCATTCCTGTGCAGCGCTTATGACGAGGAAGTTCTCGACGCAGAGAAGAATGATGTTCGTACTGTGATGCATTTCCATCCGGCACTGGCACCGGTAAAAATCGGTGTGCTTCCGCTTTCCAAGAAGCTGAACGAGGGCGCTGAGAAAGTCTTTGCAGAGCTGTCCAAGAAATACAACTGCGAGTTTGATGACCGTGGAAATATCGGAAAACGGTATCGCCGTCAGGATGAGATCGGTACTCCGTACTGCATCACCTACGACTTCGATTCCGAGACCGATGGTGCTGTTACCGTCCGTGACCGTGACACCATGGAGCAGGAGAGAATTAAAATTGAGGATCTCGATGCTTACTTTGCAGATAAATTTACTTTCTAATCTGGCTTTTTAGTCCGAAAAAAGAGTAGAAAAAAGGATTCCCACTCGCGGGAATCCTTTTTTTGTATACTTTGTATTACTCGATAATCGTACCTGTTTTTCCCTGGAATCCGGCGAGTGCAGAATCAATGGAAGTGATGACTGCGGTACGGCCGATGCCTTTCTCGAGGAAAGAAACAGCTGCTTCCATCTTCGGCAGCATGGAGTTTTCTCCGAACTGGCCTTCTGCGATGTATTTCTTCGCGTCAGCAACGGTGATGTGCTCCAGCGGTTTTTCGTCCGGGGTACCGTAGTTGATGGAAACGTTTTCCACGCTGGTCAGGATCATCAGCATGTCTGCGTTCAGCATTTCTGCCATCAGGCCGCTGGTGAGGTCTTTTTCGATGACTGCGGATGCACCCTTTAACTCTTCATTCTGCGGGAGAACCGGGATTCCGCCGCCGCCTGCTGCGATGACAACCTGTCCGGCATCGAGAAGAAGACGGATGGAGTCGATCTCTACGATATCCTGCGGCTTCGGAGCAGCAACGATTCGGCGGTAACCGTCCTCGGTTTTCGTTACGTAGTTTCCTTTTTCTTCCTCTGCGTCAGCCTCCTCTTTGGTAAGCGTACGGCCGATCAGTTTGACCGGATTGTTGAAGGCATCGTCGTACGGATCTACTTCAACCTGTGTAAGAATCGTGGATGTGGTTTTGAAGATTCCTCTGCGGAGAAGCTCAGCACGGATGGCGTTCTGCAGGTCGTAGCCGATGTAGCCTTCGCTCATAGCGGAGCAGACAGACATCGGGGCTGCGCTGTAGTCGGTGTGCATTTTGCCGAATTCATTCATCGCCATGTGGATCATGCCGACCTGCGGCGCATTGCTGTGGGTGATGACAACATCAGCGCCGGCAGCAACGAGATCTGCGATTACTTTTGCGGAACGTTTTACGGCTGCTTTCTGTTCCGGCAGCGTCGTTCCAAGAGCTTTGTGTCCCAGTGCAACAACTATTTTTTTTCTTTTCATTGGAAGATACCTCTCTTTGCAGTTCATAGATTTTGATACGAAAAAACCAGGCATCAATATAAAACTATTATAAAGTTTATGGGGGCAAAAATCAAGAAGAAACCGACATTGCGCACATTGAAATGTTTTTCGGACTATGGTATTCTATAAAAGTATCTGAGTCGTAGGGATTTGAAACGTGAAAGGGAGGTCCCGGCATGAAAAACATGCGCACGTTACAAAAACGGATCGCATATCAGCTCCAGCAGGGTAGTCTGGATGCGGAAGTTACAGGAATCACATGCGACAGCAGAAAAGTACAGCCGCAGAACGTGTTTGTCTGCATCCGCGGAAACAGGATGGACGGGCACGTATATGCAGAAGAAGCAGTCGAGAGGGGCGCTGCTGTCCTGGTTGCGGAGCGGGAACTGGAAGGGATTCCGGAAAAGGTAACCGTACTCGTAGTAAAGGACAGCAGAGAAGCACTCGCACAGCTTTCCTGTGCCTGGGAGGACGATCCGGCGCAGCACCTTGTGACAATCGGAGTGACCGGCACGAAGGGAAAGACGACGACTGCATATATGATTTACGAAATCCTGCGAAAAGCAGGGATACGCGCAGGACTCATCGGAACGATCGAGACGAGGATCGGGGAAAAAAGCATTCCGTCAGAAAATACAACGCCGGAGCCTGTTGTGCTGCAGAAGCTGTTTTCTGAAATGATGCGGGAGGGCTGCACCCATGTTGTGATGGAGGTTTCCTCGCAGGCGGAAAAACAGCACCGGTGTGATGGAATTACGTTTGATTACGGTGTGTTCACCAACATTGGAAACGACCACATCGGCGCCGGGGAGCATGCATCGTTTGCAGAATATCTGTCCTGCAAAAAGAAGCTGCTTCGCACCTGCAGAACCGGAATTGTAAACCGGGATGACAAAAGGTTTCCGGAGATCATAAGGCAGAGCACCTGCCGTCTGGTGACATTCGGATGCAGGGAAAAAGCTGATTTTATGGCAGCAGATGCAGCACTCGATCAGGCGCCCGGCGTGCTCGGTGTCTCATACCGGGTGCAGGGCGCAGCGGATTTTCCGGTACGGGTAGATCTGCCGGGTCTGTTTTCCGTTTCCAACTCGCTTGCCGCCATTGCGGTCTGCGCGCAGATGGGAATCCCGGAAAAGGCGATGCAGGAGGCACTTTCCGCAGTCCGCGTCCGTGGGCGGTGTGAGGCAGTTCTGGTGTATCCGGAAATGACGCTTCTCATTGACTACGCACACAATGCGATGAGCCTCGAAAGCCTGTTAAAGACACTGCGGAAATACCATCCGAAGCGCCTGATCTGTCTCTTCGGCTGCGGCGGAAACCGCGCGCGGGACCGGAGATTCCAGATGGGAGAGGTGTCGGGGCGTCTGGCGGATCTGACCGTTATCACCTCGGACAATCCGCGGGATGAGGAACCACAGGCGATTCTGGACGATATCCGGACGGGAATCGGGAAAACAGAAGGCGCTTTCGTTGAGATTGCAGACCGTAAGGAGGCGATCCGGTATGTGATCGAAAACCGGCAGCCGGGCGATCTCGTGGTGCTCGCGGGAAAAGGCCACGAAACGTATCAGATCCGGAAGGGGAAACGGTACGAGATGGATGAGCGCGTGCTGATCCGGGAAATACTGGAAGAAAGTAAGGGGAATGTATGAGCAGCGTTTACGCTGATGTAATCGTAGACATCACAAATGAAAAACTGGACCGGACCTTTCAGTACAAGGTTCCGCCGGAACTGACAGGGGAGATCAGTCCGGGAACGGCGGTACAGATTCCGTTTGGAAACGGAAACCGCACGATCACCGGCTATGTGCTTTCCGTCGGAAACGAGCCGAAATATCCGCAGGACCGGATGAAGGCCATCCTCGCGGTACAAAAGGATGCGGCGACCGTAGAGACGAAGCTCATCGCGCTCGCCGCGTGGATGCGTCATACGTACGGATCGACGATGATCCAGGCGTTAAAGACGGTGCTTCCAGTCAAAGTAAAGGCGCGCGGGAAAGAAACCCGCGAAATTGCGCTTCTTGCAGATCCTGCGAGATGTGAGGAGCTGCTGGAAAACTACAGAAAGAAAAATTATAAAGCGAGAATCCGTCTCTTAAACGCGCTGCTGGCCCAGCCGGTTCTTCCAGGGCCGGTTGTGAGCAAGAAACTGAAAATCACGGCAGATACGCTGCACGTGATGGAAGAGCAGGGCGTGTTGGAAATCCGCCGTACGAGCACCTGGAGAAATCCGGTATCTGATGCGGCAGGAAGAACAACTGCGGGAAAACCAAACGAACAGCAGCAGGCCGTGGTGGACGGCATTCGAAAGGAATGGGAAGGACAGAACCGCCCCTGCCTGATCCGCGGTGTGACGGGAAGCGGCAAAACGCTCGTCTATATGGAGCTGATGGAGCGAGTGCTGAAGGAAGGAAAACAGGTGATCGTGCTGATCCCGGAGATTGCGCTGACGTATCAGAACGTGGAGCGGTTCTGCGCACGGTTTGAAACAAGGGTCACGGTGGTCAACTCGCGGATGACACCGTCCGAGCGCGCCGACCAGATGGAGCGCGCGCGGCGCGGGGAGGTCAGTATTATGATCGGTCCGCGTTCCGCACTCTTTGCACCGTTTCCGGATCTGGGGCTGATCGTAATCGATGAGGAGCATGAAACCTCCTATAAAAGTGAAGTGACGCCGCGCTACCATGCAAGGGAGACCGCCGTGCGCCGCGCCGGGCTGGAGCATGCCCATGTGGTGATGGGTTCGGCAACGCCGTCGGTGGATGCTTCTTACGCCTGCGAGACGGGAGCGTACGCGCTGTTCCGGATGGATGCGCGGTACGGAAATGCAGCACTTCCGTCCGTATGGATCGCGGATATGCGGGAAGAATTACAGATGGGAAACCGTTCGATTCTGTCCGGAAAACTGCGGGAAGAGATCGAAAAACGGCTTGAAAAAAAGGAACAGGTTGTACTGTTTCTGAACCGCAGAGGCTATGCGGGCTTCGTCTCGTGCCGTGCATGCGGCCATGTGATGAAATGCCCGCACTGCGATGTATCACTGACAGCACACAATAACGGAAAGCTCGTCTGCCATTACTGCGGTTATGAAACACCGCAGGTACATGCGTGCCCGTCGTGCGGTTCCCCGTACATCGGCGGCTTCCGTGCCGGCACACAGCAGATCGAGCAGAACGTGAAAAAGCTGTTTCCAAAGGCACGCGTTCTTAGGATGGACGGCGACACGACAAAAACGAAAAACAGTTATGAAGAAATCCTGTCCTCATTTGCGGCGGGGGAGGCCGATATCCTGATTGGAACCCAGATGATCGTAAAAGGCCACGATTTCCCGAATGTCACGCTGGTGGGAGCGCTGGCGGCGGATCTCTCCCTGAATGCAGTCGATTACCGTGCCGGGGAGCGTACGTTCCAGCTGCTGACGCAGGCAGTCGGCCGCGCCGGAAGAGGCGAAAAGCCGGGAATGGCAGTTATTCAGACGTACCATCCCGAACATTACAGCATTCAGACGGCGGCAGAGCAGGATTACGGGGCATTTTACGAGAAAGAAATGGACTACCGCCGTCTGATGGGATATCCCCCGGCGGCGGAGCTTCTGGCGATCCACGGAGCCGGGGAGGATGAAGCGCATCTGACGCAGGCGATGGAATACATTCGCAGATATCTCATCCGCATCCGGGGAAACCGCGAAGTCCAGATCATCGGCCCGGCAAGTGAGGCAGTGTCGAAAATCAATGACCTGTACCGCATGGCCGTGTATGTACGCGCGCCGCAGGAAGAGGTGCTGGCAGGGCTGCGGGAAAAACTGGAGCGGTATATCGAGATTAACAAAGGCTTCCGTACCGTTTATTTACAGTTTGACTTCAGCAGAAAGTATTAGTTTTTTCATACTATTTACACATAGATTATTTATAATAGAAGAGCAAAAGAAAGGAAAAGAATTATGGCAATCAGAGAAATCAGAGTCGTAGGCGACCGCGTATTAACGAAAAAATGCAGACCGGTGGAGGAGATGACACCAAGAATCATCGAGCTGATCGACGACATGTTTGACACGATGTATGAGGCGAACGGCGTAGGTCTTGCCGCACCGCAGGTCGGCATTTTAAAGAGAATCGTAGTCATGGATGTGGATGGAACACCGCATCTGCTGATTAACCCGGAAATTCTGGAGACTTCCGGAAGTCAGACCGGAGCAGAGGGATGCTTAAGCCTTCCGGGAAAATCCGGTACGGTAACCCGTCCGAATTACGTAAAGGTAAGAGCACTGGATCGCGACATGCAGCCGTTTGAACTGGAGGGAACCGAACTTCTTGCCCGCTGCATCTGTCACGAGTGTGATCACCTCGACGGACATATGTATACAGAAAAAGTAGAAGGCGAACTCTGGGACAACACGTACGATGAGTATGATGAATACGAGGACGAAGAGTAGGCCGAAAAGATAAAGGAGATGACTTTAGATGAAAGTGGTATTTATGGGAACCCCGGATTTCTCCGTGGGAACACTTGAGGCACTGGTGGAGGCCGGCTATGAGATCACAGGCGTTGTGACACAGCCGGACAAACCGAAGGGCCGTGGAAAACAGATGATGCCGACACCGGTCAAGGAGGCAGCCGAAAAACACGGTCTTCCGGTTTACCAGCCGCGCCGCGTGCGGGACGCAGAAGCGATCGAAAAGATCCGGGAAATGGAGCCGGATGTGATTGTTGTTGTTGCTTTTGGCCAGATTATTACAAAAGAGATTCTTGAGATGCCGAAATATGGATGCATCAACGTACATGCATCCCTGCTTCCGGCCTACCGTGGTGCAGCGCCGATCCAGTGGGCGGTGATGAACGGTGATCAGGTAAGCGGTGTTACGATCATGAAAATGGATGAAGGCATTGATACCGGTGAAATGCTTTCGAAAGTGGAGATTCCGCTTGCATCAGATGAGACCGGCGGCAGTCTTTTTGACAAACTTTCGGCAGCCGGTGCAAAGCTGCTGGTGGAGACGCTTCCTAAAATCGAAAAAGGCGAAATTACACCGGAAAAGCAGCCAAAGGAGAGCACGACAGCGTATGCACGAATGATTAAAAAAGAGGACGGAAGGATTGACTGGACGAAGAGCGCCATCGAGATTGAACGCCAGATCCGTGCGATGAGTCCGTGGCCGAGCGCGTTTACAAAAGTAAACGGAAAGAACCTGAAAATCTGGGATGCAAAGGTGATTGCCATGTTGGGCGGCAACCTGTTCTCGAAGATTCCGGGGCAGGATCCGACGAAGAATGCCGGAAAAGTCTGGGTGGCAGATGAAACCGGCCTTCATGTAAAGACAGGCGACGGCATTCTGGTGATTGAAGAACTGCAGCTCGAAGGAAAGAAACGGATGAAAATCGCCGATTTCCTGCGCGGCTATTCCATCGAACCTGGTACCAGACTGGGAGAATAAAGAAAAAAGCAACCTGAAGTTGAGGCGGGGAACTGCACAGCGGCTTTTTTTGCTGTGCCCAAGAAAAAGGAGAAAAACGATATGGGACTTTTTTATGACAGTACGTATCTGCTGGTGATTCTTGCCGCACTGATTTCCATGGCGGTATCCGCCCGCATGAACACGATTTTTGGCAAATATCAGACCGTCCGCTCGTACAGCGGCATGACGGGACGCGAGGCGGCGATGCGCATTCTGCATCAGGCCGGCATCTACGATGTGACCGTCCGCCACGTATCCGGTAAACTGACCGACCACTATGATCCGCGGACAAAAACCGTGAATTTATCGGATGCGGTTTACGATTCAACCTCGGTCGCAGCGATCGGCGTCGCAGCGCATGAGTGCGGCCATGCCGTACAGCACAATACGGATTACGTGCCGCTGAAAGTAAGAAGCGCCATTGTTCCGGCAGCGAACCTTGGATCCCAGCTTTTCTGGCCGCTGTTCCTGATCGGACTGATTTTCAGCCTTCCGATGCTGGTGAAAGCCGGGATCTGGCTGTTTGTGCTGGCACTGGCATTCCAGGTGGTAACACTTCCGGTCGAGTTCGATGCGTCGAGAAGAGCATTAAAAATGCTCAGTGAGGGCGGTATGGTGACAGAGACGGAACACGACGGAGTCAAGAAAGTACTCTGGGCTGCAGCCATGACATACGTGGCAGCGGTGATCGGTTCTCTGCTGCAGCTGCTCCGGCTGCTGATTTTATCCGGAGCATTTAGGAGAAATGATGACTGATACAATCAATACAAGAGAGCTGATTATGAACATTCTGCTTGAGATGGACAGGGAGAAAACGCCCTGCCATCTTGCTGTAAAGGACGCCCTCGATAAATACCAGTTCCTGCCGCGGCAGGACCGTGCGTTTATCAAGCGGGTCTGCGAGGGAACCGTGGAATACGGCATCCAGAATGACTACATCATCAATCAGTATTCCAAAATCAAGATCAACAAATGCAAGCCGGTGATTCGTGCGATCTTACGGATGTCGGTGTACCAGATCCGTTTTCTTGACGCAGTACCGGATTCGGCAGTCGTCAATGAGGCGGTGAAACTGGCGGAAAAGAAGCATTTTTACAACTTAAAGGGCTTTGTCAACGGCGTTCTGCGCACGATCGTGCGGGAAAAAGATCATCTGCCGATGCCGAAGGAGAACAATACTACGCAGTATCTTTCCGTGAAATACTCCATGCCGGAATTTCTGGTTGAGGAGTTCGTATCCCAGTACGGAAAAGAAACGGCAGAAACGATGATGGCGGATTTCCTGAAAGAAAAACAGGTGACGATCCGTATCAACCGCTGGAACAATACGATCGAGGAGACGAAGAAAAGCCTGGAAAGCCAGGGGGCAGAGCTGGAAAAAGCGCCGTATCTTGGCGAGGCGTTCTATCTGAAAAACTTTGAGACGATCGCATCACTGAATGCCTTCCAGGAAGGCCGGTTCCAGATTCAGGATGTGAGCTCCATGATGGCGGCGCATCTGGCGGATCCAAAGCCGGGTGACCAGGTGCTGGATCTCTGCGCGGCACCGGGCGGAAAGAGCCTCCATGCAGCAGATAAAATGAGAAATCAGGGATGCGTGGAAGCGCGTGATCTCACTGAATACAAGGTCGATCTGATCCGGGAAAATGTGCAGAGAGCAGGTGTTTCCTGCGTCGTGCCGAAGGTAAAAGATGCGGAACAGCTCGATGCGGAATGGATCGGAAAAGCGGACGTTGTGATTGCGGACCTGCCGTGCACCGGATACGGCGTCATCGGCAGAAAGCCGGATATCAAATATTACGCTTCAAAAGAAAAAGAAGAGGAGCTGGTACGGATTCAGCGGGCAATCCTTGCAAATGCCGCATCGTACGTAAAGCCGGGCGGCACACTGCTGTACAGCACATGTACCGTCAACAGAAAAGAAAACAGCGAGAATGCCGCATGGTTTCTGGAACAGTTCCCGTTTGAAGCAGTCAGTCTGGATGAACTGCTGCCGGATGAGCTGAAAAGCGGAGAAACGGCCAAAGGACAGCTGCAGCTGATCCCGGGGGTACACAAGACAGACGGATTTTTCCTTGCAAAATTCCGGAAAACAGAGGAAGGACGGGCGTAACAGATGGATATTAAATCAATGACCTTAGACGAATTAAAGGACGCCTGCCAGCAGATGGGAGAAAAGCCGTTCCGTGCCAAACAGTTATACGACTGGATGCATCATCGTCTGGCGGGCAGCTACGATGAGATGACGAATCTCTCGCTTGCCTTCCGGGAAAAATTAAAGGAACAGTATCCGCTTACCTGTCTCGAAAAAGTGCAGGTGCAGGAGTCCAAAATCGACGGAACGAGAAAATACCTGTTCCGCCTTAGCGACGGCAACGTGATCGAGAGCGTCTGGATGAAGTACCACCACGGAAATTCCGTCTGCATCTCATCCCAGGTCGGCTGCCGGATGGGCTGCCGCTTCTGCGCGTCCACAATCGGCGGACTCGTGCGGTGCCTGACTCCGTCGGAGATGCTCGACCAGATTTACCGGATTTGGGAGGACACCGGGGAGCGGGTCTCCAATCTGGTTGTCATGGGAACGGGTGAGCCGATGGACAACTACGACAATCTGGTGCGCTTCGTGCGGCTGCTTTCGAGCCAGGAAGGACTCAACATCAGCCAGAGAAACATCACCGTTTCCACCTGCGGAATCGTGCCGAATATGTACAAATTGGCAGATGAGGGACTCCAGATCACCCTGGCACTTTCCCTCCATGCACCAAACGATGAGAAGCGCCGTGAGCTGATGCCGATTGCCAATAAATATTCCATTGATGAAATTCTCGATGCATGCCGCAATTACTTTGCAAAAACAGGCCGTCGGATTACATTTGAGTACTCTCTCGTTGGCGGGAAAAATGACAGCGAAGCCGATGCAAAAGAGCTTTCCGCGCGGATTTCGGATATCAACTGTCATGTAAATCTGATCCCGGTCAACCCGATCAAAGAGCGCGATTACGTGAAATCAACGAAAAAAGTCGTAGAGAATTTCAAAAATAAACTTGAAAAATACGGAATTAATGTTACTATTAGAAGGGAAATGGGCGCCGATATTGACGGAGCCTGTGGACAGTTAAGAAAAAGTTTTATCGATAAATCAAACGAACAGCCGTAAAAAGCGGCTGTCAATACAGGAGAAAAAAGCATGAAGGTATTTTCTGCAACCGATATCGGACAGAAACGGACGATGAACCAGGATTTTGTGTTTGCCTCCGCCTCTCCGGTCGGAAACCTTCCGAACCTCTTTGTCGTTGCAGACGGCATGGGAGGCCATAATGCGGGTGATTTTGCCTCGCGTTATGGTGTTTCTGTACTGGTGGAATCTGTAAAAAGAGATACGAATTTTAATCCGGTACGGATCATTCGGCATGGAATTGAAGCAGCAAACAGCCAGATTTTTGAGCAGGCAAAACGAGATGTATCCATGGAAGGCATGGGTACAACGATGGTAGTGGCTACCGTGGTCGGCAGCTATGCCTACGTTGCAAACGTAGGAGACAGCAGGCTGTATCTGGCAGCGGATGGCATCTTTGATCAGGTGACGCAGGATCATTCACTAATCGCAGAGATGGTGCGCCTCGGAGAACTTACTCCCGAGCAGGCGCGAAATCACCCGGACAAAAACATTATTACCAGGGCAGTAGGCACACAGGATACCGTAAAGATTGATTTCTTTGATATTCAGCTTGAAGAAGGAAATCAACTGGTGATGTGCTCGGATGGCCTTTCCAATATGGTAACAGATGAGGAAATCTTCGAAATCATCTGCCGCGAAGACGGTGAGGACAAGGCAAAACGTTTAATTGATCAAGCAAATGCAAATGGCGGCAGAGACAATATCGCAGTCATTGTCGTTGAACCATTTACAAACGAGGTGAAAGAATGTTAAAAGAGGGCGTTATTTTAGGAGAACGATATGAGATCATAAGCCGGATCGGATCCGGCGGTATGGCTGATGTCTACAAGGCAAAGGATCACAAGCTGAACCGTATGGTTGCTGTCAAGGTATTAAAGCCGGAATTTCGGGAGGATAAAACATTTATCCGCAAATTCCGTACAGAGGCGCAGGCAGCGGCAGGGCTGTCCCATCCCAATATTGTAAACGTGTACGATGTCGGGGAGGACCGTGGTGTTTACTATATTGTTATGGAGCTTGTTGAGGGAATTACCCTCAAAGATTATATTGACCGCAAAGGAAAACTGAGCGTAAAAGAGGCGACCAGCATCGCAATTCAGGTTTCACTCGGTCTTGAGGCGGCGCACAACCGTAATATTGTACATCGCGATGTCAAACCACAGAATATCATCATTTCCACAGACGGAAAGGTAAAACTTTCTGATTTTGGTATTGCAAAGGCGACTTCTTCCAACACCATCAGCTCCAATGTTATGGGAAGCGTACATTACAGCTCTCCGGAGCAGGTGCGTGGCGGATATTCCGATTACAAGAGTGATATCTATTCTCTCGGAATCACAATGTATGAGATGGTAACAGGCCGTGTGCCATTCGATGGAGACACCACGGTTGCGATTGCGATCAAGCATCTGCAGGAGGAGATTGAATCACCTTCCAAATACACGCCGAACCTTCCGTTTGCATTAGAACAGATTATTCTGAAATGTACGCAGAAGAGTCCGGACCGCCGTTACAACAATATGGCGGAACTGATCGACGATCTGAAGCATTCCCTGATGGAACCGCAGGGAAATTTTGTAAAGGTAACACCGTTAAGCTCCCACGCGGAAACCGTTATGGTATCCGCAGAAGAGTTAAGCCAGATCCGTTCCGGCGCAGCAGCAAAAGCGAATGCGCAGAACACGGAGGAAACGTCCCGCAAGCGTTATAACAAGATTGAAGATGAGGACGACGACGAGAAGTACAGCTACGAAGACGAGGATGAGGACGACGAAGACGAAGAGGATGACCGCGATTCCTACGAGGATGACGAGGAGGACTCCTACTACGACGATGAAGACGACGATGAGAAAGCCGGAAACAAACTCGAGAAAATCATCACCATCGGTGGTTTTGCGATTGCAGCGATCATCATCTGTATGCTGATCTACTTTATCGCACAGGCAGCCGGTATTGTCGGAGGCAAAGGACCGACCGCGGATGCTTCCAGTGCATCCTCCGCAAGCAGCACCTCCGTTACTTCTTCCGAAAGCAAAGACGAAAAAGTAACCGTTCCGGATCTGACCAACAAAACCGAGGCAGATGCCGTCGATCTGGCAAACAGCCTGAACCTTGGTGTAGTCAACGGCGGAACCGAGGCATCGGATGTCATTGAGGCAGGAAAGATCTGCCGCCAGGATCTGAAACCGGGAACGAAAGTCGATAAAAATGCAACGATTACGTATTATGTAAGCTCCGGAAAAGAAACCGTAACCATTCCGACCGGCATTGTTGGAACACAGAAAGACGCTGCAAGTGCTGCACTGACTCAGCTGGGACTGCAGGTTTCCACAACAGAGGATTTCAGCGATACCGTTGCAGAAGGCTTGGTTATTTCCGTTGACCCGTCAGAGGGAAGTCAGGTTGCGCCGGAATCTACCGTTACGCTGGTGATCAGCAAGGGATCCAAGGACGCGGAAGAAATTGCAATCCGTGATGTAATCGGCCTGGATGAGGAGACAGCAAAATCAATCCTGAGCGATTTCAATATTATTGTGAAAACAGGAACCAGCAGCAAGGTGGCCGAGGGCGAAGTCATGGAGGTTGACCCGGCAATCGGAACCAAAGTAAAGAAAGGTTCTGACGTTACGATTTATGTCAATAGCCCGAGTGCACAGCCAACGACGCCGGATGAGAATACACCGACCCCGACACCGGCAGAGCCGGGCGCAAATACCGCTACGGATGTTACCTGGTCCTGCAGCCAGACCTTAAGTGCGCCGGATCAGTATCAGGGTGGTATTGTAAAAATTGAGCTGATCCAGGATGATGGGAACGGAAACGAGACCTCCATCACCATCATGGACGGACAGGCCATTACGAGCTGGCCGTATTCTGTCAACACCAACTGGAGTGCTTCATCGTCTGCTTCTTCTACCGGAAGAATCGTCTTCTATGAGATGGATTCGAGCGGAAGTTATCAGGCAATTGCACAGTACCCATCGGTTCCGTTGAGTGAAGGTTGAGTATGACAGGAAAGATTATGAAAGGAATTGCCGGATTCTACTACGTAGACGTGGAAGAATCCGGCATTTATGAGTGCAAAGCAAAAGGAATTTTCCGGAAGGAAGGCCAGAAACCGCTCGTCGGAGATCTTGTGGAAATCGAGATTCTGGATGAAGCGGAAAAAACAGGAAATATGACCCGGATTCTGCCGCGGAAAAATGAACTGATCCGTCCGGCAGTGGCCAATATCGATCAGGCGCTTGTGATTTTTGCGCTGGAAAATCCGACCCCGAACCTGACACTTCTGGACCGTTTTCTTGTGATGATGGAACAGCAGAACGTTCCGACGGCAATCTGTTTCAATAAAAGAGATCTTGCGGGGGAAGATTACACAGACCATCTGCGAAGCGTCTATGAGAACTGCGGTTACCGTGTCTTTACGGTGAGTGCAGCGAAAGAGCAGGGCATGCAGGAAGTGGAAGCATACCTGAAAGGGAAAACAACGGTGGTAGCCGGTCCGTCCGGCGTCGGAAAATCTTCGATCACAAACCGGATGCAGAAAGAAATCCAGATGGAGACCGGAGAGATCAGCAAAAAGCTGAAAAAAGGAAAACACACGACGCGCCATTCCCAGATGATCCCGATCGACCATGAGACGTATCTGTGCGATACGCCGGGGTTCAGCTCGCTTTATACAACCGATATGGAAAAAGAGGAGCTGAAAAACTTTTTCCCGGAATTTCATCCGTACGAAGGAAAATGCCGTTTCCTCGGCTGCATCCACGGAAAAGAGCCGGGCTGTGCCGTCAAAGAGGCACTGGAACAGGGAAATATCAGCAAAGAAAGATTTGAAAACTATACCATGTTCTATGAAGAACTGAAAGAACAGGAAAAGAGGAGATACTAGCATGAGCCGAGTATATCAGTTGGCACCTTCTATTTTATCCGCAGACTTCAACCGTCTCGGAGAACAGATCCAAAGGGTAGAGAAAGCAGAGTGCCGGTGGCTTCATATCGATATTATGGATGGAATGTTTGTACCATCCATTTCGTTTGGAATGCCGGTGGTAAAGTCGATCCGAAAAGAAAGCAGTCTGTATTTTGATGTTCATATGATGGTAAAGGACCCGGAGCGGTACGTAGAAGAATTTCAAAGCTGCGGGGCGGATATGATCACGGTTCACGCGGAGGCATGCCGCGATCTGGCAGAAACCGTGAAAAAGATTCATGAAACAGGCGCAGATGCCGGAGTTGCCGTAAATCCGGATACGCCGCTTTCTGCGGTTACGGGCGTGATGGATCAGGTAGAAATGATTCTGATTATGAGCGTTTATCCTGGCTTCGGCGGCCAGAAGTATATCCCGGAGTCGACGGAGAGGATCCGTACGCTCCGAAGAATGCTGGATGAAAAGGGACTGGAGCATGTGCACATTCAGGTCGATGGCGGCATCAACCGCGCGACCATCGATGAAGTCCTTGCGGCAGGTGCCAACATCATCGTGGCAGGCTCTGCTGTATTTGGCAGCAACATCGAGCAGAACGTGCGCGAGCTGCAGGAAAAAATTTCTTCATACAGCAAAAAGGCAGAATAAGATACAAAAAGACAGAAAAAAGAGGCAGGGAAACGTGAGAACATGTATTATTTCGGGAGGGATGATCGAACCGGATTTTGCCTTCCCATATCTTCAGAAACAGCAGTTTGATATTATCCTGGCAGCAGACCGGGGACTGGAGTTCTGCTACCATTACCAGATTATGCCGACGTATATTCTGGGAGATTTTGACAGTTTATCTCCGGAGATTTTAAATTATTACAAGGAGAACCATGTCGCACCGATCCGGGAATTTAATCCCATGAAGGACAATACGGACACGGACATCGCATTTCAGCAGGCGATTGTTCTGGGAAGCAGTGAAATCACGATCCTCGGAGCAACAGGGGGAAGACTCGACCATTTCTTAAGTATTGTGCAGAACCTGAAAACGGCATGGGAGAAGAAAATTCCGGCTTACATCGTGGACAGCCGCAATCTGATTACGATTCCGGTGGAAACTTCGTTTGAAATCCGGAAAGAAGATCAGTTCGGAAAGTACGTTTCGTTCTTCCCGCTGGAAAAGGAAGTCGCATCCATCACCCTGGAGGGCTTCGCCTACCCGCTCGACCATCACTGTCTGCCGAATACTTCGGGTGGTCTGTGCGTGAGCAATGAGATCATCGAGGAGACCGCGCATGTATCGTACGAGGGCGGCATTCTTCTGATGGTACAGTCAAGAGATTAAAATCCATTGAAATCAAAGAGCCCGTGTGCTATAATTTATAGTTGCATTGGGCTCTTTTTGTGCATAAAAAGAACCCGAACAGAAAAAGAAGCGAAAAATAAAAACAAAGGAGATATAGATTACTATGAAATTAGGTATCGTAATAGAAGTACCTATTTCATGCATTTCTTTACAGTGCCGTAAAGGTCTATGAATTGGGATAAATAAAGGAGTTCATACATTTTTGGTTAAGATATATTTTAATGTAAATATATGTATCTTTTGCAAAATTGGCACTTGTTGTGGCATTCGATTTGATGATGAATAATATGATTAATAAAAAATTGAAGCTCCATATAGCAAAACGGAATTGAATTATAGCAGACAGTTTGATGATGAAACTGCCTGCTTTTTCTTTTATTACTTATAATTGATAGTAGTAGTATAAAAAGGCTCATACCCATGGTGAAAAGACCATTTAGAATGATAAAGATTAATTTTAAGTGTGGTAGGAGTTCCGTTGATTTGGTTGTGTTCCGTTTCAATATTATGCAGCACTCCATTAATACCCCAATATTGATGATATACAACGATCTGTAATTCTGTATCACGAGTAGTTCCAGTACTGAATGACATACTGTTGAATATAAGATAATCGGGTAAACGAATGTAGTAGAGAACACTTGCAAGAGTGATTAAAACAATAGTAGCGAATAATAATTTCTTTTTCATTTTAAGGTACCTCTATTTATGTTTGATTATAAGGGGTAACTATATAATACCTCACTATATAGTGAATTACTACATAAAAAAATTTTGAATATACTTTTATGTAGAGATGAGGTAATGAAGTATGGACATCTGGAGCTTCACATAGAGGAACTGCTGAAAGAAAAAGGAATTAGTAAAAATACTATTTGTAAAGAATTGGACATACCAAGGTCGAATTTTAATCGTTATTGTAGAAATGAGTTTCAGAGATTAGATGCGCAACTGATCTGTAAACTGTGTAGCTATTTAGATTGTGAAATAGAAGAGCTGATAGAATATGTGAAAGAATGAAAGTCTGGCGGATTGGAGAAAACTCGTGCAGACTTTTGTTGCGTAAAGGAATAGAAAAAATGTAATGAGGTCAAGGAACAAGGCGAAGCCGATACGCCGTAGGGCAGTCCTTGACGGAATGGATGTAGCCAAGAATATTATGATATTAAAGAGGACTTGAAAGGTAATACCTTACAAGTCCTCTTGTTTATTGAATGTATGTCGAAAAAGAGTCTCTTCTCGTGTTATTATGAGTTTTTTATTATGTTGATAGAGCTATTTTTCTTTCCATCCGATGGTTCTTATAGAATCTTTTTTATACCATTTCTCTGTATCGAGAAATTCAAAGCACTTTTTAATGTTAGCATAATTAGAGAGCTTTTTTAAATCGGCTGTTAATTCGAAAAACTGTTTTTCGAAGTCTTCTAATCTTTGAGGCATATAATGTTGGCTAAGATTATTTTTTATTCGGACATGTTTTCGTTGAATATCTTGTCGGATTCTCTTTACAGCATTATAACAATCATATTTTTCATAGCCTGGATATTCGCTAAAACGGTCACAATATTGTTTTTTTAAGTTAGTGGTTGCGAAATATTTTCCGCAGTGATCGCATGTTTTGAATTTATATTTGTTTAATGCGAGGAAATGCAATATAGAAAACAAAATATCGGAAGGACTATAGCATTGATAAAAATAGTCGTAATACAACGAGGACTTTTTCTGTAGCACTTCTTCGATGGGAAAAGAGTAATAGTGAATAGGTGGAAATGAATTCGATGAAGGATTAGTTACTTTAGCAATAGGAGTGAATTTAAAAGTAATATCAAAATAGGGACGTAGCATTTCGATGTGTTCAGGCTTTATTTCGGACTGTTCATAATTGCTTATATTCATTAAAAACTCAATTCCCTTTAATACAGCGTGATATTGTTCGCGCTGTTCGTTTCTGAAATTTAGAATGTTTTCCAACGAAACAATATCGGAAAAATCATAATTAAAAAAATTGAACTTACCATTATTAGCATAAATATCAGGTAAGATGTATAGTGGGTTGAAGGTCACCCATTTTTCTAAGCCAGTAATTTTAGCCTGAAAGTCTTCTGTGTCATTGATGTGATAAATTATTATTTGACATAATTCTTTCATGAAATAGACCTCTCTTTCTTGTTTGAAAATGTTTCGGTTTAAGTTTAATATAAACGAAACAAAAAGTCAAGGGTTTTGGAATATCAATAGAAAGTGTTTCGTTGAAAATATAAGAAAAAGAGACGCAATAGTGCATTAATAGATATGTAGATGCTTTAGAATAAAAGTATGAAATGCATTTCGAATTACCATCAAGGGTGGATGCGACCTAAGACGGCATCAGAAAGATAGGTGAAAACATGAATAGAAAAAATATTGAAAATTATTATGAAGAAAGAATAGCCGACAAATATTTATCTAAAGAAAAACAGATAATCAATGTGTCTTCGGAAATAGAGATACAATATAGATGGATTGATGGAAAGCGTACAGAAGAAATCGCAGGCTATAAACTATTTTTTGCTCAAGAAGGGGTAAATCCTTTTGCAGTAAAATTTGCAGAAAAACCAAAGCTTCCAAAATTTCTTTCAGAGGTTTTTTTAGAAAAGTTAGAGGCAATTGAGATTCGGTCTAAGGTATATTTTCGTGCAGAAAGTGTGGTGGAGAAAAGATGATAAGATCTGAGATTGAAAAATATTTACTCCAAGCACTTAATATGGCGTTACAGATCAATGGTGAAACATCCTATACCAACAGTTTTGGGGTGAAAGTTGTTAATGATGGATTCTTTTTTATCCCTCGCCTTCCGGCAAGCTATGTCATAGATGATGAGCTTTATCAAAAAATTTATTTGATATGTAATGCGGCATTATATCCGGAGTATTCGTTAGTAAAGCAAACCGGAATATATTTTGTTCCGCTAGATACAGATGATATTCACATAAAACGTGCGCTCTTTTTTCCGTGGAGTCAGGGGATCGCTAAAAGAATAATAATTCAAGATGTAGAAAAATTTGCATCTAAATTGGAAGCTGACAGAATACCAATAATGGACAATCTTGATATAAGTTATGAGAGGACAAATGGGATACTCATTGCAGGAACATCCGGTGGGGGTAAGAGCTATTTTCTTACCTATTTGCTAACAATGTTAAAACATATTTCAGATTTGCTAATAGTTGACCCCAAAATAGATATGCCGAGTAGATGGGGACGTGATAATGACATTGAGGTAATAGTCCCTAATGGAAGTCGAAGCAAAAGTGATTTTGTATCTGCTGTAAACAATGAGTTGGGTAAGTGCCTTGAGTTAATTTATAAAAGGCAACAAATTCTTTATAATAATAATAGTGCTACTATAAGACATTATACAATTGTTATTGACGAACTACTAGCACTTAGTGAAGGAGTGACGAAATCGATCAAAGAAGCCTTTTACAGTTTGCTTATACAGATTAGTCTTTTAGGCAGAAATACGAAAGTTCATCTAGTACTCTGTTCACAGAGGTTTGATGCTAATGCGATTCCAATTTCATGCCGTGAGCAAATGAATGTGCTAGTACAAGTTGGAAATATCAACAGCAAGACGATTCAGTTTCTGTTTCCTGATTTAGATCTGAAAGGGATAGTGATTCCTCAAGGAAAAGGAACTGGGCTAATTCAGGTGATTGATTCAGAACATCCGTTCCAGGTTGTTCCATTATTGACACCGACATATTATACGAAGGGAGAATAGGGTGAACGAGAGAAAATCATATTTTATACAAACTTTTCGAACTAATGAAGTAATGATATTTTGGCTATTATTGCTTATTTTAATTCGATTTCCACTTAAGTTTGTAGAAAAAAACTTTTTGAATGGAACAAATACTTCTTTGTTATGGTATTTAAAAATAATGAGTGAGATGTTTGAGCAGATGATTCAGGTAGTGGATTGTATGATGGCAATATCTTTAGTGATTGTATTGATATTAGTAATTCCTGAATTAATTGATAGAATAGTAAAAGACTCATTACTGAACTGGATATATTCAGTTTGGATGACTTACCGAATAAGAAAATTTCTTTTTAATGATGCTAACCGTGTAGAAAAAATCAATAGAAAGACGAGGATAATTAAAACGTCTATTATAGATGTGAGAAAGAGAAGGATTGTTTATCTTGTGAAATTACGGAATGATGTGCAATCTCGTAAAAAATTTGATGAGATGAAAGACATTCTACGTCAGGAAATAACAAATCAATTTCCAGATTATTCCTTTTCGAAATTTGAAAGATATAAGCAGTGGGAAAGTCTCGAAGGAACAAAGTTAAGGTGATTGGGCAGAGAGGCTTCTGCCTCGCCAAAGGCAGAGGAAAGAAGCTTCTCTGTTTAATCAATATAAGAGTCACAGGGGGATATACTACGACCCCCTGTGGAATAGTAATCTATAATCAGAGGAAAGTATAATGAAAAAAAAAGAGCAAAGAAGTAATAAGTGGGCATTCATTTTTTATGAAGAAAGTGCACCATCAAATTATCTGCAAGTGTTAGAAGAGTTGCATATTCCTTTTGTATTGAGTCCGTGGCATTGTATGGATGTAAATCGTGAAACTGGAGAAATCAAAAAATCTCACAAACATGGGGTTTTCTATTTTTCTTCATTAAAAAGCTATTCTCAAGTATCAAGCATAGTGAGTGATCGCCTTAATGCACCGAAGCATGTTGAGGTTGTTTTATCGCCAAAAGGGATGTTTGATTATTTTATACATGCAGAAAATCCAGAAAAAACACCGTATCAAATAGAAGATATAGAATGTGGATGTGGATTTGAACTTGAAAAGTTCTTAGTTGAAGTTAATTCTAGTGAATTTATAGAAAATATCATTGATGTCATAGAAATAAATGATTTTACAGAGTTTAAAGAGTTAGTTACATATGCAAGAAACAATGATTATATGTTACTGAAACTAATAGTTGATAAGACTTTTTTCTTTACTAAACTGTTGGATTCAAGACGTTATAGTTCAACAAAACTATTAAATAAAAAGGTGCAAGAAAAAAATGACATATAAAATAAAGGAGGCATTAGAAATGTGCAGGAAAACAGAAATACCTATATGGGAAAAAGCCAATCTTACTATTGTAGAAGCTGCGAAATATTCAAATATAGGACAAAATCGTATAGCAGAATTACTCAGGCAGCCTAGATGTCCATTTGTATTATATGTTGGTAAAAAGAAGTTGGTAAAACGGAGAGAATTTGAACGTTTCTTAGAAAATTGTGTTGAATTATGAAAAAATAGGTGATTTACATTGAATTTGAAGCTCCATTGTGGTAATCTATAAGTTGCTATATTGGAGCTTCTTTTGGTGAAAGGAGCTGGAATTATGGGAAAGGATTTAAGAGGAAAGGAGATTGGAGAGGGGATCTATCAGCAGACTAACGGTACATATTGTGCAAGATTTGTGGATAGATTCGGAAAAAGAAAATCAAAACGATCTAAGAAATTGCAGGAAGTGAGACAATGGCTTGCCGATGCAATTTATATTAATGAACATAGTGATATAGAACAGGCAACCAATATGATAGTAGATGCTTGGTTTGAATATTGGATTGATGTAAAAAGAAAAACGGTTCGTCCTAATACTGTTAGAAATTATACGGAACGTTACTATAAAAATATCCAGAAAGTAATCGGAAAAAAAATATTAACAGCGATAAAGCCGATTCATTGTCAAAAAATTTTTATGAATATGGCAGATGAAGGATATAGAACAACTACGATATATCAAACAAGAATTACTCTTTACAATATGCTTGAATTTGCAAAAGAAAATGAAGTGATTTTGAGCAATCCATGTAAAAAATCAGTTAAGAGTGATATGGGAAAACCGTCACAGAAGAAAAAAGCTCTTACGATTGAGGAACAAAAGAAATTCTTGAAGCAGGCAAAAGGACAGAGCTACGAAAATCAATACAAATTTATATTGCAAACTGGACTTCGTACAGGTGAGTTGGTTGGTCTGAAATGGGAAGATGTTGATTTTGAGAATAAAACAGTAAAAATTCAGAGGTCTATGGAATATCGTTATAGTGTTGGTGCATGGAGAACAGGGGAACCTAAGAGTAAATCTGGTTATCGGACAATTCCATTAACAGATGAAGCAATTCGGATATTGTTGGCACAGAAAGAAAAAAACAGTAAGATAAAATTTATATCAGAAGAATGGTCGGAATATATTTTTTTGTGTCGTAAAGGTGAACCGGTTAAAAATAGTACCTATGATACCGCACTATTCAAAATATGCGAGAAGGCAGGAATTAATAAGTTTTCTATGCATGTATTAAGACATACATTTGCTACTCGATGTATCGAGGGTGGTATGATGCCAAAGACTTTGCAGAAAATACTGGGACATTCCAATATTGGCATAACCATGAATTTATATGTTCATATTACAGATGAAGAAAAACAAAAAGAAATTAATATGGTTGCTTGTGCATTAAATGTTATATAAGAGTAAATATATTGTGATAACTGATGGCACTTGGTGTGGCATTCGATATAATAGAAAAAGCATAAGAAACTGTAAAATAAAGGATTTTTAAAGGAGAAAAAATTAAAATGAAATTAGGTATCGTGGGCCTTCCGAACGTCGGAAAAAGTACACTTTTCAATTCCCTGACCAAAGCAGGAGCAGAGAGCGCAAACTATCCGTTCTGTACCATTGACCCGAATGTCGGCATCGTGCCGGTTCCGGACAAGCGTCTGCAGCAGCTCGGAGATTTCTATCAGTCCAAGAAAGTAACACCGGCTGTCATCGAGTTCGTTGACATCGCAGGTCTTGTAAAAGGTGCATCCAAAGGAGAGGGACTTGGAAACCAGTTCCTTGCCAATATCCGTGAGGTAGATGCTATCGTTCACGTTGTCAGATGCTTCGAGGATCCGAACGTTATCCACGTAGACGGCAGCATTGATCCGCTCCGTGATATCGAGACCATCGACCTTGAGCTGATCTTCGCCGACCTTGAGGTACTCGAGCGCCGTATTTCCAAAACTGCAAAATCTGCAAGAATGGACAAAGAGGCAGCAAAAGAGCTCGAATTCCAGGAGCGTCTGAAAAAACTGCTCGAGGACGGAAAAGATGCCATCCTGATGGAGCTGCAGAACGAGGACGAGGAGAAATGGATCGCAGAGTACAACCTGCTGACCAGTAAACCGGTCATCTACGCAGCAAACGTAGCAGAGGATGATCTCGCTGACGACGGTGCAAACAACTCCTATGTACAGTCCGTCCGCGAATATGCAAAAGAGCACAACAGCGAAGTATTCGTCATCTGCGCCGAGATCGAGGCAGAAATCTCCGAACTCGAAGAGGATGAGAAAAAAATGTTCCTCGAGGATCTTGGTCTTACCGAGTCCGGCCTGGAAAAACTGATCGCAGCAAGCTACCGTCTGCTCGGCCTCATGAGCTTCCTTACAGCAGGAGAGGATGAGACCCGTGCATGGACCATCAAAGTCGGAACAAAAGCACCGCAGGCAGCCGGAAAAATCCACACCGATTTCGAGCGCGGATTCATCAAAGCCGAGGTTGTCAATTATCAGGATCTGCTCGACTGCGGTTCCTACGCAGGAGCAAGAGAGAAAGGCCTTGTGCGTATGGAAGGAAAAGATTACATTGTCCGCGACGGCGATGTCATCCTGTTCCGTTTCAACGTTTGATAAGTAATAATAAGAGAGAATATAAGTTATGGATATGGAAATTAATTTTCCCAATCTCGGGATCTATCTCGACCATGTGGGAAAAAGCATCAGTATTTTCGGATTTTCCATCGCCTATTACGGCATCGTGATCGTAACCGGTATGATGATTGCGATCTGGATTGCCCAAAGAGAGGCAAAGCGGACGGGGCAGAACCCGGAGCAGTACCTCGATCTTGCGATGATCGGCATCGCAGCCGGTATTCTCGGGGCGCGGATTTACTACGTTATATTTGCCTGGGACTATTATAAGGATGATCTTTTGAGTATTTTCAACATCCGCCAAGGCGGACTTGCCATCTACGGCGGCATCATCGGTGCCTGCATTGCGGTGGTGATTTACAGCAGAAAGAAGAAACAGAACTTCAGCCTTCTGATGGATACCGCGAGCATGAGCATCGTGTTCGGTCAGATTATGGGACGGTGGGGAAACTTCTTTAACCGTGAGGCATTCGGTGACTACACTAACAACCTGTTTGCAATGCAGCTTCCGGTTTCCGCGGTCCGTGCCAATGAAATCACACAGAAAATGTGGGATCATGTGGTGACGGTAAACGGCGTCGAGTATATTCAGGTGCATCCCACCTTTTTATATGAAAGTTTATGGAATGTGGGTGTCCTGCTTTTTCTTTTCTGGTTTCGGAAAAGAAAAAAATTTAACGGCGAAGTGTTCCTGATGTATCTGATAGGATACGGCCTTGGAAGAATCTGGATCGAGGGACTCCGCACCGACCAGCTTCTGCTTCCGGTGGTGGGACTTCCGGTTTCCCAGCTCCTTTCGGGGTGCCTTGTGGTGGGATGTACCATCCTGGTGGTATGGAAACGAAAAAAATTATCATCCGGTGGGGAGACAGCCCATTCTTAAGGATAAAACCAGTGAAAAAAACAGAATAAAAATACAGAAAAAGGGAAAACCGGCAAAAAAGGTTTTCTCTTTTTTGATACAAAATTGGTATAAAAAAGGCGGAAAATGCGCATAAAAATGTTGCATTTTGGGGAAAATCTTAAAAATGAAATAGAAAAAAGACCTTGCTATTTTCCATGAGTTGATATAGAATAAAAATATAAGTGGTAGAAAGTGGTGAAAAGTGGTGCGTTGTGGAGCGGATGTGGCAGTCTGGCTGCGGCGCGATACATGAAGTGGTGCGTGGGGAGACCGCCATTTCAGGTGATAAGAGGGTTTTCATTATGTTCATGGGAGAGTACAGTCATACGATTGACGCGAAGGGAAGATTGATCATACCGTCCAAGTTCAGAGAACAGCTGGGAGAAGAGTTTGTACTGACGAAGGGATTGGACGGATGCCTTTCCATTTACCCAAACGACGAATGGGCTGCCTTTGAAGAGAAGCTGAGAGCCTTACCACTTACAAACAAAAACGCCAGAACTTTTTCCCGTTTCTTTGTAGCAGGTGCTACGTCATGTGAACTGGACAAGCAGGGGAGGATTCTCGTACCGGCAACGCTGCGGGAATTTGCTGGTCTGGAAAAAGATGTAGTCCTTACCGGAAATATCAACCGGATTGAAATCTGGAGCAAGGAAAAATGGAACGAAAACAGCAATTATGATGATATGGATGCCATCGCCGAATCAATGGAAGAGATGGGCATTGTGATCTGATCTGTTTCGTTGGGATACAGGAGATGACCATGGAATTTTCGCATACATCAGTATTACTGAATGAAACCATTGAAAACCTTAAGATAAAACCGGACGGAATCTACGTGGACGGGACGTTGGGAGGCGCTGGACATTCCAGTCATATATGTGAGCGCTTATCTGCCACGGGGAGATTAATAGGCATAGATCAGGACGAAGCTGCGATAGCTGCTGCGGGTAAACGCCTGGAACCATTTCAGAACCAGGTCACGATTATCCGCAGCAATTATTGCGATATGGTTCCGCGTCTTGCCGAAATCGGAGTCACCGGGGTAGACGGAATCCTGCTGGATCTTGGAGTTTCATCCTATCAGCTGGATAATGCAGAGCGTGGATTCACATACCGTGAGGATGTTCCGCTGGATATGCGGATGGATCAGAGAAATGCTCTTTCCGCGTACGAAGTCGTGAACGATTACAGTGAAGAGAATCTTTCGCGTATTCTCCATGAATATGGAGAAGAGCGTTTTGCAAGAAAAATTGCACACAATATATGCGTAAGCCGGCAGCAGGCGCCGATTCGAACAACTGGGGAGTTAATCGAAATCATCAAGCGCTCGATTCCGGCAAAAATAAGGGCGACGGGCGGCCATCCGGCCAAGAGAACCTTTCAGGCAATCCGTATCGAAGTGAACCAGGAACTTACCGTTCTGTCGGAGTCACTGGACGGCATGATTGATCTCTTAAATGACGGTGGAAGACTTTGTGTCATCACCTTTCATTCTCTGGAAGACCGTATCGTAAAAAACATTTTCAGAAAAAACGAGCATCCATGTACGTGTCCGCCGGAATTTCCGGTCTGTGTATGCGGAAAGAAGTCCAAGGGAACCGTAGTAACTCGGAAACCGATCTTGCCGGGAGAAGAGGAAATGGAAACAAATCCCCGTTCCAAGAGCGCAAAACTGCGCGTCTTTGAACGAAAAGTGTGACGGCTCGGCACGAAGGAGACAGAGAAGTTATGGCCAGACGGGCAGATGGAAGGGTAAATTCGACAGATAGAACGAAACGTTATACGCCAGATACGTTTGAGGACGGAAGTGCGGTACGGCGTCTTGCAGCACAGCCGCAGGAAGCACCAAAAGAAGCACGGCCTCTGAAATCGGGTGTGAGCAGCCAGACAAGAAGAAACCGGGCACGGGCGACACAGATCAGCGCGGGCTACGCTGTTTTTCTTGCCATTGTCTGCACACTGTGTATCGCGGCGTGTGTTGCGTATGTCAAGTTGCAGACCGTGGTTACCACGCAGGCGGAAGACATTACCAGCAAAGAAAAAGAATTGAGCGATCTGAAGGCGGACAATGACGCCTATTACAATACAACGGTTGCCTCCGAAGATCTTGAGGCAGTCAAAGAAGCAGCACAGAACCGGCTCGGCATGAAATATGCAGATGAGTCCCAGGTAATTTATTTCGATGATTCAGAAAACAGCTATGTGAGACAGTATCAGGATGTTCCGGATGCGAAATAGGTGAAAACGTGAGTAAACAGAAAAAAAATAAAAAACGAAGCGGGGCATTCCGGAGACGGAAGACAAGTGGGCGTATGAGCAGAAAACTGGTAGCACTCTTTTTGGGAGTGATGCTGGTTTTTGTTGCTTTAGCGATTGACATTACGTATGTGAATGCCACAAAGGGAGAAAAATACGAAAGACAGGTTTTAAGCCAGACGCAGCAGTCCTACGACAGCAGGACAATTCCATTCCAGCGGGGAAGTATCACCGACCGGAACGGAACGATTCTGGCAACGAGTGAGAAGGTTTACAACGTTATTCTCGACTGTAAACTTGCCAATACGACGGTAAAAGATGAAGAAAAGAACGATACCCATCCGTACGTCGATCCGACCGTAGCAGCACTGGTTGAATACTTCGGACTCGACGAGACGGATATCCGGGATCGTCTGACCGGCGAAACGACAAAAGAAAGCCAGTACCAGGTTCTCGCCAGAGAGGTCTCGATGGACGCGAAAAAAGCGTTTGAGGCCTATGTGGACGAGTACGCGGACAAAAAGAACAAGGAGCTCGATGAGAACGAGCAGGCGGAAAAAGCATACCGTGCCAACATCCGCGGCGTCTGGTTCGAGGAATCCTACCACAGAACGTATCCGTTAAATTCACTTGCCTGCGATCTGATCGGCTTTACGTATTCAGGAGACACGGCAGACTGGGGAATCGAAGGGTATTATTCCAGTATCTTAAATGGCGTGAATGGCCGCCAGTTCGGCTATTACAACGAAGATGCGGATATGGAACAGACGATCATCGAGGCGCAGCCGGGCAAAAACGTGGTTACGACGATTGATGTAAATATTCAGAAGATCATCCGCACGGCGATCGAGAATTACAATGAGCGGATTCATGTCCAGAACGGCGCGGACGAATCGGACACTGAGACGAACCGTCAGACAAAAGCGGCAAAGAATATCGGCGTTGTCGTGATGGATCCGAACAATGGAGAGATTCTTGGTATGGATTCTTCCGACTGGTATGACCTGAACAATCCAAGAGATCTGACACCGTTCTATTCGCAGGAAGAAATTGATGCGATGAACGATAACGAGACAATGGAGGCTTTGAGTGCCATCTGGAAAAACTACTGTATTTCCGATGCATATGAGCCAGGTTCCACGGCAAAACCGATGAACGTGGCGGCGGCATATTCCCTCGATGTAATCGATGATAATACCCTGTTTGACTGTGAGGGGTTTGAGACGATTGCAGGGCAGATGATCCGCTGCGGAGCTTATCCGGGAACACATGGCGTACAGACACCGGCCGATGTACTGAAAAACTCCTGCAACGCTGGTATGATGCAGATCGGACAGAAGATGGGAGCAGCGGAATTTCTCCGCTATCAGGATATTTTCGGTTTCGGCAGTCTGACAGGAATTGACCTGCCGGGTGAGGCGTACGGCCTGGTTCACACGGAGGATACTATGGGACCGACCGAGCTTGCAACGAGTACATTCGGACAGGGCTATACCGTGACGATGGTACAGCAGGCAGCTGCGTTTTCCTCTCTGATCAACGGAGGCAATTATTACCAGCCGCATGTGATGAAGACGATCACGGACAGCACAGGAGCTGTTGTTGAGAGCAATGAGCCGAATCTGGTGCGTCAGACGGTTTCTGCGGAAATCAGCGATAAAATGAGAAGTTTCCTCCAGGGAGTCGTGACCGATGGAAGCGGCCAGAGTGCAAAGGTTGCCGGTTACACGATGGGAGGAAAAACAGGTACTGCACAGAAGTATCCGCGAGGCAATGGAAAATATCTCGTTTCCTTTATCGGATTTGCACCGGTAGAAAACCCGAAAGCTGTTGTTTACGCGATTGTGGAAGAGCCGGATGTAGAAAATCAGGCGAACAGTGTGCTGGCACAGGAGATCGTAAAAGAGATCTACACAGAACTGCTGCCGTATTTGAACGTATTCCCGGATGATACGGACGGTGTGACGGGCGAAGGCTCCGAGACCGGAACGGATGATCCAAACGTAGCGGCACCGGTACAGGAAGACGATACGGAAAACAGTGCTGAAAACAGCAATATCGAGAACGGCGGTCTGACAAATGCCGAGCTGGATCTCATCAATGAAGAGTAAAAAAACATAAAAAACAAAAGACATAACCCCATAGCAGTTTCCATATAGTGTTATCATAATGGATTCGGCTATGGGGTATTCTATGCGTAAAAACAAAACGTATCACCGGAAAAAGACGGTTCTTCTGTGGGTACTCTGCATGGGAATGATGGTCGGACTTGCCGGGCGGCTGGTGTATCTGTGTGTGTTCCGGTCCGTCTATTATTCCGAGAAGGCGGATGATCTGCACGAGCGGGAGCGCGGGATCAAGGCGGCGCGCGGCCGGATTCTTGATGCAAACGGGGAAGTTCTCGCGGCAAACCGCACGGTCTGTACGATTTCCGTGATCCACAGCCAGATCGAGGAGCCGGAGGCGGTGATTGCGATGCTGGTAAAAGAGCTTGGAATTTCGGAGGAGACGGCGCGGAAACGCGTGGAGAAGCGGTCTTCAATCGAGCGTGTCAAGACGAATGTGGACAAGAAGACGGGTGATACCATCCGGTCGTACGGATACGCGGGGGTAAAAGTGGATGAGGATTTCAAGCGGTATTACCCCAAAGGGAAGCTGGCGTCGCGCGTTATCGGCTTCACCGGAGGCGATAATCAGGGCATCATCGGGCTGGAGGTGGAATATGAGGAAATTTTAAAAGGAATCAACGGAAAAATCCTGACGACAACGGATGCGCGCGGGATTGAGCAGAACGGCATCGGGGAGAGCCGCCAGGAGCCGGTGGCGGGAAGGGACTTAAAGGTCAGCCTGGATGTCAATATCCAGGCGTACTGCCAGCAGGCAGCGGAAAAGGCGATGGCAGAAAAACAGGCGGACAGCGTCTCGATTCTTCTTATGAATCCGCAGAACGGAGAAATCTATGCCTGTGTCAATGTGCCGGAGTTCGACCTCAACGATCCGTTCACGCTGCAGCAGGATACAACGGGACTTTCGGAAAAAGAAATTCAGGATCTGCTGAACCAGATGTGGCGGAATGCCTGCATCAACGATACGTACGAGCCGGGATCTACCTTTAAGATCATCACGATGTCGGCGGGACTTTCGGAGGGTGTTGTGTCGCCGAACGATTCGTTTTTCTGTCCCGGCTACAAAATCGTGGAGGACCGCCGGATCCACTGCCACAAGCGGACGGGACACGGAGCCGAAAACTTCGTGCAGGGCGCGCAGAACTCGTGCAACCCGGTGTTCATTGAAGTGGGGCTGCGGCTCGGTGTGGAAAAGTTCTGTGATTACTTCCGGAATTTCGGTCTGATGGAAAAGACAGGGATCGATCTGCCGGGCGAGGCATCGACGATTATGCACAAGGAGGAAAACATCGGAGAGGTTGAGCTTGCGACGATGGCATTCGGCCAGTCCTTCCAGATCACGCCGATCCGCCTGGCGGCGACGGTCTCTGCGCTCGTCAACGGTGGAAAAATGGTGACGCCGCATGTCGCAACGGATGTGCTTGATGAAGAAGGAAATGTCGTAAAGCATCTGAAATTTCCGGAAAAAGAAGGGGTTCTTTCGGAAGAAACTTCCAGGACGGTGCGCGAAATTCTGGAAAGCGTCGTTTCAGAAGGGTCTGGAAAGAATGCGTACCTCGAGGGATATTCCATCGGCGGAAAGACGGCAACCTCGCAGACACTTCCGCGGAGCGCCAACCGCTATATTTCCTCATTCCTCGGCTTCACCCCGGTGGAGCATCCGACGGTGCTGGGGCTTTGCATTATCCGCAATCCGCAGGGCGTCTACTACGGCGGAACGATCTGCGCGCCGGTGATCCGCGATATCTTTTCCAATGTACTTCCGTATCTCGGTATTGGACACAATTCTTAGGAAACCTGAGAATTGTGTCCTTCGCAGCCCTCATTTAAAGTTTTGCTTCGCAAAAGGAGGGCTGCTCACACCTGAATCACTTTCTTACGCAGCGAAACAGCAAGTGTTTCACTGCTGAGCGAACCGTAACTTGGATTATAAAAGAAGGTTGCGAAACAGAACAAAAAGCTATATACTGAATAGGCTGGAGAAAATATTTTGACATGCCTGTTCCGTACACAATCCGTACAAAAAGGAAGAGGTGCGTCTATGAAAAGAGAAATGATCCTGCCGGTTCTTCTTTCCTTTGGCATCAGCCTGGCGCTGGGGCCGGTTCTGATCCCGTTTCTGCGAAAAGTCAAAGCGGGGCAGAAGGAGCGGGAAGAGGGTGTGCCGAGCCACCAGAAAAAAGCGGGAACCCCGACGATGGGCGGCGTGATGTTTCTGGCGGCGTTTACCGCAGTTTCCCTCCTTTTCCGGAAAGAGGGAGCGGAAGTGGTTCCGGTGCTGTTTCTGACGCTTGGTTTTGGCCTGATCGGCTTTCTCGATGACTATCTGAAAGTCGTGCTGCACCGCAGCGACGGGCTGTACCCGAAGCAGAAAATGGCACTGCAGGCAGTGATTACAGCAGTCTTTCTGTGGTATTTGGCGCGTTTTTCCGGAATTTCCCTCCGGATGCGCATTCCGTTCCTTCCAGGCAAAGAGCTGGACGCAGGGATTTTTACGATTCCGTTTCTCGCCTTTGTGATTCTTGGAACGGTCAACGGTGTCAACTTTACCGACGGCCTTGACGGACTGGCGGCGAGTGTGACGATTTTAAATGCTGTTTTCTTTTCCGTGGCATCGATCGGCCTCGGAAACGGTGTTTCCCCGTCTCCGCTTGCGGTTATCGGGAGTCTGCTGGGGTTTCTGGTATTCAATGTATTTCCTGCCCGCGTCTTTATGGGCGATACAGGAAGTCTGGCACTCGGCGGTTTCGTCTCGGGAATGGCGTGTTTCTTACGTCTCCCCTTATTTCTGCCGCTTGTGGGATTCATTTATATGATGGAGATTCTCTCTGTGATCCTGCAGGTGTCATTCTTCAAACTGACGAAGGGAAAACGGATCTTCAAGATGACGCCGATCCATCACCATTTCGAGCTGATGGGCTGGTCGGAGACACAGATTGTGACGGTGTTTGCTACAATCACAGCGATACTATGCCTGATCGCATTGATGGGGCTTTAAAATATGGAGGTAATCAAACATGATTTTCGCAGGAAAAAAAGTACTGGTTTTCGGAACCGGAAAGAGTGGAATTGCAGCGGAGGAGCTGCTGCACAAGAAAGGTGCTTCTGTCGTTCTTTACGATGGAAATGACAAACTCGAAAAAGAAGAAATCTTAAAAAAATTAGAGAGCCGTGACAGCGTGGAAGTTGTCTTAGGCGAGCTCCCGGAGGAGATGCTCGACAGCCTTGATCTTGTCGTTTTAAGCCCGGGCGTTCCGACGGATCTGCCGGTTGTCCTTAAAATGAAAGAAAAAGAGATTCCGGTCATCGGTGAAGTGGAGCTGGCGTATCAGGTAAGCCGCGGAAAAGTGCTTGCGATTACCGGTACTAACGGAAAGACCACCACAACATCGCTGCTCGGCGAGATCATGAAAGCATATCAGCCGGAAGTAAAAGTGGTCGGAAACATCGGAACCCCGTACACATCCGCGGCACTCGACACGACAGATGATACCGTAACGGTTGCCGAGATCAGCAGCTTCCAGCTGGAAACCATCAAAGAGTTCCATCCGGCGGCAAGTGCGATCACAAACATTACCGAGGATCATCTGAACCGCCATCACACGATGGAAGAGTATATCCGCGTGAAAGAGTGTATCACCGAAAATCAGACGATGGATGATCTCTGTGTGCTGAATTATGAGGACGAAATCCTGCGCCCGTTCGGCGAGAAACTGATGGCAGAGAAGAAAGTACAGGTGATGTACTTCTCGAGTCTGCGTGCGTTAAAGGACGGCATCTATTATCAGGACGGCGAAATCCGCATTGCAAAGAACGGCGAGACGGAGCTTCTGACCAGAACCGACGACTTAAAACTGCTCGGCCTACATAATTTTGAAAACGTCATGGTTGCTTCTGCGATGGCACTTCATGCAGGCGTGCCGATGGAAACTGTCCGCAAAGTCATTCAGGAGTTTGCAGGGGTAGAGCACCGCATCGAGTATGTCTGCGAGAAGGACGGCGTGGCATATTACAACGATTCCAAGGGAACGAATCCGGATGCGGCCATCAAAGGCATCCAGGCGATGAACCGCCCGACTCTGCTGATCGGCGGCGGCTACGACAAGCAGTCCACCTACGAAGAGTGGATTCAGGCATTCGATGGAAAGGTACGTTTCCTGGTTTTGATCGGAGATACGAAAGAGAAGATCGCAAAAGCGGCAAGAAACGTCGGATTCAACGACATTATCATGGCAGACAACTTAAAAGAAGCCGTACAGATCTGCCACGACAAGGCAAATGCAGGGGATGCGGTTCTTCTTTCCCCGGCCTGCGCAAGCTGGGATCAGTTTAAGAGCTATGAGCAGCGCGGTGAGCTGTTTAAGGAGTACGTAAGAGCACTGTAAAAACGTCATATCAGGAAACTATCCCGCATAAGCTGAAAAAGAGCGAACGGCGGGTGTGGCGCGGATGCGGAAGGAAAAAGAGAAAAAAATAGATGGGACGCTGCTGGTGACGGTATGGATTCTGCTTGGCCTTGGCCTTGTGATTCTGTACAGCGCCAGCGCGTATAACGGCCGGGTCAGATTCCATGACCCGGCTTATTATTTCAAGAAGCAGCTCTTTGCAAGTGCGCTCGGTGTGATCGGTATGTATGCGGTTGCAAAAATAGATTACCGGCGGCTGTTTGCACTGGCACCGTGGTTTTATGCGGCTTCCCTTGCGCTCTCGACGGCGGTGCTCTTTTTCGGAAGTGAGTACAACGGCTCGAAGCGGTGGTTAAAGCTTGGCCCCTTATCGTTCCAGCCCTCGGAATTTGCCAAGATGGCGGTGATTCTCTTCCTGCCCTGGGTGATGGAGCACACGAAAGGCCGGCCCGACAGTCTCTGGTTTATGACAAAGGCGGTGCTGTGCACCCTGCCGATTGCAGCGCTTGTCGGAAGCAATAACTTAAGTACGGCGATTATTTTGCTCGGAATCTGTGCATTTCTGATCTTTATTTCACATCCGGGCTACCTGCCGTTTCTCGGAATCGGAGGCGCCGGCATCGGGTTTATTGCCGTTTTTCTGATGATGGAGAGCTACCGCCTCGAACGCCTTGCCATCTGGCGCAACCCGGAGGCGTACGAGAAGGGGTTCCAGACCATTCAGGGACTCTATGCGATCGGCAGCGGGAGAATCTTTGGCTGCGGGCTTGGAAAAGGCCTGCAGAAGCTTGGCTTTGTGCCGGAAGCGCAGAATGATATGATCTTTTCGATTATCTGTGAGGAGGGCGGACTGTTCGGCGCCTGCCTGGTGATCGCCGTGTTTGCGGTGCTGATCTGGCGCTTGATGGTTATTTCGATCCATGCGCGGGATCTTGGCGGAGCACTGATTGCGGGCGGAATTATGGGGCATATTGCGCTTCAGGTGATTCTGAACATCGCGGTTGTGACAAATACGATTCCGAATACCGGCATTACGCTGCCTTTTATCAGTTACGGCGGCACCTCCGTGCTGTTTCTGCTCGGCGAGATGGGGCTTGCCCTGTCGGTCTCGAGGGACACCGATTAAAAAGGCGGAAAAGCGCTGCAGAACGGGAACAAAACGGGAGTGTAATGCATACCGTAAAAAGAGAGGCCGGATGGGAGAGAACAGGTGGGAGTATATCAGATTCTCGGCGGAAGGCGGCTTTGCGGAACGGTAACAGTCCAGGGTTCCAAAAATGCCGTTCTTCCCATGATCGCGGCGGCGGTTCTGACAAAAGAGGAGGTCGTGCTGGAAGGCTGCCCGAAGATTTCCGATGTGGAGGATATGGCGGAGATTGTAAGAAGCCTTGGCGGAACAGTCTGGTGGGAGAGGAATGCGCTCCACCTGAACTGTGAAAAGATCGAAAAAAGCCGTGTGGAGGGAGCGCTTTCGAAGAGACTGCGCGCCTCTCTTTTGTTTCTGGGAAGTCTTCTTGCAAGGACAGGGGAGGCATACCTTGCAGGGGCCGGCGGCTGCCGGATCGGAAAGCGGCCGACGGACCTGCATCAGAGGGCAATGGAGCTTCTGGGAGCCGAGGTCTTCGAGGAGGACGGCACCATTCGGGCAAAGGCAGATCATCCGAAAGGAGCCGTGCTCTGCTTTCCGAAAAAGAGTGTCGGGGCGACGGAAAATGCGGTTCTTTTTGCTGTCGGAGCGGAAGGTGCAACAAGGCTGGAGCACTGTGCGCGGGAGCCGGAAGTGGTTCATCTCTGCCGGTTTCTTAAGGCCATGGGAGCGGAGATTACCGGCGAGGGGACGGAGCAGATTACCGTTTACGGAAGGCAGGGAAAGAGACTGCTGTCCGGCTGCCGGTATCGTGTTCCGGGTGACCGGATCGCGGCAGGGACGTATCTTCTGATGGGCGCGGCGACGCGGGGGCACCTGACGCTTTCCGGCGCGCCGCTGGACGAAATGGGGGCGGTTCTGTCCCTCTATCAGAAAATAGGTGGACAATATACAAGGAAGAGTGGTACACTGGTAGCAGACAGCAAAAACGTGCAGCATGCTGTTCCGTACGTGGAGACAGAGGAATATCCCGGTTTTCCGACGGATCTGCAGTCGCTGTATCTGGCGGCAGCGATGACGCTGGAAGGAAAGAGCTGTATCTGTGAAAATGTATTTGAGGACCGCCTCCGGACGGCAGAGGAGCTGCAGAAAATGGGCGGTACGCTGCAGATCTGCGGAAAATGGCTGACGGCCGAAAAAAGCCGTCTGCACGGTGCAGAAGTTGTTTCCCAGGATCTTCGGGGCGGCGCGGCACTCGTATCGGCGGCGCTTGCCGCAGAAGGATTTTCCACAATCCGGCAGACAGAACTGATTGAGCGGGGGTATGAACGGTTTCCAGAAACGCTCCGGGAACTCGGAGCCAAGATTATCGTAGAAAAAGAAATATGAGACAGAAAAAAAACAGAAAAAAGAAGAAAAACAGAAAAATACGGATTCTGACCGGGGTGGTGCTTGGCGTCGGCCTTGCAGGTGCCTTGTTTTTTAATGTGTTCAAAATCCGCAATATCCAGGTGGCGGGGAACACCCGGTATACAAAAGATGAAATCAAAGAGATGGTCGCGGACGACAAGTGGATGAAAAACACGGTGCTTCTTACGACGTTTCATTCGAAGGTTGATATGAGCGATATTCCTTTTATGAACTCCGTGGAGTTTACGTTTGTAAGCTATGACACCATCTGCATCCAGGTAAATGAGAAAAAAGTGGTCGGTTATGTCGAGTACGAAGGCCAGAAGGTCTATTTTGACAAGAACGGCATCGTGCTGGAGTGCGTGGACGAGGAGCAGGAAACACCTGCGGAGGGTGAGCCTTCCGACGGAACCGCCTCCGATGGAACGAGTGCGGATGGATCCCTTACGAGTGAGTCGCTTGCATCCGAAAGCGTATCATCCGATGGCACAGCATCCGAAAGCAGTACGTCCGACGGTGCGCTCTCGGCGGATACGATTAAAAGTGCACGTGTGACAACGACAGACTTTCAGCCGACCCTTTCCGATGTTCCGCTTGTAACAGGACTTACGTTTGACTATGTGACCGTGAACAAGCAGCTCCCGGTTGAAAAACCGGCAGTTTTCCGCACCATGCTCGCACTTACGAGAATGACGGAGAAATACAATATCACGCCGGACAGTGTGGAATTTAATGAGAACAGCGAAATTATTCTGCATTACTATGATACCGTGCGGATTCTGCTTGGAACCGATACGGCGTTAGAAGAAAAGATGACGCGCGTAGCAGCAATCCTGCCGAGCCTTTCCGGTCTTTCCGGAGAACTCCATATGGAGGATTACAAGGACGGCGACAGCAGCTTTGTCTTCTCGAAAGATGTATAAGAGGAAAGGAAAGCCGTCAAAAAAACGCAATAATCCTGAATTTTTTATGAAATACGAAAAAAACAGTTGATTATTTTCCGAAGAAATTATATTATATCTTTATGTATGACCATCAGAATATCAGACTATTTTGAGATAGACAGCAGTTCATAATCAAAAGGAGGAAGTTGAAATTGTTAGAGATCATGACAAATGAGGCAGAATCATCTGCAAAGATTATCGTAATCGGTGTAGGTGGTGCAGGAAATAATGCTGTAAATAGAATGGTGGAGGAATCCATCGGCGGCGTTGAATTCGTTGGAATCAACACCGATAAACAGGCTCTGACCCTCTGTAAGGCACCTACCATTCTCCAGATCGGCGAGAAGCTGACCAAGGGACTGGGCGCAGGAGCAAAACCTGAGGTTGGAGAGAAAGCAGCCGAGGAGAGCATCGAAGAGCTCAAACAGATCATGGAAGGCGCTGATATGGTATTCGTCACCTGCGGTATGGGCGGCGGAACCGGAACAGGTGCAGCACCGGTTGTAGCAGGCGTTGCAAAAGAAATGGGCATTCTGACTGTCGGCGTTGTAACAAAACCGTTCAAATTCGAGGCAAGAACCCGTATGAGCAATGCGCTGATGGGAATCGAAAAACTCGAGGAAAACGTAGATACCCTGATCGTGATCCCGAACGACAAACTTCTTGAAATCGTAGACCGCCGGACAACCATGCCGGAGGCATTAAAGAAAGCAGACGAGGTTCTGCAGCAGGCCGTACAGGGCATCACAGACCTGATCAACCTGCCGGCACTCATCAACCTCGACTTCGCAGATGTTCAGACCGTTATGACCGACAAGGGTATCGCCCACATCGGTATCGGCGAGGCAAAGGGCGACGACAAAGCGCTCGAGGCTGTACAGCAGGCTGTTTCCAGTCCGCTGCTTGAGACCACCATCGAGGGTGCAAGCCACGTTATCATCAACATTTCCGGAGATATCTCCCTTATGGATGCAAACGATGCTGCAAGTTACGTACAGAATCTGGCTGGAGAGGATGCAAACATCATCTTCGGTGCTATGTATGATGATTCTGTTACCGATACAGCGAAGATCACCGTTATCGCAACAGGCCTCAACGATGCAACGGCGAAACAGGCAAGCGTATCCCGCAAAGAGCCGGCAGATGCAAGAAAGAGCGCATTTTCCAGCAGCAGCTTCTCTGCACAGGCAGCCGCTCCGGTACACACTGCTCCGAAAGCTTCCGCTCCGGTACAGCCGCAGCCACAGGTTCAGGTGCAGCCGCAGGTACAGGCTCAGCAGACCATGACAAGCAATGTTCCGAAAAAGGACATCCAGATCCCGGATTTCTTAAGAAACCGCAGATAAGCAAAGAATAATAAGCAAATAACGAATTTACCTCGACACGCCGCAGACCGAAAATGTTGCGGCGTGTCGAAGTTTGTTGATCAAAAAAGAAGGTCATTCTTCCGAAAACGACAAAAAATTCACCCCCTTCCGTCTATAATAGGGTCTGTTAGAAATTCAGACCATGCAAAAGGCGCAGGGGGTGTTTTTTTGCACTATGAGATCTTTCTGGATCTTCTCTTTGCAGAGAATCTTCTGCTGAATTATACTATTCTGCGCCTTTCCTCCTTTCTTCTGAAACGATCTGCCACGCGAAGAAGGAGTTTTGCGGCAGCCGCGCTCGGCGCCGGTTATGCGGTGCTGTATGCCGTGTTTGCACGGTATCTGCCGGGTGCGCTGCTCGCCCTGGTCGGAATCGGAATTACAACAGGGATGGTGAAATCTGGCTGCAGAATCACGACAGTACGGGATCTTGTGGTGGGAATGGCAGGCTATATACTGTCCGGTTTTCTGATCGGCAGTGCATACCGCCTGTTCCGGGAGCTGATGCCGGGAAGGGGAATTTTTCTTTTTCTTCTTTCCGGGAGTGCCGCATATGCGGGAACACTCCTCCTGCTGAAGATCCGAAAGGAGATACTCCTGGAACACGCCAGGCAGGTTACGGTACAGCTTGTGCAGAATGGGAAATGGAAAAAAGTAAAAGGACTGTACGACACGGGCAATACTTTGCGGGATGCCACAACCAAAAAGCCGGTCTCGGTCGTACCGTACACTGTGATACTCGAATTGTTCCCGGACGAAATGCGGACAGGGATTGCGGCGCTTGCAAGGCACGAGACGGTGCCGGAGCCGGAACGGCTTCTTGCGCTGCAGCCCCGTTACATACCGTTTCGCGGACTGGAAGGCCGGGGTTTTCTGCCGGTGATCCGGATCTCGGAAATGATTCTTGTGACAGAACATACAGCCAGGCACATAAGCGGACCGCTGATTGCGCTTGGCGGAGAAAATAGTTCATCTCCCAGGGGCTATGAAATAATTTTGCATCCAGATCTCATGGAAGGACAGGAGGAATGAAGTATGCTGCAGGCTGCACTGCCAAACGGATTCCGGCTTCGTATGCTGCCGCGGTCCGTGCCGGCTGTATTTCGTCAGACAGGGGAAATTTTCTATATCGGAGGCGCAGATGTTCTCCCGGCGCCTCTGGAGGGCCAGGCGGAGGCGGACGCGATCGCCGGGCTTTCCGATCCGGAAAACGAGACGGCAAGGAGCGAGCTGATCGAACACAACCTGCGTCTTGTCGTCTACATTGCACAGAAATTTGACAACACGGGAGTCGGTGTGGAGGATCTGATCTCGATTGGGACGATCGGCCTCATCAAGGCGATCAACACGTTCAATCCGGAGAAAAAGATCAAGCTCGCCACGTACGCGTCCCGGTGCATCGAGAACGAGATTCTGATGTATCTGCGGAGAAACAACAAGACGCGCATGGAAGTTTCGATTGATGAGCCGCTCAATGTGGACTGGGATGGAAATGAACTGCTCTTGTCCGATATCCTCGGAACGGAGGAGGATGTGATCTACCAGGGTCTCGAGCAGGAGGCGGAACACCGCGTGCTCGGAAGTGCAATCAGCAAGCTCTCGGAGCGGGAGCAGGTGATTGTGAAGCTCCGGTTCGGCATCAATATGCCGGAGGGACGGGAGAAAACGCAGAAAGAAGTCGCGGATCTTCTCGGGATTTCCCAGTCGTATATCTCGCGGCTGGAAAAACGGATTATGAAGCGGCTGCGGAAAGAGATTGCGCGGTATGAATAGAGCATAAAAATGCCCTGCCCGGAGGAAAAACCATTGTTTTGGTCCCGGGCAGGACATGATTTGCTGCTTGTTTTAAGAAATGATCGTTTTATCGTGTTTCAAAACGGCATACGCTGCAGGCGTGCGGAGCAAGAGAAGCAGAAAAACCGCCGTTTAAAGAAAGTGCTTTACCGCTCCAGAGTTCTTTCGCCGCAACAGACTCCAGTGGGCAGTCTGCATCGGCAAGTGTGGAAGAAACCGTCTGCGGTGCATCCGAAAGATTAAAAAGTGCAACGTAGGTTGTTCCGGTTGTGTCATCCTTTGCATACCACACAGCTTCATTGTCTGTACGCGTGATCTGATGCGGACGAACGGACGGAGGCAGCATCGCGAGAATATCCGTGTTCGTAAGAAGTGCCAGTGTATCGTCATCGAGAAGCGTCATTTCGGCACCGAGCATCAGTGGAGAGCCGAAGAGACACCAGAGTGTCATCATCGTTTTCTGCTCATCCGGGGTAAAATACGTATGATGTTCTGTAGCAAAACCTTTTCCGAGTTCGCCAAGCGGCAGCATATCACAGTCCGGATAACAGCCGGCAGAGACGTGGCTCTGCCAGAGCTCGCAACGCTGGAACATATCCTTTAACTGTGCCCAGTTGTCCCAGAAATCATCGGTGATGCGCCAGAGATTCGCGTGCTTTTCATAGAACCATGCTTTCTCTATGAGCGCAGGTCCCGGAGACAGAGAGAGGACGATCGGCCGTCCGCATTTTTGGATGGCATTCGAGAGCATCTCGATCTCATGCGCAGCTGCAAACGGATTTTTGTGCATGTTGGTATTACAGATATCATCGCATTTAATGTAATCAACACCCCAGGAAGCGTAGAGCTCCAGCAGGGAATCATAGTAAAGCTGTCCTTCCGGAAGATCGCGTACACCGTACATATCCGGATTCCAGCCGCAGATGACCGTAGGATCGGCAACGTGTTCAGCACCAAGAGAACTGTTCTTGATCTTTCCGTGATGATGTGCAGCGATTCGCGGAATACCGCGCATGATGTGAATTCCGAATTTCAGCCCCAGACTGTGTACATAGTCGGCAAGTGGTTTAAAGCCGGAACCGTCTGCAGAAGATGGAAAACGTTCGGGATCCGGCAGCAGACGGGAGTATTCGTCCATTTCCAGTTCAGAGAATGGAATATACTGATACCGGTCGCGCATGGAACCGGCCTTTTTTGCATACCACTGGATATCCACTACAATATACTCCCAGCCATATGCTTTTAAGTGCTTTGCCATATAGTCGGCATTTGCCTTTACCGCAGCCTCGTCCACGGTTGTATCATAGTAATCGTAGCTGTTCCAGCCCATCGGTGGGGTTGGTGCACATGTATTTTTGTTTGTCAGATGCATAAGAAAAAACTCCTTTCTAAAGCAATGCTTGTTTTTTTCTGATAAGAAAAGTATAATAAAGGACATAGTGCAAAACAAGAAGACAAACCGGATAAAAGAGGTAATTTTTTGATGGAAGATCTGATCGGAGTATATGGAATCCTGGATCTGGATCACTGGCCGAACGCTCCGTTTTTGCTGCTGGACGGCGGGGTGGAAAAGAGATGGAAGGAACCGTATGCATTTCATAATACAGACCGCGGAACATATTCCGGATGGCTGATGCAGTATACGCTTTCGGGAACAGGATGGTTTGAAAAAAACGGAAAAACGTATGAAATGCGTCCCGGGAGAGGATTTTTGTGTCAGATTCCGGAGAATAGCAGATATTATCTGCATCCGGAATCCGAAGAACCATGGATTTTTCTGTATTTTCATTTTCGTGGAAGTGCAGTGTCCTATGCGGCAGAACGACTGTTTGAAAAAACAGGAGATGTTTTTTATGCGGATGCAGATAGCGAGCCAATTCGGACTGCACTGCAGATGCATCGAAAACTGAAAAACGGTTACCGGTCGGAACCGTATGAATGCGGTGTGTTTTTGTATCAGTTTTTTTGTTCTCTTCTGCGGGAGGTACAGCGTCCGGAGCGGAAGCAGACACATTTTTTTGTTCGGGAAGCGATACGGCAGATGGATACCGACTGCGCATCTGTGCAGGGGATTGAACAGCTGGCAGAACAGAGCCAGGTTTCCTTTGCCCATTTTACGAGATGCTTCCGGGAGGAAACAGGCGTTTCTCCCATGCAGTATCTTCAGGAAGCGAGAATTCGCAAAGCGATGACGCTGCTCTTGAATACCGGAAAGAGTGTGGAAGAGATTGCAGCAGAAACCGGATTTTCCAGTGGAAACTATTTTGGAAAAGTATTCCGTCACCATATGGGAATCTCGCCGTCGGCATACCGGAAAGAACGGCAGAACGGTGCTGTCTGAAGTCTTGGTTTTGTACGAAGATGTACTTGCGGAGAAATTCCGGTAGTATGGAAGAAAAAAGGGAGGAACAAAAAGAAATGGAACGAGAAACATTCCAATCGCGCCTTGGCTTTCTTCTGCTTTCGGCAGGATGTGCCATCGGCATCGGAAATGTATGGAAATTTCCGTATATGGTAGGAAACAACGGAGGCGGCATTTTCGTGCTGTTTTACCTGCTGTTCCTTGCCATCATGGGAGTTCCGATTCTGTCGATGGAGCTTGCCATCGGAAGAGGAAGCAAAAAGAGTACCGTGCGCGCGTATGGGGAACTGGAAAAGAAAGGGCAGAAGTGGCATATCCACGGATACGTTGCCCTCATCGGAAACTATCTGCTGATGATGTTCTACACCGTCGTTGCAGGCTGGATGCTGTACTATTTCTACAGCTTTTTAATCGGAAAATTCAGCGGCCTGACAGGCGACGCCGTAACCGGAAAATTCAACGAGATGCTTTCATCTCCGTCGATTCTTGTCATTACCATGCTGATTATTACAATTGCAGGCTTTCTGATCTGTTCGGTGGGTCTGCAGAACGGCGTGGAGCGTGTTACAAAGGTGATGATGATCGTGTTGATGGTCATCATGATTTTCCTTGCGGTTTACAGCTTTACGATGCCGGGTGCCAAAGAGGGACTGAAATTCTATCTGGTGCCGGATATGCAGCAGATCGAACAGGTGGGACTGTTCCACATTATCACAAACGCGATGAGCCAGGCATTTTTTACGCTGAGCCTTGGTATCGGCGCGATGCTGATTTTCGGCAGCTACTTAAACGGCGGAAAATCCCTGCTCGGCGAGGCAGTCAGCATTGCAGCGCTCGATACGTTTGTAGCGATTACCGCAGGCCTCATCATTTTCCCGGCGTGCTTCTCCTACAACGTACAGCCGGACAGCGGCCCGAAGCTGATCTTTATGACGCTGCCGCACATTTTCACCTCGATGAAGGGCGGACGGATTTTCGGAAGCTTCTTCTTCCTGTTCCTGTTCTTTGCGGCGCTGTCTACCATCATCGCTGTATTTGAGAATATCATGTGCTGTTTTTCTGAGATTTTCGGCGTTTCCAGAAAACAGTCAGCCATCATCAACTGCATTCTGGTGATCTTAGGATCCCTGCCGTGTGCACTCGGCTACAATGTGTGGTCCGGATTCCAGCCGCTCGGCGCAGGAAGCACCGTTCTTGATCTTGAGGACTTTATCGTCAGCAACCTTCTGCTGCCGGTCGGCTCTCTGATTTACCTTCTGTTCTGTACTTCAAAATGGGGCTGGGGCTTCAAAAACTACCAGGCAGAGGCAAATAAGGGCGGGGGCCTGAAAGTGCCGGACTGGGTACGGGTTTATCTTTCTTATATTCTGCCGTTGCTGCTTCTGGTATTAATTGTCCAGGGACTGATCGGATAAGACAGGAACAAAAAGGTCAATATCAGACGAAAAAAAGATAAGAAAAGAACTGGAAAAAAAGCCAGGAATACGAGATAATAAAAGACAAGAGACCAGAACAGGTGCCGGGACCCGGAAGTATCAGGTGTCCCGGCACTTGTCGGATCAGAAAGGATACAGGAGAAAGGGGAACAAAATGGGAAAATTTACACCACTGGATTTCAACAAATATGCAGCACTGGCCCGTCAGGCAGCGGCAGAAGGCTGTGTACTTCTGAAAAACGAAAATGAGGCACTCCCGCTTCGAAAAGGAGACAAAGTGGCTGTTTTCGGAAGAATTGCATTCCACTATTATAAGAGCGGACTTGGCTCCGGCGGTCTTGTCAATACGAAATACGTTGTCGGTATTCTGGATGCCTTAAAAGAAGAAAAAGACATTACACTCGACGAGAATCTTCTTGGAACATACGAAAAATGGATCGAGAAAAATCCGTACGACGAAGGACAGGGCTGGGGCAAGGTGCCGTGGTCCCAAAAAGAGATGGAGCTGACCGACGAGATCGTGGAGAGTGCAAAAGGCGCCGATGCAGCCATCGTTGTTGTAGGCCGTACCGCAGGTGAGGATCAGGACAACAAAAATGAGGCAGGCAGCTATCTCTTAACCGATACTGAAAAAGAGATGGTAGAAAAAGTCAGCAAAGCATTTGCAAGAACAATCGTTGTGCTGAACGTCGGAAATATTATCGACATGAAATGGGTGAAAGAGTGCAATCCGGCAGCTGTTCTCTATGTATGGCAGGGTGGTCAGGAAGGCGGAAACGGTGTTGCCGATGTACTGATGGGAAGAGTCAATCCGTGCGGTAAGCTGACCGACACGATTGCAGAGAATATCGAGGACTATCCGTCCCAAAGCTGCTTCGGCGATCTGACCCGCAATGAGTACAAAGAGGATATCTACGTCGGATACCGCTACTTTGAGACCTTTGCAAAAGAGAAAGTATTGTATCCGTTCGGTTTTGGTCTTTCCTATACGACATTTGCCGTGACCGCAGAGGCAGAAGAGAAAGATGTTGACAATGTAACCGTGACGGCAACCGTTGAAAATACCGGCAAAACGGATGGTAAAGAGGTTGTTCAGGTTTATGTAAAAGCTCCGCAGGGTGTTCTTGGAAAACCATCCCGCGCACTCGTCGGTTTTGCAAAGACCGGTGTTCTTGCACCAGGCGCAAAAGAGAAGCTGACGATCGATGTGACCAAAGAGAGCTTTGCATCCTACGATGACAGCGGTGCAACCGGCCACAAATCCTGCTACGTACTCGAAGAGGGCAGTTATGAGTTCTACGTCGGAAGCGATGTCAGAAGCGCAGCCTTTGCCGGTGCATACGAGCAGCCGTTCAAAGTGGTTGAGATCCTGACCGAGGCTATGGCTCCGGTAGAAGCATTTGAGCGCATGAAAGCTGTTCCGGGCGAAGACGGAACGTTAAAACCGGGATATGAGGCAGCTCCTCTGCGCACCGTAGATCCGATCGAGCGCATGAAAGAAAACCGCATGGAGCCGATCACCTATACCGGTGACAAAGGCTACAAGCTCGGTGATGTCCTGGATAAGAAAGTAACGATGGAAGAGTTCGTGGCACAGCTTTCCGATGAAGATCTGATCTGCATCTTCCGCGGCGAGGGCATGTGCAGCCCGAAGGTTACTCCGGGAACCGCAGCAGCATTCGGCGGCCTGACACCGGAACTGCAGGAATTCGGTATTCCGGCAGCCTGCTGTACCGACGGCCCGTCCGGACTCCGCTTTGACTGCGGAACGAGAGCCTTCTCCATGCCGAACGGAACCCTGCTTGGCTGTACGTTTGACCTTCCGCTGGTAGAAGATCTGTACGAGATGGCAGGACGCGAGATGAGACAGAACCGTGTCGATGCCTTGCTCGGACCTGGTATGAATATTCACAGAAACCCGCTGAACGGCCGTAACTTTGAGTATATCTCCGAGGATCCGTACCTGACCGGATGGATCAGTGCCGTACAGATTCTTGGTATGGAAAAATCCGATGTAACCGGAACCATCAAACATTTCTGTGCAAATAACCAGGAGTCCAACCGACATCATGTGGACGCCGTTGTTTCCGAGCGTGCCCTGCGTGAAATCTATCTGAAGGGATATGAAATCGCAGTCAAAGAAGGCGGCGCAAGATCCATCATGAGCACTTACGGACCGGTCAACGGCATCTGGACTGCAGGAAATTACGATCTTCTGACCACGATTCTGCGCGGCGAGTGGAACTACGACGGCTTCGTTATGACTGACTGGTGGGCAATGTCAAACCGTGAGGGATATGAAGCAACCAAAACAACCCATGCACCGATGGTATCTGCCGGAAACGATGTCTTCATGGTATGCACCGACTGCTCCGATATGGGACAGGACGATGTGAAAGAGGCACTGGAAAACGGCGAGATCACAAGAGGCGACCTGCAGAGAAATGCGATGAATGTCCTGCATTTCATCCTTGGAACTCCAAGCATCTTACGGTTCCTGGACCGCATCAGCGAGGAAGAGAAAGAAGCACAGGAGCAGATGGGCGACAACGATTTCGTTGCAGCAGATCTTGTAACATACGAGGCAGATCCGGCAACGGGAGATGTTGTGATTGACGCATCCGCATGGAACACGAAAAAAGGAAACAGTGAAGTATGCGGTGTTACGATTCTGGCTGACAAGATGGGAACGTACGATATCGAAATCGAGATGAAATCCGATCTGGAAGACCTCGCACAGCTGCCGGTAACCGTGTACATCGACAATATCGTAAAAACTATGATCAGCATCCGCGGAACAAAAGGTGAGTGGATCAAAGAGACGAGAGACCTTGGCTTCTTCTTCGGCCCGAACCACTACCTGAAGCTGTACTTCGGCGCAAATGGTCTGGAGCTTGGAAAGATCCGCCTGAAGTTAAGAGAAGGCATGGAAGTACTGAGCAAACACGAGGAATAAATAAAAAAAGAAATACAGAGAAAAACCGGAACCCGGGAGCCGCTGTTTGAAAGCGGTGCCGGGTTCCGGTTTTTCGTATGAAAGAAGATTTTTATGGAAGAAGCTGTTTTTTAGTGAAGCTCGTCCTCATCCACATCAATCACATTGTCATCGTGCAGGATTTTCTGCTGGTTGATCTCGGTCTGGATGACGTTTTTGATCCGGCGTTTTGCGCGGCCCATGTAGTAGGTGGTGACAAGATCGGAAATGCCGCTGTAGACAAGGCAGATACCGATGAAAATGTTTGTGGTTGCAACGGCATCAAACGGATTGGTACAGATGATGATGCCGAGAACGCTGGTTAAAAGAGCCAGCAGGAACTCAAGCCACCATTTTTCCAGCCCTGTTTTTTTGAGGTTGAACGCCTTCTGAATGCTGAGCAGTCCGTTTGCCAGAAGGATGATACCGATGACAACCGGGATGAATGCGATTACAAGGTCACTTTCAAAGATAACGAAGCAGCCGAACAGAATCAGTACCAGGGCAACGAACAGATCGTAGCGGAAGAAAAACGGCTCGCCGCGGCTTGCAATGTAGCGGATCAACGCAACAACGCCGCCAAACAGGAGCAGTGCTCCGGCGATATAACAGATCAGCAAACTCGTTTTTACGGGGTAGACGATCAGCACGATACCTAGTATAATAGAGACAGCGGCTGAAAGCAGGAAACTGTTTTTCACATCCTGAAAAAATTGTTTCATAAGGATTCTCCTTTCCACTTGAATGTGGTTTTTCGTTTGCTTTTATAGTAGCTTTTCAAAGCAGAAAAAGCAATGGACAAATTGAAAAAAATGTACGAAGAAATGGAATCGTGAAACGGAAGAAAGAGAGGGTAAAAAAGATGCAGGACGAACAGAAAAAGTTCCAGGAGAAGCTCTCCGAATTGCTGTCATACGCCAGAGACCATGAAAATAAAGTAACGATGAAAGAAGTCAGAGACTTTTTTGAAGACTTTGCACTGGATGAGCAGAAAGTCACCTTTGTCTGCGAATATCTGACGATGGAGCAGGTCGATGTGGCAGATTATGAGCCGGGCGTCGTGCCGGAGGAGACCGAAAAAGAAAAGAAAAAACCGGAGTTTTCCGAGGAGGAGCTGCGTGCCTTACAGCAGTATCTTGACGAACTGCCGGAGACAGAAACACCGTCGGAGGAAGAAACGGCAGAGCTTTACCGGAAAGCGGCAGAGGGCGATTCCCTTGCAAAGAGCATGCTCGTGCAGCTCTGGCTTCCGAAAGTTATTGAGACCGCAAAAGAAATGCACACCCGCGATTTCTTCCTGATGGATCTGGTGCAGGAGGGAAATGTCGGACTTTTAGTAGCGCTGGAGTCCGTTGTAAAAGCTGAGACGGCGGAGCAGGCGATTGATGCGGCTGTGCGTGAGACGATCAGCGATTTCATGGAAGAACACAGAGTTCAGAAACACAAGGACAATACTGTAGTCAATAAAGTAAACCGCTTAAAAGACGCCATCGAGGAACTCTCCGACGGCGATGACATGGATTTCAGTGTGGCAGAGCTTTCCGCGTATCTTGACATGTCCGTGGAAGAGATTGAGGATATTCTGCGGATTGCAGGCGAAGAGCCGTAACAAAAGGCTGGTATTTGCACAGAAACTGTGTGAATTGGCAATAAAACAAAAGCAAAGGAGAAAAATACAATGGTACATCATATTGTTATGTGGAAATTCAAACCGGAAGTAGAGGATGCAAAGAAACCGGAGCTGAAAAAAGCGATGGCAGAGAACCTGAAAAGCCTGGTCGGCAAAGTGCCGGGACTGTTGACGGTTGACTTTGTAGAAGCACCGCTTGCATCTTCCACCCATGATATGGCACTTGTCACAACACTGGAAAAAGCAGAGGATGTAGCTGTATATGCAAAACATCCGGAGCACGTAAAAGTAGCAGACACCTATGTACGTCCGTACACAACGGAGCGTGCAGCACTCGATTACGAAGAGTAAAAACAAGCACGGACTTTAGCTCGTTGCCCGTTTAAATAAAAAAGTATCCCGCTTCCCCAAAAGGAACGGGATACTTTTTTTGTGCCGAGAAGATCAATTCCTGATCTGGTGAATACGTTTCATTTAAGTGTTTTTCTGTTCTTCCTTCTGCAGTTCGTCAATTGTAAGCAGCAGCTCATCGATGGAAACCTTTTCGTCCTTCGGATTTTCCGTAAATTCTCTGACCAGTTCTTCGTACGTTCTTCTTCTGTGTTCCAGCGCTTTCCGCGACCGCTCCCGCCGGATGCGGCGGACATACCGCAGGCGGAGGACAAAGAGCAGAATCAGAACGAGAAGGACAAACGGCATCGCCAGAAAAACAGGATCTGCCTTCCGGATACGGGCAAAAAGGGATGCACCGGCCGAGGCAAGATGGCGGAACCAGGAAGCGGCATGCACAGTGCCTTTCCAGAACGCTGCGAAATGGGAAGCCACAGATGAGAAGGAAACCGTGGATGATGCCGGTGCTTTGGAAATGGCCGGTTCCGGTGTCTGGGTTATGGCCGGTGTTTCGGTCGGCGTCGCAGTGGCAGTCGGCGTCGGTGTCGCCGTCGAAACCGGTTCAAACGTTACGGCAAGGGTATGATCCTTCTGGATATCGGAAAATGTGTAGCTGTCCGGATATTCCGTCACCGGCAGATACAAGCCGTCCACCGAGAGCTTCGCGAGCCGGAAGCCTTCGTCTGCCGTGTAGGAAACGGTTTTTTCCTCTCCGCTGGAAACTTCCCCGCCCTCGGACACCGAGCCATGCTCCGCCGCGGAAGTGGAAACCGTGAACAGATACGGCACCCGGGTGCGGTAGAACTGCACGTACCGTCCACCATCTGCCTTTGTTACGTTTACAATCGCAATAAATTCCCCAGGATTTGTCTCACAGAGGCCCTCTGGTTCATTGATGGTGATATCGTCGGAAAAGCCAAAATCAACCGTGTCGTCCGCAAGCAGTGTTTTCTGCGAGAGCGAGTATGTCTGGATAAAGTTTCCGATTCCGAGATGCATCGTCAGCGGAAAAAGAAAAAAGAGATCGCCGGAAACACAGAGATCCTGAAAGTTTTCCATGTAAAAATCGAAGGGATACGTGCCCCAGTCATCCACTATCTGAAGTGAGGCATCGAGAAGTTTAAAGCCGTAGCCGCCGTCTGCATCGGTCTGGATCAGATAGCCGCCCGTAGAGGGAAGATAATCGATGCCGAGAATATTGTAGCTCGTCGAGAGCTGGATCCGCTCTTTCTGCTCCAGGGTATCCGGGTCGAGGCGGAAGATACATCCGTAATTGGAAGCATCCGGGCTGCTGTAGCCGCTTACGAGGATTTCATGCGTGACGGGATTGTATGCCATACCGTTCGCGTGAGCAAAGTCTGCGTCCCTTACCTGATGCGCGAGGGAATACTGCGTAACGGGATTTCCGTCTGCGTCTGTATCATTTTTATAGTAGGCAGAGACTACGTCCGGCTCTGTCGTCAGATCATTAAAATTTTCGATGCAGATGATATAATCTTCCGTCGCACAGACGGACTGCACCGCGCCGTTGCTGCCGAGAATCGGATATTCCCCGACCAGTTCCCAGGAGGCACCGGTAAACGGCGTACTGGAGGCAAAACCAGCCTGACAGAGTATGGGATGAGCGAGGAAGAGAAAAATACCCAGAAAAAGGGCAAGAAAAAAACGGCCGGATTTCTTGCCAGTGGGAGATTTTATCGAAAAATTTGTAAATGCAAGCCGCATATGATGTGTAGGTCCTTTCTTACAGAAAAAAGGTGAACTTTTTCTGTCATCCTATCTTACCACGGAACCGGCGGAAAGTAAATGAAGGAGGGATGGAGATTTTCTTACATATCGTTTAAGAAAATGTAATAATTTTGTAGTGTTTGCCGATGCAAAGTAGTTGTAAACATTTTACCGTCTTGGTAAAATAAACATAACAGAATTCAGAAAATTGTGAAGAAAAAGGAAAGGCAGAGAACCGATGATTAGAATCAAAGATATTGCAGACCGCGCAGGAGTCAGCCCGACGACGGTTTCGAATGTAATACACGGAAAGACAGGGCGCGTCTCAAAGGCGACGGTCGAGAAAATCAACCGGATTTTAAAGGAGATGGAGTACGTGCCGAGTATCAGCGCGCGCATGCTGGCGAACAACAGCTCCGGTCTTATTGGTGTGGCGCTTGGTTTCATGAAGAAAGGAAATGCATCTTCCTTTGAGGATCCCTTTGTGTCGGCAATGCTCGGAAATCTGGAGTATCAGATCCGGGAACACGGCTACTATATGATGCTGGTTGCGCGCCATGAGCAGGATGATCTTATGCAGCAGGCGCTCGGCTGGAATTTTGACGGCATGATTGCGATGGCTCTGAAGGAAAAGGAGATTGCAGAGCTCTCGGAACGTCTCGGAAAACCGCTGGTAACCATTGATCAGTATCTCCCGCCGGAACTTGGAGTCCGCTCCATTACGATGGATGACCGCGGCGGTGCGTACCAGATGAGTCAGTACCTGATTGGAAAGGGACATAAAAAATTTCTCTTTTTATCCGACTGCGATCTCGGTGTTGACCACTATCGGTGGCTCGGTGTGCGTCAGGCAATGGAGGAGGCGGGAATTGAGGACTTTGAAAGCCGCCATATTGTGATCCCGTGGGATCCAGAGCAGAGGGAGAAGGCATATGAGGAGATGCTTCCGTTCTTCAAAAAACAGACAGCGCTCTTTTTTTCATCGGATTACTATGCACTTGAAGCATCCAACTTTCTGCAGAACAGGGGAATAAAGGTTCCGGAGGAAATTTCAATTGCGGGCTTTGATGATGTTACTTATGCGACACTTGCGCGGCCGAAGCTGACTACCGTGCATCAGATGGTGGATGGAAAAGCACGCCGTGCCGTAGAGGTCCTGATGCACCTGATCCAGGATGAGCCGGTACAAAAAGATATTCCGCCATTGCCGACAACGCTGGTGGAGAGGGAGTCGGTAAGAGATCTGACGAAGTAAATAGTTACCAAAATTACAGAAAAACTCTTGTAGAAACTGCTGGTTTTGCGCAAAACTATTGAAAAATCACCGTGAAGTATGGTAAACTGTGCTTGCAAACGACAGAATCAAAGAACCAGACACGTTCTGGGGATGAAATAAAGGAGGTAAAAAAATGGACAAAAAATGGTGGAAAGAAGCCGTAGTGTATCAGATTTATCCGCGCAGCTTCATGGACAGCAACGGAGACGGTATCGGCGATTTAAATGGTATCACATCCCGTCTGGATTATCTGAAGGATCTTGGCGTGGATGTTATCTGGCTGTCTCCGGTGTACCAGTCACCAAACGATGACAATGGATATGATATCAGCGATTACCAGGCAATCATGCAGGAATTCGGAACAATGGAGGATTTTGACCGCATGCTTTCGGAGATGCATAAAAGAGGCATCAAGCTGGTCATGGACCTTGTTGTCAATCATACTTCAGATGAACACAAATGGTTCGTGGAGAGCCGCAAATCGAAAGACAACCCGTACCGCGATTATTACATCTGGCGTGATGCAAAAGAAGGAAAAGAGCCAAACAACTGGGGAAGCTGCTTCTCCGGTTCTGCATGGAAATACGATCCGCAGACCGAGATGTATTACCTGCATCTGTTCTCAACAAAACAGCCGGATCTGAACTGGGAGAATCCAACGGTTCGAAAAGAAGTTTTCGATATGATGAACTGGTGGTGTGAAAAAGGCATCGACGGTTTCCGGATGGATGTCATCAGCATGATCTCCAAACCGGAAGGGCTGCCGGACGGAAAAATTCCGGAGGGCGGACTCTACGGTGATTCCGGCTGCGTAAACGGACCGCACGTTCATGAGTATCTGCAGGAGATGAACAGGGAAGTCCTCTCCAAATACGATCTGATGACGGTTGGTGAGTGTGCCGGTGTCACGATCGAGGAGGCAGAAAAATATGCATCCGCAGACGGCAAAGAGCTCAGCATGGTATTCCAGTTCGAGCTGGTTGAGCTGGCAAGCGGAAAATACGGCAAATGGACGGACAAACGCGTACCGCTCAAAGATTTCAAACGCGTCATGACAGCATGGCAGACGGAGCTTGAGGGCAAGGCATGGAACAGCCTCTTCCTTGGAAACCATGATCAGCCGCGCTGTCTGTCCCGTTTCGGTGATGATTCACCGGAATATCGCGTAGTCAGTGCCAAAATGCTGGCAACCTGCCTTCATATGATGCAGGGTACCCCGTACGTATACCAGGGCGATGAGCTCGGCATGAAGAACGTTCCGTTCCACGATCTGTCCGAATTCCGCGATATTGAGAGCATCAACGCGTTTCACGAGCTGACCGGAGCCGGAAAAGTAGCGCCGGACGATATGATGCGCTACCTGAACCTGCGCGGAAGAGACAATGCAAGAACTCCGATGCAGTGGGATGATACCGCTTCGGCAGGATTTACCACAGGAACCCCGTGGATCAAAGTCGGACCGGATTACGAGACCGTCAATGCAAAAAATGAGATGGCGGATCCGGATTCTGTATACAATTATTACAAGAAACTGATTCATCTCCGGAAAGAGAAGGATATCATGGTTTACGGAACGTACGAGCTGCTCGATCCGGAGGACGAGGCACTGTATGTATATACCAGAACCTTAGGCGATCAGAAACTCCTCGTGATGTGCAATTTTACAAAAGAGGAGCAGGAGTACACGGTTCCAGAAACCTTTGCGGGAGCAGAGGTACTGATCAGCAACTATCCGCAGGACGGCGCGGCAGCAGGGACACGAAAACTGCGCGCGTATGAGGCGGTTGTTCTGCAAACAAAATAAAAAATGCAGAGGAATCTGTGACAGAACGAACTTTTGCCACAGATTCCTGTTCTCAAAATGTGGCAAAAACCGGTAAGATAAGAAAGGGGAAAACAAAACATGAAATCATATCTGAAAATGGAGACACATCCGCTTGCAGATCCGAAGAATGTAGTAAAGGGCGATAAATATCGTATCACGGTGCTGACGGAGCATCTTCTTCGGATGGAATACAGTGAGGACGGTGAATTTATCGATGCGGCATCCCAGACGGTTGTAAACCGTGATTTTCCAGCAGTGGAATTTTCCGTCAAAGACACAGGCGATGAGCTGGAGCTGCGTACAAAGTATCTGCAGCTGAATTACAACAAAAAGGCATTCTCTGCAAACGGACTTTCCTGCAAAACAACGGCAGTCGGCATCAGTTCTGTACCGGCATGGCATTACGGAGATCCGACACAGGATCTTGGAGGAACGGCCCGTACGCTTGATCAGGTCAACGGAGCATGCGAACTGGAACCTGGTATCATGTCCTGGTTTGGTTCCGCTGTTCTGGATGATTCGAAGTCGCTTCTGATGACAGAGGACGGTTGGGTGACCCCGAGAAAGAAAGGAGTGCAGGATCTGTACTTCTTCGGCTATGGCTGGAATTTCCGCCTGGCATTAAAGGATTTCTACCACCTTTGCGGCAAAACTCCGATGCTTCCGAGATTTGCACTTGGAAACTGGTGGAGCCGTTACTGGCGTTACAGTGAAGCATCTTATATGAAACTGATGGAAGACTTCGACAAAGAGAACGTTCCATTCTCGGTTGCTGTTATCGATATGGACTGGCACCGTGTAGACGATGTGGATCCAAAATACGGCAGCGGCTGGACCGGCTATAGCTGGAATAAAAAACTCTTCCCGGATCCGGAGCGTTTTCTTGGAAAACTCCATGCACGTGGCATGAAGACAACACTGAACGTCCATCCTGCAGACGGAATTCGTGCGTATGAGGACTGCTATCCGGAAGTAGCAGAAGCTATGGGAGTGGATGCAAAAAAAGAAGAGCCGGTCAATTTTGACATTGCGGATCCGAAATTTGTTGATGTATATTTCGACAAAGTCCATCATCCGATGGAAAAAGAGGGCGTCGATTTCTGGTGGATTGACTGGCAGCAGGGACAAAGTACCAAGATCGAGGGTCTTGATCCGCTGTGGATGCTGAATCACTATCATTTCCTTGATAGTGGAAGAGACGGAAAACGTCCGATGACCTTCTCCCGCTACGCAGGACCCGGCTCCCACCGCTATCCGGTCGGATTTTCCGGAGACACTCACATCACCTGGGAATCACTGGATTTCCAGCCATACTTTACTAGCACAGCCTCCAACATCGGCTATGGATGGTGGAGTCATGATATCGGCGGCCATATGCTTGGCTACCGTGACGATGAGCTTGAAGCAAGATGGTATCAGTACGGAGTATTTTCTCCGATCAATCGTCTGCACAGCTCTAACAGTGCCTTCAGTGGAAAAGAGCCTTGGAACTTCAGTATGGAAGTGCGCAGCACGATGGATGATTTCCTCCGTCTGCGTCATAAACTGGTGCCGTATCTGTATACGATGAACTACCGTGCATGGAAAGAGGACACACCGATCGTTGTTCCGATGTATTATGATTACCCGGAGACGGTTTTCTGGGGCAAAAATCAGGCACCGAATCAGTACTTCTTCGGAAGCGAGCTGATGGTAACACCGGTGACAACGAAATGCATTCCGGAGCTGAAGCGTGCAAAAACAAAGGTGTGGCTGCCGGAAGGTACGTGGTTTGATTTCTTCAACGGAATGATTTACGAGGGTGGCAGAAGTATGGATCTGTACCGTACGCTCGAGGAGATCCCGGTTCTTGCGAAAGCAGGTGCGATTATCCCGATGACAGAGAAGATCAGTGCGCTGGATGTAGAATCCAACCCGGATGAGCTGACGGTACGCGTTTACGCGGGCGCGGACAATACATTTGCCCTGTACGAGGATGACAATACTACCATGGCATATGAGAAGGATGACTGTGCAAAAACATCGATGACGCTCGACTGGGGTGCGCGGAAATTTACGATTGCACCGGTTGAGGGCAATCAGAGCCTTGTTCCGGAAAGCAGAATGTACTGCGTAGAATTCGGCGGAAGTACGGCAAAAGAAGCGAAGGTCTTTGTAAACGGCGTGGAAGCGGATGCAGAAGTCAAAGAGAAAGACGGACTTCTTACGATCGCGGTAACAGATGTAAAACCGCAGGATACCGTGACAATCTGTCTGCCGGAAGATACGGAGATTGCAAAGAACGATGTCATGACACGTGCGATGGATCTGTTGCTGCACGCCGAAATCAGCTACATCACCAAAGAGCAGATCGCAAATCTTCTTCACAAAGCAGACGGAAAGGTAGCAATTCTGGCTGCAGAGCTGCAGAGCATGGAACTTTCAAATGATCTGCGCGGTGCGCTGCTGGAGATCATTACGGCATAAATTGCTGCAGAAAAACACGATTTGATTTACAGAAAAAGAATTCTGTGATACGATACATACAAAGAAAAGGAAGAGAGCGTGGCAGTGGATTCTGTCAGGCTCTCTTCTTGAAATGTGAGACAGGAGGATTTTTAAACGTGGGAAAATACATCATGGCACTTGATGCCGGCACAACGAGCAACCGCTGTATTCTGTTTGATCAGAAAGGACAGATCGTAAGCCTTGCGCAGAAGGAGTTTACCCAGCGTTTCCCGAAACCGGGCTGGGTGGAGCACGATGCCAATGAAATCTGGTCCACGATGCTCGGTGTAGCCGTGGAGGCAATGCAGAAAGCGGGTGCGTCATACGAGGATATCGCGGCAATCGGCATTACAAACCAGAGAGAGACGACGATCGTCTGGGACAAAAAGACGGGAGAGCCGGTCTACAATGCAATTGTATGGCAGTGCCGCAGAACATCGGAATACTGCGATTCCTTGATGGAGCGCGGACTGGTTGACCGTTTCCGGGAGAAAACAGGTCTTGTGATCGATGCGTATTTTTCAGCCACGAAGCTGAAATGGATTCTAGATGAAGTTCCGGGCGTGCGCGAGCGGGCGGAGCGAGGCGATCTCTATTTCGGAACGGTGGAGACGTGGCTGATCTGGAAGATGACAAAGGGAAAGGTACATGTCACCGATTACACCAACGCGTCCCGTACAATGCTGTTCAATATCCATACCCTGAAATGGGATGAGGATATCTTAAAAGAGCTGAACATTCCGCTCTGTATGCTGCCGGAAGTCCGCCCGTCGAGCTGTGTCTACGGGGAGACGGCATCCACATATTTCGGCGGCCCGATTCCGATTGCGGGAGCAGCGGGAGACCAGCAGGCGGCGCTGTTCGGCCAGACCTGCTATGCGCCGGGCGAAGCGAAAAATACATACGGAACAGGCTGCTTCCTGCTGATGAACACGGGAGAAAAGCCGGTTTCTTCGACACACGGTCTTGTTACCACGATTGCATGGGGCATCGGGGACAAGATTACGTATGCGCTCGAGGGATCCATTTTCGTCGGCGGAGCCGCAATCCAGTGGCTGCGCGATGAGATGAAGCTGATCGAGTCCTCGGCGGATTCCGAGTACATGGCGCAGAAGGTGAACGACACGAACGGCTGCTACGTCGTGCCGGCGTTTACCGGCCTTGGCGCACCGTACTGGGATCAGTATGCGAGAGGAACCATTCTCGGCCTGACCCGCGGCGTCAACAAATACCATGTGATCCGCGCAACGCTGGAGTCGATCACGTATCAGGTGGATGATGTCTTAAAAGCGATGGAGGCAGATTCCGGCATGAAGCTCTCTGCGCTGCGTGTGGACGGCGGAGCAAGCGCCAACAACTTCCTGATGCAGTGCCAGGCGGACATCAGCCAGGCGCCGGTGGAGCGGCCGTGCTGCATCGAGACGACCGCAATGGGAGCAGCTTATCTTGCGGGACTCGCCGTCGGCTACTGGCCGGATCAGGAGACGGTAAAACAGAACGGAGCCATTGACCGTACGTTTGAGCCGGAGCTCTCGAAAGAGGAGCGCGATGAGAAGATGAACGGATGGCACAAAGCAGTCCGTTACGCCGAAGGATGGGCAAAATAGAAAAAGATTTTGGAAATGCAGAAAAGGAACGGTTTCGTAATGAAAACCGTTCCTTTTCGCGTACTGTGACTTCTTGTCTACTGACGTTAAAGAATGTCGATATGTTCGCCGTTTAAAGCTTTGTTCATGCTTCGCACGGCACAGAATTTACCGCACATCGAGCAGGTATCTTCCTGTTCCGGCGAGCGGTCGGCGCGGATGGCTTTTGCGGTCTCCGGGTCCAGTGCACAGTCCCACTGTGCTTCCCAGTCGAGCACGCGGCGGGCATCGCCCATCTTGTCGTCAATATCACGCGCATGCGGAACACCTTTGGCGATGTCGGCAGCGTGTGCGGCGATTTTGCTTGCGATGATGCCCTGTTTTACATCATCCAGGTTCGGAAGAGCCAGATGCTCTGCCGGCGTTACGTAGCACAGGAAAGCAGCGCCGTTCATGGCCGCAATCGCGCCTCCGATGGCAGCGGTGATGTGGTCATAGCCCGGTGCAATATCGGTCACAAGAGGGCCGAGGACATAGAACGGAGCGCCCATGCAGATGGTCTGCTGTACTTTCATGTTGGCCGCAATCTGATCCATCGGAACGTGGCCCGGTCCCTCAACCATAACCTGAACGTCTTTTTCCCAGGCACGTTTGGTGAGTTCGCCGAGGCGCACCAGCTCCTCAATTTGGCAGACATCCGTTGCGTCGGCAAGGCAGCCAGGACGGCAGGCGTCGCCGAGAGAAATGGTCACATCGTATTCACGGCAGATATCGAGAATCTCATCGTAATACTCGTAGAACGGATTCTCCTCGCCGGTCATGCACATCCAGGCGAACACGAGGGAGCCGCCGCGGGAAACGATATTCATTTTCCGTTTGTGTTTGCGGATCTGATCGATGGTTTTTCTGGTGATGCCGCAGTGCAGGGTGACGAAATCGACACCGTCCTCGGCATGGAGGCGGATGACGTCAATAAAATCTTTGGCGGTCAGCGTATCCAGGTCTCTCTGGTAATGGATCACACTGTCATATACCGGCACGGTGCCGATCATGGCCGGACATTCGGAGGTCAGTTTCCGCCGGAACGGCTGCGTATTGCCGTGGCTCGACAGGTCCATGATGGCTTCTGCGCCCATATTGACCGCGGAGAGTACCTTCTGCATCTCCACATCGTAATCTTTACAGTCTTTCGAAACACCGAGATTTACATTGATTTTCGTGCGCAGCATCGAGCCGATGCCCTCCGGGTCGATGCAGGTGTGCAGCTTATTGGCCGGAATGGCAACCTTTCCGCTGGCAACGAGCGGCATCAGGTCTTTCACGGCCATATACTCTTTTTCTGCGACTTTTTTCAGCTCCGGTGTTACAATGCCGCGGCGTGCGGCGTCCATCTGTGTTGCGTAATTGCGTTCCATCTGTTGTTCTCCTTTATTTTCAAAATCAGATCCGGTAAGCGTGGTTCAGCGGTCCCGAGCCGTGGCCGAGATCCATCATGCTCGCGAGTGCGCCCGAAATATACTCTTTTGCGGCGGAAATGGCATCCGGAAGGGAAAGCCCCTTTGCGAGCCCCGATGCGATGGCGCTGGAGAGTGTACAGCCGGTGCCGTGTGTGTTCGGATTGTCGATGCGTTTTCCGGTGAACCAGGTAAATGTGCCGTCGTGATATAAAAGATCGTTGGCATCATTGATACTGTGGCCGCCCTTTAACAGAACGGCACAGCCGCAGGAATCCCCGATCTCTTTTGCGGCGCGTTCCATATCGCTTTCCGACTGGATTTTGATGCCGGAGAGAACTTCTCCCTCTGGGATATTCGGTGTGATGACTTCGGCCAGAGGAAAGAGCAGTTTTTTCATCAGGTCAGGCACGCCGCCCGAAGCGAGCGCGGAGCCGCTTGTAGCGACGAGGACCGGGTCCACAACGATGTGTTTGGCCTGGTAGAAGCGAAGCCGTTCGGAGATGACTTCGATCAGTGCCGGGGAGGATACCATACCGATTTTGACGGCGTCCGGGAAGATGTCCGTAAAGACGGCGTCAAGCTGTGCGGCCAGAAACTCCGGTGTTACATCGAAAATACCGGAAACGCCGGTGGTGTTCTGGGCGGTGAGTGCGGTAATTGCCGACATGGCGTAAACTCCGTTTGTGATCATGGTTTTGATGTCTGCCTGAATGCCGGCGCCTCCGCTGGAATCACTTCCCGCGATTGTTAATGCTGTTTTCATGTTTTTCGCGTCCATGAGAATTACTCCTTTGCATTACTTTTCTTTTTGGACAGGCGACAAAGAAAGTGGTGCCCCCAGTCTGCCGCCTGGTGTGAGGATGAATGGTTACGTAAAATTATTTGTTTTCCAGCATGCGCAGAGTCTGTTCTTTCAGATCCTTCGTTGCGGAAACAATGTCTTTCTGTGCAAAAATGGCACTGATGACGGCAATGCCGCAGATGCCGCTGCCGGAAAGCTCCGTCACGTTATCGCGTGTGATGCCGCCGATGGCGATGACAGGGATTTTAACGGCATTGCAGATAGCAGTCAGCGTTTCGTGGCTGACATCCTCCGCATCCGCCTTGGAACCGGTGTGGAAGACTGCGCCGACGCCGAGGTAATCTGCCCCGCGCTGCTCGGCGAGAATGGCCTGTTCCACGGTCTGTGCCGAAACGCCGATGATCTTGTCCGGGCCAAGCTTTGCACGGACATCGCCGGCCTCCATATCGCTCTGGCCGACATGAACGCCGTCCGCATCCATCTTAGCTGCGATTTCCACGTTATCGTTGATGACGAAAGGAACATGGTATGCGGCACAGAGTTTTTTCAGTTCCAGTGCCTCTTCCATAAAGTGATCCTGGTCAAGATTTTTTTCGCGGAGCTGGATAAACGTTGCGCCGCCCTGCAGAGCCTTTTCCACCTGGCTGTACAGTGTCTCGCCGTTCAGCCAGCTGCGGTCTGTCACAGCATATAAAAGCAGGCCTTTTTTATCGCACTTCATACTTTGCACCTTTCTCTAGCATCTCGCCGTCCATGTGGTAGATGGCGTCGATGATGCGGTTCCGGTAGGTGGAGTTGCCGTCTTCCGGTTTCATATGGCTCCAGCCGATCTCGCCGGCAAGTCCCATTGCGCAGACAGCGGCAGCAGCGGCTTTTAACGGCTCGTCCGGGTTGGCAACGAGGTAAGCGGTCATCATGCCGGAGAGCTGGCAGCCTGTTCCGGTGATGCTTCCCATCTCGGCGCGTCCGTTGCGGATCACGTAGCAGGTGTCAGCATCGGCAACGAGGTCGATCGCTCCTGTGATGGCGACAACACAGTTGTGGTCTTTCGCAAAGTTTTTTGCAAAAGCAACGGCGCTGTCGAGGTTTTCGTCTGTTACTTTATCGGCAACGTCTGCGTCAACACCCTTTGTCGTTCCGCTTCCGAGTGCCAGTGTTTTGATTTCGGAAATATTTCCGCGGATGACGGTGAACGGGATTTTTTCCATCAGTCCGACTGCGGTCGAAGTACGTAAGTGGCTTGCGCCTGCGCCGACTGGATCGAGCAGGATTTTGTGGCCGAGCGAAGCTGCTTTTGCACCGGCACGGTACATGCCGTCGATGCTCGTTCTGTGCAGCGTTCCGATGTTGATGTTCAGACCGCCGCAGATGGAGGTGATATCCTCGACATCCTCCGGTTCATCGGACATGATCGGGCTTGCGCCGCATGCCAGCAGAATATTGGCGACATCGTTTACTGTAACGTAATTTGTGATGTTGTGTACGAGAGGGGTTGTTTTTCTGACATTGTCAAGACAAGTGCCTAACATAATTTTTTGTTCCTCCTGTGTGAGTATTTTTGCAGAAGCAAATTCCCTTGTGGTACTGGAAGAACCTGTTGATGATGTGTTCATAGAGATTAAAAAAGCAGATATACGTGGAGGTATATCTGCAGAAAATGTGCATATCGTATCTCCCTACGTTGGCATTACCCAAATCAGGTTCAGGGTCTAGGAGATGCATCCTACTCTCAGCCCGCTTCGCACGCGAGCTCCCCTTTGCTTTCTGCAGACAATTATATACGCATAAAAACAATTGTGCAAGAGAAAAACGGAAGATTTAAAAAAATTTCAGAAAAATAAAAAAGACATGCAAAATATTGGAAATGTAATGTTATTTGGGTTGACAGAGAAAATAATATCAGCGTAAAATGAAGTATAAAATATGCGTGGAAGTCATGGACGTGATGATGCCGCCTCCATTCCGATTTTCGCCATGAGCGCCAACGCCTTTGTTGAAGACCGGCAGGCCGCAAAAGAGGCCGGCATGGACGTGCATATCGCAAAGCCGATTGATGCGGAATTACTGAAAAAGAAAATTGCAGAGTATTGCAGGTGAAAAGAAGTGCCCCTGCCCGGCATCTGATGTGTGCCGGGCAGGGGCTTTTGATGTGCGAATCTTATTTTTCTTCCTCAGGGTACGTATAGCCCCAGGTTCTGCGGAAGGAGGTCATCAGATCCATGACGTCCTTCGTGTAGTCGAGGTGCATGGCAGATGCATCTCCATTGATGGCGCGTTCCATGTCGGCGAGCTCATAGGCGAGTGCATCGGCGTTGTCACCGGCTTTGATGATTTCGGATTCGCCGGTGGAAGCGTCTGTGATTTTTGCTTCCCAGGCACGCGGGTACTCCATGATCTCGATAAATCCGTTCTCACAGGAAACCATGCCGCGTTTCGGCTGTTTGGAGTGGAGAGAGAGCATCACACTTGCCATCTGTCCTTCCTGATTGGTGAGAAGGAGGCCGGCCTGCTCGTCCACACCGGTCGGAGCGGGCTTTACCTGGGAAAGGAGCTGATCCGGCTTAGAGTCGAAGAACCAGCGGAGGAAGGAGAGTGCGTATACGCCGATATCAAGCATCGCGCCGCCTGCGAGATTCCGGTTGAAGAAGCGGTTCTTCATGTTGTACTCTTTGAAACTGCCGAAGTTCATCGTGATCAGATTGACTCTGCCGAGACGGCCGGAGTCGAGAATTTTTTTCAGCTCTTTGTAGATCGGCATATGGTAAATCGTCATTGCCTCTCCGATGATGACACCTTTTTCTTTTGCAAGCGCTATGGCCTCGTCGAGCTCGTCGCTGTTCAGCGTAATCGATTTCTCAACGAGAATGTGTTTTCCATTGGCAATCGCCTCTTTCATAAAGCCAAGATGCGTGTTGTGCGGCGTCGTGATATAAATGACATCGACCTCCGGATCGGTAAACATCTCATGGAAATCATCGTAAACTTTTCCAATTCCATATTTCTCCGCAAAAGCAGCCGCCTTCTCATGGGTCCGGTTGCCGACCGCGTAAATATTCTTTCCGTTTTTCTGCAGTGCGACCGCCATTTCATTTGCAATCACACCGCATCCGAGTACAGCCCATTTGATTTCTTTCATCGTGAGATTCTCCTATCGTATCTATTTTGCCCAGAGCGGTTCTTCGCTTCCGCTGTAGTCAAACCGTCTGTCGTTTTTCTCTTCCAGTGCTTTGATCATATGGTACGTAAATTCATTGTAAGGCGTTGGAATTCCAAGCTCTTTTCCCATGCGGATCAGCGCACCCGAGAACATATCAATTTCCGTATGGCGTCCCGCATCGAGATCCTGGAGCGTCGAGTAGCGCGCCGTCGGCGGAACCGCACTTCCGCGTCCCGAGGAGACATCCGCCTTGCTGATATCAATTCCCTTTGCCTCCGCAATCGCCATCAGTTCTGCGCGGAGTCCGTCGCTGATCGCCTTCATATGCACACTGTCGCGGTAGCAGCCGACCCCGGCACCGAGAATAGCCTGCGGCAGGTTATTGCAGACATTCAGCCGGAATTTGCTCCATATTTCCTCTAAAATACAATCGGTTGCCCGGTAATGCAGCCCTGTGCCGGAGAACAGATCCAGAACAGCCTGCACACGCTCACTGTCGTACGGCGCCGAAACTTCGCCGAAAATGATGCCGAGCGTCGCCTCAGGGTTGAAAACGTAGCCGTCATTCTCTTTATGAGAAGCTACTTTGATAACAGCATGAAGCAGATGCTCCGCACCGACTTTTTCCGCGATGATCTCCTCACTGTCCACGCCGTTCATCAGACTCATGATCACAGTATTCTCGCCGGTAACGGCAGTAATATTGTCAAGAGCCCCCGGCAGTGCGCCGTATTTGAGCGAGACGATCAGAAAATCCACGCCGTGTGCCTCTTCCGGTGTCCATACCTCCGGGTGATAAACCGTATCGTTAATTTTGCATCCTTTGTTTTTCAGACGCTTCGCCCGTTCCCCGGACGCGATAACGCCAAGCCGGATGTCCTTTTTCTCCGAAAGCCCCCAGATTACATAAGACCCAACCGCTCCGGCGCCCAGAACAGCAACTGATTTTATTATCATAATAGCCTCCTTTGTAACTGTTTGAATTACCCTTACTATAACAAATTTTGCGGAGATCCTCAATTTGTTTTTCAAAATAGAAAATTTCGGAAAAGGAAGCCTAAATGTGTTGACGGAAGCTATTGGACCGCGGAGCAGAATAACTGGATGGTGACAGACGATCTGAAAAAGGTCAACGATACGCTGGGCCACGAGATGGGCGACATCATGATCCTGAACTTTGCAAAGCTCCTGCGGAAGGTCGTTCCGCCTCCGACCTGCTGCACGAGGCAGATCTGAAAATGTACGAAGACAAAATCCGGACGAAAGAAGAACAGAAGGCAAAAGAAAAACAAGAGAAGAAATAAGAAACGAAGGAGAAACGAAATTCGAACATTTCTCCTTTGTTTTTTGCGCGCATTTTTACCGGGAAATCATATTCTAAGGTTAGAATGAAAAAACAGGAGAATCTGTTGATGAAAGGAAAATGGCTGACAGGTGCGCTTGTACTGGCAATGGCGGCAGTGACGCTGGCGGGATGCGGGGCAAAAGATGAGACAAAAGAAAAAGTGGAGCAGGTGACATTAAATGAGGTTGCCCACTCCATTTTTTACGCCCCGCAGTACGTGGCAATTGAGGAGGGGTATTTTGCGGACGAGGGCATTGATCTGACGCTGATAACAGGATTTGGTGCAGATAAAGTGCTGACGGCGATGATTTCCGGCGAGGCGGATATCGGGTTTATGGGGGCGGAGGCAACCGTCTACGCGTACCTCGAGGGAACCGCAGACCCGGTTGTGAACTTCGCGCAGCTGACGCAGCGGGCGGGAAACTTTGTTGTGGGAAGAGAGAAAGACAATTCGTTTACCTGGGAGAAATTGAAAAACAAAGAGGTATTAGGGGGAAGAAAAGGCGGTATGCCGGAAATGGTCTTTGAGTATGTTCTGGCGCAGAAAGGGATTGATAAAAAAGACGTAAACATTAACCAGAGCATCGATTTTGGTTCCACAGCTGCCGCGTTCTCCGGCGGGCAGGGGGATTATACGATTGAATTTGAACCGTCCGCGACACTGCTCGAGCAGAAGGGCGACGGCTATGTCGTGGCATCGGTCGGAACGGAATCCGGGTATGTGCCGTATACGTCGTACAGCGTCAAACAGAGTTATCTGAAAACGCACGGCGCAACCGTAGAAAAATTCACGAAGGCACTGCAGAAGGGAATGGACTTCGTGCAGACGCACACACCGGAGGAGATTGCAGAAGTGATTGCGCCGCAGTTTGCAGAAACCGAGCTGGAAACCATCACCGCGATCGTGCGCCGCTACTATGAGCAGGATACGTGGAAAGAAAATCTGATCTTTGAGGAAGAAAGTTTTGATCTTCTGCAGGAGATTCTGGAGCAGGCGGGAGAGCTGGAGAAAAAGGCACCGTACAAGACACTCGTGACAACAAAATACGCCGAAGAGGCCGCCGCCAAAGGCTGATTTCGGCGGAATAGAAAAGCGAAAAAAGACAGAAAAAGACACTTTTCGACATTCGTCGACAAACAGCGACATTTCATTCGAAAAAAATAAAGAAAATTGCAAAAGAAAAGCAGAAAAATAGAGAAAAAGTATTGCAAAAAAGTAAATTTTGTTGCATACTATGGGTGTCGCATATATTTTTTACAACACAGGCATACGGAGGCGAACAGACATGAAAGTAGGTTTTATCGGCGGCGGCAACATGGCGAGTGCCATGATTGGCGGAATGATCCAAAAAGGAGTTGTATCTGCAGATGACATTCTGGTATCGGTCCGCACGGAGAAAAGTGTGGAACGCTTGACCAACCAATTTGGAGTCCAGGCGACTATGGATAACGAAGCGGTCGTAGCCGGATCCGATCTTGTATTCCTGGCAGTAAAGCCAAACCAAATAAAAAATATAATAAACCTCGTCAAAAACTTCATCTCACCCGAGAAGATTATCGTATCGATTCTTCCCGGTAAGTCTTTACAATGGCTGGGTACAGAAATCGGAAAACCAACAAAGTTAATTCGCACCATGCCAAACACACCAGCACTCGTCGGAGAAGGAATGACCGGCGTCTGTGCCAATGATCTCGTGACGGAGGAAGAGCTGCAGCTCGTTTTAACCCTCCTGAAAAGCTTTGGCCGCGCAGAAGTTGTTCCGGAGTATCTGATGGATACCGTCACAGGTGTCAGCGGAAGCTCGCCGGCGTACGTATTTCTTTTCCTGGAGGCTCTTGCAGATGCGGCAGTAGCCGAAGGAATGCCGAGAAAACAGGCATATGAATTTGCTGCACAGTCTGTCCTTGGAAGCGCCAAAATGCTTCTCGAGACAGGAATGCACCCGGGAGAATTAAAAGACATGGTCTGCTCGCCAGGCGGAACCACCATCGAAGCGGTTGCCGTACTGGAGCGGGAGAACCTGAGAAGTGCTGTTATTGATGCAACACGAGCCTGCATCCGGAAATCAAAGGGAGTGGATTAGAAGGAGCAGCACCGCCGCTTTGACAGAATGACGCTAATGTGAAAGCAGCAAAAATAAAGAATGTATGCACAAAAAAACAAACCAAAACAAGCAAAAAGCAAGCACAAAAAAGAGTAAAAAAACAAACGAGCGGAAAAATCCCGGCAGCCGTGGAAAAGGCACCGGGATTTTTTCTGGTAATTTATAGTTTTTTTCCTTTACTGAGCGTACTGTTGTGATAATCGGAAGAATAGGTTACATCCTTTCCAAACCATACCGGAGGAACAAAGGCGTTTGCGGATGCTTCGTCCGGAAACTCCACCTCTGCGAGGTAAAGGCCTTCATACGGCGCATCAAAGACATCGAGCTCGATCGTCAGATCCGTTCCGGTAAGCGGCAGCAGATAGCGTGTTTTTGAAATGAGAACGCCGTCTGCCTTTTCCCGCAGATGCAGGTAGGATTCCTTTGTGAGCGGAAGATTATACTCTTCACGCACCATCAGCCCTTTTGACTTGTAGGTCAGATAATATTCGTCGTCAGAGCGGCGGATGCGGACAACCGGTTCGGTGGAAAGATAGCCCTGCTCGATTTTTTTACATGGATAGCTTGTAAGATTTTCCGGAAGCTGATCCAGAAGGTATTTGCGTTCGATTTCCATAAAAGAGACTCCTTCTCGTGATTGCATCACTGCTTTTTTCAAGAGTTTACCATGCTTTTCCCGTGATGTTAAGCGAAATCCGGCTTTTTGCGAAAAAAGTCCTGAAATTTTTATGAAATGCAAGCATTCTGCGGAAAAATGTGGTATAATAGCGGCGGTTTGTTACAAAGAAAAGCAGAGAATATCACGTGACAAAACACACGAGACTGATCATACAACACAGGAGGACAAAACCATGGCAAAGATTTATGTATTTCTGGCAGACGGATGTGAAGAGATTGAGGCACTGACCCCGGTGGATCTGCTGCGCAGAGCCGGAGAAGACGTATGCACCGTTTCTATTATGGGAAGAAAAGAAGTAACAGGATCCCACAAAATCACCATTCTTGCAGATGAAACCATCGAAGAGGGAGAGTTTGATGACGGAGACATGCTGGTACTTCCGGGCGGAATGCCGGGTACATTAAATCTGGCCGGAAACGAGACGCTCGCAGCGCTGATCCGTTCCTATGACGATCAGGGAAAGAAACTGGCAGCCATCTGCGCAGCGCCGAGCATCCTTGGTGTGATGGGCATCTTAAAAGATAAAAACGCTGTCTGCTTCCCGGGATTTGAAGAAAAGCTGGCAGGCGCAAACGTACTCGATGTACCGGCAGTCACCGACAAAAATGTGACCACCGGCCGCGGCATGGGAGCAGCCACTGACTTCGCACTGGAGCTGATCCGTGTTCTGCAGGGAGAGGACAAAGCAAAAGAAATGGCGGAAAAAATCGTATTTCATTGCTAAAAAAAAGCCTAAAAACCACAGAAATATAAAAAAATCACTGGCGTTTTTGAAAAGAGTATGCTATACTCGATAAATGACTGTAGAATGGAGAGGTGTGCAGGTTTTCTGCCGCTTTTCAGATAAATCAAGGAGGAAATTGATAAAATGAGTGTACAGGTCGAAAATTTAGAAAAGAATATGGCCAAACTTACCATTGAGGTTCCGGCTGAAGAATTAGAGAAAGCACTGGAGAAAGCTTACCAGAAACAGAAAAAGAACATCAGCGTTCCGGGCTTCCGTAAAGGAAAAGTTCCGAGAGCTATGGTAGAAAAAATGTATGGCCCGGCAGTATTCTATGAGGATGCTGTAAACAGCCTTGTTCCGGAAGAGTATTCCAAAGCAGCAGAAGAGAGCAAACTGGACATCGTATCCCGTCCGGAGATCAACGTAGAGCAGATCGAAAAAGGCAAAGCTTTCATCTTTACCGCAACTGTAGCAGTAAAACCGGAAGTTACCCTTGGCGAGTACAAAGGTCTGGAAGTAGCAAAAGCTGACACAACCGTTACAGATGAAGAAGTAGAAGCTGAGCTGAAAAAAGAACAGGAGAAAAATGCAAGAACCATCAATGTAGAGGATCGTCCGGCAGCAGACGGAGATACCGTTACACTTGACTTCGAAGGTTCTGTAGACGGCGTTCCGTTCGACGGCGGCGCTGGAAAAGATTATCCGCTGACCCTTGGCTCCCATTCCTTCATTCCGGGATTCGAAGAGCAGCTCGTTGGCGCAGCTCTGGAAGAGGAGAAGGAAGTAAACGTTACTTTCCCAGAGGATTATCAGGCAGAAGAGCTTGCTGGAAAAGCAGCAGTATTCAAATGCACCATCCACAAAATCGAAGCAAAAGAGCTTCCGGCACTTGATGACGACTTCGCAAAAGACGTTTCCGAGTTCGATACTCTGGATGAGTACAAAAAAGAAATCAAAGACAACCTGACCAAGAAAAAAGAAGAGCAGGCTAAGACAGAAAAAGAGAACGCTGTCGTAGATAAAGCAGTAGAGAACGCAACAATGGAGATTCCGGAAGCTATGATCGATACGCAGGTAGAGAACATGGTTGACGATTTCGCAAGAAGAATCCAGTCCCAGGGTCTGTCCATGGAGCAGTACATGCAGTTTACAGGCGCTACCGTTGATTCCTTAAAAGAGCAGATGAAACCGCAGGCTGTTAAGAGAATCGAGAGCAGACTGGTACTTGAGAAAGTTGCAGAAGCAGAGAACATCCAGATCAGCGATGAGAAGCTGGACGAAGAGCTGGCTAAAATGGCTGAAATGTATAAAATGGAGCTGGATAAATTCAAAGAGCTCGTTGGCGAATATGAGAAAGAGCAGATGAAGAAAGATCTCGCTGTTCAGGAAGCAGTAACTCTCATGGCCGACAGCGCAAAAGAGGCGTAAGACCTCGGAAAGAGAGGCAATTGAATGAGTTTTGTACCTTATGTCATCGAGCAGACAAGCAGGGGAGAGAGAAGTTACGATATTTATTCAAGACTGCTGAACGACCGTATTATTTTTCTGGGAGAGGAAGTCACTGACGTATCGGCAAACCTGATCGTTGCACAGCTTCTGTTCCTGGAGTCTGAAGATCCGGGAAAAGATATCCACATGTATATCAACAGTCCGGGAGGTTCTGTAAGCGCAGGACTTGCTATCTACGATACGATGCAGTACATCAAATGTGATGTATCCACGATCTGTATCGGTATGGCTGCCAGCATGGGAGCATTCCTTCTTGCCGGCGGTACCAAAGGAAAGAGAATGGCTCTGCCAAACTCTGAAATCATGATTCATCAGCCATCCGGCGGTGCACAGGGTCAGGCAACCGAGATCAAAATCGTTGCAGAACAGATTCTGAAAACCAAACGGAAATTAAATGAAATTCTGGCGGCAAATACAGGAAAACCGCTGGAACAGATTGAGATCGATACCGAGCGTGACAACTATATGTCCGCAGAGGAAGCAAAAGCATACGGTCTGATTGATAATGTAATTACGAACCGATAAGAGAGGAAAGGTGTCCAAAAGCGTAGTTCCGGCAATGAGGCTTTTGTGGCACCTTTTGCCTTATCCGGCGATAAGGTTTAGTTGTAATATGTTGAAAGGAAGAAAACGATGGCTATAAAAGGGAATGATACCAAGATCCGCTGCTCTTTCTGCGGAAAGACAGAAGACCAGGTACGCAAGCTGATCGCAGGCCCGGACGGGGCATACATCTGTGATGACTGCGTGGCAATCTGCTCGGAGATCATTCAGGAAGAATTTGAGGATCTGTACGGCGAGCAGGATACCGACGAGATCAACCTGATCAAACCAAAGGAAATCAAAGCATTTCTGGATGACTACGTAATCGGACAGGATGAGGCGAAAAAAGTGCTCTCCGTTGCTGTTTACAACCATTACAAACGAGTGCTTTCCGGTGCATCCTCCGACATCGAACTGCAGAAGAGCAACATTCTGATGCTCGGACCGACCGGTTCCGGAAAAACGTATCTGGCACAGACACTGGCCAAACTGATCAACGTTCCGTTTGCAATTGCAGACGCAACGGCACTCACCGAGGCAGGTTATGTCGGCGAGGACGTAGAAAACATTCTGCTCCGCCTCATTCAGGCAGCAGACTATGATATCGAGCGCGCTGAGCACGGCATCATCTACATCGATGAGATCGATAAAATCACAAGAAAATCCGAAAACGCTTCGATCACACGAGATGTTTCCGGCGAGGGTGTACAGCAGGCACTGCTGAAAATCCTGGAGGGAACTGTAGCTTCCGTTCCGCCGCAGGGCGGAAGAAAGCATCCGCATCAGGAGTTTATTCAGATTGATACGACGAATATCCTCTTTATCTGCGGCGGTGCATTCGAAGGACTCGAGAAGATCATCGAGACGAGACAGGATACGAAATCCATCGGATTCAACAATCCGATCGGCCATGCAAAAGATGAGAATGTCGGAGATCTGCTCCGTCAGGTCATGCCGCAGGATCTGACCAAGTTCGGCCTGATTCCGGAGTTTGTCGGACGTGTGCCGATTGTCGTTACGTTAAATTCTCTGGATGAGACGGCCCTGATGAAGATTCTGGTTGAGCCGAAGAATTCTCTGGTCAAACAGTACAAGAAGCTGTTTGAGCTGGACGGCGTACAGCTTGACTTTAAAGAAGATGCACTCGAAGCGATTGCAAAGAAATCCCTGGAGCGGAAAACAGGCGCCAGAGGTCTCCGCGCAATCATGGAAGATACGATGATGGATCTGATGTATGAGATCCCGTCGGACAATACGACAAAAGAATGCGTCATCACCAAGGACGCTGTAGAAAAGAAGGCGGAGCCGGAGATTATTCACGGCGAACCGGCCCCTGTTCCACGGCGGAATATGGGAAGAAGATCCGGAAGACCGGAAACCGCCTGAAAAACGCAGGAGGAAACTTAAATGGAAGAAGTGACAAAAGTATTACCGGCGATTGCGCTGCGTGGAACAACGATTTTGCCGGATATGATTGTACATTTTGATATCAGCAGACCTAAATCGGTCCGTGCGGTCGAGGAGGCGATGCTGGGAGACCAGAAAATTTTCCTGATTACACAGAAAGACCCGGATACGGAAGTACCGGGTCTGCTTGATGTGTATAAAATTGGAACAATTGCGGTCATCAAACAGGTTGTGAGAATGCCAAAGGATGTTCTTCGGATTCTCGTAGAAGCAGAAAGACGCGCAGAACTGCTGAACTTCGAGGAAGAGGAGAGCGAGTATCTCCGCGCCGAGGTGGCGCTGTTTACCGGCTCGGACGAAATGCAGTTTTCCGATATCGAGCAGGAGGCAATGCTGCGCAACTTAAAAGAGCTGTTTGCCGTCTACTGCGAGCAGACGCAGAAAGTCAGCAAGGAACTGGCAGGCCAGATCCTCGGAACCGAAGAAGTTGGAAAGCTGGTGGACCAGATCTGCATGAATCTGCCCCTCGACTACGTAAACCGCCAGAAACTGCTGGAGGCTGTGGAGCTTTCCGAGCGGTATGATACGCTCTGCGTCATGATCGCCAACGAGATTCAGATTCAGGAGATCCGTTCGGAGATTCAGGGAAAAATCAAAGAGCGGATCGATAAGAACCAGCGTGATTATATTCTGCGCGAGCAGCTTAAAGTCATCCGCGAGGAACTCGGCGAGGACAATTCCCGGACCGAGATTGAAAATTATAAGAAGCAGCTTGAGAAGCTCAAAGCCTCCAAAGAGGTAAAAGAGCGGATTTCCGAGGAGATTCACCGTCTGGAAAATTCGGCCAGCAATCCGTCCGAGGCAGGCGTGATCCGCGGCTATATCGAGACACTGCTGGGGCTTCCGTGGGATAAGGCATCCCGTGACAATCAAGATCTGGCAAGAGCACGCGAGATTCTGGAGGAAGATCACTACGGTCTTTCGAAAGTAAAAGAGAGAATCCTCGAATTCCTGGCCGTACGCACCCTGACGAAGAAAGGCGAGAGCCCGATTCTCTGCCTGGCAGGCCCTCCGGGAACCGGTAAGACCTCGATTGCGAGAAGCGTGGCGCGAGCCCTGAATAAAAAATACGTCCGCATCTGTCTCGGCGGTGTGCGGGATGAGGCGGAGATCCGCGGCCACAGAAGAACCTACATCGGCGCGATGCCGGGACGCATTGCGGCGGGACTCCATCAGGCGAAGGTGAAAAATCCGTTGATGCTGCTCGACGAGATCGACAAAGTAAGTGCAGATTACAAGGGAGATACCTCTTCCGCACTTCTTGAGGTCCTCGATTCCGAGCAGAATAATAAATTTGCCGATCATTACGTAGAGCTTCCGATCGACCTTTCGGAGGTGCTCTTTATTGCAACCGCAAATGATATTCAGAACATTCCGCGTCCGTTGCTGGACCGTATGGAAGTGATTGAAATTTCAAGCTATACGGAAAACGAGAAGTTCCATATCGCAAAAGAACATCTCGTTCCGAAGCAGAAGAAGGCGAACGGTCTGAAAGAAGCACAGCTTGTGATCGAGGATGAGGCGCTGATGGAAGTGATCAGCGGCTACACCAGAGAGGCCGGTGTCCGCTCCCTGGAGCGCCAGATCGGCAGAATCTGCAGAAAGAGCGCGAGAAAGATTCTCGAGGAACAGGTAAAAGAGGTTGTTGTGACGAAAAAAAACCTGGAAGAGTTCCTCGGAAAAGAGAGGTATGAGTTCCAGCCGGCCAACGAAAAACCGGAGATTGGTATTGTGCGCGGTCTTGCCTGGACGGCAGTCGGCGGCGATACGCTGCAGATCGAGGTCAATGTGATGCCGGGAAAAGGAGAGTTTCTGCTGACCGGCCAGCTCGGCGATGTGATGAAGGAGTCTGCGCAGGCGGGCATCAGCTTTATTCGTTCCGTGGCAGAGCAGTATGAGATTCCGAAAGAATTTTTCGAGAAACACGACATCCACATTCACATTCCGGAGGGAGCCGTTCCAAAAGATGGCCCGTCTGCCGGTATTACGATGGCGACGGCGATGGTTTCCGCGATCACAAAGGTTCCGGTAAAAGCAGACGTTGCGATGACCGGAGAGATTACGCTCCGCGGCCGTGTGCTTCCGATCGGTGGCTTAAAAGAGAAGCTGCTGGCGGCAAAGAAAGCCGGTATCCATATGGTTCTCGTTCCGGAGAAAAATGAGCCGGATGTAAGAGAACTGGATGCGGAGATCACAGACGGACTGCAGATCGAATTTGTCGGCAGCATGGAACAGGTATTAAAACTGGCACTTGTGGAAAAGAAGTAAGGCCAGAAGATGCAAAAAACAGGAGAAGAAAAGTATGGTAATTAAACAGGTAGAGCTGCAGCATGTCTGCGGAATCACCAGTAAACTGCCGGATACCGGTCAGGTGGAAGTGGCATTTGCGGGAAAATCCAATGTTGGAAAATCTTCTCTCATCAATGCCCTGATGAATCGGAAATCACTGGCGCGTACCAGTGCGCAGCCGGGAAAAACACAGACGATCAACTACTACCACATCAATGAGGAAATGTATCTGGTGGATTTGCCGGGATACGGTTTTGCGAGAGCCTCCGAGGAGGTTAAAGCAAAATGGGGCAAGCTGATCGAGGATTATCTGCATCAGTCAAAAATGCTGCACGCAGTATTTCTTCTGATTGATATCCGTCATGCACCGTCCAACAACGATCGCATCATGTACAACTGGATTCTTCGAAACGGCTATCAGCCGATCATCATTGCGACGAAGCTGGACAAGATCAAGCGCAGCCAGCTTCAGAAGCAGATCAAGCTGATCCGCGAGACGCTGGAGGTTGAGAAAGATACGATTGTGATTCCGTTTTCTGCAGAGACAAAACAGGGACGCGAGGAGATCTGGAATCTGATTGATGAAATCCGCTCGGATGCCGAAGAAAGCGGGGAATAATGTCATGGGTATGATACGTGCGGCAGGCCTTGGGTATGAATACCTCCGTTATGAGGAGGAAGGACAGGAGCCGGAAGTAACAAAAGCGATCGAGGACGTCAGCCTGGAAATCCAGAAGGGACAGTTTATTGCGGTGCTCGGGCATAACGGAAGCGGAAAATCAACGCTTGCGAAACATATCAACGCGCTGCTGGTGCCTACAGAAGGCACCATGTGGGTGGACGATATGAAGACGACAGATGAGGAGGATGTCTGGAAGATCCGCCAGAAAGCCGGTATGGTATTCCAGAACCCGGATAACCAGATCATCGGAAATGTGGTGGAAGAGGATGTCGGCTTTGGACCGGAAAATCTGGGTGTCCCGACCGATGAAATCTGGAAACGGGTGGAGGAGAGCCTTACGGCGACCGGGATGATTTCATACCGGGCCCACTCTCCGAATAAGCTCTCGGGAGGTCAGAAACAGAGGGTTGCAATTGCAGGAGTGATGGCTATGCAGCCGGAATGTATTGTTCTTGATGAACCAACCGCGATGCTGGATCCGAACGGACGAAAAGAGGTTCTTCGCGCTGTGCGTAAGCTGAATGAAGAAAAGGGCGTTACGGTTATTCTGATTACGCATTACATGGAAGAGGTTGTTTTTGCGGACCGTGTGTTCGTTATGGACAGCGGTAAGCTGGTAATGCAGGGGACACCACGGGAGATTTTCTCCGAGGTGGAAAAATTAAAAGAGCTCCGTCTCGATGTACCCCAAGTGACACTGTTGGCTTATGAATTGAGAAAAAGTGGTGTAGATCTCCCGGAGGGAATTCTGACCATTGAAGAACTGGTGAATGCATTATGTCATTGAAACTTGAAGATGTAACGTACACATACAGCCCGGGAACGGCATATGAAATGCACGCCCTGGAGCATATCAATCTTGAATTTCCGAATGGCCAGTTTGTTGGGATTATCGGCCATACGGGAAGCGGAAAATCGACGCTTGTGCAGCATTTGAACGGTCTGATCCGCCCGACATTGGGACGGGTGCTGTATAACGGAGAGGATATCTGGAAAGAAGGATATCCGCTAAGAGAGCTTCGAAGCCATGTGGGACTGGTTTTCCAGTACCCGGAGCATCAGCTCTTTGAGACGGATGTGATCACAGATGTCTGCTTCGGTCCGAAAAACCAGGGACTTTCACCGGAGGAATGCAGAAAACGGGCGGAAGAGGCACTGGATCATGTCGGATTTCCAAAGGAAATGTATGAAAAATCGCCGTTTGAACTCTCCGGAGGTCAGAAACGTCGTGTTGCGATTGCCGGTGTGCTTGCCATGAACCCGGATTTTCTGGTGCTTGACGAGCCGACTGCAGGCCTTGATCCGAAGGGACGCGATGAAATCCTCGATCAGCTTGCATTGCTGCATAAGACGCGCGGCATTTCGGTTGTGCTCGTATCGCACAGCATGGAGGATATTGCAAAATATGTAGAGCGGATTATTGTCATGAACCACGGTCATGTGGCGTTTGACGATACACCGAAGAAAGTCTTCGCTCACTATAAAGAGCTGGAGAAAATCGGTCTTGCGGCGCCGCAGATGACGTATATTATGCATGCGCTAAAGGAACACGGCATGGACGTGGACGTAACGGCGACAACGGTTGAAGAGGCGCGCGATACGATTCTTGCGGCACTGAAAAGTCAGAAGAAAAACGGGAAAAAAGGAGCAGAAGTATGTTAAGAGATATTACTCTGGGACAGTATTACCCAGCAGATTCCATTCTGCACCGGCTTGACCCGCGTGTGAAATTTGTAGGAACGATCGTTTATGTCGTTTCCCTCTTTTTGTTCCACAATTGGGGCTATCTGCTTGGAACCGTATTCCTTGCGGTGATGATTAAACTGTCGAAGGTACCGTTCAAATTTATCACGAAGGGTCTGAAATCAATTTTTGTGCTGCTCGCGATTACGATGGTGTTTAACATCTTATTTACGCCAGGTGAGGTGCTCGTCCGTATCTGGAAAATTACGATCACCCGTGAGGGTGTGGCTATGGCATGCCGTATGTCGGTGCGTCTGATTTTCCTGATGATCGGCTCTTCGCTGATGACGCTGACGACAACACCGAACCAGCTGACGGATGCACTCGAAAGCCTGCTCGGACCATTGAAAAAAATCCATGTGCCGGTGCATGAGATTTCCATGATGATGTCAATAGCGCTCCGTTTTATCCCGATTCTCCTGGAAGAGACAGACAAGATTATGAAAGCGCAGATGGCGCGCGGCGCGGATTTTGAGAGCGGAAATATTATCCAGAGAGTAAAGAACATGGTGCCGCTTCTGGTGCCGCTGTTTATTTCAGCCTTCCGCCGTGCAAATGATCTGGCGCTGGCGATGGAAGCACGCTGCTACCATGGAGGAGAGGGAAGAACACAGATGAAACCGCTTCGGTATCAGACGCGCGATTATGCAGCGTATGGCGTTCTTATGGCATACCTTGTGTGCAGTATCGGCCTTCGCGTGTGCGGACTCTGACTTTGACGAAAACGGAGGAGAAGAATGCGCAGAATTAAGCTGATTGTAGCGTATGACGGCACAAATTACTGTGGATGGCAGGTGCAGCCAAATGGCATTACAGTACAGGAAGTATTAAATCAGGCTCTTTCCGATCTCTTTGCGAAAAAAATTGCCTGCATCGGCGCAAGCCGGACCGACGCCGGGGTACATGCTCTCGGCAATGTTGCGGTATTTGATACGGATGCGAGAATGCCGGCGGACCGTATCGCATTTGCACTCAACACACGGCTTCCGGCAGATATCCGTATTCAGGGATCATCCGAAGTGCCGCCGGACTTTCACCCGCGTTTTACCGCAACAGTCAAAACATATGAATACAGGATTTTGAACCGCACCTTTGCAGATCCGACGCGGAGACTGAATTCCTATTTCTGGTACGGCCCGCTGGATGTGGATGCGATGCGGCAGGCAGCATCGTATCTGGTTGGCATGCATGATTTTAAAAGCTTTGCAACAGCAAAACCGGAGGTGACCGACACGGTCCGTACGATCTATGAAACGAGTTTGGAAAAAGAAGACGATCTGATCCGCTTCCGGATCACTGGAAACGGTTTTCTCTACAATATGGTGCGGATTATCACCGGAACACTGCTTGAGGTTGGAAAGGGTGATTATCCGCCGGAGAAAGTAAAAGAAATTCTTGCGGCGAAGGATCGAAAAATGGCGGGAGCAACGGCAAGGCCGGAGGGGCTGACCCTGGTGCAGATCCGGTATCCCGAATGGGATTTCGAGTAAAGACATAAGTGGTCTGTATTTTCCGCAAAACGGGACTCGTAGTTTGCGAAAAAATGCAAAATATGGGTAAAAAACAGTTGACATTCCAAAATCCGTATAATATAATTACTAAATGTGTGACGTAGTTTGAAAACGCCGATGCCATAAGCCCCGGTAAGGCGGTTTCCTATATACATGAAACAGTAAATTGAATTTTTCACAGGAGGTTATATCCATGAACACCTTTATGGCAAATCCAGATAAGATTGAAAGAAAATGGTATGTTGTTGATGCAGAAGGATGTACATTAGGACGTCTGGCATCTGAAGTAGCAAAAGTATTACGTGGAAAAAACAAACCGGAGTACACTCCACACGTAGATACTGGTGATTACGTAATCGTAATCAACGCTGATAAAGTAGCAGTAACCGGTAAAAAACTGGATCAGAAGATCTATTACAGCCACTCCGATTATGTTGGTGGAATGAAAGAAGCTACTCTTCGTGAGATGATGGCTAAGAAACCGGAGAAGGTTGTTGAACTTGCAGTGAAAGGCATGCTTCCAAAAGGACCTCTTGGAAGACAGATGTTCACAAAACTTCACGTATACGCTGGTGCAGAGCACGCTCATGCAGCTCAGAAACCAGAAGTATTAACATTTTAATAGGGAGGTAAAGAACATTGGCTAGCGCAAAATATTACGGAACCGGAAGAAGAAAAAAATCTATCGCAAGAGTATATCTTGTACCGGGAACTGGTAAAGTTACCATCAATAAAAGAGACATCGATGAGTATTTTGGTCTGGAGACCCTGAAAGTTATCGTTCGTCAGCCTCTGGCAGCTACAGAGACCGCTGATAAATTTGACGTGATCGTAAACGTTCACGGCGGTGGATACACAGGACAGGCAGGAGCAATCCGTCACGGTGTTGCACGTGCCCTTCTGACTGTAGATAACGACTACAGACCAGTTCTGAAAAAAGCAGGATTCCTGACTCGTGATCCTAGAATGAAAGAGCGTAAGAAATACGGTCTCAAAGCAGCTCGTCGCGCACCGCAGTTCAGCAAACGATAATCGACTGCTCAGACTATATCAAAATGGTTCAAAAAGCCCGGAAAATCAAGGCTTAATAGTGACAAGTAACTATTTTGTCGCAGAGAACGGTGTGACCCGAAGGTCACGCCGTTTTTCTGTGTTCATAGGTTGTTTGCGTGATGATAGGCTCGGAAATAACGGGAATATCTACATCGTCCACGAAGTTGAAGAAAATCTTCACTTTCTGCTTGCGCTTGCCGCTGGATTTGTCCGGGGCATAGACGATGATTTTCTTGATATACTCGTTCACGATGGTCTGTGTCAGCTCCTCCACATCCACATATTTCTGTGTCAGGGCGATAAAGGCATCCAGACCGTCGTTCATTTCTTCCCGCTGTTCCACCCATTCTTCGATAACTTCAATTTCGAGCTTTAACCGTTCCTGCTCCGCTTCATAGTCCGCAGACATCTTTCTGTATCTGTCCTGATTGAGATTTCCAAGAACATAGTCCTCGTACAGCCGGGCGATGATGACATCCAGATCGGCAAGGCGTTTCTTTGCCTGTTCCAGCTTCTTTTTGTCATCCCGGATGCTGCGCTCCTGGTCAGTCCTGCGGCATTGCAGCCATTCCTCCTGAAAACCGTCCACATCGCTTCGGATATACTCATTGACTGCCCGGATGCGTTCCAGAACGATTTCACGAAGCACATCTTCCCGGATATAGTGGGCAGTACAAGTACCACGGTTGCTCTTGTAGTTGTTGCAGACGTAGTGATCCTGCTTGCCCTCAAAGTTTTTGCTTGTGGCAAAGTGGAGCTTGCCGCCGCAATCGGCACAAAACAGAAGCCCGGAGAACAATCCCTGCCGTTCCGCTTTTGCAGGGCGGCGTTTGTTTTTCCTCAGTTCCTGCACCCTGTCAAACTGTGCCTGAGATACAATCGCTTCCTGTGTGTCCGGCAGATAAAACATATTCTCCGGCTCATTGGGAATCCGCTTTTTCAGCTTGTAGGACTTGGAATAAGTCTTGAAGTTGCAGGTACAGCCTGTGTACTCCTGCCGTTCCAAAATCCCTACAATGGACTGGTTGCCCCAGTGGTACGGTCTTTCCGGCATCGGCTTTTTCTTTCGCTTGGCATAGAGTGCCTTTGCAGTCAGAATCTGCTTTTCTTCCAGAATCCTTGCAATCTGCTCCGGGCCTTTGCCGTCAATGCAAAGGTCGAAGATGAGCTTGACTACCGGAGCCGCTTCTTCATCCAGAATCCAGTGATCCTTGTCCTCCGGGTCACAGCGGTATCCGTAGGGCGGTTTGCCCATGTGCTTCCCACTGGTTCCTCTCTGCCGCAAACTGACACGGACTTTCTTGCTGGTATCACGGGGATACCACTCGTTGAACAGATTACGGATTGCGGCGAAGCCCTCGCTGTCTCCCCGGTTGCTGTCTACGCCATCATTTATAGCGATAAAGCGGACATCATAACTCGGAAAGATAATATCCGTATATTGTCCAACAGTCAGATAGTCACGACCAAAGCGGCTGAGGTCTTTGACCAGCCAGCAGCCCACAAGCCCCTGCTTGACAAGCTCAAAGCCTTCCTGCACACCGGGACGATTGAAGTTCGTCCCCGTATAACCGTCATCCACCAGAATTTTCAGGTTTGTATACCCGTGGTCACGGGCATATCGGGTTAAATACTCTCTCTGATTTGCGATACTGTTACTCTCGCCTTCCTGGGCATCCTCGTTGCTCAGACGGCAATAGAGAATGGTAATTTTCTGCTGATCCAACATAATATCCTCCTTCGGTGGTTGGTCAGCCGACAGTACCGTTGTGCATATTGGAATTATATCATGCTTTTGTGTCGCAGTCATTAACAAATCACCCCCTTGTCAGAAAAAATGAGCCGTTTTACCTTGTCGGTAAGTGGCTCATTTCCATCACACTCCGTTTCAATCACATACCATGTGTTTCCGATCTTGCACTCAATGGTTTTGCAGAAAGAGGACTGTGCCGCTTCCCAACGCTTGCGGCATTCTTCCAGAAAATCAATAGGCGGCTCAAAAATCGGATCGAAGCAGGAGCAAATATCAATATAGCCGATGGCATCGTTGATTTCTTCCATCGGGGCATCTTCCATAATCATCTTGTTAATTTCATCTACGGTTTTCTTCATAGGCAAATAGTTCCTTTCTTAAATTTCCATGTCCTGTCCACGATTGCGGGCAGGGTGTTTGTGTTCATACAGTTCCTTTCCCCTGGCGAGGATGGCATTGATAAAAGCCCAGACCTTTTCAGATGCAATCTCAATCGCATCCAGGAAAGGCTGGGCTTTTTGTTTCAGCTCCTCATAGTCTTTGTTCAGTTTTTCAAAACGGTCTTTCCATATCTTTGCGTTTTTATCTGCCTGCTCGAATTTCTGCTTGTATTTCAGCTTCTCAGACTTTTCCGCAAAGCTGCTGACCGCATAATCCTTTAGCGTGCGGCACTCATCCGCCGTCATGGTAACATTTCCCGTAATGGGATTTTTCTTGCCCATCGACTCAATCTCATGTGCAGTCATAGCAACAGACTTAGCAGCCTGAGTTTCCTTTTTCAGAGCTTCCAGTTTCTTTTTCTGCTTCTCCGTGGCAGCTTTGGCATCCGCTAAGCTCTGCTCGGCCTGTGCCACCTGTCCGGTCACAGCTTCCAAACGCTGCTGTTCGGCCTGTACCTTGAACTGTGTCACCGTCAGATGTTCTTCGGTGCTGCCACATTCTCCACGCTCTACATCGGTATAACCAGCGTTTCGCATGAAATTGAAAAAGTCATCCTGCAGCACACTGTAGGACGACTTCAAAATCTTTTTCCCTTTTGCGTTCAACATAGGATTTCCGTTTTCATCAAGAACGGGTTTGGATTCCCACTTCTTACTGCGGCTGACCTGTGTGATCGTTTCCTTTACCGTTCCCCGGAGGGATTCATCCTTGCATCGCTTCGACCACAGGATTTGTTTCTCCACCACCGGGATATAAACCACATGAAGGTGATAGTGGTACACATCCTCACCCAGAGCTTCCGACATTGCCCGGTTGCGCTCGTCGGCATGCATTACAGCGGAGAGGATATACTGCTCACCGCCCACGATCTCCACGGCGGCTTTATAGGCATCGGCATAAAACTGTTTTGCAAACTCATAGCCGCCGTGGTTGTAGAAATAAGTGGAGTTCACATCGAAAACCAACTCGCCATATTTGACGGCATCCGGTTTCAGCCCTCTGGTGGAGATGATCTTGTCCTGCTCCATCTGCTCAAACATTTTTACATAATCGTCAGTGGGAGACTTGAAGTGAACATTCAGCGCAGTACGTTCCGGCACGATGTCCACATTGGAATAACGGTCTTTTTCACGCTCATTGTGTTCCTGTACTTTTGTCACATCATCCGGAGTTTCCAAGTCCTGATTTCTGGCTAAGGTACGATCAATTCCATCATTTCTTGCCATAGATTTTTGTCCTTTCTTTAAGATTTGCAGACAGCGGAGGGCTGAGGAACGGCACTTTTTCAAAGTGTAATAACCCACTATTACACTTTCATCCATGCTGGCTACAAAGTGCCGTGGGCTCTCCGAGGGCTCTCCCGAGGGGGAATGCGGTCACTGCGGTGACCTCTGCTGACCAAGGCAAAATGTCTGCGCCTTTTACCTTGGTCAGCCCGTCTGCATGAAGCTGTTCTGCGGAACATTTCTTGCAGACGATGGCAGCGAAAACCGTATCTTTCACTGCCTGTCCATGGGCAGCACTGCGGTGCGCCTATGGGGACGGGAGATGCGGAGGGCTGTTGCCGGGGTATCACTTCTCCCGTCTTTTCTGCCATACGATGTCGTAACCAAGCACAGCGGCAAGCTCCAATACTTCCTTGTATCGTATACTTTCCCGCTGTAATTTTGCGGACAGGTTGGAAACGCTGTCGCTCCATCCGTACTCGTCCGAGAGCAGGTCAACAACTTCCTGCATGGTCATCCCGGCACGGATGATCTGTGCCTTTATTTCGTTGCGTATATTCATATTGATAAAATCCTCCATAATTCAGTTCATGTGTCGGTGCAACCTCTGCGCTCCAAGGTGGAGTGGATGCACCGAACAGTGAAAAATCTGCAATCTCCGAAATCCGTTCAGAATTTCGCTTGTGATGTCCTGTCCATATATGACCATATCCCACTTTGCCGTTTTGTGTGGTTTGGTCTGGAACAGTGAAAACACCCATTGTTCCGTGAACAGGGTACACGGTTCAGAGAAGCACGATTTCGTGAAATAGTTTCGTCCTGCGGTCAAAAACTTTGCTGTTTCCATTACCATTGATTTTTAATGCCCGAAAACAGGTCAGCTTTGAAAGCTGCTGTTTCCTATAACGGAAGAAAACAGGGGTAAATGCTGCGTACATACGTACAGAGCATGACTGGCAAAATCAATCCCGCCAGTCCTCCGGTACGTACGTACACGGCGAAACATCGTAAAATCCATTTATATGAGGTCTTGCCACAGCTTCCACGCCCATAAAGCCCCACACCCGCCGTCCGGCAGAGTTGGTGATGTTGTTGCAATGCTCCAGATTGAATCTCCCGGCATTGGCAATCATGGCATCGCTGAAGCTACGGGCTTTCAGCGGTGCAAGGGAGTTTTCCTCACACCACATCCGGTATATTTCATAGAAATCCTTGGAACTGATGGACGCATCCGCTTTGCGCCGGATGTATCCCTCCGATTCCATGAAATCGAAGATATTGTTGTTGTCACGCTTGACCGCTTCCCGGTTTTCCCGGATACGGTCACTCTCTGTGAATTTGAAGTTGCTGGCAACAAGCCGCCGCAATCCTTCCAATGCCCACAGAAAGATGCCCTCGGCTTCAGCCTTCATCTTCTCTGCAAGGTCAGGATCGTCGGCTCTGTTCACAGGCCTTTCCTTGGTAGTCAGCACAAGCTGTCTGCGGTAAAATCCGTCACTTCGGTCATACAGAGCTTGCAGATCGCCATTACTGAACGCAAGAAGACGGGCAAACATCCAGCCCTGATAACTCTGCTTGCCTTTACGTTCCAAATCCATCTTGCCTTGTGCTGTCACGATGGATTTTACATAGTTGGTCTGGCGCAGGGCTTCCATTCGCATATCATCATCCACGCACAGCAGAATGTGTTCCAGATCGGCACGGGCAAAGCGGTTTTCAGAAATTTTGCCGATACTGCCGTCTTTCATATTTGTGCCGAATATAGAGGATAGCACCGCACCGATTTGAGATTTGCCCTCGCCGCCATTGCCTTTAATCACCATCATGCGCTGTCCCTTGTTGGAGGGGATCAGGCAATAGCCGATAAACTCCTGCAAGGTGGGGATGTCCTCCGCATGGAGCAGCCCATCCAGAAAGTTCTGCCAGATTTCAGGTGCGGGCGCGTTGGGATTGTAGGCAACAGGCAGACGGCTCCGCACAATAGCAGGTCTGCCCTCAGTAAATGTGCCGTCCAAAAGTAGCGTACCGTTGGACAAATGAATTCTATCCTGTTCCGGTGGAAAGTCAGGCACTTGTGCTTCCAGTTTCAGCACTTCCAGAATGTTGGTGATCTTCCGGGGGATATTGTTTACGGCACAGAATTTCAGCTTGTCGTAAATCTCCCCACGCAGAGGGAGATCGTCCGTCACTCGACCATTGGGCGTGAAAAAAGCTCCGTTTGCGAAGATGATTCTGCGCTCCTGCAGAAATTCTTCACAAAACAGAGCTTCGTTGATGTTCTGCCCGTCAAACCAGACAGGCAAATTCATATCAGGCGTTTTCCGGTTCTTCGCCATGGTGCGCCACCTCCTTTTTCTTTCGTGTGATGTACTCTTGCAGAAAAGCAATTTTGCCGTCCTGCATCAGCTTGTCCACCAATGCCACCCGTTCTTCCAGATCACCCACCGTCAGCACATCTGCCATATATTCGATATAGCAGTGCATCTGGCAGGCTTCCACAAAACGGTCATCCAGAGCATCTTCCGGTGTCTTGGGTGCGTATCGTATTTTCCAATCTTCCAGCAGATGCAGATAATCCGTCAGCACCCGGAAACACAGCATTTCATTCTCCCGGAACTGACGGATATAGGGACGCTTTGGCTTGACCATAGCTGCGGCAGTGGGCGGTTTCGGGTCAAGCCCGAAGTCCGCAGCCAGCTTTTGCGCTGCTTCATAACTGCTCAGATCGAACAGTCTTGCCACAAGGTCGATTACATCCCTCTTGACTCCGCAGCCAAAGCAGAAGAAATAATCCTCATTCAGCTTCATGCTCGGATGCCTGTCATTGTGGAACGGGCAGCAAGCCATGCCGTTTCGGTTGACTTTCAGCCCGTAGTGTTCGGCGGCTTGCTTTACGCTGATTGCCACCTTGATGGTTTCATAGATTGTCATAGAA
>ENA-OQKO01000040-OQKO01000040.1-human-gut-metagenome-genome-assembly--contig:-NODE-40-length-156568-cov-8.287175_pt1 | contig 156568 bp, 151 predicted proteins | sample MGYA00242777_ERZ504796 | MGnify/ENA primary metagenome ERZ504796 (study PRJEB26092, sample SAMD00036404) | human gut metagenome | host: Homo sapiens | study: EMG produced TPA metagenomics assembly of... | reverse complement strand
GGGTTCCAGGCCCTGAATACCCTGGTACTTATAGATGAGTTTCCATGTTCTGATGGTATGGTCTGATATGGAATACAGCCTTGATGTTCTGGTGATTCCCAATGTTTCTGCTTCATGAATGATCATCAGCTTAAAATCAGCAGAATATTTCGATTTTCTTCCCATATGAAAATGCCCTCCAAGCATACAGAAAATTTTCTTTTTCATCTGTATACTTAAAGGGCATTATAACCTGTCTGGAAACCCAGGCATTTTTATTTTTGCCATTAAATGCAGTAACTCACATCAACAAAAAAGACCGATTCCAACGATCATCTTGTCGGCATCAGTCCTTTTATTGATTATTCAGCTGCTTGTCCGCTTTCTGCCTCGACAATTTCTGCTTGCGTTTCTTTTGCCAGAAATTTGTCACCTGCAAGTTTACGATAAAACAGCGCATTTGTCATTTGGATATATGGAGCTATCCATAAAAAGCCAATTCCGAGCGTGACGAATCCAAGCAGAATCCATCCCAAAAATGACAGCTGAAGGACAAAGTATTCCATCTTGTGTCCTTTCATCAATTCTTTGCTGGCATTGATAGCTTGCGTGCCTTTGACTTCGTAACCGCTGTCGACAATGTCTTTTGCGATATAAAATGCCTGTGAATAAGACAATGATTTAATAATTCCAGGGACTATCAGCAGTATTGTCCACAATGTAATGAAGACCCAGTTTAAAATGTAGGTCAAAAACACCGAAATGAATCTGCCGTTGGTAAATCCCAAAAACAGGGCATTGAAAATATTTTCTTCTTTGTTGTCGTCAACAATCTGCAAGAATGCGTACGACGGTCCTATGACCACCAATCCGACAACTGCTGTCGTAATAAATGATGCCTTTGGATCAATAATCCCCATAACGATGAAAACTGCCGCAATCAACAACGTCAGGATTGCTCCATAGCTTCTGTTTCCTTTTAAAAGTTCTTTAGCCTGCTTTTTTAATTCTGCTCTTGTCATGTTAATTTATCCTCCAATTAAAACCTGAACATCCCTAATTTTATCCTTTGCTAAATGCAGAGCTGCTTATTTATTGTAGCTTGCATCGTCTGAAACCTTGTTATTGGCAACTTGAATCATTTTTCTACTTTCCGTTTCAGAATATGCTTCAAGTTTTTCAAGCGATTTATTAAACTGCTTGACAACTTCTTCAACATCCTTAAAAGACTTGAGCGTTGTTTTCGTCATGGAAATACCTTTGTATCCCCTCAAATGTGACAGAGAGGATTGATTTTTGGTCACTACTCTCTTCCAATTGCTGTTGACGCCTGTTTTTACCATCCGCTTCCCTCATTAAAGCTGTTTTTTCAAAACATCCGTACTCTGTTGCCATTGATTGTAAACGTCGTTGTATCTCTTGGATTCATCGTCTTCATATCCTTTAAAGACAACTTTATCAATCTGCTCATTATTGAAGAACAATGCTTCGTCAGGATCAAAACCGTCAGGATAACCAATCCCCATGTAATCCGTATAAACGTCATGTCCTTCGTCTTCAAATACCGGACCCTGACCTATGATCATTATTTTGGTTGTCCCTTCTCTCAAATAAACCACTGTTCCCAAGGGTAACAACTTGCTTTCTTCACTCATATTTAAACCTCCTGAAATGAAATTGCATACCAAATATTATGACTAATATTCTAAGGTGCCTCTTGACGTCTCATCTGCTCAAAAGAAACGAAAGTCTTGACATCATCCTTCCTGTCAGCATTCATCATAGACATCACCCCCCTTCAATGCATCTTTTTGACTTTGGTTGATCAGATCAACAAGATACTTCGTCGTTATCCTTTCCCATGTCTCGCTTGTTCCCGAAAACGGCATGAACAAATCATTTTTATCACGCAAGCATAAATTATCGGCCAAAAAATAATGCTGCTTGTAGACGGACAATTCAGAGTAATCAACGCTCGTATAAGGGATATGAAAATCATCATTTCCAAAAACAAAAATAAATCGTTGGTTTGTCACCAAGAAATAGACCCCAGTGCTGTCCACAATGACATCATGTTCAACCTTGTCTGATCCGATTTCCTCTTCATCTTCAGAAAAGCTCGAAAGTGCTGCTTGATAGTTTTCAACAAACTCAGACGGAATGCCATCTTTTTTTATTTCTGCGTGTTTTGGCACCTCGGACAAGGTCCAATCGAGTTTTGAAACACCGTGTTCTGCAAGAATTGATTCCAATGTTTGTTTTTTATTCTTTTTGATATCCCTAAATGAAGTAATTAGTTTTCCGTCAGATATTCTTAAATAATCTTTTTTGTAATCAACTTCATACCATTTGAGCGCTTCATATGAAATTTGCGGCACGCTCATATTGAACGTATTATCTTTATACACCGGATACATCTTTTTATCGGTACAAATCAAATATACGTCTTTGCTGCCTACTGCTATATCGAACCCGGCAATCACCGTTTCGCCACGCATATCCACATCGTTTATTCTGGCAATGTCATTTATATAAATTTCATAGTCATCCACTTTGGCTTTTTCAAGTTTTTCAATTACGGTCATATCAATTTCGGTGAAGGATTGTTCTAGCATGGCCTTGGCATCTTTCATAACTTGTGCTTTATCCATCAAATACCCAATTGTTGTTCTTTCCCATAGTTCCGTCATACCTTTGATTGGCATAATCAAATTTTTATTTCTTAAACAAAGGTATTCAGCGAATCCATATCGCTGATGCTTTATGCTTATGTTGAAATAATCCACACCAATGTACGGTATTCCAAAATCATCTTCATTAAACACAAAAATTAAGCGCTTATTTGTAAGTAACATATATGTTGAATTGTCATATATTAGAATATCATGTTCAATTTTACTGCTTTTAATTTCTTTTTCGTCTTCAGAAAAATTCGAAAGCGCTGCTTGATAGTTTTCAACAAACCCAGCCGGAATGCCATCTTTTTTTATTTCTGCGTGTTTCGGCACTTCGAACAAGGTCCTGTAGAGTTTTGGAATGCCGTGTTCTGCAAGAATTGATTCCAATGCCTGTTTTTTCTTCTCTTTAAGCCGATCAAATGAAGTAATCAGTTTTCCGTCAGATATTCTGAAATAACCTTTTTTGTAATCAGTATCATACCATTTAAGCGATTCATATGAAATTTGCGGCACGCTCATATTAAACGTGTTATCCTTATACACCGGATACATCTTTTTATCGGTACAAATCAAATATACGTCTTTGCTGTCTATTACCGTATCAAAACCGGCAAGCAACTTTTCGCCACGCATATCCTCATCGTTTATTCTGGCAATGTCATTTATATAAATTTCATAGTCATCAATTTTGGCACCTTTAAGTTGTTCTTTTACAGGAATAGTTGCAAGGTCAACACCGTGCTTTTCTCTCAGTTCATTGGAATAGTACCATCTGGTGACGGGAATATTGAAATATTTCCGAGTTTCCTCGGGATATTTCCTGGCGTACCAACTGACAAGAAAATAATTTTTCGCATGCCATAATAACATTTTGTCTGACACAAGATATAAGTAAAACAAGATTCCTTGTTTGCCTATCACGTTCATCAGTAGCGCTTCCAGCATTCCCTCATAAGAATTTTCTGACAAAATCGTTGAAAGCTTAAAATTGTAGATCATCAACGCAACAAATACTATTCCGAAAATAATATCAGCATAATTAATGCTTTTTTCATTTTTACCGGCAAGTTCATATTTCCATTTCTTGATGTTATGCGGAATATCAAAAATCAAACAAATCAAAGCTATGACGGTCTGAAAGACGGGTTCCCATTTCGCCGTATTTTCCCGCACCAAATATACGCTAATCATAATTAAAACAATGTCCCAACATATATAAACCATTACTTCCATCAAAGAGTTGTAGAAGAAATAACTCCCATAATCCTTATGACGAACGAATTTAGCCGCAATCGCAATTATATAAGGAAATATAAATAATCCCCAGCAAATCCATGCAAGAACGGCATAAATCATTTTAACTTTTAACACGTACGTAAAACCATATGCCATAACCGTGAATATAGCAGCTGGTGTTATAAAAACCATGCCTAAAATCGCCACTTTATATAAATCCACAGATCTTCTGCCCTTGTCTAATTCCGAGTTGCTAAAACGCTTTTTATTCATTATGTTTAAAGCAGACTTAAAATCTGCATTCAGCAAACTTTGTTTCATTTAAAATTCCTCACTAATGTTCCAACGCATTTTCAGCACCGTTGTACAGTTTTTTAAATGTTTTACTTTTGTTTAAAAGACCTACACCAATCCCAGCTGCAATGCCCATTGCCATACCAAATGGTCCAAGTGACGCTCCTAAAATGCCTAATGAAATCGCAAGATCATCCGGACCAATGTCTCTAAGGCTGTCAATGCCTGCATGTATAACGGAATTGCCGAAGTTGTGATACGTTTTTTTGTTGTTTTTGTCAACAATACATACTGATTGGAATTTTACAAATATCTTATTTTTCGACACACCGCTCTTCTTTTTGGTTGATCAGATCAACAAGATACTTCGTCGTTATCCTTTTCCATGTCTCGCTTGACCCCAAAAACGGCATGAATAAATCATTTTTATCACGCAAGCATAAATTATCGGCTAAAAAATAATGATGCTTGTAGACGGACAATTCATAGTAATCAACGCTCGTATACGGGATATGAAAATCATCATTTCCAAAAACAAAAATAAATCGTTGGTTTGTCACAAAAAAATAAACCGATGTAAAATCCACAATGACATCATGTTCAACCTTGTCTGATCCGATTTCACGTTCATCTTCAGAAAAGCTCGAAAGCGCGGCTTGATAGTTTTCACTAAACTCAGCCGGAATGCCATCTTTTTTTATTTCTGCGTGTTTTGGCACCTCGGACAAGGTCCAATCGAGTTTTGAAACACCGTGTTCTGCAAGAATTGATTCCAATGTTTGTTTTTTATTCTTTTTGATATCCCTAAATGAAGTAATTAGTTTTCCGTCAGATATTCTTAAATAATCTTTTTTGTAATCAACTTCATACCATTTGAGCGCTTCATATGAAATTTGCGGCACGCTCATATTGAACGTATTATCCTTATACACCGGATACATCTTTTTATCGGTACAAATCAAATATACGTCTTTGCTGCCTGCTAATATATCGAACCCGGCAATCACCGTTTCGCCACGCATATCCTCATCGTTTATTCTGGCAATGTCATTTATATAAATTTCATAATCATCCACTTTGGCTTTTTCAAGTTTTTCTATTACGGACATGTCCGCAAAATCAGCTCCGTGCTTTTCTCTCAGTTCATTGGAATAGTACCATCTGGTGATGGGAATATTGAAATGTTTCCGAGTTTCCTCGGGATATTTCCTGGCGTACCAACTGACAAGAAAATAATTTTTAGCATAATATAATAACACTTTGTCTGACATAAGATATAACCAAAACAAGATTCCTTGTTTGCATACCACATTATCTATTAGCGCTTCCAACATTCCCTTATAAGAATTTTCTGACAAAATCGTTGAAAGCTTAAAATTGTAGATCATCAACGCAACAAATACTATTCCGAAAATAATATCAGCATAATTAATGCTTTTTTCATTTTTACCGGCAAGTTCATATTTACATTTTTTGATGGTCTGAGGGATATCCAAAATCAAACAAATCAAAACTATAACGGTCTGAAAAACTGTCTCCCATTTCGCCGTATTTTCCCGCACTACACATACGCTAAGCGGAATTGTAGCGATGCACAAACATATAGAAAACATTAATCCCATCAAAGAGTTGTAGAAGAAATAACTTCCATAATCCTTATAACGAACAAATTTAGCCGCAATCGCAACTATGCAAGGAAATACAAATAATCCCCAGCAAATCCACGCAAGAACGGCATAAATCGTTTTAACTTTTAACACGTACGTAAAACCATATGCCATAAATGTAAATATAAAAGCTGATGTTATAAAAGCCATGACTGAAACCACCAATTTGGATAAATCTCTGGATCTGCCCTTTTCTAATTCCGAGTTGCTAAAACGCTTTTTATTCATTATGTTTAAAGCAGACTTAAAATCTGCATTCAGCAAACTTTGTTTCATTTAAAATTCCTCACTAATATTCCAATGCATTTTCAGCACTGTTGTACATATTTTTGAATGTTTTACTTTTATTTCCCTTACCTGCAATCAAACCTGCCCCAATGCCAAGCACCATAAACCAAGGTCCAAGTGACGCTCCTAAAAAGCCCAATGAAATCGCAAGATCAGCCGGACCAATGTCTCTAAGGCTGTCAATGCCTGCATGTATAACGGAATTGCCGAAGTTGTGATACGTTTTTTTGTTGTTTTTGTCAAAGAAAGCACTCCCTACAGACCATGCTACAGAAGCACCTTGTAAAATACATCCTGCTACCGGGATTTTTCCAACAAAAGACTTGATTTTGAAGAGGGATCTACCGATCTTCTTCAAAGCCTTAGCTGCATGAGGAAATTTATTCAAATAAGATGTTACCTTGCCGATACTTTTTGCACCCTTATCTAAAATATTGATTTTAATTTCTGCTTTTTTATTTAATAGATTGTTAAAGCTTTCCTTTATAACGTTTTGAACTTTCATCTTGGCAGCATTGAATGTTTCTTGGGATGCTAATTTAACCCCTGTTCCAATTTTTTTAATCGATTTTACACATTTGTGCACTCCATTTTCGGTACTCTTCACGATTTTCCCTAAAGTTTTCTTTAATGCTGTACCTGCTTTCCAAACCTTGTTTTTTGATAAAACTTCATGCGTTTTCTTAAGTATTTTCGTAACTCGAACATTTTTCCTTATGGCATATTTTAATGCTTGACCTGCTTTTATTTCATTTTTTCTGACTTGCATCTTAATCGCACTGAATGCTTTTATGGATGTTTTTTTAATTCCTTGACTAATTACTGTATAGTCATATTTAACATTTTTGGCATACTCGCCTATTTTTTTATACTTCTCTTTCAATGCTACCAAATCTTTTTTAAAAGAATTTTTTTCAAAAGGATTTTCTATAAATTTCTGAATATCACAACCAACCTTATACGTTCCATATATCACTTTCAATCCTTCTAAACTAATTCTACTGCATGTCAAATCTACTTTTTTGAAAAACAGGCTTTTGCATTTAAAAGTTGTCTCTGTTTCCTTGTATACTGAAGATATTCTTTTAATCTTATCATTTTTAAGCAAAATATTTTCAAAACGTGTAGCCAATTTCTTTATTTTATGACTCTTGCATTGTACAGAGCCTAAAATACTATTAGCCTTTGCAAACTTTGGATTTTTTTTAAAATTTCTTTTCAAATAAGTTTTAGTATAGTCATATGGATTTTTCTTGAATTTTTTCAATGACTTATTACATTTATCTAACACTTTCTTAGATTCGACCAAATTGGATAACTTAGATGATTCGCTAATATTTTCCATAGCTACTTTATCTTTAACGCATATCTCTTTGCAATCTTTCTTCAAATGTTCCCCTGAGCTGCTGAGCTGTTTATCGATCTTTCTCGAAATTCCATCTATAATTTTTTCAGGAGATTTCAGTAAATCCTCTATATTTTTACAATTTGAAAAAATTTCGCTTGCCGAGTCAGTCCAATATTTTATTATATCCATTTGCATCGTCCGGCTCGTTTCTCTCATATTTTTTCTGAACGATTCATCCTCATATATCTTCAAAATGCGCTTCGATTTAAATCCTTCTTTTACGACTCCGCCCATTTCAGATGCTTTTTTGTTTTGGCTTGAGATGCTGATTTTGACCTTTTTAAAATACGAACCACTAAACCCGTCCATTTTACTTTCAATGTCTGCCAGTTTCTTCTTGGTTGCATGATACTCTCTTTCAACATTTTGAAGACTTGGCGCAGAAACAGAAACGATGTCTCTTACCGAATTCAAAGTTCTGCTTATTTCACGATTCGTTTCTTGAAGCTTTCTTTCACTGAGGCTGAGTCTTCGCGCAATATCATGCAAAGCATCAGTGTCAATTACGGCCGTATTACTTGACTCTTCGACATATTTCTCGAATTCGTTTTGTACCCTTTTGAATTCTTGAACTATTTCCTTATTGGTATCTCGATACGCTTCTATCAACGGGATTTTGTGATTGTTTATTTCCGCATCAATTGCTTCTTTCACTTTTCCGCTCAACGCATTGCTTTCTACAATCTTGTCACTGGCCTTTTTGGCTCGCTCAAGTTCCTTATCAATATTATCTCGTTGACTCTTAAGTTGATTCAAAACATGAGTCACTTCATTCATGTCAATTTTCACTCATCAACACCTCCAAAAGCCATTCAAAAGAAATTGGATGATACCCCTCACGTAAAATTTTTTCCCGAAGAGCATCTTGATATTCCTGTGAAAAATCGTTGCTATAACCTTTTTGCATCACTTCTTCAATCATAACGTTATTAACGATAATCGGTTCAGAAACCAGATTCAATCCCACAGGCCAAATCGAAGAAATATAATCTACGTAAAAACCGTCACCTGACATGATTTTTTGTCCGATGATCTGAACGGTCAAATCTGACCTGATGGACTCAAGATATTTAAGATCATCTTCTAAAATCTGTTCTTCATTCAATTTGACTACTGTTCCGAGCGGCAAAATCGGCATAAAAACTCTGTCAATTATGCTCAACATTCTGACCAAATCCTTAAAATCAATCGTCTCGCTTTGAGTTTTCTCGGTAATAACGGTTTTCTTTTCTCCAAAATGATTGTCAAAACTGATCGTATTGCCGAATAAAGGACTGAATTCAAAATGTTCCTTTCTTCTTTTTAAATCAATCAACAACTGACGATATGCATTTTCATCAAAACCCAAGTCAATCGCAACCTGACCTAAAAAGCTTTCAACCGGAAAATCAACCGCATACTTCTTCCATAAATCAACCTTTTCCATCTCCCGTTTTACCCCTCTAAAGTTTTGACCATCGATTCATAAATGCTAATCATGGACCTCAAATTCGAAATATCGCATTCTCTTGAAGCAACTTCATTTCTTAGTTGTACGATTTTATTGCGAATTTTGTCGGATTGATCACCTGTTTTATTTTCCCAAAGTTTCGCTTCATGCTCAATCCTGGCCAGACTATTGTTAAATTTTGTTCTTTGATCACCTTTAAAATCTTTATAACGCATCGACTTTATCTTGTTAAAATCACTGCTCCAGGCGCCATAGGTACTATTTCTGATTGAAGTCAGCCTGGAATTAGCTTTTTCAAGCCTTTCAATCTTGCGTTTCAATTTTGAAATTTCAACATACTTCTTTTGGATGCTGCTGCGATTTCTGGAAATTTTTCTTCGATAGCTTTTGGTCCTTGTTATAGCGTCCGTTTTATTGCTCATCGGTGTCACCCCATTTTCCTACAAGCTTTATCCTGACGGCATTGCGATCGATAAAGAAATTCGTTTCATCCAATCCGACGATTGATTCAGAATAATTGAATTTTCCTTTAACGTAACTTTGATCAGACATTCTGGTGCCGATCGTTCCTGCCGAAATATTACTCTTTATAAATTTGTCAATATCTTGATACGCACCGTTTATTGCCTGAATATTTCCCATAAAAATCAGGTATATTCCGTACTTGTGTCCATCTTTTAATATATTCTCAAGATCTTTTACCGAAACTCTTGCTTTAAAACCTAGTTGATGTGCTTCTGGAACGTATACAAAAATCGGCTTATAGCTTCCGGTTATTTTGCGTTTTTCCATCTCAACATTGAGTCCTTGAAGAAAATTGCCAGCATCTTCTGCTCCGACATATCGTCCAAACTCGCTTGCTCGGTTCAAATACTTGTCATCCAGATCAATAATCACTGTCGCAACGTTTTTTCCCATCCGTTTAAAATCAAACATCAGCGTTCTCTCCAAGTATTCTGATTGTTGCGCAGTATCATTCAAAATCATCATATAACCGCTTTTTTTAGGATCATAACTAATAATTTCCGTTGTCTCCGTATCGCATCCAAGCGGCAATTCCAATTGAACGATTCTTTCTTGGACGATCTGATTCTTTGCAAAATCCAAAATATTGATATGTTCCGGAAGCATTGGAACCTTAGTTGGACGACTTCCTTTCCAATCAACGTTCATTTGGTCGATTTCGCTTTCTAACTCTTTTGAACGATGCAAATCACTTTCACCGGCAGCACACAGATAAACCTGTACTTCATGAACTTTTTCGTCTTTGACTTGCATCCTTCCGACGATATCTTGTGCAATAAGTGCATCTTTTCCTAAAATTTGATTCAATGAGTCGTCCTCAATCAGATAAAGCGCCATTTTGGTAGCTATATTGTCTGAAACATTGCTTCTGAAAGAGTTTGCCCTAAGCACGGTCGAAATCGTATAAATTCCGAGCGGTATACCATCACGCAACAATTTTGCGTAAAATTCGTAAAACGTTTCTTGGATTTTCGTATCCAAAACAGAATCAAAACCATCAATCATCGTAATAATGATTGGTAAATTTTGACCTGTTTTATCTTCATACTGTTCAATCGTGGAAACTTCATTTTGAGTCAACAATACTTTGCGTTTATCCATTTCCTTAAAGATAATTCTGATGTACTTTTTCAATTTCTTGTCTTCATTCAACGTGACCAGATCTATCGTATGCGGCAATTTGCTTAAACCGATCAGTCCGTTCGTTCCAAAATCAAACAGATTGAACTGAACTTGCTCCGGTGAATTTTTCCGTGCCAAGTTCATTGCCATTGTCTGAAGGACACTTGATTTTCCATAGCCTTGAGAACCATAAATCGCCGTATGACCTGCTTTTTTGAAATCAAAGTCAAATTCTGCTTGTTTTTGATTTTCCGGAACATCAACCATGCCTAACGGAACATTAAGGTCAAGCGGTTTAGTCCATTCATCATGATAATCTATTACCGGTGTAACCAGCTTGTGAGGTAACGGAGGAAGCCATGGTTTTTCAGGAATTATAACGTTTTCTTTTTCAGCGTCTGCTTTTATTTCATTGACTATTGCATCAAGTTCCGTAATTTTTTCATTATCAGCATATGAATCGCTTCCGACATTTTCAGACAGATCTGCCGTAATCAGCTCTGCTTGGCCTAAATGATTGATTCGCCAGATTCTCGTATCGACGCTGCCGTCTTCTTTAGTTTCAGGACTGTATACTGCCCCGCTATATGCAGTCTGAAACAACTCATAAATTTCGTTATTTCCGACTTGAAGATAGGCTCTTCCGACCTGACTGATTGAAGCTGCATCAGGAGTATGCAAAATTTCGTTTGAATCCGAAACGTCTGAAACTTTCAATGCGATTTTAAACCGAGAATTCGACCAGATCTGCTCGTTGACGATGCCATTTGGTTTTTGTGTAGCCAAAATCAAATGAACTCCCAGTGACCGCCCAATTCTGGCAATCGAAACCAATTCGTCCATAAAATCAGGTTCATTCACCTTGAGTTCGGCAAATTCGTCACTGATTAAAAATAAATGAGGCAACGGCTTATGCGGATAATCGTCTTTTTCTTCTGCTTTTTTCTTTTTGCCCTGCTTATAAAGCTTGGTATAGTCATTGATATGATTGACACCATATTCTCCAAATAGCCTTTGCCTTTTTTCGAGTTCGGCGTGAATGCTCGTCAAAGCACGCTTAGCACTTGAACCGTCCAGATTGGTTATTGCACCCATCATATGCGGCAAATTTTTAAAAAGGTTGGCCATGCTTCCGCCCTTAAAGTCAATTGGCAAAAATCCGACATCTTCTGGAGCAAAATTAACGGCAAGAGACAACATGTAGGACTGAATGACTTCTGATTTGCCTGAACCGGTCGTACCGGCAATCAAACCATGCGGGCCATGCGCACGCTCATGCAAATTAAGCTTGACGACATCGTTTTTTCCTCTGAGTCCCAACGGAACGGCCAATGTCTTGGACGTATCCGCTTTGTTCCAACGTTCAATGACATTCAGCTCTTCAACCCTTTTGACTCCGTACAATTCAAGGAACGTTACGTTGCTCGGAATAGAATTTTTCTCAACTTCAACGTGATTCAAATTAGACAGATGCAAAATTGCATCAGTGATTTCTTTATCAGAATCGTAAATATTGGGAACAAATTCCTGATTTTTGTAGATTCTACTTTCATTAACCAGCGTTGCGGTCTTTGAACTGGGATAGTCAACCAGAGTCGTAACGGTTTCCGGCAACATATTAATGCTGTCTTTGGCCCAAATCACGGTCACTCCATAGTTGCTCATGTCATCCATCAAAAATTCATTCAGATTATGCCCTAAGATCCACTTCTCGTCTTGAATAACGAGCACGATATAAGGTCTGAAATCAAGTTTACTGCTATTTTTATCGCTGCGAGTCATTTGTCTCCTTTTTACGAGCAATTGATACAGCGAATCCAAAACCATATCCCTTGTCTGCGAACTGTGAACTATTCCGCGCAAATTCAGGCTCTGCATTTTAAAGTGAGGAAGCCAGCGCCATTCTTTCCAATGATTTTCATACTCATCTTCCGAAATCAGTGCTATAAATTGAACGTCATGATACGATTGAAAAGCTGCAACCTGAAACAAAATCGTCTGCAATGCAATTCTCAGTGCATGGTGATCGCCTGATAAGCCAACTGTTTCACCTCTCAAAGGAATAACAATCGGCATATCTTCAATTTGTTCATACCTGTCAACAATTTTTTCATCAACAAATCTTTGTAATTCTGATTTTTCTTTTGAATCCTCCGTGCTGTAGGAAAGTTTGTAAGAAATCGGAACAGTACCTTTCCCCAAACTGACACTCAAAAAATCATCATTGCCATTAAGTCTTTCGTATATGCGCTGGCTATAGCTCATCAGCATTTCTTCAATCCGGTGAATCGATGGATAATTGTAAGTCATAGCATGTCGCTGTTCCATATTCAATCGTTCAAGCCGGCTGGTAATTTTCAGCAAATATTCATTGTAGCTTTTTTCAGCACTTTCATTTTTCCTTCTGATTTCTTTTCTGTTGGTAATAAAACTCGATACCGAAAAGCCAGCAGTCAGAAGACTTGCACCACCCATTCCGAGCATGAAAACGGGATTGCCTCCTGTCAAAGCACTGGTCAGTCCGCTTGCAACTACCATGCCTAACGGAGGAACGATCATCTGCATGATTGCATTATGTTGTTCTTCCATTTCAACCGGTGGCGTTTCCAATCTTATTTCTTTATTAGGCAACCTTAGATATATTCTTGGGCTTCTTCTAAAATTTGGAAAGTTTTCAGGATATTCACGAACTTCTTTTTGAAAAACAAGTTTAGCGATATCTATTTTGATTTTTGAATCGAGCACTGTCAGTTTTAATTGTTTTTCTCTTCGTTCAATAATAAGTTCGCCAGCAACTATAACGCTGTCTCCAACGAAAAAATCAGAATCAATTTCACTTTTCCTGTTAAAATCCCAGTAAAGCTTGCATTTTTCCGCAAAACCATAGACGTGAAACGTTTCGTCTTCAACGCAGATTTTAAGCATGGCATCAGAATTGATCCTAATATCCGCATTTTTAGAATTACAGATGACGACGTCTTCATTCGGAAGGTTTGTCATCATGACATGCATTTTTCTGTGAGAAATCACATAAATTCCAGCGTGTTTTCTTGAATCGTATTCCTCTCCGTTAACGCTCAGTCTTCCTGTATGATTTACTGAAAGCAAAATATCGTTCAAGTTTTTATTTGAATCTTTCTTTAATTCAACATGCTCAAATTTATCGTTTTTTTCCAAAAAAACATCATATAAGACATCATTTTTATCGACAATCTGATCATCAATCGACGGATTGTTTTTGCCGTACAATTCGCTAATCTGCTTTAAACTCATTGCTGTCACCTCCAAGCATCTTAAGATACTTGTTAATTTGACCACGATACTCCTTGAGAAGTCGCTGCTTTTTAACACCGTTCATTTGAGCATTCGCCTTTGTTGCCGAATAAAGCTTGGTATAAGAATATAGAATATATTGACTGTCGCCGACGTTTTTAGCAATGTTTAAAGACTTTGAAAAATTGCCGCGTCCAAGATAAATCCAATATTTTAGAATATTATCGTTTGACTTTTGAGAAACATTGTTAAGAACTGCCTTTTTTTGCCTTGCGGATAAACTGTCCAAATTAATATAGCTTACGGCGAGAACATACTTGGCATCCTTACTCAAAGAATCCGGATCGTACTTTTCCAATGTGTCAACAGCTGCTGAATAATCCTTGCTTATGAATTCAGATTGTGCCTTTATGGTGTTGTTCTTCTTTGGGATGTAATCGAGTCCAAAGAAACAGTCGGAAATCAACGATACGATTGTCAAAATAGTTGTTGCGATCAATGCTTTTTTTACGATGCTAAACCTCTTTTTGTTAACTTTTACAAGGGTTTTGCGTTCAAATTCCTCCTGAATCGAAATTTGTTCAAGAATCAGTTGTTCCAGCTCAACAAAAGACTTGGCCGATTGAATATCATTTAAGAACTTGCTTCTAATCGCACCGCCTCCGCAAACCAAAAATTCATAATCAACTTTAGGATCCAAAATGTATGTAACCAAAGCTTTATATTGCTTGAAAAATGTTTCATCATCAGAATCATACGGCATTATCTCGTTTTGAAATCCTCTGTGCATAACCATTGTCTTTGAGCCGACAACGTATATGTTTTCCGGATTAACAAATGGATTGACAATTCCGCGTTCTTTTTGGAAAATCCAAAAAGTTTTTTGAACAAGACAAAGTTTTTGCAAGTTGTCTCGTTTTTTTAAATAATCTGCAAGGGTAACTGCAGTTTCAGGAACATCATAAGAAATAACGACCTTTTCTTCATCGCTATATTTTATACTGCCCTTAAAATAATAACTGTCTCCTTCCAAAAACAAACTATATTGCTTGTGCTTTCCAAACTGAAACTGATTTGCCTGCAATTCGACGTCAACGTTTCCGTTATTTAAATCGAAATGCAGCTCCATAAAACCGTCGCTTACCGTTTTTTCCACGCTATCCCTCTTCTTCAATAATTCTAAACTGATCTCCATTTCCAATCGGGTAATTAACCAAAACAACATCTTGATCAACCTTAATCGGTTTGTTGACAATTTCCAACTGAAATTTTTCCGGAAGATCAACTCCCGCAACCGGTAAATTTTCCTTTAACAACCCTTCCAATTGTCGCAGCGTTACCATTTTAGGAATACGCAAATCGTAAACTCTTCCTGCATAATGCAATCCTATATCTACTTGAATACTATTGTTGTTGGCCATTTTCTATAATTCACCAATGTTTCCGTTAATTTTATTATTTTTTTCGGTCCAAGCAATTCATCTTTTTTTGTACAACAATTTTGGAAACTTTCTTCCCAAATAGCCTCCCAAAATCAATGTGCCTATTATCAAAAGAGAAACTAAAATATTTCTGATAATCTTATTATTTTTGCGAACGATACTTGTTGAACCTTTGAACTCCCTTTGCCTATAATTGCTTGTAAACAGCCGATTATTCAAAATCCCCCTATGCTCGTCCTCATTAATATTTACGCTTTTTTTCAAGAAAACTTTTTTGTCGGCTTTTTTAACTAATTTTTGTGACCTGTTCCTATTCTCACGTTCTTTGGCCGCCTTGTCCTTCAAAAATAAGCTCCCGACGTCATAATCCAGTATATTGGCATCTTTTTCGTTTTTCTCATAAATTACGTTGTTATTGATGTCTAAACCTCCATCATCAGAAGCTTCAACTGTTCCGACACAATTAAAAAATACGGTCACGGTACAAAATACTTTGAGTGCATTTTTAAAGTTGCTCTTCAATATCATCTTCACCCTTATTCGGCTTTGCCAAAAAAATACATATAATAGAAATTGATTCCAAAACAATCAAGCACAAAAACGACGCGAATCCTAATCGTCCACCGTTGTACAAAACCGTATATCCGTTCTCGACGTTTTGAAGAGGCGAGATTCGATATAACGTGCGTGCCAAACTTCCTTCATGCGTTGAAACGCCAACAAACGGCGTCAGCATCACATACGTTCCAAGCAAAATACTGCTTGAAAAAAGAACCAGATTTATGTGATTTCTTGCAAAAGCTGATACCAAACTAATCATCAGCGTTTCGAAAAGGAGCGTGTATACCGTCCATCCAACCTGAATACTGATACTTGCCGATGGCATCGTCATAATGCTCGTAAACAATCCTAAACATGTCCCGATTGCCATAACAACTGCCGCACTCGGCAAGTTATACCATGCTCTCTTGTGAACTGCAATCACTTCTTCTTTTGAAACTTTTCTGCTCGGCAAGTACTTATCAATTGCCAAGCCGACAAAAATCGCAGTAAACATCCCTATCAACGTCATAAAATATGGAACAATCGATTTTTTTCTGGTTGTACTGTATCTTCCGGATACCATGACAGGATTTGAAAGAAAAGCGTAAAATTTTCCATTGTCTTTTTCGCCTTTACGGGCATTGGACAAGACCTTGCCAAATGAGTCAGCATAGTTTACGTTCTTTTCGGCTTGATTTTCACTGTCATTTACGTTGGAATTCAAATTTGAAACAACTTCTTTGGTGTTTTTTTGCAAATTTGTTGCAGCCTTGGTAAGTTCCTTAACGGTCGGAGTAATATCACCGGTCTTGCCTACAGATGACGAAAGCTTATTTCCGCTCTCTTTGATTGCAGAAACAAGATCATGATAATTTTCGACAATTTTAGATTGATCGTTTTCTTTAACCTGATCAGAATCAAGATCTTTTTGAACATTTTTAAGATCTTGATTTAAACCGTCTTTTTGAATCACATCTCCATCAGAAATTTGGGTAACGCTCTTAACGGCCTCCTGATACCAGTTTAAAATTCTGTCTGTGTTCTCCAGATAATCCTGCAGATTGGAAATGCCGTTTCCTTTGACTGATTCTCCAAGATTTTTATCATCATTCGGAATCGAATCCGCTGGTTCCTCTTCTCCTAATGCTACGCTTAAAATGGCCATTTCTTTTTGAAGTTTTTCATATTGACTTGCAACTTGTCCGGCATATTTTTCAGCCTTCGTCCTGATCGACTCATCGCTTGTCGCATCCGCAATTGACCCTTTCTCAGCAACGATTTTGTCATTGTCTGATTGGTTTTCTTCAAATTTTTGAATATCGCCATCTTCATTTCCATAAACAGCAACAATCTGTTTGGCGGTTGAAATTGTTTCAATTGCACTTTTGATAACTTTTTGAATGTTCTCGGAATCAATATCTTTGATACTTCCAGTATTTTGTTCGATATCGTTTGCTTTCCATGTATAGTTACATGTTTTTCCTTTGACGAAAATATATTTATATTTAAAGGTTACCCCTACTGATTCAACGTCGCTTGATATCTCATTTTTGACTTTATCTTCATCATTTTCTGATTGCTTTTTCAAAATAAAACTGATCTCGTTCCCATTCCTGTTCCAACTTTCCAAGTCAATTTTTTGTTCTTTGACTGCTGCTTGAACGGCACCTTTGACATTTTCTTCGTCAATCGCCATATTGTCCGTGCTGTTGAAAGAAATTGTATTTTTCTCTCCTTTGGATGAAGCTTTAAAATACAGTGAAACATTGTTTGTGACATTATCTTCATTTGAATCGATTAAATTTTCGCTGTTTTCAACGTAATTTTCTTCTTGACTTCTAGCAAAACAATTTATAATCTTCGTTGCTGCGGCATATTCTTTTTCATCATCATCTGACCAATATTCAGAAAGTTCGTTGTTTTCGGTACGTTGCAGCTCTTTGTAAATTTTTATCGTGCCGATTTGTTTCATAATCGAATCGTTAACTTTGGCCAAGGTATTCTTTTGACTAAAATCATTCGTCATGTTATCCAAAATGACGTCTTTATTATCTTCAACACTGCTGTCATTTTTTAAACCATATGTTTCTTCAAGCGCCTTGCATACATCTTTTAAAGAGTCATATTGATCATGAAGAACTGAGATTTGATTCAACAAGTCATTGTTCGCTTTATTTAAAGCAACTCCCTCATTCGACAGTACTTCTCCCAATGATCCGTTTTTGAAATATTCCAAGGTATTTACAGCAGCGCCTTGATGTAACGTATATTGCTTTTTGAGTTCATCCAATTGTTCATTTTGCTTTAAGGATTCTGCTTGATATTTTGCCAACTGCTGTTTTGTTTTATTTTGCAATGACATTAAACGTTCATTATATTCAGCATCATTATCTTTAGCCTGCTGTCCTATTCCGTCCAACATGCTTTGTACATCCTTAATGAAATCTTTTTGTTGCAAAACGTAATCATCATCCGTATCCTTTAAAATGCTTGTTTTATCGAATAAAAGATCATACTGATCGTTCATGTCCAAAATCGGCTTTTGAACAACGGTTCGTAAATTTACAACTTGTTTTCCTTGATTGTTTGCCATTGTCAATGCCTGAATCTGTGCACTTCTTAAATTGCTGACAAGACTTGAAAAATACATTTTAACGATTTGACTGTTAAAAAGCTTGATTATCGAATCAACTTTTCCCTGAATAGCCTGATTCGTAACTTCGTTTTGACCCTTGCGCACACGATATGTAATTCCTGCTTTTTTAGGACTAAAACTTTTTAAATTAAGCAGTCTTTTAGAAAAATTCTGCGGAATAACAACCTCTATATCATATGTTCCGGAACGAATTCCGGCATCCGCAACATCCCTCGTGGCAGTGCCCCACTGTCTTTTTTGGTCCTGATTAACCAACGAAACAAAGTCATTTCCTAAATTATAATTTCTATTATTAAACGTTGAACCTTCATCTTCGTTGACCAACACGTACTGTACTTTACCGGACTTATCGTCTGAATCGTTTCGACAGGCACCATTGCTTTTAACGCTGATGAATATTAGAAATGCAGTCAAAATACATGCAAAAACGGTTATTATGACTGCAAAGACATTTTTATTTTCAAATTTTTTATGCATGATTTCCTCTTTTTTAATCTTAAAAAAGCCTCTCGGCAAGATTAGATTCTCCAAGAAGCTCAACAAATTTTAATTCTATTGCAAACCAAAGGCATTACTGTCTTCTCTGTCACGTTGTTCAACCGTATCCGCATATTTGACAAGCTGACGATTGATCGTTTCAAGCAAATCAGTCATTTGCTTAACGTTTGACTTGAGCTGCTCAAATTGTTGTTCGTATGATTGAAAAGCTTGGCCCTTCCATTCCTGATTCATAACCTGATTTTCGCTTTGAACTCGATTAATTTGAGCCGTAATTTCATTAGAGGCATTAATATAAACCTTAGCGGAATCACGAAGTTGCTCTGGCGTAACTGAAATTATAGACATGTCTATACTCCCCCTATAAAATCTTTATGATTATTTAAATTATCAACGATAATTATTATAGCACCAGCTTTCTTAATATTCAATATATATTCACATTTAATTAACTTTTATTTCAATGGTTATTTATATTCGACTTTTATTTATTTATTATTTGAATATAATATAAAGAATTACATCAACGAACATAATGGCTTTTTACAGGCATTTTTAATTTAGTAAAAGGTTTTAATTATCTTCAATTTAAATGAATATAAATATAATTATTCGCATAATTAAACAGCATGATTTTTTAAACTACAATATTTGAGAATAAAAAAACGCCGGTCAAAATTAATTTTGACCAGCGCAATCATATGGTTACGCATGTTTCTTTCGCATTTTGCAGATTTTGTCGAAGCACACGTTTCCCGCGTAACCGCAAAAAATTCCGAGCAACGTGCCGCACAAAACATCGGTCGGATAATGAACGTAAAGATACATCCGCGAAAATGCGATCAGCATCGCAAAAACAAACAATGCAGTGCCCGCTTTTAGCATAAGCATTCAGAATCGTTTCCGATTCGACCTTCTTTATAAAATCCATTTTCTTCCCCGTTTTCCGTGCTTTTCACCAAATTTCCCCGTTTGCGGACAAATGCTCCAAAAAGCGGCTTTTATCCGTAAAATCCAGCATTATGGTCTACTTTCACCGTCACGACACTGATTTTGAATGCCTGACGGATATTTGATTAAAGCAAAAACACGCATTATCCATAAAATTAATTATGAATCATGCGTGTTTTAAATCTAAGACAGGGTTTTACCCCGGCATCTTTGAATCTGTTATTCAGACAGCCTCTCTCCGTTTACTTCCTGATCATCCCTTCGAATGATGAATAAGCCGTAGATGCCGGCGCAGAATACGATGCCAGCGATTACCAGGAAGGTCGGCTGATAGCCGATGTGGTCACGCAGAAGTCCAAGCGGCGTTGAGAGAAGTATCTGGCCGAACGAACCCGCAATGCCCGTTACGATATTGATCGTGGCTGATACTCGCGGATCGTAGTGCAGAGTGTAGTAACGGAACATTACGACGCAGAAGATGGCCGTTTCAGGCGCATGGAGCAGCTTGATCATTGAAACGCCAAGAGGGTTCGTAATCAGACCGCAGCCACCGATTCTGATGAACATGAACGTTACGCCGACAAGAATCGTGCGGCGGACGCCGATCTTCTTCATGAGAAGCGGAACCATGCCCATCATGAGTGCTTCGAGGAACACCTCAACCGAGTTCAGGATCCCATACATGTGATCGCCCATTGCCTGGGTCTTGAAGAACTGAGTGAAGAACTGAGGAAACATCTGCTGATCGAAAATCGTGTAGAATGTACCGCTGAAGACAAGGAAAATGGCGATTTCCCAAAGGCTGCGAACCTTGAAGACATTGAGGAAGTCCCTTGACCCAGGCTTGGAGTTCTCACGTTCCCTGACCATTTCATTTTCAAATCTGGCAACCGTCTCCTTGTTGCGGACAGGGTTCCAGAACAAAAGCAGGAGAAGAAGGACAACAGCGATGGCAGAGCCGATCCAGAACAGCAGCGACGGATTGATTGTGAAGACGAATCCTGCAAGCAAGGCGGATACGGCATATCCAAACGAGCCCCAAGCACGCGCTGACCCATACTGATAGTTGAAGCGGCGGCTTGCACGTTCCGTCAGTGCCTCGAACATCGGGGATGCGGAAAGATAGGCAAGCGTCAGGTAGCATGAACCGATCAGAGCGCCGAGTTCAAGGTTGGCATGAAGCATCGGCACGAAGAGGAACGTGAAGAAGGGCCCGAGTAACACCTGCAGGCAGGCGCAGAAGATCAAAAGGTTGCGTTTGAGGCCGAGCCTGTCCTGAATGTTGCTGTAAACAAGGTTGGCAATCAGTGAGAACGCCGAGTTGAAGGAGTATATCTCGCCGACCTGGGCTCCGGTGAACCCCTGCTTGGTTGTCAGCCAGATCTGGAAGAATGACCACCAGATGCCCCAGCCAGCAAAGAACATGAGAATATTTGTCGCATTGCTTGTAAAGAACGGATTCTTCAGTTGTGACATCCGTCCGCTTTTATTCATATCGTTCATAAATAAAATTCCTTTCCAATTGTCAGAAATCGGCATCATCAGTAGCGGTTTGCATCAGCTGACAGTTCAAACGCCTGAATATGTCCGGACTTTCCGCTGACTGAAAGCGTCGGGTCTTTCCGCCAGTAGATGCGTTCGGTGAATGTGACCTCACCGTCGTTGACGAAGATTTCAGCAGAACTTGAATCAATGAAGACATGAAGACTCAACTTCTCGTCTGCCTCGTCAAGCTCGGCGTAGCGCTTGTTTTCCGGATCAACGCTGCGCACGAGAACAAGGTGACGGCCGCCCCTGTCGGCGGAAATGCTGAAGCCGTTGTCTTCACCGTCGGACACTTCAATGATCTTTCCTTCCGGCAGGTCATCAAGGTCAAGCCTGAATTCAACGTGACGGCCGAGCACAAGGTCTTCCGAATCCGCCAGATTCCTGTTGACAAGTTCCGCCTTGCGCAAGGACCTGACTTCTGCAACGGGAGACTGGTAAAGATGGTTGTTTCTTATCGTCAGCTCACGCGGCAAAGTGATTGCTCCGCACCAGCCGTCAGCACTTTCCGTCATCGGTGAATCCCATGCGTTCATCCATGCCACCATTACACGGCGGCCGTCCGGAGTGACCATCGTCTGCGTTGCATAGAGGTCATGACCATTGTCAAGTTCCACGAATTCGCCATGTTCGAAACGCTTTTCATCTTCCAGGTAATTACCGACGAAATAACCCGTATTGTGCTGGTTGATGAACTTTTCATCAGTTGCCTCGATTCCCTGCGGTGACAGCAACAGAACATCCTGACCGTTCAGGCGGAAGAAATCCGGGCATTCCCACATGAATCCCTCATGTTCAACGCTTTCTGCACCGGCAATCGCGCCAACATAATCCCACTGCTTCAAATCCTTGGAACTGTAAAGAAGAACGCGACCCAGGCCGTCTTTGTCCCGACTTCCGACAACCATCCTGAATCCGTCATCTTCCTGCCATACCTTAGGATCGCGGAAGTCTGCCGGATTGTTGTCTGAAGGCGCCTCGGCAAGAATCGGATTGCCGTCGTACTTTTCAAAGTGGATGCCGTCTGCACTGTATGCAAGATTCTGATCCTGGCGGTTGATGTCCTTTTCCTTGTCAATCACATGATTTCCGGTATAAATCAGCCAGAGACGATCGTCAAAGGCAACAGCACTTCCGGAGAAGCATCCGTCCTGCGGCCTTGTCGGAACAAGGGCGACGGGAAGCGTCTCCCAGTGAATCAGGTCCTTGCTTCTTGCGTGCCCCCAGTGCATCGGACCCCATTCGGCGGCATAAGGGTAGTATTGATAGAACAGATGATAATAGCCGTTGTAGTATGAAAAGCCGTTGGGGTCGTTCATCCAGCCGCTGGCAGGCATCAGATGGTAGCCGAGACGATAACGCTCATTTGTAACTTCAATTTTGGTCTGTTTCATAGTTAACACTCCAGTAGTGATGTAATATTTTTATTTCAACCGGTTGAAATAAATAGCAAAAAAATTCATTGAATCAACGTGATTCAATTTACATGATTATTATAGCGCTTTTATTTTATCTGTCAACCGCTTTCATCGATAAAAACAAAAAAAATCTGAAATGAATCTGACCGGATCATGCGGTCGTGCCATTGACAATTGAAACGGGCAGAACAACCGACTTGACGGGGCAGTTGTTGATTCTTGCCAGCAGAAGCTGCACCGCCACCTGGGCAATCTGGTCGATGGGCTGTCTGATGGTCGTGAGCTCGGGTCTGAGGAAGCGGGTTGTGTTGGCGCCGTCATAGCCTATAATCTTGAGATCTTCCGGCACCCTCTTGCCGAATCTCTTCGCAAGAGAAATCAGGAAACTCGCATCCATGTCATCTGAAGCGAAAATTCCGTCCACTTCGGGATGTTCGGTGAAGAGCTGACTGAAGACCCGTTCCTTTTCCTCAAGGGTGGCATTAAATCCGAGATGATATGTGATGGCCGGCATTTCGTTTTCATCCATCACCTGTTCGAATGCCCGGCGGCGTTCCTGAACGGGAGAGTCGAACTCCAGCGGACCGTTGGGGTGGAAAATATGCCTGCACCCGGCCGCAATCAGTCTGTTTGTCGCAAGCATTCCTCCCTGGTAGTTGTCAGAGGAAACGACCGGCACATTTTCGTCAATGTTCTTGTCAATGGCCACAATCGGCAGCTCGCTGTGCTGATATCCCCGCAGATGCTGGTTGTGAGACCCGATAATCAGCCCGTCGATCTGACGGGTCAGCAGATTCTTCAGATAGCGCTCCTCCATTTCGGGATTGTTCTTGCTATTGCACATCAGCACCTGATAGCCTTCCCTTTCCAGGCACTGTTCGATTTCAGCCTCCAGCTGACAGAAGAAGGGGTTGTCAACGGTAGGAAAGATCATCCCGATGATGTCGGTCTTCTGCTTGTACAACTGCCTGGCTACGGTGTTCGGATGATAGTTCAGATCCTTTACGGCCTGCTCGACCTTCCTGATCGTATCCTGACTCAGGTATCCGCGACGGTTCAGGACGTGCGAGACCGTTGCCTTCGACACGCCGGCCAGTCTGGCAACGTCATTCAGTTTGGGGGCTTTGTTGTTCTTCATTGATTCACCAGCTTCCGCTTAATTTTCCGTACGTTCATTTTAGCATAAAATTTTGATAAAACATAAAATTCAGCACAAACTTTCAATGTGTATTCCAAATGCCTTCGATAATGGTTATATCTTATTTCAACCGATTGAAATAAGATGCAGAGCTGCGCATCACCTGCCTGATCAGTGCGCAAGGCAGGATTACGGGTAAAGCCCACATTTAACGCTACATACACAAACCCCCGGATGAAATCAAATCATCCGGGGGTTTCGTTCGAGGCGGCAATTTCCCTTGCCTCTTTCACCTGTATCTTATCTTGTAACTGAGAATCGCCGACGCAAGATTCGTGTGCGTCTCAAGATAAAGCCGTCTGCAGCCTGCTTCTCCGCCTCGGACATCAGTTTTCTTCCGAACCCGAGCCCCTTCATCATCCGGATACGGTTTCTGTATCTCCGCACAGTCCTTGATGTCGGGGAATTTCCGCGATGACAACACCGCAGCAATTGCCGGAAGAATGTCGGCCATGTTCAAATCTCTGCCCCGGACAAGGATGACGCCGATGAACAGAACGCTTATGCACGTTTAATCAAGGTTACCGTTCCCTCTCGTCTCACCGTTCTGTCATTTCATTCCAATATAGCACAGCAAAACTGCATTTTCCATGGCGATTTTCTGTCAAATGCAGAGCCTAGCCGGGCTTCTTCGGAGAAAACCTCCTGATGCACCACCACGAGGCGCAGCCGCATATGATTCCGCATATGATTCCGCCCAGAACATCGGTCGGATAGTGAACGTAAAGATACATCCGTGAAAATGCGATCAAAATTGCCAACGCAAGCGCTGCCTTCCAAATTTTCCTTTCACCCGAAAAATAGAGTGCGGCCACCGCCGCAAAAGATGCCGACGTGTGTCCCGAAGGAAAAGAATACCCGGAAGGCCTTGGAATCAACAGGTTGATTGCAGTATTCACGTCGCACGGTCTTGGCCTTACAAAAATATTTTTCAAAATGACGTTGCACAAAACCGAGTCCAAAATCACGGCCACCATTACCACCAAGCCGATCTTTCTTGTTTTGGGAATCAAAATCAAAACCAGCGCAAGCATTACCCATGCTATCGAAAAATTTCCAAGGCTTGTGACAAATCGCATCGCCTCGTCTAAAAAAGGCGTCCTCAAATGTTGAATCAGATTTAAGATTTCAATTTCCAATGCTTTTTCTTCTTTCTTTTATTTTCTGCATCCCAAACAGATTTTTAAATCCATTGCGCTGACCGATACGGTGCTGTGGAATTGAAACGATGCCGGTGACAAACGAGCACGCAAGAACAGGGACGAGGAACAGGAAGATCTGATTCCAGTTGAATTCATGCAGGATGACGCCGCCGTGAGTCGGACCGATTGCCGGTGCGAAGCAGGGGGTCATCGTGGACACGCCCACCATGAAGCCGCGCCTTTCGAGCGGCACGTGTTCCAGGATGATGTGCATCGCAAGCGGCAGGGCCATCCCCGTGCCGACGCCCTGCAGTGGTCGTCTGGCTGACCATTCGTCCCAGCTCCGCCTAAAAAACTCTCACTTGGCAGGTCAAGCCTGCCGGCGTTCGAGCAGTCCTGGTGCTCGGGGACTAACCGCTCGGCTTCACACCTTACATAACTAGGTTACACATTATCCCATATGCTTTCTGAAGAATTCCACCTCGTCCTCATTGCATTGCCTTGCGGTTTCGTCCTTCTGGTTCATCAGGAAGACGTGCGGCTGAGGGTTGTCCTTGTCGCCGTATGACCTGCAGACGTGCTCAACGCCGCGGGCGGTCAGGAAGCCGTCAAGCTTGATGGTCTGGTCGTGGAGGAAGTCCTCATTGGCCGTTGAGAGGTAGCAGGGCAGGAAGTCTTCCGTGATGTAGTCCTCGGCTGAAATTCTCCTTCTGTCCTTCTCAACAATGTCCTTCGGGAAGTATGCATCCAGCTTGCCGGCAATCATGCCGGGGTCCAAGAGGAAGAACGCACCGCTGTTCAGGGCAGCGGCTCTGAATTTCAAGTCAACGGGCTCGTAGCCGAACAGGCTGCGGTATTCGGGGTTGGTCAGAATTGCGATGTACTGCTCTGCCATCTGACCGCCGGCCGAATCGCCGGCGATGAAGACATTGTTCCTGTCGAGGCCGTACTCGTCAGCGTGGTCGCTGACCCAGTGCATGTAGCGGTCGACGTCGTCAAGTTCGCCCGGGAACACCACTTCCGGAGCGAGGCGGTAGTTCGGGTTGACGAAGGCAAAGCCGTGCGCAGCCAGGTTCAGTCCGTAGAACTGGTATGTCTCCTTCGTTCCGTAGCAGTAGCCACCGCCATGAACGTTGATGATGACGGGAATCTTGCCTTCCGCGTTCTCCGGCAGGTACAGGTCAAGCAGGTGCCACTTCGGGTCAGGACCGTAGCTCAGGTCATCGATTCTCCTTACGCCGGGAACCTCGCGTGGCAGTCCGGCATCGCGCACATCGTCGCTCTTCTTCCACATGCGCCTCATTTCAAGTACTTCTTCCATTGTATCAGTCATGTTAATTCCTCCTAAGAAGATTTCGCAGGGCATCTTCTACCCCACCGCCCTTCATTGTATGCGATTTCATTTTTGAGGTCAACTGTAAAATGCAGAGCTTTGAATCAGCCGTTATCTCTGACATACACAAAAAGACCGGTCCGGCACGATGCCGGATACGGCCCCTTACAGCAGAATGTCAGCTTTCGGTCCATGCACTCAGAACTTCCCGTGCCTTTGCCTTCGTTTCCTTAGACGGAAACGAAGGTGGGAATGATAGATTCAGCTGCATTGGTATAGTTTCATTTTATAGCATTGCGAAGATATTTTGTGAATACAAAAAATGGTGTTGAAAAATCATCATCAACACCATTTAGTATAGACCCCAAAAAAGCAAATAAAAATCTCCCCATCACCTTCCGTCCGATGATGAGGAGATTTATTCTTAAATCATGCTTTGCTTTTTCCAGAAAATATTTTCTTACTTTGTTTTCATTAACATGATTTCATCCGAACTCGAAAAAGAATCTCTACGATAAATCTCTATTTTGCAAAAGCTCCTTCTCCCACTCTTCTTGTTCCAGCAGGAAACCTTTCTTTTTCAGCACTTCTTCGATCATATCCAATGTATTTTCACTATCTGCTTCTACCACATGATAATGATAATCTGATGTGATATTTTTCAATGGAGTTGATTTTCCGCTTCTGATATCATCAATGAATTCTTCTGCTTTTCGCCTGGAATCGACATTTAGTATGGCCTCAATATGTCCGTAGACTCTGTGATTCACCATCACGTTACGAACTCTTCCGCCGAGATCTACGATTGCGTAAAGCTCGTCCTTGATCTGTTCATCGGTGTGCTTCACTTTGAAGGTTCTTTCTGCTAAATGTGATTCGTGCAAAATATATCCTCTGTTCGTAGAGATAATATCGTGTCCTGCGGCACGAATGAGCGCAATATCCTGCACGATTACCTGACGGCTTACTTCAAACTGCGCAGCCAGTGCCTTTCCCGGCACCGGCACTGAGCTTGTCTTTATCTGATTTATAATGGCAGTTCTTCTCTCTGATCCTGTCATCATGCCGCTTCCTTTCTAAATTGAAATCTCTACTTGTAATTGTTCTTTTACCGTCACATTTACTCTACAGCGTGAAGATTTTTCATGGAGATATCAAGGATCGGTGCGGAATGTGTCAAGGCACCGCTGGAAATATAATCAACACCAAGAGCCGTCAGGCGTCCGATATTTTCTTTTGTTACATTTCCGGAACATTCTACCTCGGCTCTTCCGTCAATGATCTTGATTGCTTCCTTCATCTCTTCTGTTGACATATTATCAAGCATGATGATGTCTGCACCGGCTTCTACTGCTTCTTTTACCATTTCAAGATTCTCAACTTCAACTTCGATTTTTCTTACAAATGGGGCGTAGTCTTTTGCCATCTCAACAGCTTTCCTTACGCCTCCTGCTGCTCCGATATGGTTATCTTTCAGGAGCACTCCGTCGGAAAGATTATATCTATGGTTGTAACCACCACCAACACGAACCGCATATTTCTCAAAGATTCTCATGTTTGGCGTTGTCTTTCTCGTATCAAGAAGTTTTGTTTTGCTTCCTTCAAGAAGTCCTGCAACAGAATGCGTATATGTCGCGATTCCGCTCATTCTCTGAAGGTAGTTCAATGCCACGCGCTCACCGGAAAGAAGCACGCGAATATCTCCCGTTACTTTTCCCATCAGTTGACCGTTTTTTACTTCATCTCCGTCTTTGCAGTACAGTTCTGTCTTCGTATCTGCATCTAACAGTTCGAATACTCTGCGGTATACTTCCAGTCCGGCAATCACTCCGTCCTGCTTGCAGATCAGTTCTACTTCACCTTTCACATAATCCTTCATAACGGAATTTGTTGTTACGTCTTCGCTTGAAATATCTTCTTTGAGCGCTTCAAGGATCAAATGATCTGCCTGAATCGTCATTGTAATGTCGTTCATCGTTATTCTCCTGCTTTTATCTTTTTTATCATAACCATGTTTATGCCAGTTCACGCACTTTTACTTCATTCTCTGCTCCGGAAATCTTATTTGCTGCACGCTTTGCAAATACAAGGCTCTCCAGAAGCGAGTTGCTTGCCAGACGGTTCGCGCCATGTACGCCGTTGCAGCTCGTCTCTCCTACTGCATATAAATGTTCCATGGATGTCTTGCTGTCTGAATCAACCCAGACGCCTCCCATGAAATAATGCTGTGCCGGAACAACCGGAATACATTCTTTTGTCACATCATATCCTTCTTCCAGGCAATGCTGATAAATATTCGGGAAATGACCCATGATTGTTTCCTTTCCAAGCTTCTCCATGGACAGCCAGACATGATCCGTGCCTTCCTTTTCCATCTCTTCTCTGATTGCCTTTGTCACAACATCCCGCGGAAGAAGTTCATTTACAAAACGTTCTTTCTTGCTGTTGAGAAGAACTGCACCTTCTCCTCGAACAGACTCGGAAATCAAGAAACGTCTGCCTGGTTTCTTTGAATACAACGTTGTCGGATGAATCTGTACATAGTCCAGATGTTCCAGACGAATTCCGTGTTTTTCAGAAATTGTAAGTGCATCTCCCGTCAAATGCGGGAAGTTTGTCGAATGTTTATAACGTCCACCGATTCCACCGCTTGCCCAGATCGTATTCTCTGCATGGATCTCGAATTCATTTCCTTCTTTATCCTGCACAAGAATTCCTTTACATTCCTCATTTTCTACAAGAATATCCGTCATCGTTGTATATTCAAGCAGCGTTACATTTGAAAGCTGTTTTACCTGTGCGAGCAGTTTGCTTGTAATTTCTTTTCCGGTAATATCTTCATGGAACAAAATTCTTGGACGAGAATGTGCTCCCTCGCGAGTAAATGCATAAATATCCTGAATCTCTGCATTTTCATCTTTACCTGCAGCTTTATTTTCAGACTCATCCGTATCCTGTTTCTGAAAATCCACTCCGTAACCGATCAGGTCTTGGATAATTTCTCTTGAACTGCGGATCATAAGATCAACAGATTCTTTTCTGTTTTCATAATGTCCAGCTTTCATTGTATCTTCAAAGTAACTATCATAGTCATCTTTGTCGTGCAGCATACAGATTCCTCCCTGAGCTAGGAATGAATCACTGCTCTCTAAATCTGACTTTGTAATCATAATGATCTTCTGATCTCTTGGAAGGCAAAGTGCGCTGAAAAGTCCTCCGACACCTGTTCCGACAATGACTGTATCTGCTTCCATTTTCATAATAAATATCTCCATTCCGACAGCGTCTGTCGCTTTGATTCACATTTTCCGTGATTTTCGATTGCCGTCAATCCTATCTGACCTCTGTTTACTTAGCCAGCTCCAACATTCTCTCCAACGGCTTCTTGGATTCTTCACGAACCTTATCATCTACGAACACTTCATTCTCGCCTGTCTTTAATACATGAAGTACTTTTTCAAGCGTAACTTTCTTCATATTTCTGCAAATCGGAGTCGTCTCTGTAAAGTAGAATTTCTTTTCAGGGTTTCTCTTCTGAAGTTCATACAGAACTCCGCTCTCTGTACAGATGATGAATTCTTTCGCATCTGATTTTCCTGCCTGAGCAATAATTTCTGAAGTACTTCCGACAAAATCGGAGAGTTCCAAAACTTTTGCCGGACATTCCGGATGTGAAAGAACCTCTGCTTCCGGATGTGCTTCTTTCGCTGCTTTGATTTCTTCAAGCTCCATATATTCGTGCACAACACAGAATCCTTCATTATATATAAAGTTCTTTTCCGGTACCAATCCTGCGATGTAATGTGCAAGGTTACGATCCGGGATAAAGAAAATGTTCTTATTTGGGAGTGACTTTACGATTTTTACTGCATTGGATGAAGTTACACAGACATCAGAATGTCTTTTCAGTTCTGCTGTTGAATTGATGTAGCAGACAACAGCAAGGTCATCATACTCAGAACGAATTTTCTCGATCGTCTCTGCTGATGCCATATGTGCCATTGGACAATCTGCTGCCATATCCGGCATAAGTACTGTCTTCTCGGGATTAAGGATTTTCGCACTCTCACCCATAAATGAAACACCGCAAAATACAATTGTTTTCTCTTTCAGTCCAACTGCAACTTTGCTTAAGTAGAAAGAATCTCCTACATAATCTGCAATCTCCTGTACTTCCGGGCTCACATAATAATGTGCCAAAATTACGGCATCTTTTTCTTTCTTTAACTGTTCGATCTCTTCTCTGATCGTCATTGCACGTACCCCTCATATTCTCTGCTGACATAGATTTCCGCCATTGTGCAGCTCTATGTCAATCAAGCTATTGTGTTATTCTTGCCCATTATAACATTGTCGTTTACAGGTGACAAGACACTTGCTTTACAAAAAGCTTTACACTAACAGGCTTTCTTTTGCGAAAAATGTAATATTTTACATAACATCGCTCTTTTTGCGGGAAAATGATACGTGATTTCCATCTATACCTTACTGAAAAAATAAAGATTTATCGTAGAAATCATTTTTAATTGTAAAGGGCGGTTGTAAAATGCAGGAAATCGGCGGTTTAAAATTGTCGGTTTTCCTGCATTTTTTGTATACTCACTTTATTAATCTTTTGAAGAAGTGGTGAGTATGCGAAAAGACGTTTACGAAAGGTATGATCTATTAATCATTGACGAACTTGGGTATCTGCCGATATCGGTGAATGTGTTTCAACTAATAAATAGCCGTTATGAACGCAAATCAACGATCATAACGACCAATATCCATTATCAAGTTGGGGAACCGTCCTTAATAACACGGCAACCGCAGAAACCATTTTAGACCGCCTTGTCTATCGTCTATCACTCACACGTGATTAAGATCAAGGGAAAGTCATACCGTTTAGCATCGGTCAGTTCTTAAACCGCCCAAATCATACAATTTTAAACCGCCATAAAATGACAATCTAAACCCACCCTTGACAAAATAATTATCAAAAAAAATTTCATTCAGTGAGTTTCAATGCCATCTTGCAAGATATGAATTTTCCGACAGATTATAAGTAATTCCTGACAATACCTTCTTGAGTCCAATTTGTATAATAAAGACATCCCTCTTTCCAAATCAGCTTCGCTTGGTGGAAGAGGGATGTCTTTTGCATAGATAGAGAAATAATTTCGTATATACGTATTACACCAGTAGTTGTATATGGCTTGTCACATTCTGTCAATAACATCCGTTGCACAACCCATGTTTAACCTGTACCCAGGATTCATAACGCTGTTGACTTTTGCAAGAACTGTGGTAACATATTCTTAAGCTTTATCGGTGGGACAAGGTGAGCGTACTTAGTCTACGCACGATGACCCGTCAAATAGTCTCCGGTTTTCATACCGGGGACTTTTTTGTTATGCGGATTTGAACGAGGTGAGGTAAAGAATGGTCAAATGAAAAAGCATCTCGTATAGGGGATGCTTTTTTGTATGAGCAAGAACCTTATCACAATATTATCTAACCAGTCACAAGTCAAACTCTTTATACCCATGAATAATCGGAAAATCATTTCCACTGCGCTTGATAAAGTCACCTTTCAGATACTCGTACTCCAATCCATATCTATCCCTGATTTCCTGCGATTGGACCATTGGAACAGGCATGGTTATCATTAACTTGAATCTCTCAGGCATTTTCGCCATTTCAAATTCACACGCACCATTATTTACAATCAAAGATTTTTCTAAATTTCCACAAGATACAAGCAACATAGTTCCATCAATAAGATTGGTGCTTATATCAACTCCCGTCTTGTTTCTTTTTGCAGTTACAGAAACTTTCATTGCATTTGGGGAGATATCCAACTTGTTCCTTACTTTTTTACATTTTTCAGGATGATTATCTATGTCCTGAAAAACAAGGTTACTTTCACCCCAATGTTCATCTAAATACCAAGGGTCATCATAAATATTTAAATTTTTCAATAAAATTTTAAATTCTTTAAGTTTCTTCTTTTTGCACCATTCCTGCTTGACGATATTATTTCCATCCGAAGAATTAGGACGTCTGAACAATATGACTATCCTATCAGCAAAAGAGGACTTAACCAGTTTCCATCCATATTTCCTTATCTCATCGCAACTTAAAAGCTGATCAACTTCAATCGTCAGCTTGCGAACCCTACCCATACCTGTCTTGAAATTATCATCTTTGACAATATGGTACGCATCCTTGACCTCAACACGTTTTTTCGTTTTCTCATCCAGAAAGAGTTCCGCTGCGCTATATCCTCTTTTCTCCAGCTCGTCCCTTATTGAATCATGATATTCAAAAGGAACAATAATCTCTTCATATGATTCATCCTTTTCGAATGTATTCAATCCAACCATGACACCGTTATTTAAAATATTGCCAGGAATCGCGAATGTTCCCTTTTGAGCACTCATGCGCTGGTTTTCTTCATCAACAATTGTCCCAGGTTCAATGAATAGCGTCTCCGTTGCCAGTTTCTCAAAATTGTCCTTTTCAATATCTGAAGAATATTTATGTTTGTATGAATTGTAAAGGTAATCCAGACTTCGTTCCTTCTTAGTGGCTATAAAAGCGTTGATTCTTACTGCTTCACTTTCTAATGGGACACTGTTGCGAATGAAAACATATACACTGGCATCCTCACGTTCATTTGAACTCACTGCAAAATACAGTGCCACCAACGGATCTGTCGTCATATCCAACAAGCGAGTTTTAATTCCATAGTGTTGCATATGTGCCAAATTCTGTATATCGGTTTTTCCATTTTCGAAGTTTTCATCGCATAACTTACTTTCTTCTGAAAAATATTTTCCACCATTTCTGTAAATAGTGGGTTCCATATCATACTTATGCAATTGACCGCGAAAAAATAATTGATGCCTTTTATCATATGGTTTGAATCTGGACTCAATATGTTCCGTTAAATCCTCAATTTTCATAATTTGTTCATCACGCATGTAATCTCTCCTGCATTAATTGATGACGGCAAAACAAAGTAAACTACTCTATTATCTCAAGCTTTGGCAAACTGTTGACAAGATCGACCGTTTGAACGGATATGTTAATGATTCTCAATAACAAATTGAAGATGTACTTTGGATCATCACTGAAGTCGTTAAGGTCATCGGTAATACCTGACTTCTTATCAGTTTTAATCTGGTACTGATCCATAATCCATTCAATCGCCGAACGACCGTTGACAACATATTCATAAGCTTTTTCAGGAATGTCCCTGATTGTGATGTCATCATTGAAGATGATTGTAGAACGGTCATCTTCAGTTTTACCTGTTTCAGAGTTTTTGACCCTGGCAAACTTCATCTTCTTGACAACATAGCTTGGATCTGACTTTCCCTCAATGTCAACACCATCATAGACAGGAACATTTTCATAGTTGACGTGCAAGTCCATCAATTTCCTGCCAACCTCAACATATTTTTCCTTATCCTTAACAACCGGTATTCGAGGAAGTCCCTTAGAAAAATCACTGGCATATTTTGTAACATAATCTTTATTATTTTTGCGAATTGCTAGTTCGTAATATTTAACAAAAAGGTCCAACATAGTTAGACTCATAAGTGAAGTAAAAATCTAAAAGGAGTCCCAACTATGTTGAACCACTTCCATTCTAAGATTAATCGCCATAATTTTCAAATTAAATTTGGTCACTGTCGCCTGATGATGCGTCATTTAATTAAGCGTTACGTACCAATAAAATACCTGGAACGGCGAAATCTTGAAAACACTAAGCTATCTGATGCCTCATTGTCGGCTTTAATGTGCTTGAAGGTTCAATATCAGGTTGCTGCCTGGAAAAAGTTCTGCCAATTGGTTAACGATGTCATGCCTTCGCTGCCATTGCTGGAGTATTCTCGCTTCATGCGACGCTGTAAAAATCTGATTCCGTTTTTTCAATCTATTCGGAACGGCTTGATCAAAGAATCGAATTATGGCGATGTCGCTGTAATTGACAGTTTTCCACTGCCGTTATGCCAATCCCATCGAAATTTTCGGGCAGTCCTGTTCCAAAATCTTGCAGATATGGGATATAACGCCACCAAACGAAAGTACTATTGTGGCTTCAAAGTGCATGTGATTACCGACACTTAGGGACTGATCCTCAATTACGGACTGACACCGGCTTCAATCCATGATGCCAGGGCTGCTCCAAAAGTGATTGAGAACTGTCCTTGTCCGTTTGTCATTGCTGATGTGGGTTACGTTGGTAAAAAGCTCTGGCAGATTTTCGCTCGCATGGGTTATCTTCTGTGGACGCCTTATCGTTCTAATATGCTTCATGCCAGGCAGCACAACAGCCGGCAGCTCAATAAGTTTCGTCGCCGAATTGAGAGCTGTTTTGCAGATCTGACGAGGCAGGGTATTGAACACTCAATTACCCGCGGTCCCAGCGGCCTTCAAATTTTATTAATAATTACTTGCCCATTCATTAGGAGAGGAAGTAAAAAATCTCTCATGGAAACTAATTCCATATTTTCCATTTTTTTTTGGGAGATTAGGCTATATATGTTTTTGGTCCCTTCATGAAATTCATTTAAAACTTTATCACTCGGAGTTACTATTCTAATATATTTCAAATCTGTATTATTGATAGCTTGTTGTGTTGCTCCATGGGCCAACTGATCTTTAACCTTTTCAAAATACTCAGATTCAATATATGCCGAAATGTACTCAAAACTTTCATTTGAACACTGTAAACCGAGAAAACCAGTAGACAATACACTCTTCTCAATTAGAGGTCGCATTTCTGCATTGAAAAAAAGATGCTTTACACTATCTTTCATTTTAGCAAACCAAACCGAATTCTTTGTTGGTTGCATATTTGCCCTATCTACTCTATTTTCAAACGTTATTTCCTCGCCTTCAGTATAGTCCACTCCTACTACATCTGCAGTTTCTAAATAATTCTTAGTTCCTTCGAATTTATCAATTCCCGGTTTAATTATTTTGGTTAATGTATTATTAGACAGATTTTCAACTTTCCATCCTTCAGGAATCTCTTGTTGCAATTCTTCATTCCAAACCATCTTTCCACCTGAAGACTTATAAGGCTTGCCTTCTTCATTTGGAAATTCAAATTGTAGGAACCAATAATCATAGATAGTTTCTACCATCATCTTTAGTTTACTAATTATCTCTTCGTTATTAATAATTTTTTTATCTAAGGTTGAAAGAATATCTACAATATTATCCTGTGATTGTTTATCTGGAACTTGTAAAACTAAGTTTGTTAAGTAGTCAATGTTTATATTGTCCTGTATACTACCTGAAGCTTGATTCTGAATCTGCTGTTTTAGGTACTCAAATACATAGTACATAAATATCTCACTAGAAACTTTTTTATTGGCAGTAAATCCAACTATACTATCAGGAAAACACATTGGATACGCAAGAATGCCTGTCTCGGCAATATTCGCAGCTATTGTAATACAAAGTGTTCCTGCTGGCCACAATTTACTTTGCGCTAATCCAGTTTCATTATAAAAATCCGAATTACTTTTTATATATAAATTAGCCTTTTTTACATCGCCCGTCTGAATAAACGGGTATTTACCATTTTCAAATAAGATTTGGTCATTTCTAGGCCTGTGCTTCGATATTCCTCTAGAAAAAGTCCCTAAATCTATAAGTTTTTTATATTCCCAACTATTTTCCATAATTAAAAGCCTTTAATTTTTCTTTGATATTTTGTCCCATATTCTTACCCTCGTCAAATAATTTCCCTAACTCCTCTTGATAAACTTTCATCTTTTCAGCAAATTCATCCGGCGTCATTTCCACATATCCAATCTTCACAGGGAAATATTGTCCAGCTGAAAGACTATAGTTGCGCGCTTTGACGTCTTTTAATTTGACTGAGACAGAGAAGTCTTCAATTGCTTCATTATTTACAAATGAACTGATAATTTGTTGTTCTTCGTCATCAGATAAAACTGTTTTTTGCGTCCCATTATCTTCCTTGACTTTTGATCCTAGGCTAGATGCGTCAACTAAGAATACTTCTTCTTGTTCTTCCATCCGACCCTTATCAATGAAGACTACACTGACGTTAGTGCCAGTTGTCGCAAAGATATTTGATGGCATGGAAACCACACCAGCTAACCAGTTTTCATCAACTAATTTTTGACGAATTTTTTTGTCAATCCCGGTTTGAGCGGTCAAGAAACCAGTTGGTACCACTACGGCCGCTTTACCATTTTCCTTTAAAGAATAAACTATATGTTGGATGAATAATTGGTAAATTGCCATTGATGATTTTTTCTTAGCTGGAATTTTCGGCACACCAGCAAAGAAACGGTCATTATATTCAGGTAAGGATTCAACATCATCCCTCCATTCTGAGAAATCTAGTTTAAAAGGTGGGTTAGATACGATAAAGTCCATCTTTTCAGGATGCTTGTTATCAAGAATTGTATTTCCCTGAACAATATTACGAATAGAGTGGCTCAAGCCATTCAAAATCAAGTTCAAACGTAACAAATTAGTTGACTTCTGTGAAATATCCTGACTGTAGACTGTTGTCTTGTCCACACCTATCTGACTTGCCAAATTCATCAGCAAGCTACCAGATCCAGCAGCTGGATCATAAATTCGAACATTTTGTGGTTGATCATTTCCAACTAAAATTTGAGCAATAATTTTAGCTACTGCATGTGGAGTATAGTATTCAGCATACTTACCACCACCATCTTTGTTGTAGTCCTTAATCATGTATTCAAAGATTGTGGAGAAGAAGTCAAAACCAGCTGAAAAAATATGTTCATCAAACTTAGTTTCCGATAATTTATTGATAATGGATCGTGCAACGGCATCCCTTTGATATCCGTCTAAAATATTATCCCGAAGCAAGTTACTATCAAACAAACGTACTTCTGTATTTCCAGCAGTTTCTACCGAATAGATATCGTTATTATCAACCGCAATATCGTTCAAGGTCGCATCAAAAATTTCACTAAAACCATCTTCGTTTTGCTGGTTGAACAAGCTTTCAATCAAATCTTCTCGCTTAATTTTTGCTGACTTGTTTCCAAGGTCCATCTGAAGAAACTCATAATCATCTCCAGACATTTTCATAATATTTTCGTAGCTGTTATTAGGGTTAAACTCCTTAGCTTCATAAAGGAATTTGTCGTTAATAAACTTGTACAAAAACGATTGAGTTAAGAGTTTGTATTCACCAGCTTCTCCTCCAAGGCCCGCTGATGTGAATACACCCTTTAAATCATCAACTAATTGTTTAACCAAACTACTGTATTGTGTATTATCCACTTTTTATACTCCTATTGCTTCTAATTCTTTTCCATACTCATCAGTTAATAATTGCGATACAGCTCTTACCTGAGCTGGTGCAATTTCAACTTTTTCTTGTCGACTACTATTACGGATTGTTGCAATCGATTCATTGGTAAAATATCCTTGATTTTCAACCATATTTTGGTTCTTCGCTACTTTATCATCAATCTCTTGTTTAGACCGCTTCATTACTCGATAAAGCCCTGGTTCTTCTCCCACAGAACTTGGCATTTTCTTCTTTTGACTATAAATAATATGCTTGTATGTCCGTGCATATTTACGATCACCATCAAAAGCCGTAGCTAACTTACGATTACGTGCATTTAAATTATTAATCTGAATGATAATGTGATCTAAAGCTGTGGTATTAATTTGTGTTTCCTCAGCCGTCAGTTCCCCTATATGTTGCTTTTGGAGAATTCGTGTAAACTCATCATAAAGGCTCACCCATTCCGGATCAGTTTGGTCCCAATTATGACCAAGAGCTGATGCCGCCTTACGTTGACGATCTAAGAAATCATTAGCTGCCAATTCTAACTCTGCTTCGCCTACTTTTTTGAAGCTAAAGTCCATTTTACTCATTGCCAATTTGAGTAATTTTTCACTACTATCGTCTTTAGCATTAGACAGTAAGTTAAGTGTTGCAATCCGGTTAGTAACTATCGTCAGCAACTTTGGCACATCAAATTCACCAATACGGTCCGTTAAATCGGTATAACCATTCAAGCGACTGATATTGTAATACTGCTTTAACTCTCTTAATGTCCTGGATAATTTCAACAGTTCCTTCTTTTCCGGGATTTCATCAACTTCACGGCTAAACTGCTCCAGATTATCCGTTGTGTATTCAATCAAAACAAGCTCAGCATTTTTCAAACTTCTTTCAATTTCCGCGTCCGGAACAAACAGTGATCCATAGATATTTTTTAATTCTTCATCTGTAGTATCAGCATTATATTCCTGATTCAATTCTTCGAAATAGGCATGATTTGTCTTGTCAAACTCATGGGAGATATTGGCAAAGTCGACAATGTAACCCAGCTTGAAGTCCTTATAAGGACGATTTACCCTGGTTAAAGTCTGCAAAAGGTTGTGTGCCTTAACCATTCTGCCCAGATACAGTTTTTTCAACCGTGGAGCATCAAAGCCGGTCAGCAGCATATTATACACAATCAGAAAGTCTGTCTTGCCATTCTTGAAATCATCAACTTCCCTGACACGAGTTTCCTTATCATCTTCATCCGACAAAATCAATGACGCAGTGAGATTTGTCTCCCCTTGTTCACGTTTCTTCATAAATTGCCTATACATCTCACGTGCCTGGTTACTAGACTGGCTGACAATCATTCCCCCGATGGTTTGATCATCATAGATATTACGAGACTTGCTAAAGTCATCAATAATGTATTCCAACATTGGACGTACAAAATTAGGATGAGAATACAAGCTTGTTTTATCCAAGCTTCCCTTCTTGACCTTTTCAGAAATATCATCAAGAACAGCGTTCAACCTCTTTTTATAACTGGTTGAAATTTCTTCCCTCAGCAATCGTAAAGTATAACCATCTTCGATTGACTGATTATAATAATATTTATGGATATAGTCACCAAATATTTCCCTTGTTGTAGCCCGACCTTTCTTACCGTTTTTGCTCATACTAATCAGCGGAGTGCCTGTAAGAGCTATCTTGATTGAATTCTTGTCCGCATTGTAGAGATTGGGAAGGTATGAACCCTTTTCGTTATATGAACGATGGGCCTCGTCAATAAAGTAAATATTTTGCGTCCCCAAATCGTACCCAGACCTATTAGTCAGATTTGTATCTTCATTGATCTTTTGAATGTTCACCACTGCAATATCTTCTGAAAATGCCTCATTCAATTGCTTTTTACTTGAAATAAGCTTGACGGTCAAACCACGTTTCCTAAATTCCTTACTTGCCTGTGCCGCTAAATCCAGACGATCAACTACGAAGTAAAAACGAGGAATCAAATTACTCTGCTGAAATTTATACCTCAGATACCTGACATTGAAATACGCCAAGGCCGTTTTGCCAGATCCCTGTGTATGCCAAATAACTCCCTTTTTAACTCCTTCAGCTATTTTTTCAGCTATTTTGCGCGTTGCAAAGTATTGCGGGTAGCGTATGATATGCTTCTGTAAACCAGGCTTACCATCCTTAGTAGTCGTTTCAACATATACAATTCCAAAGCGCAAGAAGAATTCCAGACGCTTCTTGGTGTATATTGAGGTCAAGAACCTGTTTTCAGGGGTATCATTACTACAATTATCCTTAAACTCCACTGTATTTTTCAAAACAATCTTATTGGCATCTTTTAATACACGATCAATGTCTTCTTCGGATACTGTGCCAATCCGATCCACCAGCTCACCATACCGTTCCTCATGCATTGAATTGAAGACAACTTTGCCAAAGCTTGTAGTTGCATAATATGATCCTTGTAACTGTTTGCCATTGTCATCAGCGTAATCCTTGTTATCCGAAAAGGCAATTAGTTGTGTTATATTGTGAAAAGCTTTAAATTTTTTATTTTCAAAGCGTTCTTTCATGCGCTTAGCTTCAGATTTCATTCCTGTCATGCCATCACGAATAGCATTTGGTTGTTTGACTTCGATATATGTCAATGGCAAACCATTGATGAAGATAGTAATATCCGGTCGGAATTCCTCTTCACCATTGATACATGAAACTTCAATCGCAACGTGAAAGCTATTGTTATCAAAGTTATTCCAATCAATCAAACGATACTCTGAATTTCCCTTCCCCTGAAGACGATTGAAAAATGAACGACCCAAGTCATTAAAATTCAATTCCAATTTGATATCTTTGTACTCATTTTTAAAATCATCTTCACTGGCATCTGGATTTAACTTTAAAAACTGCTTCTTGAAAATTGGCACAATTATATTATTATCTGGATCGAAATCGGATCTGTTTTTATTGTATGACAAATATTCATATCCCAATTTCATCAGTTGAATAACAGCAGGAAGCTGTACCCTTGATAATTCATTAAAGTCTTTACTCATTTCCACTTATCTCCATTCTTTATTATCCCCATCCTTAAAAACGTAAGAAGCCTTTACTAACATTGAATCAATTTACATAATCGACATAGCCTACCTGCAAATGACACAATACCTTCAAGTTGTCTCCTTTAAACAACAGATTTTTGCCCTCATTCTTCATTTCACCGAACTGTCCATGAGAATGGTACTTGCCGATAAAATTTATCTGACTCCAATATTCCAATTCGCCAACATTTCTTTCCTAAGCACATCTTCAAATTTATGTAGGTTAAAGCTTTTTTCTGATTCATCAGCACTAAAAAAGGATCCACCAACACAATTCGTTAGTGAATCCTTAAAAAAATACTTGACAAATAAGCGTTGACCTAAATAATCAACGTGAGTGAGTGAGTGAGTGAGTGAGTGAGTGAGTGAGTGAGTGAGTGAGTGAGTGAGTGAGTGAGTGAGTGAGTGAGTGAGTGAGTGAGTGAGTGCTCATCATTTACATCTTCCTTCCAATTACAAAATACATTACTGGTTTATCATCAAAAAACGCTATATTTCATATTATTCTAGCACATCTGCCAGAACCAGCAACCACCATATCATGTTTTTTCAAAAAGTTCATCAAAACTTTTAATTTCCACCATGCTGAAAAGCAGAGCCTGAAATTTGCATCTACCCGCAGGAAATGACATCAAAGCACTGCATTTTCCATCCTAGGCCTTGACCTTGCTTTTTCTTTCACCGTTGATTCTGTCGATTTCCTCCTGAATGATGTTGCCGAAGGTCTTCTTGTCGACTTCGACCTTCTGGGCGGCGACGGACTTGTCCGCGAAGGCATCAAACACGGTCTGCTTTTCCTCGAGCAGGTCCGTGACACGCTCGTCGACGGTGTTGGACGCGAGAAGCCTGTAGACAAGGACGTTTCTGGCCTGGCCCATGCGGTAGGCGCGGGAGATGGCCTGGCTCTCGATGGAAGGCTTCAGCTGTGGTTCGCAGATGATCACGACGCTGGCGGACTGAATATTGAGACCTGTGCCGCCGGCGACAATCTGGGAGACAAGAACCTGACCGGCGGGAGCCTTGTCGAAGCCGTCGATGATTTCCTGACGCTTTGCCGGCGTAACGGAACCGTTAATCGGCTCGGTGCACTGGCTGCCGAGCATCGCTGATATCTTGCTGATTGTGTCTCGGAAATAGGAGAAGACGATGACCTTTCTTCCGTCAGCCTTGGCGTCGGCAATGATTTCCATCATCCGTCCGGCCTTGCTGGAATATTTGAGGTCGTCAACGCTCCATGAGACACGCCTTGCGTCATTGTAGCTCTTCTTCAGAACCGCCTGTTCGTACGCTTCGCGCTCAACCTTGCCAAGGCGGCACCATTCCCTGCTTTCGACCAGCTCGGGAAGTTCGGTCAAGACGTCCTCGCGCTTCCTTCGATAATAGACCGGTGCAATCTTTTCCCGAAACTGCGACGCAAATGACAAGGACTTGATATTTGAAACCTTCCTTGCAATCTTCGGCTGAAGAATGGAGATTAGGCGGATCATCTCGTCAACGTTGTTCTCAATCGGGGTGCCCGTCATGAAGAGCATCCTGTCTGCGTGTTCAGAAAGCTTCATCACGCTCACGGAACGCCTGGCGGACGGATTCTTTATGTAATGGGCCTCATCGACGACAAGCATGCCGAATCTGAAATCATCCGGAAGACTGAAGGACGATGTCGTTTCGTATGTAGTGACGGCAACGCCGCCCTTGTCCAACCATTCCCTGATTGCCGCCTGCTTCGTCGTGCCGTGGACCTTGATGACGCTGAGAAGACTGAACCTCTCGATTTCCCTGCACCAGTTGATCATGACACTGGCCGGGCAGACCACTACGAAATGGGTGGACCCTGTATTTCTCAGAGAGACCATTGACGCAATCGCCTGAACGGTCTTGCCAAGGCCCATCTCGTCACCGAGAAGAACCCTGCCCTGATGAAGTATGTACTTGACGCCGAGTTCCTGATAGCGGCGCAGTTCGCAGCGCAGTCCGTCCGGGAAGAAGTCCTCGTCCTGAATCTTTCCTGCGAGTTCCTTCGGCAGGCCGTACATCGAGTCCCCGTTGCCAAGCAGGCCGGGAACCAGCTTCTCCACGGTGTTGTTGTACTTGACAGGCTGCTTTTGGAAATCATCCCATGCGTCGCTTTCTGAATAAAACTTCAGATTTCTGCGGCGGTCCGAGAGTTTTCCAAGCTGAAGACCGTATTCGCCCTGAATGGTTTCGGTAAGTGACTGATATGCGTCCTCTGCCCTCTGCTTCCTCGTCACGGATGAAAACAGCCAGCGGAAAAGCCCCGTTGCAGGCTTGATGTCGTCCATGTCACGCGAGATGGACTCCCTGTACTTATCGTCAAGGCCCTCACAGTCACTTGCGAGCTTACAGGCCTCATGATATCTGGAAAGAGCGGTCACGATGCGGGTCGCGCTTACGCTTCTGTCATCTGCGTTGAGCTTGAGCCTGACTGATTCCTTTGCCTGACCGTACACATCTTCAGCGCACTTCATGATCTTATATGCGGTGTCCTCACTGATGCCGCGGACGGCTGACAGGTCAGAATTCCTGGCCGTCAGGATGTCCGCATAGTTGTTGTAGCCATGATCGCGAAGAGCCTTGACTCTGATGCCCTTCCTGTCACGATTGAGCTCCTCGACGGCAATGTCCTCCATCATCGCCATCGCCTCCGAATCCACATACCTGACCGCTGCCTTCCTGACCTCGCTTTCGTACTCCCCGACTTCGGAAATCTCCCTCTGCCTCTGTTCCGCCTTCCGGTAATCGTCAATCAGACGATTGATGTCGGAAAAAGAAAATGATCTTTTCATGCAAAAAACCTCTCAATGCAGTTGTTGCTGTTTTGTTAAGTGTAGTACCGGTGAGAGAAAATTGCAATGGTGGGATAGCGGAAAAGATATTGAAGAAGGAGACTTGAAAAACTGTATGTCATGAAAAAGCATGCTTGCTGATGAAAGTTAGAATACTCAGAAGTACACTTTTTCTTATGAACTGTACTTAGTCGTAAAAAATTCCCCACAACCATCAGACGATTTTGTCTGACAATTGTAAGGATCTTCACGCATATCAGGAATTCTTCAGCTCCTCCATATACAGTTCAGCTATATATGCGGGTCCATTGCACCACAACTTTGTTTTTTCATCATACAGTGCCTTGCCTGTCCTGGAACACAGAAAATCCGTCAATGCATCTTTTCTGTCCTTGCCGGTCTCTTCTGCGATTTCTTCTGTCACCATAGTGATAAGAAGGTCGATTGTATAATTCATTTTTTCCTTTGGAATTGTTACTTCAGCCATATCTTCTCGCCTCTCACAAATTTCAGACACTCAATAGCTGCTTCGGTTTTGAAGCAATATTGATCTTTTAATTTATTCGGCAGCAACCGTTTAATGCAAAAATCGTCTGCTTCCTGATCACCGGCTGTCCCAAAAGCCCCTGCAAGATATGCCGTAAGAGTTGCATTTGTCGCATCGTCTGCAATCTTTCCTGCAATGATATCATATTTTGCCATTTCACGTTCAACATCAACAAACAGTTTTTTCTTTCGATGAGCGGCGATACAATGTAACCAATCCACATCCGCATTTTTAAAAACATGCATTTCAAGTTTTCCAACAGGTTGGAACTCAAAAGTTGAAACATAGCCAAAATTCTGCCCTTCTTCAATTTTTCCGGTTGCAATTGCCTTGACGATTGAAGTTCTCAAAAAACTTTCTGCCTGTTCTTTCGATGTGGTCAAATAAAATCCCTGACCAAAATCTTTTCTCTTTGCACATCTGGCAAGATCCGGCTCTCTGACTTCACAATAGCTGCCGTGATAAAGAACAAATCCATCTTCTGACTCAGACAATGATTTCCGTCCCCTTTTCTTTCATGAATTCCTTAATATCTTCAAGAACGGCTTCGTCACCTTCACAATGAAAAATACCATAACATTTTTCTATATATCCAAGGACATCGGTCTCCTTAAACAGACGGATAATCTGCTCAACAGGTAGATGCCACTCTTCTGAAGCAAGCCGGATCAATCTTGTCTGCATAAAAGTAATCTCTGTTTTATCGCTCATTATAAATTCCCCCTTAAAGAATGATGCGCAAAGAACGGACAACCCGTCCTGCCTTCCGGCTCTGGTGCAGCTTGCTGCAAGCTGCATTTTCGTCTCTGCATTTTCATTGTAACACTTTTCCTGTCCTTTCCGCTGGCAGGAATATTCCGGCATCCCCGGATCAGTCCTTATCCTGCATGTTATTCCTCACCATTGCCGGGCATTTGTCGTACTGGCGGAAGCCGTAACGCTCATAGAACGTGATGGTCCTCGGATCGGACGGGATGACCTTGACATAGAGAAGGTCGGTGAAGTTTTTCATGATGCGCTTCATGAGTTCGTCACCGATGTGTCTGCCCTGGTACTTCGGGTCAACCAGAACGTAGTGCAGGAATGCAATGGTGGCGCCGTCGTCAAGGGCACGCAACAGTCCGATCAGCCGGTCCCCATCCCATGCCGAAATGACGTGCGTTGAGTTGCGCATCGCAGTCACGAGCCTTTTGGGGTATCTTCCCGACTCCCAGCCCACTGAAAGGAAGAGCCGCCTGAGGTCTTCTTCGGTAAAGTCCCTTGTCTGCCTGTATTCAATCATCATTGTCATTTTTCCTGTTCATTGTAGCTCTGATGAAAGATGAAGGCAATCGATGGTGACGGTCGGAATCTTTGCATTGACGAAAAAACGGAAGAACACCCGGATGGATGATCTTCCGTCATTTTGTTCAGTGTTACTGCATTTCAAAAATTCCTAGAAGTCAACGTCATCCGGATCAGCACACTGACCGCCAAGACCGGACAGCGATGAAATCTCCTTCATCTCGTCGTCTGAAAGCTCGAAGTCAAACAGGTCCATGTTCTGCCTGATTCGCTCAACGTGTACGGATTTAGGCAAAGGCAGCACACCCTGCTGAATGATCCAGCGCAAGGACACCTGAGCCGTTGACTTGCCATGGGCTTCCGCAATTTTCTTCATCGTCGGGTTCTGCAAGACAACTGACCCCTGGCCGCCAAGCGGACCCCAGGCCTCAACCAGGATGCCCATGTCCTGAAGCTTTATGATCTCATCGGTGTGCGGCCAGCCCGGGTGAACCTCAATCTGATCCACCATTGGCTTGATCCTTGCTGTTTCCATCAGTTTTTTCACATGATGCGGCATGAAGTTGCTGAGGCCGATGGCACGAATCCTTCCAGCCTCATACAGCTCCTCCATCGCACGCCACGAATCGGCATTGATCTGTGCCGCACGGTCACCGAACTGCTTCTCATTTGCCGGCCAGTGAATCAGATACAGGTCGAGATAGTCAAGCCCGAGACGTTCAAGACTTGCCTGAAAGGCCGCCTTCGTCTCCTCGTATCCCCTGTCAGTGTTCCAAAGTTTGCTGGTGACGAACAGCTTCTCGCGCGGCACGCCGGATACCCTGATTCCCTCTCCTACGCCTTCTTCATTTTCATAAATCCTGGCCGTATCGATATGACGGTAGCCGGCCTCGATTGCATCCTGCACAGCCCTGGCAGTCACTGCCGGATCGGTTCGGAACGTACCATATCCGACGCACGGAATCTCAACGCCGTTTTCAAGCTTAATCGGTGAGTTGACATTAGTCAGATTCATTACAGATCATTCCCTTCTGATTCTTGTCTGTTCAGCTTCATTCTAACATGAAATGCTGGAAATCATGAAAATATTGCTCAACTGGACTTCAATGCTCTGAATTTTAAAGGAAGTGTGATTTTTGAGAAAAGGTGTGACGACCTCCAAACCTGGTGGAAAAATCGACGCTGATGTCCACCAAACTTGGTGGAAAAATCAGGCATGCAATTGAAGCTCGTGCTGATGATTAATCACAAAAGCGCCGGCGCGAGGCCGACGCTTTTGTGGATGATTTTCCATCATTTTGTTCAATGCTCTGCATTTTCACCAGGCACGGACGCCGAGAAAAAGAAGAAGCAGATGATGAGGGCCGCCACGCTGAAGAACGATCCGGCATAGCCGATGCTTCCGATTCCCGCATTCGTGCAGACGATGCCAAGATTGATGACGGAATTGCGATGCAGACATAGGAAAGAACATAGGCTGCGGCACTGCATTTCATAGCCGAATCAAGCTTGATTCTGGTAGCCGTAACGGCTGTAGAGAACGCGCGAAAGGCCCATCATCAAGGGCGGTGTCCATCCACAAGCTTCCTGTGCTTGCAGGCATAATAAAAATAATCTTTATAATAGCCTCCATACGGATGCTTCTTGCGGTTTACGCTTCCACTTCATATTTCTCATATGCTTCTTTGATTTTCCCCTGATCCTGGAGTAATCTTCCCTGATAATAACTTTTCATAGGATCGTGTTCTAAAAAATAGTCCAGATATTTTCCCGCCTTGGTGTAATTCTTCTAAGTAAAGCTCTGTTCCTTAAACTTTATTTTTCATGTCATCCCTACAAACTGGAATTTCTATTTGCGTTGCCATGTCATTACATAATCTTTTTCTCCGGTAGCCTCATCTAAGCCACTATGCTGAATCTCAAATCCTTCTCTCTTATAAAAAGATATTGCCCGTGCGTTCTTCTGGTATACGTTCAAGTGCAACTTATTCCTTTTATCCTTTGCATAATTCAGCAGATTTTTACCTATACCCCGCGATTGCATTTCACCAGAAACAAAAATGCCCTCAACATATTCATCATTTAACCCTATAAAACCCTGTATTTCTGTATCATACTCATACACATAAACCTCTGCTAATAACAACGCTTCTTTTACTGATTCGAAATTGCTTTTCCAGTATTCGGCGGGGATAAAATTATGTGCCTTTATATTTGTATCCAACCATATATCTGCAACTTTATTTATATCATCCCTTTGAAATTCTCTAATCATAACGGTAACTCTCCATAAACTTGAATTTATGTCAATGCGAACTCAATCTCATCAAGTCTATTTGTTATTGCGTTCTTTCTCCCTGTCTCCTTAAAGCCTATTCGACGATAGAGTCTCTCAGCATTTATATTATTCTCAAGAATCCACAGCGTAGGGGTATCCGTACATTGGCCTACTGCGTATAGTAACAATTTCGTTCCATAACCCATGTTTTGCATATCTGGAAGAATATAAAGATCCTCTATTAAACCCTTTGTTACAGAAACAACCCCTATTGGTTTTTCTTCTATAAGCATATAGAGCTTTGTTCCGTTGTTCATCTTGTTTCTCAAATACTCCCGTTGCCGATCTGGCGTGTGTGTTTCTATGAAATCAGGAGTACAAAATGCACGATGCGATTCCTTCCAGGATATTGAATGGATGGTTGCGGCTTGAAGAAGATTTGTTTCATCTACAGGTACTATCATACTTACCTCCACAAATTCCGATTTGTATAACCTCTCTTAACATCTAATCCACTGTCTCAAATCGTGACATCTAATCCGAGGTCACAACCTGACACACATTTTGCAGTAGGTATGTTTCCATATAAGAAAACCGGGCTTTTTCAGAAGTCAGGCTTCAAATCTAAACCTCCAAAAAAGACCGGAAATACGCCACTTTCTGGCACTTATTCATCTTTTCTTGACATCAATACTACCGTCTCAGCGGTTCGCCACTTTCCAATCGATCGTCGCCTCGCTCCTCTCTCTTGGGTGGCTATCGCATGGAGCGTTTCTAAGCTTCACCACGACTAGCGTCGCGCTGAAGCAAAGTAACGCTCTCCACATGCGCCGTTTGCGGGAACTGGTCGACCGGCTGAATCCTGCCCTCGACATGGTAGCCTTTTTCCATCAAGCTTTGAATGTCGCGCACAAGCGTGGCAGGGTTGCAGCTGACGTAGACGATCCTGTCCGGATTCATCCCCGTTGCGCTTTCGATTAAGCTTTCAGTCAAACCTTTGCGCGGCGGATCGACCATGATGACGTTTGGTCTGATTCCTTTTTCTTTCCACTTGGCCATCCAGTCTTCGGCATTGCCGACCTCAAATCTGAGGTTGTCAAGCTCGTTGAGCTCGGCGTTGCGCTTGGCATCTTCAATGGCTGCTTCAACGATCTCGACTCCGTAGACGGCTCTGCATTTTTCAGCAAGGGACAAGGAAATCGTCCCGATTCCGCAGTAGGCATCGATCGCGGTTTCTTCTCCGGTCAGGTTGGCGAACCTGATTGCGGTCTGATAAAGCTTTTCCGTCTGAACCGGGTTGACCTGGTAGAATGACTGCGCGGAAATCTCGAATTCGAGGCCGTTCAGCGTGTCCTTGATGTGATCCCTGCCAAAAAGCAGCTTGGTCTTTTGACCCAAAATAACGTTGGTTCTGTCACGGTTGACGTTTTGCATGACGCTGACGACGTCCGGACAAGCGGCAACGATTTTTTCGGCAATTTCTCGATCATGCGGGAGACGGCCGTTCTTCGTGACGATGACAACCATTGCTTCGCGCGAATAGTGACCGATTCTGACCATCAGGTGGCGAATCATGCCGGAATGGCGCTCTTCGTCATAAGGTTCAAGCTCGTAAGCGTTCAAAACCTTTACGACTTCCTTCAAAATCTCGTCGATGCGCTCGTCTTGAATCAGGAAATTCTCAAGCGGAAGGAAGTTGTGACTGCCTCGTTTGAAGAATCCGGTCTTCAAGTCGCCCTTCGTTCCGCGCACGGGAACCTGGGCCTTGTTGCGATAATGGAACGGATCCTTCATCCCGATCGTTTCTGCAACTTCGATGTCGTCCAGATGAGCTTTTTTCAAAAGATCCTGAATCTGCTTTTGTTTGAACTTGAGCTGAGCAGGATAGGCCAAATGCTGAAGCGGTGCGATTCCCGTTTGCGAATATGCCTTGCCTTGTGATTCGACGCGATCCTTGCTCGTCGTCAACCGCTCGATCACCTTGGCATAACCGTAATTTTTGCCGACCTTGAGCACGTGCAGCCTGATTTCTTCGCCCGGCAAAGCATCATCGCAAAAAAGCGTGTACCCGTCAACCTTGACGACGCCCATTCCTTGATAGGTCAAGTCAGTCACGGTTGCTGTCAATTCTTGATTTTTTGAAACTGGTGGTTTAAATTTCATTGATATTTTCCTTTGCGTATAAAATTCCATTGTTTATTTTAACACAAAAAAGCCGGGTTCACCCCGACTTGCCTTATTTTGTCAAATTCAGTGCCGGCAATTTTTCTTGTGCGCCTTCATCTTCTTGATTGCCCATGCGTAATGGCTGCTGGTGTTCGAGATAAAATAACCGCCGATGCTGCTTCCGCCTACCCACGGGTAAAAGCTTTTCGTGAACAGTTCTTCATCGGAAAAAGTCTCAAGAACTCGCATCACTTGTTGATGTGATGCTTTGAATCTTGCCAATGCCTCTTCTTCTGAAACATCCTGGTTTCGTTCGTAAAACTCCACGTTCATTGCTCCGTATGTCCGCCAATTGTATCCCTCCGGCAAAAACGGCCTGTTTTGTTCGTCATCGCGATTCTTCAGCCAGTTCAAGAGCAGCTGATGCCATTCGTAAAGATGCATCAAAACGTCGCGCAGATTCCTGTCCCTTTTCCAGTGTGCTTCTTTTTTCCTGTCGTCGCCCGAAAAATCATATTCCCTGCTTTTTTCTTCTTCCGTTCTGTTTGCGATCATCTCGAGCAAATTTTCATAATTGGTCGTTGCCGCTTCGATCAGTTCTGCTTTGGTTTTTGGTTTTGCCATGTTAACCCCTCTATATATTCTTAGAACAAGATTATCAGGCGTGAAATTTTATGTCAGAAAAGATGCTGGGGAAAAATGACGAACAGGATGCGGTCGACCCGTTCGATTTTGATATTTTTGCCAAATGCAGTGCTTAGCATCGCTTGCTTGATCGGTTTGCCAAGGCGGGCTTACGGGCAAAATGCCGTTTTTTGAAATCTGCCCGTAAAACCCAGCTCCCTCTTATGGGCAAAATGACGATTTTTGAAATCTGCACGTAAAACCCGGTCTCCGATTACGGGCAAAATGCCGTTTTTTTCAAATCTGCCCGTAAAACCAGGTCTCCGATTACGGGCAAATCACCGTTTTTTCAAATCTGCCCGTAAAACCCGGCTCCCTCTTACGGGCAAATCGCCATTTTTTCAAATCTGCCCGTAAAACCCGGCTCCATCTTACGGGCAAAATGCCGTTTTTTCAAATCTGCCCGTAAACCCCAGTCCTCTCTTACGGGCAAATCGCCATTTTTTCAAATCTGCCCGTAAAACCAGGTCTCCGATTACGGGCAAATCCGCGTTTTTTCAAATCTGACCGTAAATGCACAAAGTCAAATCCATCAGCACATATACTGCGGCATCTCCCCTGCATTTACCAAGGCGGAATCATAAAAATACAAACGAACTCTGCATTTTGCAATCATGCCCAATAAAAAAAGCCAGGACACAAGGTCCTGACTTTAAATTTAATCTTTTTCGTCTTCGTTATCAAGTTCAAGATTGCCAACGTCTTCAAGATGACTGACGCCTTCAACGAAATGTTCGCGCGCGCTTGTTTCTTCTTCTTCAGTGCCAGTGATTGCTTCGTCCGGAATCTCGTCGGTATTGGCGAAAATTTCAAGATGCTGCCTGTGATTCTTGAAAGTCATAGGCGCATCCCCGCCATACTCGCCGTCAACGTTGATCATCATCTTCTCGTCGACCGGCTTGGCAACGAGCTTGGAAGTCTTGACGTAGAGAATTCGCGGATCGTTGACGTGCTTGCCTCCGTTCAAGACCATCGTGATCAGCTGCAAAATTTCGATCAGGTTGCTTGTCTTGACGACGATCAGCGTGAACTTGCCGTCATCAAGCGAAGCATCGGGCACGATCTGTTCAAAACCGCCGACGGAATTCGTCAAAGCCAGAAAGAACATGGAAGCTTTGCCGTCATATGTGCCGCCGTCATATTCAAGGTGCATCTTGATTAGCTTGATTTGCGGCAAAAGTTCGGCGCCTTTGACAAGGTATGCCAGATATCCGAACAACGACTTGACTTGAGACGGCACGCCGTACGTGAGTTCAGTCAGCAAACCGCCGGCTGCGATGTTGACGAACCAGTTTTTGCCCGCCTCACCGATATCCATCTTGACGGTCTGGCCTTTGGCAATCACCTTGGCGGCGCCAATCGGATCTTCGCGCGGAATCTTCAATGCCCTGGCATAGTCGTTCGTCGTCCCGGCCGGAATGATGCCGAGCTTCGGGCGATGCTTCAGCGGTGCGATTCCGTTGACGACCTCATTGATCGTGCCGTCGCCGCCGGCTGCGACGATCAGATTGAAACCGGCTTTGGCAGCACGCTCTGCCTCGTTTTTAGCTGAATTCGGCTCCGGCGTCGTGGCATATGCGCTCGTTTCGTAGCCGGCCCGCTCCAGAATATTCAAAATGTCGACAAGATTGTTTTTCATTGCTTCCCGGCCTGAAGTCGGGTTGTAGATGATTCGACAACGTTTTTGCATTTTATCACCTCAAAACAAAAAGCTGCCAAGTCCCGGAAGCGGTCCCTTTCACAGCTTCTTGATCATTCTTTGAAATACAGAGTCAAGACTCTGTTTGGCAATTATCTTTCAGCAAGGCTTGCCATAAGCAGCTTGTTGACGACTTTTGGATTGGCCTTGCCGCGAGTCTGCTTCATGATGGCACCGACAAGGAAGCCAACGGCACGATCTTTCCCGTTCTTAAAGTCGATGATCGATTGCTCGTTGTTATCCAAAACCTCATCAATGATCGGCTGAAGTTTGGCCGGATCGGACAGCTGGGCCATGCCCTTTTCTTCGACCCAGGCTTTTGGTTCCGTATCGTTTTGAATGATTTCCTTGAAGACTTTCTTGGCAATCTTTGAAGAAATCGTTTCGTCTTCGATCAGTCTGATCATCGTTGCCAGGTGTTCAGGCGTCAAAGCCGTTTCCTGAAGCTCAACCTTGTTGGCGTTCAGGTAGGCAGAAACTTCGCCCATCAGCCAGTTGGCAGCAAGTTTGGCGTCTGCGCCGGAAGCAACGGTTGCTTCATAAAAGTCAGACATTTCTTTTGTCTGCGTCAAAACGCCGGCATCATATTCAGGAATTCCCCATTCATTGACGTAACGTTCACGGCGCTTGTCAGGCATTTCCGGAATCGAGTCCTTGACTTCCTTGATCCATTCATCAGAAATATGGATCGGCGGAAGATCAGGTTCAGGGAAGTAGCGATAGTCGCTTGCGCCTTCCTTGACACGCATCAGAATCGTCGTTCCCGTCGGCACGTCGAAACGTCTCGTTTCCTGCTGAACCTGGCCGCCGGACATCAAAACGCGGGCCTGGCGCTTGGCTTCGTATTCGAGACCTTTTTTGACGTGCTCAAACGAATTAAGGTTTTTCATTTCCGTCTTCGTGCCGAATTTGTCGGATCCAATCGGACGAACCGAAATGTTGACGTCGGCACGCATGGAGCCTTCTTCCATCTTAACGTCGGAAACGCCGGTAAATTGGATGATTTGGCGCAAACGCGTCAAATATGCATAAGCTTCGTCAGGAGAAGCGATATCAGGTTTTGAGACGATTTCAATCAGCGGCGTGCCCTGACGGTTCAGATCAACATATGAATATCCGTCCGGATTGTGGGTGTTCTTGCCGGCGTCTTCTTCAACGTGCATTTCTTCAATGCCGATTTTCTTTTTCGTTCCGTCTTCCAGTTCAATTTCAAGCCAGCCGTCATGAGCAATCGGCGTATCTGATTGCGTAATCTGGTATGCTTTCGGATTGTCAGGGTAGAAATAGTTCTTGCGATCAAAGTGCAGGTCTTTTCTGATTTCGCAGTTCAAAGCCAAGGCTGCACGCATCCCGTATTCCAAGGCACCCTTGTTGACCTGCGGCAAAACGCCGGGATAGCCCCAGTCGATCACGTTCGTGTTCGTGTTGGGCTCTGCACCGTATTCAACCGGTGCCGGCGAGTATGCTTTGGAGTTTGTTTTTAATTCAATGTGGACTTCAAGCCCGATCGTTGTTTCAAAGTTCATTAGTTTTGCCCCCCAATCTCAGGTACGGATTTATGGAAATCAGTTGCCTGTTCAAATGCAAAGCCTGCCTTATACAGCGTATCTTCTCTGAAACGCGGCGCAACAAGCTGCATCCCGATCGGCAAGCCATCGGAAAATCCGGCAGGCAAGGACATCCCCGGAAGTCCGGCCAGGTTGACCGGAATCGTCAAAATATCGTTCATGTACATCGTCACCGGATCGTCGATCTTTTCGCCGATGCCGTATGCCGTCGTCGGTGCCGTCGGTCCCAAAATCAGGTCATGATTTTCAAAGACATTTTCATAGTCGCGGCAAATCAACGTGCGAACCTGAGCCGCCTTCTTGAAGAACGCATCGTAAGTGCCGGCAGAAAGCGAGAACGTTCCGAGCATGATGCGGCGCTTGACTTCATCGCCGAAGCCTTCTGAACGAGAACGCACGTAAACGTCTTCGAGATTCTTGACGTCTTCTGCGCGGAATCCGTAACGGATGCCGTCAAAACGCTGCAGATTGGATGAAGCTTCGGATGAAGCGATGATGTAGTAGACGGGCACGCCGTATTTCGTATGCGGAAGCGAAACTTCGTCAACCGTTGCGCCGAGTTCTTCAAACTTCTTGATTGCATCCTTGACAGCCTGTTGAACGTCTGCGTCAACGCCTTCTGCGAAATATTCCTTCGGAACGGCGATGCGCATGCCCTTGACGCCTTCATCGATTCCCTTCGTAAAGTCGGGAACTTCCTTGCTTGAACTCGTGAAATCGCGCGGATCGTGACCGCTGATGGCATTAAGCATCAAGGCATTGTCGTATACGCTGCGAGTCAAAGGTCCGATCTGATCCATGCTTGAAGCAAAAGCAATCAAGCCATAACGCGAAACGCGACCGTATGTCGGTTTGAGACCGACGATGCCGTTAAATGCAGCGGGCTGTCTGATCGAACCGCCGGTATCGGAGCCAAGCGCAGCAATGACTTCGCCGGAAGCAACGGCTGCGGCAGAGCCGCCGGATGAACCGCCGGGAACCTTCGTTTGATCCCAGGCGTTCTTCGTTTTCTTAAAGGCGCTCGTTTCGGTCGAACTGCCCATCGCAAATTCGTCCATGTTGAGCTTTCCGACCGTAATCATTCCCTTTTCGTCAAGCTTGTCCATGACCGTCGCATTGTAGATCGGATTGAAGTTTTCGAGCATTTTGCTGGCTGCCGTCGTCTTCAAGCCTTTCGTTACGATGTTGTCTTTGATCCCGACAGGAATTCCGTCAAGCACGTTTCCCTCATCGATTCCCTTTGCATCGACTGCGCGTGCTTTTTCCATTGCGCGTTCTTCGTCCAAAGTGATGAACGCATCAATTTTTTCCTCGCGCTTTTTGATCGTTTCAAAAGTTTCCTTTGCCAATTCCTCAGCACTGAAATCTTTGTTGACAAGACCCTCGTGAAGGCTCTTGAGGTCATTTTCGAAATAGTTCATTTTCAGCCTTCCTCGCTTTCATCGATAATTGCCGGAACCTTGATCAGGCCGTCTTTTTCTTCCGGAACGTTCTTCATCAAAAGGGTGCGGTCCGTTCCCTTGACGGCAACGTCTTCACGCATGACGTTGACTTCTTCGGTTACGGTCGACGTCACGGGAACGTCTGTCGTGTCGACTTCTCCCAACTGTTCGACCATGTTGATGATTTCATCCATCTGACCGGTAAACTTCTGGAGTTCTTCATCGGTAAATTCAAGCTTTGCCAAGGAGGCAACGTGCTTTACTTCATTTGCGGTGATTGCCATTTGATATCCTTCTTTCGAGTAATGTCTTTTCTTATTTTAATCGATTATTCCGAATTATTAAACCCACTTGCCGCATTTTACGGAATTAATAACTGTTGAAGACATGCGTATAGTACGAGTTTTGGCCAGAATCTCTTGACAAAAAGGCCTGAACCGTCCCGTCCGATCCCTTGATCGTGATGTCGACCGGAACGCCTGACGGCAGATACGTCCTTGCCATTTGCGAAACGAACTGGGTAAAGCTCGTAATTTCCGTCATGCTGTAGAACTGAGTCGTAATGTTGACGTGCATCCCTTGAAGTTCCTTGCCCTTGTACTGAGCCTGTGCCGTAACGCCGGCCAGGTTCGGGAAGAAGCTTTGCGTCTTGTTCATGAAAGCACTAAACGACGTTGCGTCATTTTCATTCGGAACGCTTGAAGAATCGGTTGCCGGAAGAACCACGCTCTTGATATCCGTATCGGTCCATGAGCCGATGGAAGTTCCGTTCTTGCTCAATGCATACGCATAAAATGAACCGCCGACCAGACTGTCGTTTGGAGCCTGCTTGAACATGCAGATCAAAATCGGCGTGTCGTTTCCGATTTCTGACTTTTGACGCAGACGCGCAAGAATCGTTGCCGCCGCCTTCTGACCTTCTTCTTTCATTTTTTCAGTCGAGATATCGGTCGTATAGGTTGCGCCGTACTCTTCTTTTTGGTAATAATCTTTTTGATTCATCCCGATTCCGATCGTCACGCCGGCAAGTGAAAGCTTGCCGTCTTTTTCCTGCATATAATCTTGTTCTTCAATCTGCTGAACATAGATGGGATTTCTCTTGTCGGCTTCTTTTTTACCGTTGTCTTCCGGATTGAGCCCGTCAGGATTGTCTTTTGACTTGCGATCAAGCCAGTTTTCGACAGTATCTTTTGACAGAATCTGGCCTTCTCTGAAGACATAGCTTTTAGTCGGGAACTGTTCTTTTGAAAGGTTCGTCAGCCCTGCTTCAAAACTTTTCAAGTTGAGCATGTTATCTGAATTTTGATAAACGCCGACTCCGCGGGCCTTGTTCGTAAGATACCGGCCGTCTTTGATAATGCCCTGATAATAGTCCGTATCGGTCTGGCCCGTCGTCTGATACCCCTTTTTCTTTGAGGTAACGGCCTGCGAAGCCCCGCCGCCAGAGGTAGCCTTGCCGAGGTTGCCGCATGCGCCGAGCATTGCCGTGCTGGCAAAAAGGCTGGTCAAAACCAGCAGTTTTTTCTTCATCATTTTTCCTCCATCTTTTGCAGGAACTCTTCTTCATTCATGATTTTTGTTCCAAGTTCTTTTGCCTTGGTCAGTTTGGAACCGGCATCATGTCCGCAAATCAGCAGATTCGTTTTCTTCGTGACGCTGCCGGTGACCTTTGCGCCGTGCTCTTCAAGCCATTTCTTGGCATCGCTTCTCTTGAGACGTTCAAGCGTGCCGGTCAAAACAACGGTCAGACCGTTAAATGCACTCCCGGAGGCAGCTTCTTCCAATTCGGCCGCAGTCTTTCCGAGATAGCTCATGTTGACGCCGACGCTCTTCAATTCTTCAAGCAGCTCGTTTGCTCCTTCTGAATTGAAGTAGGTCGACAGGCTGTCGGCAATCGTTTCGCCCATGGTTTCGATTGCAACGATCTCTTCTTTTGACGCCTTGGCCAAGGCATCCATCGTCATGAAACGCTCCGCCAAAAGCTTGGCCGCCTTTGCGCCGACATGACGAATGCCAAGGCCGAACAACAGGCGTTCAAGCGAGTTTTTGCGACTTGCGTCAATCGCGTTAAGCAAGTTGCTGGCAGATTTTTCCTTGAACTTGTCAAGCAAAAGCAGGTCGTCAAACGTCAGCTTGTAAAGATCGGAAACGTCATTGATCATCCCGCGCTCAAACAGCTGTTCAATGATCTTTGGGCCGAGGCCGTCGATATTCATCGCATTTCTCGAAGCAAAGTGCGTCAGACTTTCTTTCATCAACGCCTTGCACTTCGGATTGATGCAGCGAAGCGCTGCTTCATCATCCAGATGCACGAGTTTTGCGCCGCATTCCGGACAATTCGTCGGAATTTCATATGGTTTTGAATCTTCTGGGCGTTTTTCCAAAACGACTTCTGAAATTTCCGGAATGATGTCTCCTGCCTTATGCAATTTGACGGTGTCAAGCAAGCGAATCCCCTTTTCGTTGAGATAATCCGGGTTGTGCAAAGAGGCTCTTGAAACGGTCGTTCCTGCCAGCAAAACCGGATCCATGACGGCCGTCGGCGTCACGACGCCCGTTCTGCCAACCGTCCATTCAATGTCTCTGACGATCGTTTCCTGTTCGTCCGGCGGAAATTTGTAGGCAATCGCCCATCTTGGAACCTTGACCGTGTTTCCCACAAGCTCATGCACGGTAAACGGCTCTGCTTTGAGCACGATGCCATCGATGTCATATTCAAGTCCTGCACGCTTTGCCTGATACTCGTCAAGATATGCATCGATTTCATCCATCGTTGAACAAACGCGCGACTCGCCGTTGACCCTGAACCCCCAGGATGCCATCTTCTTTAAGGCTTCGCTTTGCGTTTTGACGCCGAATTTTTCCGGTTCCATCAGATAGTAGATGAAGATGCTCAGATTTCGTTCAGCCGTAATTTTTGAATCAAGCTGTCTCAAAGATCCGGCCGCTGCATTTCTCGGATTGGCAAACACCGGCTGTCCTTCTGCTTCGCGCTTTTTGTTCAGATCAACGAACGATTTCTTCGGCATGTAGCATTCACCGCGAACTTCAACCGAAATTTTTTCATTGAGCTTGAGCGGAACGGCGTTGATTGTTTTGAGATTTTCAGTGATGTCTTCTCCGATCGTCCCGTTTCCGCGCGTCGAGCCCTTAACGAAGATGCCGTCTTCATACGTCAGCGAAATTGCCAGGCCGTCGATTTTGAGTTCGCAGTTGTAGCCAAAATCAGCCCCTGCATTTTCATTCAGACGTTTAACGAAGTCCGCCAGTTCTTCTTTTGAAAACACGTCGCCCAATGAAAGCATCGGGATTTCGTGCTCGACTTTCGTGAAATTCGTCAAGATCTTGCCACCGACGCGCTGCGAAGGCGAATCCTTGGTCACAAGCTCCGGAAACTTTGCTTCCAGTTCCAACAGACGCTTGTAATTTTCGTCATAGACGTGATCTTCAACCGTCGGCGCATCCAGAACATAATACTCTCTGCTCCATTTGGTCAGCTTTTCACGAAGACTTTCAAGTTCTTTTTTTGCTTCTTCTTTATCCATGGTTTTTTTCCTCTAAACTTTCCTGATCGGTGCAAAAGCAGCTAACAGACGCTTGATGCCATTGCCGGAAAAGGCGACGTCAAGCTCTGCATTTTCACCGGAACCATTGACTTTGACGACCGTTCCGAGTCCGAATGCCTTGTGCTCGACCTTGTCGCCGATTTTCCAGCCGACGTTTTCGGCACCGGTCTGTGCCGGTCGTTCGATCGTCCCCGGTCTCTTCCTTGGCTTTTCGACTTTTTTAGCCGCAACGGGACCGCTTGAAAACGGATAGCTTGAGTTCTTGACGGTTTCGTTGGCCGATTCCAGCAGCGCATCCGAGATTTCGCCGATAAAGCGCGAGGCGGTATTTTGCTGCGTTCTGCCGTAAAGCATCCGCGACAGCGCATTTGTCAGATACAGTTTTTCTTCGGCACGCGTAATCCCGACGTAAGCAAGGCGTCGTTCTTCTTCGAGATCTGATTCATTCATGGCTGCTCTTCCGAGCGGGAAGATGCCTTCTTCCATTCCGATCAGAAAAACGACCGGAAATTCCAGACCTTTAGCCGCATGAAGCGTCATCAGCGTGACGACGTCATCATTTTGGTCAACGCCGTCCTGATCGGAAACAAGCGCCAAATCGGCCAAAAAGTCCGTAAACGGATCGCTTTCTTCGTCTTCCGGATCCCAGTTTTCGTCAAATTCTTTCGTCACTGACAAAAATTCTTCCAAGTTTTCCAAACGACCTTTTGCTTCAAGCGTATTGGCATCGTTCAATGCTTTTTGATAGCCTGTGATCGACAGAATCTGTTCCGTCATTTCAGTAATCGTGGCTTTCTTTTGAACCTGATGGAATAATTTCAGCATATCGCAAAATTCCGTGATCTTCTTCGCGGTCCGCACGGGAATCCCCGTCAGATCAACGCTCTTGCCCGCTTCGTACAATGAAATGCCATGCATGTCGGCAAAATTTTGCAGTTTCGTGATCGAAGTTGCGCCGATTCCGCGCTTCGGCTCATTGACGACGCGCGCAAACGACATCGAATCGTCCGGATTGGCAACCAGACGCAGGTAGGCCAAAATATCCATGATTTCCTTGCGATCGTAGAAACGATGGGCACCGACCAGCTTGTAGGGGATGTTTGCCTTGACAAACGTTTCTTCAAGCGTACGCGACTGCGCATTCGTGCGGTACAAAATCGCAAAGTCGTTATAGCTGCGATGTTTTTCCATGATTTCTTTTTGAATGTTCTTGATGACGAAATAGCCTTCGTCAGCCGCGTTGTCGGCCCGATAGTAGGTAATTTTGTCACCGGATTCGTTTTCGGTCCAAAGCGTCTTGTCCTTGCGATTGAGATTATGCTCGATCACTTCGTTTGCAGCCTGCAGAATCGTCTTCGTCGAGCGGTAGTTTTGTTCAAGTTTGATGACGGTAGCATCCTTGTAATCTTTTTCAAAGTTCAGGATGTTTTCCATGTTGGCACCGCGCCATCCGTAGATGCTCTGATCGGCATCGCCGACGACGCAAAGGTTGCGAAACCCTTGCGCCAGCATGTTGACCAACCGATATTGCGCTTCGTTCGTATCCTGATATTCGTCGACATGAATGTAACGGAATTTGCGCTGATAGAATTCGAGCGTTTCAGGCGAGCTTTCAAACAGCTGGATCGTCTTCATGATCAGATCATCAAAGTCCATCGTCTGATTTTTCTTCAATTCGTCCTGATATATCTGATAAGCACGTGCGGCGGCAACTTCCATGGGATTCGCCTCTGCATTTGCCTGCAAAAGCGCTTCTTCTGGTTCGATCAGTTCGTTCTTCCAGGAAGAAATTGAGGCGAGAAAGCTGCGCGGATCGTATTGTTTCGTGTCAAGATTCATCGTATCGGCAACGATGTGTTTCATTAAAGTTTTCTGCTCGCTCGGACTGCCGATCGTAAATGCCTTTGAAAATCCGACTTTCTCGGCATCGCGACGCAAAATTCTCACGCACAAAGCATGAAACGTCGAAACCCAAACGGCTTCTGAACCGTATTCGACCAGCCTGTCGATACGTTCACGCATTTCGCGTGCAGCCTTGTTCGTAAACGTGATCGCCAAAATATTCCACGGATTGACGTTTTGCTGTTCGATCAGGTAGGCTACGCGGTGCGTCAGAACGCGCGTCTTGCCGCTTCCGGCACCGGCCATGATCAAAAGCGGTCCTTCCGTACAAACAACGGCTTCTCTTTGCTTATCATTCATTCCGTTCAATAAGTCATTTTGCGTCAAGTTGTTCAATCCCCTCTGAAAGTAATCAATCATTTCTTATTATACCAAAAAAGGCTCATTAGTTCTTTTAAAATTGCTTTAAAAGAACTTGTTTTCCCCGTTTCTTCGCGTTTTTTCGATGCTGATTCCGAGCATGAAAAATGCAGCGCCCACAGCAGCAATCAGTGCCTTGCAGACGGCCGATTTCTGCGTCAGTTTTCTGACAAATTGCGGAGATGAATGCTTTGTCAGGAAACCGGAATGAGAAAGCGGCGAGATTACGGGCAGATTTCAAAAATCGGGGATTTGCCCGTAACCGAGGACTGAGTTTTACGGGCAGATTTCAAAAATCGTCTTTTTGCCCGTAATCGGAAATGAGCACTGAATTTTTAGCGCACAAAAAAACAGCCGTCAAATCACGGCTGCCTTCATATCAACATGTTTACTCTTCTTCTGTTTTTGCTTCATCCCAGATTCCGGTTGCTTCGATTTGTGCGGCCGCTTTTTCAGGCGTCTCGGCAGAAACGAGGATGTAGCCTTCTCTTTCGACCGGACGCAGCGTTTCGGGAATTCTGAAGAACCGGTATGACCAATTGGATTTCAGCGACCATTGAAGCCGCACCTTCTCGAGATCGGCCGTTGATACGATGACCATTGCGCCACTGGTACGCGGCACTGCATTTTCCAAAGGCATCTTGGCCAAAGCCCGCAAGTGCTGTTCAAACATTGACACGCTTGATGCCTGCTCAAGCACGTAACCCGGAACGCTGAGCGCCGGAACCAGGCGTTTGACGTAAAGCGTGCCTTCAGCCGTCAAAAAGAATGCCACCTGCATGACGCCGACATAGCTCAATCCCTTGACGATTTCTTTGGCAATGCGCTTTGCTTCCTGTTCGATCTGTTCAGGCACTTTGGCCGGTGCAAGCGTTTCATGCAGGACTCTGTCACGATAGACGTTCTCGACCAGCGGGAAGAAGTTCACTTCACCGTCGGCATCCCTGGTCAAAATAACCGAAAGCTCTTTGGCACATTCGACCCATGATTCAAGAATGTAAGTCCCAAAATCGATGATGTCTGCGCATCTTGCAATATCGGTCTGCTTGGTAATCATCTGCTGCCGTCTTTTGCCAAAACCTTTTTGAATCGGCTTTAAGACGCAAGGATACCCGATTGAGCCGATTTCCTGATAAATATCGTCCAGACTGACGATCGTCGCATAAGGCGCAATGTTAACGTTCAACTGCTCAAAAAATGCTCGCTCAAGCAGTCTGTCCTGAGTAATCTCAAGCGTTTCATGTCCTTGCGGGACTTTCGTGAAGCGTTCGAGAAACTCGACCGTTTCTGAAGCAATGTTTTCTGATTCATATGTGACGACATTGCATCTTTGCGCAAAATCCTGTAATTTTTCCTTGTCATTCATGCGACCAACGATTTTGACGTCTGCCTCTGACAATGTCGGCACGCTTTGGCCGGTGCAATATGCTGCCACTTTAAAGCCCATCTTCTTGGCGGCCTGAGCCAACATAATCCCGTTTTGGCTATCCCCGATAATTCCGATCGTATCACCTGGGAACAACATCGCATTTTCCATTCTGCCACAACCTTCTAGTTTCATATTTATAAAACAATTTTACCACAACCAGTCGTATCAAAACATTTATCAGAGCATTCAAAAAGGACTTTTACCATTTTTTAAGCAAAAGTCCCCTTCTTACCCATCAATTATTCTTTATCCAAGCCCTTCTTGCCGTTAAAGATGAGGTTGAGCAAGACAGAACACAAACTGGCAACGACGATTCCATTTCCTAAGAAAAGCTGCAGCGTCTTCGGCAAGGCTTGGAAAATTCCCGGATAAACCGAAACGCCAAGACCAAGCCCGATTGAAACCGCCACGATCAAAATATTGTGCTCATCTTTAAAGTCAACGTCAAACAGCATTCTGATCCCTTGAACGCTGATCATCGCAAACATCACCAACATCGCCCCACCCAAAACAGGTGTCGGAATAATCGTCGCAAGCGCACCGACTTTTGGCAAAAGGCCCATGAGCATCAATAACACTGCAGACCAGTAAATCGGGCGTTTGGTTTTGATGCCGGAAAGTTCAAGCAATCCGACGTTTTGCGAAAAGGTCGTATAAGGGAAGGTGTTGAACACCCCGCCTAAAATAACCGCGAGTCCTTCAGCACGATATCCGTGTTTGAGATCGTCTGCCGTGATGTCTTTGTCAAGCAGATTGCCCAACGCAAAGAAAACCCCCGTCGATTCGACCATCGAAACAAGCGAAATGATAATCATCGTTACCGAAGACGACCACTCAAACTGAGGAACGCCGAAATAAAACGGCTGCGGCAAGTGGAACCAGGCTGCTTCGCTGACAGGAGAAAGCGAAACCATCCCCATTAAAAATGCGACGAGCGACCCGACGATCAGCCCGATCAAAACGGCAATCGAGCGAACAAAGCCTTTTCCTAAAACCTGAACTCCCAAAATAATCGCAATCGTCAAAAATGCGCAAAAAAGATTTTTTGGAGCACCAAACGCTTTAGCCGTCGCATCACCGCCGCCCATGTTTTGTACGGCAATCGGAATCAGCGTCAAACCGATGACCGTAATCAGCGTTCCGGTAACGACCGGCGGGAACAAGCGCTTGATTTTTGAAAATTGCCCTGCAACCAAAAAGACAAAAAACCCGGCGACGATGATTGCGCCGTACATCGTGCCAATCGTAAACTGCTTGCCGATCATCTTAAGCGGTTCGACCGCTTGAATCGCGCATCCCAAAACGACCGGAAGCCCGATCCCGAAATAACGGTTGCGTGCGAGCTGCAAAAAAGTCGCCAACCCGCACATGAAAATATCGATTGAAACAAGGTACGTCATTTGTTCGGCATTAAAATTCAGAGCCGTGCCGATCAACAGCGGAACGGCAACAGCGCCAGAATACATGGCGAGCAAATGCTGCAATCCTAAAACGGCGGCTCTTCCCTGACTAACTTCTTTTTCCATAATTATTCTTCCCCCACAAAATGTACGGCGTCGTTTTCAAATGAAGAAATGCGTGCCAAAGACTCCAGACGAATTCCTTGACCTTTGATCCAATCGGCACCTTCCTGGAACGATTTTTCAACGACGATTCCCACGCCTTCAACCTTGACGTCAGCCTGCCTGCAGATTTCAAGCATTCCTTTGACTGCCTGGCCATTAGCCAGGAAATCGTCAATAATCAAAACGTGATCATTTTCTGACAAAAACTTGCTGTCAACAGAAATCGTATTTGTCACTTTTTTCGTATATGAGTAAACCTCTGCAGTGTAAGTCATGTCATCAAGCGTTGACGGTTTTTTCTTTCTGGCAAACAAAACCGGCACGTTCATGACGAGTCCGGCCATAATTGCAGGTGCTATCCCGGAAGCTTCGACCGTCAAAATTTTGGTGACGGGACGTTCTTTAAATAACCGCGCAAATTCCTGACCAATCTCATACATCAATTGCGGATCAATCTGGTGATTCAAAAACTGGTTAACCTTTAAAACGTTTCCCGGCAAAACGACGCCATCTTGACGAATGCGATCCTCAAGCAATTTCAAAATAATTCCTCCTCGTGCATCGTACGAAATAAAATTGCAAACAAAAAAGGCTTTCCTTACCCTCAACAGTAAAAAAAGCCAATAAACCTAGCTATTCTTACTCATAGTCCAAGATTTACGGCCTTGGGTAGAAACTTGCCGACCATATTACGGCATTTATACAAGTAACACTAGCATAGGATAACATATTCCAAATTATTCTTCAATGATAAACGGCTAAGAAAAAACCTTGCCATGACCGGACATCATCAGATTTCAAAGCGAATCGTACTGGTTCAAATCATATTCTTCAATTAAAGAAATCAGTTTCTGCGCATACCCGGGGTCAGTCGCATATCCTTTATCCTGAAGCGCCTGGGCTGCCTGTTTATAATCAGATGCCTCAAGCACCGAACGATAATGCTCCTTATCCCACTGCGTTCCGTTCAAAAAAAGCTGCGTGTGTGCTCTGACTGAATCAGCCCAACTGTCATATGTAGCAAAACGCGCCTTAACGGTTATCCACTGTCCATTGACATATTCCTGCGTCGTCAGCAGCACGCTGCTTGCCTGATCGCTTTTGATTCCAAACAAGTTGTTATACTTGGAAGAAAGTTCGCTTCTTCCCCAATCAGATTCCAAAGCAGCCTGCGCCAAAGTAATGCTTGAGAAGACGTGATGCTGTCTTTGCTGCTCTTGAGCAACAGGTACGAGCACTTTGATGAAGCTTGATTTATCAGAGTTGTTTTTAACATCCTGTTCCGTTTGCGGTTCGGTATTTTGAACGTTTCCAACATCCAGAACCCACTTCGTCAATTGAACGCTGATTAACGCAACGACCAGTAAAACCAGGATAATGTCAGGATACCGAAGCTTGCCGTTGACAATCAGAAAGCCTCTCTTCTTTTTTGGATAATTTTTTTTGCGTGCCACAAAATCTCACCCCACAAGCACTGAACGGATCGCGCAAAACGACTATTTCCTTTCGAGTCTTGACAGCAACGGAACGGAAATTGCAGGACCAACGATGCCGGCTAAAATAGCTTCCGGAACGCCATTCGTCCCGATAACGCCGAGCAGGTACGGCAAAAGGGCCTTGACGTCAAGCGAATACAATGCCTGTGACTGTCCGCGATAGAGCAGATAGATCAAGCCGAGCACCAAAACCGTATTCGTCATCGCCCCTAGAATCGATGCAACGCACATTGCCGGAACTTTTTTAATTTTATTTCTGAGAAAAATAAATGCATAACCGGCAACGACGCCGATTAAAATTCTGGGCACGACCGATACCAACGGATTGACAAAGACGATCGTCGCCAAAGGACTCGTTGGCCAGACGTAGGCTCTGATAAACGTGATGAGCCCCCAGACTCCCCCGATGATTGCACCGTCACGAGGTCCCAAAACAATTGCCGCAATGATTACGGTGACGTGAATCGTTGTCAGATTCAAGGGACCGACCGGAATGTACCCGAAAAAAGGCACAAAATTCTGTACGATGATGATTGCGCAAAACAACGCTATCAAAACGCTGCGAAACGTTTTATTTTTATTGTTCAATAATAACACCCTCTATAATTTTTTCGTCAAATCGACTTGTTTCAAATTATATCACAAGTCTAAATTTCCGTGCTATCTTTTAAACAATATCATCGAACAAATTCGTCCATTTTGATGAATATCGTTCGCAAAATCTTTGATTCGCTTTGACGTTTCATGCACTGCATTTCGCAAAAAAAGTTCAGTTTCTTGCTTGAATTAAATGCAGTGCTGCTCACCCGATTCCGCCAGGCTCTCACTCAAATTTACCGCCAAGCTATTTTTGGTTATTTCCATCATAGCAGGAGTCATGCATGCAAAAAACCGGATCAGACTTGCAATTGATGGCAAATCATCCGTTTTTTCAATTTGCGGCATCGTTTTTCCCAGCATCTCGTCATCATTCCCATCCTTTGGCAACGTCGATCCATTCCTTGGGATGAGCAAGTTTTTCAAGTTCTTCAAGCGACAGCCGCACCGCAGAATGAGCATCGCCCGCAGCCGGATATACCGTCTTGAAACGTTTGAGCGATTCATCCAAAAAGACGGCCACGTTTTCCTTGACTGCAAACGGGCAAACGCCTCCAGGAGCGTGCCCGATGAACTTTTCCACAACGTCTGACGCAATCATGCGCGGCCTCTTGTGAAAACGATCCTTGAACTTGCGATTGTCAACTTTGGCATCCCCCGCCATAACGACCAAAAGCGGCTTTTCATCAAGCAAAAACGACATTGTCTTAGCAATGTATTCAGGCTCGCACCCCAATGCATGAGCAGCTTCTTCGACCGTTGCGCTGGAATCTTCAAGCACGATGATTCGATCCGCATAATTTTCTTTTTCCAAATATTGTTCGACCTTTTCTCGACTCAATCCCGTCACTCCCTTGTAAAATATTGAGATAATTCTAACATCAAGATTAAAAAACAGCAATAATAAATTGAGAATATTTTTTGTTCAAATGCAGCGCTGCATTTGGCAAAAAGAGTTTCACGTATCAAAATTGAAAAAAATGCCGGACAAAATCAGTCGACTTGCAACTTCCTTTGTTCGGCATTCAATTTATTTCAAGACGAAAACGGGACCTTTTTCCGAAGCCTCGAGTTTTCAGTTTGAGGACCTTTTTTTCCGGATTCTTTTTTCAAGACTATTCCTTGCGCAATGATTCAACAGGATCAAGTTTGGAAGCACGGTTTGCCGGAAGCAGTCCTGCCAGCATGCTGATGACGATGCTGATGATGATGCCGGAAATCAGAAACTGCGGTTCAAGACTGACAACGTTCACGTCATAGGCCGGCTTTGTCACCGAATTGATTGCAAATCCAAGAATTTCCGTAATGACGACTCCCAAGAGACCAGAACCAAGCCCGATCAGAAACGCTTCTGAAACAAAGATGCGACGAACGTCTTTGCGACGAGCTCCGAGAGCTTTGAGCACGCCGATTTCCTTTGTCCGTTCGACAACGGAAATGTTCAGCACGACCAGAATCATGATTGCGGAAACAACCAGCGAAACGCCGGCGATTGCCGCCAAGACATACGTAATAACGTCAAGCATCTGCGTAAACATGTCGGTCATCGTTTCTTGCATCGATCCTGAATAGCCGAGCTTTTTGACCTTGTCTTTGATGGCTTTCGTATTGTCGGAGTTCTTTGTATATAAGAATACCGTATTGGCCTTGAGCTTTTGTCCGTTGTCTTTGAACACCTGATTCAAATCACCGTAACGAACGACGATCGTGCTCGTTTGCGTATCGTAAATTCCGCTGACCTTGACTTCTTTTTCAATCGTTTTGTCACCGATCGTGAGCGAAAGCCTGACTTTTTTGCCAATGATGTTCTTGCCCAAAAGATCTGCCGTCGCCTGATCAAGCAGGACTTCGTTCTTCTTTGGAGCATGACCTTTCGTAATGCTTGATTTCGTAACCGATTTGGACATCGTCATCAGCATCATGATGTTTGCCGTATTGGAATTAAAAGCAACCTTGTTCGTCCCAAGAGAAAACGTGGAATATCCGCGCTGAATCGTATCGACGTTTTTAATTTTCTTCAATTTGTCGATGTCTTTTTGACTGAAAGTATTCTTGTTGGACGTCCCGGTCATCATCGAAATATGATCTTCACGCACGCTTCCGATCGTGCGTGAATCTCCGGCCTGAACTTTTTCCTGCTGTTTCTTATCCATTTCAAGACTTTGCTTATGTACTTCAGTCACGTTCGGATTCGTATAGGTAACCATCGTGCTCTTGATGTAATTCGTCACGCCGCGCCCGATTCCGAGCATCAAAACCACCGCCATGATGCCGATGCTCGAACCGAATGCCACTAAAGCATTGCGCCCGAACTTGGCTTTCATGTTAAGGAAGGCAAGGCGAATCGCATTCGTCAAGCTCATGTTCTTGACTGGGCTTGTTTCCTTCTTATCAGCTGGTTTCTTATGGAATTCAACGTCTTGCGTCGCATCTGAGATAAGCGAGCCGCTGTCGATTCTAAGAACTCTGGTACAATGCGAAGCAACCCTGTCAGAGTGCGTAACCATCAAAACGAGCTTGCCGCTTTCAGCAATTTCCTTGATCATTTCAAGCACGGTGTCGGTCGTTTCAGCATCCAAAGCTCCGGTCGGCTCATCGGCAATAATCACGTCCGGATCATTGATCAAGGCACGCGCAATGGCCACGCGCTGTTTTTGGCCACCGGAAATCGCATCAGGCTTTTTATGCATGTGTTCGCCTAAACCGACTTGAGTCAAAAGTTCTGCTGCTCTTTTGTCGCGAGTTTCTTTGTCAACGTTTGACAAAGTCATCGCAAGCGAAACGTTGTCCAGCAGACTCAGATGAGAAATCAGATTGAAGTTCTGGAAGATGAATCCAATGCTTTTCTTGTGAAATCTGTCCAGTTCCTGCTTGGTATAGTCACGCAGGTTCTTGCCTTGATAGATGATTTCTCCTTCAAAATCAGAATCAAGGCCGCCGATCAGATTCATTAAAGTTGACTTTCCGCTACCGGATTCGCCGACAATCGAAACCAGTTCTCCCTCTTCAAAAGAGGCGCTGATTCCCTTTAAGGCTTGAAAAGTGCCGCCGCCAGGCATCTTATAAACTTTTTTAACGTTCTTTAATTCCAAAACTGCCATATGAAACCTCCGTAAAAATTTAACTTTAGCTTACGTAATATACTGTATCAATTAATTTCTGTATAGTCAAATAATGTGATTAGGCTCACCGAAAAATATTAACTCAAAACCCTATAGTGCCTTCTAATCCTCTCAATAAAACCGACGGATGTTGTTTAAATACAGTGCCGTTCAACCAATTCAACCAAAATTTCATCCTGATTTACGGACAAAGAGCCTTTTTTTGCTGATTTGTCCGTAAGCAAAACGCATTTTACGGACAAACCGGCATTTTCAGCGATTTGTCCGTAAATTTTGGGCCATTATGCTGAGAATTTACGGACAGAATCCGCTTTTTGGAGCATTTGTCCGTAAAACCTGGTCCGAAGCATCTGAATTTTTACGGACAAACGGCCTTTTTTGACCTTTTTGTCCGTAATCGCTATTTTTCGAGCAGGCTATTTACGGACAACATGCCCATTTTCAGCGATTTGTCCGTAAATGACAGTGATTTTGCCAAATTCAGAGTCCGCTAAAGCAACGCGCCAAGCTCCCAGTCAAATTTGCCACCAAGCTATTTTTGCTTATTTCCATCATGGCAGACGATTGTCATGCATACGCAAAAACCCGGACAATTTGCAGTTGATTGAAAATCATCCGGGTTTTTATTCGTATCTTTATTTTTCAATGAATCTTTGCAATTCATCCAACGAGACGGAAAACATCTCCGGCTCGCCGATCTTTTTAAGGTAGACAAAAGTCAGTGCCGCTTTAGAAACTTTTTTATCATGCTTCATGATGTCAGTCACGCGAAAATCTGAAAGGAGTTCGTCTTCAAGCGGAAGTCCGACAGCTTGCAAACGGTCGCAAATTGCTTGTGTCGTTCCTTCCTCGGTTAGTCCGCGACTTTCAAAAATTCGATTGACTTCGGAAAGTCCGATCGAAATTGCTTCACCGTGAAGCAGTCTGCCATCCGCAAGAAGTTCAACCGCATGGCCGATGCTGTGTCCAAAATTGAGCAATTTGCGCAAACTGCCTTCTTTTTCGTCCTTTGTAACGACTTCAGCTTTAAATGACACGCTTCTTTGGATCAATTCCGGAGCGTGTTTCAAAATTGCCTGCGCATCATCGATTTTTTCAATCAATTGCCAAAACGTTCCTCCGACCATTGCGGCACACTTGACAACTTCCGCATAACCTTCGACCGTAACCCTTTCGTCCAACGTCTTCAATACCAGGGGATCAATCAGCACAAGATCGGGTTGGTAAAAGGTTCCGACAAGATTTTTTCCTTGCGCGATATCAATCGCGGTCTTGCCGCCGACGGAACTGTCAACCTGTGCAAGAAGCGAAGTCGGAAACTGAACAAACGAGATTCCGCGCATATAAAGCGAAGCGCACAGTCCGCCCAAATCTCCGACAACCCCGCCTCCAAGCGCGATCAAGCCGTCTCCTCTGGTCAAACCGAAATCGGCAATTTGAGAAACAACGTTGCTGAGCGTTTGCCATGATTTGCTTTTTTCTCCCGCTTCAACCGTAATGACGATGTTTTCGAATCCGGCTTCAGAAAGATTTTTTGAAACTTTCTTTGCGTAAAGGGGGTACACGTTCGTGTCGGTCAAAATAACGCAACGTCTCTTGGTCCATACCTTTTCGAGATGTTCGGCAGGATTGTCGAGAACGCCTTCTTCGATTAAAATTTCATATGATCTGGCTTTGGTATCGACCGCAACGCTTCGCATTCAAACACCTCATTTCCAGGCTGAAACGACTTTGTGAATCTCTTCGCAACGACGTGCCATTTCCTTGAAAGTATCCGGCTTGAGTGCTTGCGGTCCGTCAGAAAATGCATGTTCCGGATCATCGTGGATCTCAACGATCAAACCGCTGGCACCTGCCGCAACGCCGGCCTGGGCAAGAGGCGTAACAAGATCCCAGACTCCGGCAGCATGACTCGGATCGACAATGACAGGATAATGCGTCAGTTGCTGAAGGACGGGAACCGCACCAACATCAAACGTATTGCGCGTGTACTTGTTGTCAAACGTGCGAATTCCCCGTTCAATCAAGATAATCTGATTGTTGCCGCCTGCAGCAATGTATTCAGCAGCATTAAGCACGTCGTCAATCGTTGCAGACATGCCGCGCTTCAAAGCAACCGGAATCTTCGTTTTGCCGACTTCTTTAAGGAGCGAGAAGTTTTGCATGTTGCGGGCACCGATTTGGAAGAAATCCGTGTATTTTCCGACAAGTTCAACGTGTTCGTCATCCATTACTTCAGTAATGACGTCCATTCCGTTCTCATCAGCAGCTTCACGCAAGTATTTCAGACCTTCTTCACCAAGGCCCTGGAATGAGTAGGGTGATGTTCTCGGCTTGAATGCGCCGCCGCGAAGAACCGTTGCGCCGGCTTCCTTTGCAACTTTGGCCATCCGGTGAATGTGTTCTTCGCTTTCAACGGAGCAAGGGCCGGCCATCAAAGCCAGCTTGTTGCCGCCGACTTCAGTATGCGCCGTTTTGACGATCGTATCTTCCGGATGAAGCAGACGGCTTGACTGAACCGCTGCCGGAACGTTCGTAATCACGTCTTCTGCCGCATTAAGAACTTCGCTTGGAATCTCGTCTGCCTTGGCACCTTGAACGGCAACGCGGTTTTCATGCACGAAAACCTGTTTCTTGCCGTCAAATGCCTTCTTGACGACTTCAATTTTTTCCTTTGCTTCATCCTTCTTCAAAACAATAATCATAATATTTTCCTCCTAAATTATAAGCGAATTGCCGATAAATGATTTTCACCGGTTACATTTGTTTTTTGGAACGTCAAAACAACGTTTTCGACCGTGAAGCCTGCATTTGCAAGCACATCGTCCATTGCGCCGCTTGCGCCGAATTCATCAAGGCCAACGATCGTTCCGTCAAGTCCGACGTAACGTTCCCAACCGCGCGTCGAGCCCATTTCAATGGCCGTTCTTCTTCTGACGGACGGCGGAAGCACCTGATCCTTGTAATTTTGCGGCTGTGCATCGAAACGTTCCATGGACGGCATGGATACGACGCTGACGTCTTCACCCAGTTTGAACAAACGCTCTTGAGCCTTGATTGCCAATGAAACTTCTGATCCGGAAGCAATCAGGATTCCGCTTGGACGCATCCCCTTTTGCGGAGAAACAACGTATCCTCCGCGAGCAACGCCTGCATCTGCAAGCTTGGACGTCCGTGACAAAACAGGCAGCTTTTGACGAGTCAAAACCAAAACCGTCGGATGATCAACGGAATCAATCGCCTGTTGCCAGGCAGCGATCACTTCGTTCGGATCAGCCGGACGAAGCACGTCGACATTCGGCAATGAGCGCAGACTCATCAGCTGTTCAACGGGCTCATGCGTCGGTCCGTCTTCTCCGACTGCGATTGAGTCATGCGTGAAAACGTAAACGACCGGGAGTTTTTGCAAAGCAGACAAGCGAATCGCGCCTCTCAGGTAATCCGAGAAAACGAGGAACGTTCCGCCGAATACTCTAAGACCGCCATGCAAGGCCATTCCGTTCATGATCGTTCCTTGAGCAAACTCGCGAACGCCGTATGCGACGTTTCTTCCGGTCGGATGCTCGTCATCAAGCAGACCGCTTGCGTCAATTGCGGTTTTGTCTGATGAAGACAAGTCTGCGGAGCCGCCGACAAGATTGTCCATTTTTTCTGCAAGCACCTGGATAACCTTATGACTCGTATCGCGGCTTGCTTCCGCTCCGCTCTCGTAGCGCGTCATCCCGTCAAGAGCATTGAGGCAACGCTTGCCGTTTAAGACCGCAACCGTTTCATCAAAGCATTCTTCATCAGATGCCGCCAAATCGTCAAGCACCTTGCGCCAATCGTCATGAGCCTTTTTGCCGCGATTTTCGATCATCGTTTCAGCTGCAGCTTTGACTTCCGACAAAACAGTGAAGGCTGGCCCGTCATATTCAAGACGAGTCCGAAGATTTTCAAGCCCGTTTTCTCCAAGCGGCGCACCGTGCACGGCATTCGTTCCAGCCTTGTCAGCCCCGAAACCGATTGTCGTTTTGATTTCGATCAGACTCGGCTTATCCGTTTTCCTGGCCTTTTCGATCGCCCGATCGATTTCATCGACGTCATTGCCGTTTGCGACCAGCTGCGTATCCCAGCCGTAGCTTTCAAATCTGCGACAAACATCCGTCCTGAAGCTTCTTGAAGCCGGTCCGTCCAAAGAAACGTCATTTGAATCGTACAAGACGATTAATTTGGATAGACGCTGATTACCGGCAAAGCTGGCCGCTTCATGCGAGATTCCTTCCATTAAATCACCGTCACCGACAAGACAGTACGTGAAATGGTCGACCACTTTGGCTTTTTTGTTCAAGCGAGCCGCCAAAGTTCTTTCAGCAAGCGCCATTCCGACTGCCATCCCGATGCCTTGGCCAAGCGGACCCGTTGTTGCTTCAACACCGGGAACATGTCCACGCTCAGGATGACCGGGAGTCTTGCTTCCAAAACGCCGGAAGTTCTTCAAGTCATTAATCGACAGATCAAAGCCGCTGACGTGAAGCATTGCATATAAGAGTGCCGATCCATGTCCGGCAGAAAGAACGAAGCGGTCGCGATTCGACCACTCGGGATCTTTCGGATCTACTCGCAAATGACGTGAAAACAATGCCCACATCATCGGTGCCGCTCCAAGGGCAATCCCCGGATGCCCTGAATTTGCCCGCTGAATCATTTCACAGCTCAAAACGCGCAGATTGTTGATTGCAAGTTCATCAATATTTTGTCCAACTTCTTTTTTCATTTTCGTTCCTCCCGATTAATAAAAAAGCTCCTACAGCGACACTGTAAGAACCAAAAATCTGTCAAGATACGAAAAACAGAAAATTAAAAAGGCCTCACAGTGCAATTGCATCCATGCGACCTTTGACCACAAGAAAATCATTACCGGCCGCATCCAGTTTGGGAAAGTAACGCCCATACCAGATGCGGCATCGACGTTACTGGATAAACCAGTAATAGTAAAATCGTAATTGTGATTTTGCAGTTGATTTTCTCATGATTACATTCTCCTTAAAAAATTAAATCGTCATTAAATAAACTTGTTGATACGATTATAATTCGATTTTAGGGATTCGTCAACCATTTTTTTAGTCTTTTTTAATTTTTGTGAAAAAAGAATTTTTGCATCCACGAATCATTCTTCTTGATTTGAACAAAGGCAACCGCAGCAAACAAAACCGCACCAATGAAGTCGGCAATCAAATCGCCCATCGTGTCCATCAAAGCGGCTCTTCCGACCAACATGTGACCGTTTGCCATATAGCGCTGCAGATTCATCCCGAACGAATCACACGTGAATTCATAAAATTCCCATAAAACACCGCACATCATCGCAAACGCCGTCGCATACAGACTGATGAAACCCGACGGAAGTTTTTGCTGCTCTTTTGGAACGAGCGCACCAAAAAGCGCCAGCGCAAAACTTGCGAGCAAAGCACCGCTGATAAGGTGGAGTCCTTTGTCCCAATAAGGAATTCGATAAAAATGATAGATGGTTCCCAAATAAATTGCCCCAAAGATAAAAAGCAAAAAGAATCCGTAAATCATCGGAGGCAGATATAAATCAAATTTGACGGAAACGATTTTGGGCAAGCAAGCGATCACGATTCCCAAAACTATTTCCAAGCAAAGAAACAATGCCGCATTTTTATCCTTGGGAACAGTGGCCAAAAACGCATCCTTAGCCGTCAAAACAAGAGAAAAGAGCATCATCAGCACAATTACCGCCAACCCGCAGTCAGTAGCTTTTTTCATATTCCAAACACGTCCTTTCGAATCTAATTATCCTATCGTTGCTTAAAACTGGCAAGCATTTGTTCTTGACGGTAGCGACTCGGCACGACTCCGTACGTTTCTTTAAACGCTTGACTGAACTTGCTTTGGCTGGAGTATCCGACCGCCCTTGCAACGTCAAAAAGCAACATGTCGCTTTCCTTAAGCATTTCGGAAGCTTTTTTCATTCGATAGTCTTTCATATATGAAGCGATCGGTTTTCCGTAAACCTTCTTAAACACTGCTTTGAGCGTTGTCTGATTCATCAAGAACTCGCTTGAAAGCACGTCGATCGTGTATCTTTTATCCAAATTTTCAATCATCTTTGCATGAACTTTTTGAATCGTTTCGATCTGATTTTTAGAATATTTTTCTCTGGAAAATGCAGGGCTTTCAACCAGTTTCAGACGCAAAATCAACTCCTGCATTTTAACCCTGGCATAAGGAACGACCATCTCCTTTGGCAGATCATACAGCACCGAAAACAAAGAATCGACCGCAAAGCTCGCCAAAATAGTCGTCGAACCGTCAGTTCCTTTGCCGCAAAATTTCTCATACATCTGATTAACATCAATCGAGGTCGATTTCAGCAATTCAAAAAATTCATCCTGAACCTTGGAAAGATCCATGAAAATGCAGAGTCCTTGATAATATTCCAGCGGAAATTCGATCTCGGAATGAGCGCAGCTGTTCATATCGTGCAAAGACATGTCTCCTTCTCCAAGGTAAAGCGCTGATCCGTCTCCCATCTCCCAACCGATTCGCCCAAACCGACAGTGATTGATTTCAATCGTTTTTCTCTCCAGACAATCATGACTGAAATTGAGCGATCTTGCCAGATAAGTTCTGAAACAAAGTTCGATTCCGGGAGCAATTTCATATATTTCAAGCTTGCCTTTTCCATTTTCAAAAAGGGTTGCGTACAAGTTGTTTTCGATCAACAGCGAATCAGCGGATCCTCCAAAGTGATTTTCCATGGCAATTTTGCCGTCAGGAATTCCTTGAAGCTTTTTTTTGAGTTTTAGTTTGACCTCATCCATTTCATCACCTCAAATTTATCATACCATTTATCGACAAAATTAGCCCGTTTAGAAAAATATCTGTCCCGTTCAGTTAAAAACAAGTCGCTTTCCTTGTTAGTTTTGATTTGAGAATGTATGCTGAATTTTGTAGACAAAAAGCCGTTTCCGATTTTTGACCGGAAACGACTGTTTTATCTTCTATGTTGATGCAGCAAACCAAATAAACGATCAGACTGTCGTTTTGGGCGCTGACGTTGACGCAATCGAGCCTGTTTGCAAAATCGCTCGTGCCAAAGGCCTTGACGCATTCGGAATAACTGAATTCGACATAACGATGGCCATTAATGTTTCCAAGTTTCATCTGTTTTATAATCTAAGGAGCTGAATTTATGCGAAAAGAAACTTACGATGTTACCGGGATGACCTGCTCTTCCTGCGTAAGACACGTTGAAAAAGCCGTCTCCAAGCAACCAGGCGTCAAGAAAGTCACGGTCAACCTTTTAAAAAACAGCATGGTGGTCGATTACGACGAAAACAAGCTTAATCAGGCAGAAATCGAACATGCCGTTTCAGATGCTGGATATGGAGCAAATCTTCGCTCAAAAAACGCTGATTTGACCAAAGATACGGAAGAAAATTCGGCTCAAAAAGAGTATGAGTCTTATAAGCGGCGCTTGATCTGGTCGATCGTCTTTACCGTCCCGCTGATCTACCTTTCGATGGGACACATGCTTGGTTGGCCTTTGCCGTTTTTCTTCTTAGGAACAACGAATGCCATTACCTTTTCCTTCACGCAGCTCCTGCTGCTTCTTCCGGTCGTTTACCTTAACCGCAGCTATTTCATCAACGGGTTCAAGTCTCTTTTCAAAGGAACGCCGAACATGGACTCTTTGGTAGCATTAGGAGCTTCGGCAGCGCTTGTCTACGGAATCTTTACTATTTACAAAATCGGCATCGGATTGGGATTTCTGGATTTTAAAAGCGTCTCGGCACACGTCATGAATCTTTACTTTGAATCTGCCGGAACCATTTTAACCTTGATTACGCTCGGAAAAACGCTTGAGGCAAAAGCCAAGGGCAAAACAACGGATGCCATTTCAAAGCTTTTGAATCTGGCACCTAAAACGGCCAGAGTGCTGCGTGACAATCAGGAAAAAAACGTTCCGGTAGAAGAAGTCAAAAAAGATGACGTCGTAATCGTCAAGGCCGGAGAAAGCATCCCTGTTGACGGCGTCATCATCTCCGGCAGCGCATCAATCGACGAATCTGCTCTGACGGGCGAGAGTCTTCCGGTCGACAAAAAAGAAGGCGACAAGGCAATCGGTGCAACCATCAACCGAAACGGCTACTTCAAAATGAGAGTCACCAAGACAGGCGATGAGACCGTCCTTGCTCAAATTGTCAAACTTGTCGATGAAGCAACAAGTTCCAAGGCTCCTATCGCTAATTTGGCCGATCGCGTCAGCGGCGTCTTCGTTCCGATCGTAATCGGCATCGCTTTTATCGCGGCCATTATTTGGCTGTTGCATGGTTCAACGTTTGAATTCGCGCTTTCAATCGGAATTTCCGTTCTTGTCATCAGTTGTCCGTGCGCTCTCGGACTGGCGACGCCGACGGCCATCATGGTCGGAACCGGCCAGGGGGCAATAAACGGAATCTTGTTCAAATCCGCCAAGGCGCTTGAAACAACGCATGAGCTGCAAACGATCGTTTTTGACAAAACCGGAACGATTACGGAAGGCAAGCCGGTTGTCACCGACATCTTTCCTTTGCAAAATACAGAAAATGATTTGCTGCAAATTGCGGCTTCGCTTGAATCCTTGTCTGAACACCCTTTGGCTCAAGCAATTACGACTTCTGCAAAAGAAAAAAATCTTTCTTTCCTTGAGGTCGAAAAATTCACGCAGGTTGCAGGACAGGGAATTAGTGGTATTATCGATGGTAAGAAGATTCTTGCCGGAAATTTGAAAATGATGAATGAAAACCAGATTGAAACAACGTCAGCAAATTTTCTTGACAACAGTAAAAACGGCGGAAAAACAACGCTTTACTTTGCCCAAGACAATCGTCTCATCGGCATCATCCGCGTCGCTGACGTTATTAAAGACACAAGCAAAGAAGCAATTGAGGAACTCAATCAAATGGGCCTTCAAACGATCATGCTGACCGGTGACAACGAAACGACCGCAAGAGCCATCGCTAAAAAAGCCGGCATCAGAAACGTCATCGCGGAAGTCTTGCCTGCTGACAAAGAACATGAGATTCAAAAGCTGCAAAATCAAGGACAAAAAGTCGCCATGGTCGGTGACGGAATCAACGATGCGCCTGCCCTTGCAAGAGCAGACGTCGGCATTGCCATCGGAGCAGGAACCGACATTGCCATTGATTCAGCCGACGTTGTTTTAATGAAAAGCCAGCTCACTGAAGTTTCGACCGCTATCAAGCTCAGCAAGGCGACCATCAAAAACATCAAAGAAAATCTTTTTTGGGCATTCATTTACAACATTATCGGAATTCCGATTGCTGCAGGAATCTTCTACCCTGCATTCGGATTTAAACTCAGTCCGATGATCGGTGCTCTTGCAATGAGTTTCAGTTCCGTCTTTGTCGTTACAAATGCTTTGCGGCTGCGCTTTTTCAAAGCAAGGCACTCTAATCATAAAAATTAATCCAGGAGGAATCAACAATGGAAAAAACATTTACCGTAAAAGGCATGACATGCATGAATTGTGCAAATCACGTCAAAGAAGCATTATTGAAAGTTGACGGAGTAACGTCCGCCAAAGTTGACCTTGAACAAAAAAAGGCAACGATTGAAGCCGATTCGACCGTAACGGACAAGGCATTGAAAGATGCGGTTTCAGATGCAGGCTATAAGGCCAAGTTCGGTTTCTTCAAATAACTGATGAACCATGCCTGAAATTAAAGCCCTGGATGATTTGCGATTAATTACAAATCTCATCCGGGGCTTTTGCGTATGTAGGACAATCTTATGTTATGACAGAAAGCTGTTTCCATTTATCAAAACGTTAAAAAGGAATGAGAGCTTGACCAGTTTACGGGCAGATTTGAAAAAACGACGTTTTGCCCGTAACCGAGTCCAGCCTTTTACGGGCAGATCCCAAAAATCGACGTTTTGCCCGTAACTGAGTCCAGCCTTTTACGGGCAGATTTCAAAAATCGACGTTTTGCCCGTAACCGCGGGCTGCATTTTACGGGCATATCTCAAAAATCGACGTTTTGCCCGTAACCGTGAGGCGGGTTTTACGGGCAGATTTCAAAAATCGACGTTTTGCCCGTAACCGGGAACTGGAATTTTACGGACAGATTTGAAAAAACATGAAAACAGCCAAGCGTCCTCAACCTGGACACTTGGCTGTTTTTCATTAATCGTCTTATTTTGTGAAACCGTACTTCTTGTTGAAACGATCCACGCGACCATCTGCTTGCGTAAACTTTTGCTTACCTGTGTAGAACGGATGTGAATCACAAGAGATTTCGACACGAATCAATGGGTATGTTTTGCCATCTTCCCATTCGATCGTTTCTGAAGATGTCTTCGTAGAACCTGACAAGAACTTATAGCCTGTTGCAGAATCCAAGAAAACAACTTCATGATAATCTGGATGAATTCCTTGCTTCATTATAATTTCGCTCCTTTGCCCTGAACCATTTGCTGGATCAGAGTTATTCTGTGCTATCGCAACATACTTCATAATAACATGAAACTTCAAGTCATGCAATTATCTTTTTTCGATTTTTTTGCCTGACCGCTTCGTTTTCGACAAATCTTCGACCTTTTGGCAAAATTCAGCATTGTCTTTCGTCTGCTTGAAGACTTTTAAAATATCATTCGTGAAACGAACGGTATCGCTTGTTGAAATTTTGCGAAGCTTCCAAACTGCTTCAAGTTCTTCTTTGGTCAACAAAAGTTCTTCTTTTCTCGTGCCCGACTTCTTGATGTCAACAGCCGGAAAAATTCGGCGTTCTGCCAAATCACGATTCAATTGGAGTTCTTGATTGCCGGTCCCTTTAAATTCCTCAAATATGATGTCATCCTGCCTGCTGCCCGTTTCAACCAAAGCAGTCGCAATAATCGTCAGACTTCCGCCTTCACGGACGTTTCGTGCCGATCCAAAAAATTTCTTCGGACGGTACAAAGCCGTCGGATCCAGACCACCGGACAGGGTTTTGCCGCTTGAAGGAATCACGAGATTGTATGCGCGCGCAAGTCTGGTCAACGAATCAAGCAAAATCACGACATCCTGCTTATCCTCGACCAATCGCATCGCACGCTCAAGAACCATTTCTGAAATGTGAACATGACTTTCCGGTCTCTGATCAAAGGTCGAATAAACGACTTCACCGTTCGGATTGATTGATGAAACGTAATCTTCCAAATCGGTAACTTCTTCGGGACGCTCATCAATCAGAAGAACGATCAGTTTTGCATCTTTTGCATTCTTTGAAATTCCGGCTGCGATATTCTTCAAAAAAGTAGTCTTTCCGGCCTTAGGAGGCGCAACAATCATGCCTCTTTGACCAAATCCGACCGGTGCAAAGAGATCAATCAAGCGTGTCGACAAATCTTTGGGATTATTTTCAAGGACCAGTTTCCTATCAGGATAAATTGCCGTCAAAGCAGGAAAATGAGGTCTTCCCTTGGCTTCATCCGGATCTTTTCCGTTGACCGCATCAATATACATCATGCCGTAACGATCGTTATTGGAGCCCTTACGCGGCGGTCTGACTCTTCCGGCCACCTCATCACCGTTTCTCAGACCAAAACGCTTGATTTGAGATGCCGACAAATAGATGTCTTCTTTTGAAGGACTGTAATTGAGCGGTCTCAAAAAACCATATCCGCCGTCATCGTAAAAAATTTCAAGAATCCCTTTCATCCTGAAATCGTCTTGTTCGGCCTGCGCCCGGATGACAGCCAAAGACAATTCTTTTTTGTTCATCTGACTATAGTATTTGATCTTGTATTCACGCGCATACTCGTAAATTTCTTTCAGCGTCTTCTTTTGAAAATCTTCAAGTGTCAAATTTTTTTGGCTCATGTCATTCCTCGTTTTCTTCTAATGATTGAGACTCTCGCTTTCATTAATTACTTCAAGATCAACTGACAAGCCTCTGAATTTTTCAACGATCCGGTCATATCCGCGCAAAATATTGTCCGCTTTGTTGATGACGGTCGTTCCCTTAGCCATCAGTGCCAAGCCGACGAGAGACACGCCAGCACGAATTTCGCCTGCTTCAACCACTGTCCCGGAAAGATCGGTCGAATGTCCGACCGTAATAATTCCGTCTTTGCTGGAAATCTTTGCACCCATCCGCTGCATCTCAGGAATATGCTTGGTTCTTTCAGGATAAAGCGTGTCAATAATCGTCGAACTTCCTCTTGCCTGCATCAAAAGCGGCGTGATCGGCTGCTGCAGATCCGTGGCAAATCCAGGGAAGGGAGACGTTTTGATGTTTACCGGACTCAAAACGTCTCCGCCCGGAACATAAATCTCATCCTCATCGATTTCCATTCGAACGCCCATTTCCTCCAATTTGGACAAAAACGGATCCAAGTGTTCCGTGATGACGTTTTTGACCAGCACGCCGTTGCCGTTGGCTGCGGCAAACGACAAATACGTCCCCGCTTCGATTCGATCGGGAATAATCGTGTGGACGTTCATTGATTTGAGCGAATCAACGCCCTGAATGCGAATCTCATTTGTACCGGCTCCGCGAATATGGGCACCCATATTATTCAAAAAAGTTGCCAAATCAACGATTTCCGGCTCACGAGCAACGTTTTCCATAATCGTCAGTCCCTTGGCCTTGACGGCGGCCAGCAAAACGTTAATCGTCGCACCGACAGAAACGAGGTCAAAAAAGATTCTTGCTCCGTGCAATCCTTCTGGACCCGTCGTAATGTGAACGGTATTTTCTTTTTCTTCAACATGCGCTCCCAACGCTTTGAAACCTTTGATATGCTGATCAATCGGACGCGGACCGATATTGTCGCCGCCGGGAAATCCAACGATTGCTTCGCCGAACTTTCCAAGCAAAGCCCCCATAAAATAATATGACGCGCGCAAACTTCGAATTGCGCCGCCTGGAAGCGGAACGCTCTTGATTTTTGTCGGATCAACCAAAAGTTCCCCTCGTCTGTAAGTCGAATCGACATTCATCGCCTTTAAAATCAGCATCAGATTATGAACGTCCAAAATATCCGGAACCGAATCAAATTTAACAGGCGTATCTGCCAAAATGGCCGCAGGAATCAATGCAACAGTACTGTTTTTGGCACCCCCGATTGTAACTTCGCCAGACAGCTTCTGTTGACCCTTAACAATCATTTTTTCCATTTCAAATATATCCTCACTCAAAATTTTTTCGAATCATCATCAATTAATATGCAAAATTAATCGTTATCAACTTCATTTTGCATGCGCTGAAAAAAGAATGCGCCATATTGCATTTTACAAGATATGTGCTATTGTTTCAATATCATTACAAATATTATCTCATTTTTTTAACAAAAATGCGCTATGTTCTGAGCTATTTTGTTGACTTTCCAAATAATGAACGCTACCCTTGCATTAGGTGATCAGAGCAGATGACTTTCTTTTTTACATAAATAGCTAAACAGCAGAAAGGAATTCAATATGTATCTTGCAATTAAAGAAATAAAACACGAAAAATTACGTTACGGAATGATTATCGCCATGATCGCCCTCATCAGCTGGCTCATCTTTATCTTGACCGGCCTTGCGCAAGGATTGGGAAACCAAAACACCGCAGCAATCGACAGCTGGAATTTCAAATCAATCGCATTGAACAAGGACGCAGACGTAAACCTGCGTCAATCTTTGATCACATCCGAACAAATCAGCGCCCTGCATTTAACCAAAAAAGAAACGCTGCTTGGACAGGCATCCGTCGTAGCCAAGCACAAAAAGATGAAAAATACGAGTGCCAACTTCATCGGACTTGAGAAAAACGGGTTTATTGCAAAAGACATCAAAAATTTTCCGACAAAATCAGGCGATGTCCTGCTTGATGACTCATTCAAACGTTCCGGATTGAAGAAAGGCTCAAAAATCAAATTGAATTCAGAAGGCAAAACGTTCACCGTCATCGGATTCGTCGATAATGCCAAAATCAACATTTCGCCTGTAATCTATGGTACCCTGTCAGATTGGCAATCATTGAGAAACGTCCCCGAAAACTTCAAGGCAAGCGCCGTTGCGTCGCAAAAAGAAGGCTTTGAAGCAAACGATCTTTCAACGTATTCCAAACAAAAACTGATTGACAATCTTCCCGGCTACGAAGCGCAAAATGCCACTTTTGGCTTGATGATCGGTTTTTTGCTGGTGATTTCGCTCATCATCATGGGCGTTTTCCAATATATCATCACCATCCAAAAGCTGGCTAATTTTGCCGTTTTAAGAGCACAGGGCATCCCCTCGTCATTTCTTGTCAAAAATACGATTTCGCAGGCATTTCTTTTGGGCGTAATCGGGCTTGTCCTCGGGACTTTGCTGACTTTCATCTGTTCGCTCGCAATTCCGAGTTCGGTTCCTTTGAAATTTGAGCCGTTGGCAATGCTTCTGGTCGGATTTTCGCTGCTTATCGCGGCAATTCTCGGGTCGCTCGTTCCAATCAGAACGATTCTCAAAGTAGATCCTGCAAACGCAATCGGAGGTTAAGACAATGGAAGCAATCGAACTAAAAAACATCAACAAGTACTACGGCAAAGGCACAAGCAAGGTCCATGTCTTAAAAGACATCAGTTTTAAGGCCGATAAAGGCGAATTCGTTTTGATTCTGGGCCCGTCAGGTTCCGGAAAAAGCACGTTTCTGACGATTGCCGGCATCTTGCAAAAACCGACTTCCGGCGATGTTTTGATCAACGGGACGAATACTCGTAACATGCCGATGAATTCCAAAGAAAAACTTCGCCTGAACAAAATCGGTTTCGTGCTCCAGTCGCATAACCTCGTACCCTATCTGACCGTTTCAGAACAATTCGAGCTCGTAGACAAAGTTAAAAACACTGAAAATCTCAGTCAAAAAGAACTTGAAAAATTGCTTGAATCGCTTGAAATTTCTAATCTGATATCTAAATATCCAAACGAGCTTTCAGGAGGTCAAATGCAGCGTGCTGCCATTGCACGTGCCCTTTATGCAAATCCGGAAATCATCCTCGCAGACGAACCGACGGCTGCGCTTGATACGCCGCGAGTCAAAGAAGTCGGCAATCTTTTAAGCAACCTTGCCCATCGTCAAAACAAGGCCGTCATCACCGTAACTCATGATTTGCGATTATTGGATCAAGCCGACAGAGTCTACGATCTTAACGACGGAAAGTTGAATGAAAGATAAATTCTAAAAGCCCCAAAAATCGATAAATTCGATGTTGGGGCTTTTTGGTTATTTTTGCCACGACGAGAAATTGTCCTGTATACGCAAAAACTCGGATAAGATTTGCAATTAACTGCAAGTCATCCGAGTTTTTCATTTTGAGTCATCGTTTCTTCCCAGCCTCTTCCGGCCAGACATAATTAAAATTTATTTTTCCGCTGCAGACTTTACGAATTCAGCAAACAATCCTTCCGGACGTTGCGGACGTGAAAGAAATTCCGGATGGTATTGCGCAGCTACGAAGAATTTATGGTCAGTAATTTCAACAACTTCAACCAAACGATTGTCAGGAGACGTGCCGGCAAAAGTCAAGCCTTTGTTTGACAAGATTTCACGATAATCATTGTTGAATTCGTAACGATGACGGTGACGTTCTTGAATCACGTCTTGATTGTCATACGCTGCTGCCGTTCTTGTTCCTTGCTTGAGCTTGCATGGATAAAGACCAAGACGTTGCGTTCCGCCCATATCTTCGACGTCAGCTTGATCAGCCATCAAATCGATGATATTGTTCTTGCAGTTTGAATCAACTTCAGCACTGTTGCAATCTTCAAGTCCGCAAACGTCGCGGGCGAATTCGATGCAGGCCATTTGCATGCCAAGGCAGATGCCAAGGAACGGAACGTTGTTTTCACGCGCATAACGAATGGCTTGAATCATGCCTTCGAGGCCACGATTGCCAAAGCCCCCGGGAACGATTATGCCGTCATAACCTTTCAACTCGTCAGCAACGTTTTCTGCAGTCAATTTTTCAGAGTTAAAGTAGTCGATTTTGACGTTTGCATTAATCTTATAGCCGGCATGCTTCAAAGCTTCGTTAACCGAAATATAAGCGTCAGGAAGCTGAACGTACTTGCCGACAAGCGCAATTTTGACTTCTCCTTCAAGGTTGCGAACGCGTTTGCAAAGCGATTGCCAATCGGTCATGTCTGCTTGTGGCGTGTCAAGATGAAGCATCCTGCAGACGATTTCGTCCATGTGTTGTGCTTGCAAATTCAGAGGAATTTGATAAAGCGTGTCAACATCCATTGATTCAATGACCGCTTCTGGTTCAACGTCGCAGAAATTGGCAATTTTGTTACGCATGTTTTCCGAAATCGGCTTTTCCGTTCTGACAACCAGAATATTCGGTTGGATTCCAAGGCCGCGAAGTTCTTTAACGCTGTGCTGCGTTGGTTTCGTCTTCATTTCGCCGGCTGCATGAAGGTAAGGAACGAGCGTCGTGTGAATATAGACGACGTTTTCGCTGCCGACTTCGGAACGCATTTGACGCAATGCTTCCAAAAACGGCAATGATTCGATATCACCAACGGTTCCGCCGACTTCTGTGATAACGACGTCAGCATCCGTCACCGTTCCTGCACGCATGATTTTTTCCTTGATCATGTTCGTGATGTGAGGAATAACCTGCACCGTTGCACCGAGATAATCGCCGCGACGTTCTTTTTTCAAAACTTCTGAATAAATTTTGCCGGTTGTAACGTTCGAGTACTTGTTCAGGTTGATGTCAATGAAGCGTTCATAGTGACCTAAATCAAGATCCGTTTCAGTACCATCATCCGTAACGAATACCTCACCGTGCTGATAAGGACTCATCGTCCCTGGATCAACATTGATATATGGATCAAATTTTTGAATCGTAATTTTTAAACCGCGATTCTTAAGTAAACGTCCCAGTGATGCAGCCACGATTCCCTTGCCAAGCGAAGAAACCACACCGCCAGTAACAAAAATATACTTGGTCATTATAAAAAGCTCCTTTGAATTTTTTCGGGTATCTTCCAACAAAAATAACAAGCTCCCTATTCCTCTTTTATGAATAGGGAGCTTGTCCTGCCGTACTCTTGGCCTCAATATATGTGAGGCGCCCATAAAGCATTCTACATAATTAATCGACGAGCGTCAAGCAAAAATTATAATTCGTCGTCATCGTCGGAATCTTCGTCATCATCCAACTCGTTCAGCTGACCTTCGATGCCGTCCGGAAGATCGTCTTCAGTATCGTCTGCATCATCGATATCGTCAAGATCTCGACTGTATTCCTTCAATTCACGATTTTCGTCTTCATCATCTTCATCGTCATAATCATCGTCAAGGTCGTTGTCTTCAGGATCGTCATCATTGTAATCGATCACGTCATCATCGTCAGCAGCATCGTCCAAGAAAGCGTTGACCTTCTTGCTCTTTTTGCGCGGACGATCTTCATCGTCTTCATCATCGGTGTGAACAAGTGCTTCGTCAATCGATTCGTATGGATACCATGAACGAAGTCCCCACGTATTTTCACCTAATGAGATGAAGCTGCCGTCAAAATTGAGATCCATATAAAATTGAGGCAAACGCTCACGAATTTCCTGGTCGCTTTTACCCAAAAACGTTTGAATCTCATTGACCAAATCAGCAAATACCATTTCTTTGCCATGTTCATTAAGAATTGCGTGAGCAACCTCAATCATGGACAATTCGTTTCTGTTGGCATCTTTGAACTTTTCTAGTTCCACTGGTACACGTCCTTTCCACTGTCTACAGTTTACTCTTCATCATACTATATTAAGCCGCGAATTGCAATCTGATTTTGTATTCTCCCAAGATTTCATCGCCCGTAAAAAGCCTGTAATCAATTGTCAAAGATCCCCTTTGAACTTTTCGATCATATTCAAACTTGCAACAATCCGTTTCACATCTCAGCTCAACCGCTCCGTAAGGCGTCAAATAGCTCGTTTCAAATTTTCCATTTTCATTAAAATGCAGTTTCAATCTCATCTGACCGCTCTTTCGAGACAAATAGACGTCGTCTTCGCAAACTTTAAAAGTCACTCTGGCTTCGCTGCTCTCATCATAACGCAAATAAAGCGTTTGATTCTTAATCGAAAGTCTTCCGTCAAATTTTTGCGAATAGTCTTTTTTTTCTCCTGATTGAATCTGCCTTGTTCTTATGTCAACTTTGACCGGTATTCCGTTTTCCAATGAAAAAACCTTTCCTTTCTTGCCATGCATTCTTTGTGTATAATGAAACTAAAACATCGTAAAGAAGGTAATATCATCACAGATTATACACCAAAAATGCTCGAAAGAGAAAAGGTTCTGAGAGATCCTGTTCATGATCATATTTATATCCAGCATCAGGTTATTCTTGATCTGATCAACACCAAGGAATTTCAGCGTCTCAGGCGCATCAAGCAGCTCGGAACCACCAGTTCGACTTTTCACGGTGCAGAACATTCAAGGTTTTCTCATTCTGTCGGCGTTTACGAAATAACGCGCCGCATCTGTGACCTTTTCGAACGCAACTACCCTTCAAAAGAACCTTCAGACGGTCTTTGGGATGATTCCGAACGATTGGTGGCTTTATGCGCAGCCTTGCTCCACGATGTCGGCCATGGTGCTTATTCGCACACTTTTGAGCATATTTTTTCAACAAACCATGAAGAAATGACCCAAAAAATCATTACCGATCAATCAACTGAAATAAATGCCGTCCTGCGCGAAGTTTCCCCTGCATTTCCCGAAAAAGTCGCAAGCGTCATCAATAAAACCTATCCTAATCCTCAAGTCGTTCAGATGATTTCAAGCAAATTGGATGCCGACCGCATGGACTACCTTTTGCGTGATTCGTATTTTACCGGAACGCACTACGGAACGTTTGACTTGACGCGAATCCTGCGTGTCATGCGCCCTTATGAAGGCGGGATCGTTTTCGATAAAACGGGGATGCATGCGGTTGAAGATTACATCATCAGTCGTTTTCAGATGTATCAGCAAATCTACTTTCATCCAGTTTCGCGTTCAATGGAAGTTATTTTGAGCCACCTTTTAAAACGTGCCAAAGACTTGTATCTTAAAAACGAGCTTGAAGACGGGTTTGCCAAAAATTATCTTGAACCGTTTTTTAACGAAGAATTTACGCTTGAAGATTATCTCAGACTGGATGACGGCGTGCTCAATACGTGCTTTGAATCCTGGCGCTATTCAAAAGACAGGATTTTAAAAGATTTTGCCATCCGTTTTTTGGATCGTCATCCGTTAAAATCAATGCTCTACGATTCAAACACCGCCTCAATCAGCCTGGATAATCTAAAAGAACTGGTTTCAAATTGCGGTTACAATGCTGATTACTACACCGGCACGAACAACAGCTTCGACCTTCCGTACAAATATGACAAGGCCAACATCAAGTTGTTGGAAAAAAACGGAGATCTGGTTGAACTTTCAAACGTTTCCGCGTTGGTCGGAGCCTTAACAAACAAATCATTGGGAGATGAACGTTTCTTTTTCCCTAAGGAAATGCTTGAAGAAGAATCTCAATCAGAAATTTTCAAATGCTACTATGACGAATTTTTGAAACATCTCAAAAATGATCGCATCATTTAAGGAAGGAACTTTAAATTGAAATTTGTCAAAGAAAACCTCTGGCTTCCATGGACGCCGATAATCATTGCAGTCGCTTTGATTGTTTCTTCAATCTCATGCTTGAACAAATATCGTTTGCCGTGCTCAAATTTTTTATTCATGCTTGGTCTTTTCTGCCTTTGCATCATGATGGTTGACATCTTGCTTCATGCGCATCTGATGGCAGGATGGTTTCAAAAACAACGCAAAGGAGAAAGCGATGAAGACTTCAAAAAGCGCAAAATCGACGTTCGCAAAGTCGCTTCGGAAAAAAAGAACGAACCCATCCACTTCAAAAAACTCTCGTTTAATTGCACTCTGATCGGAGTGATTCTGATTCTCATCGCAATTACGATGACGATCTGACAAAACGCAAAAACCAGGATGATATTTGCAATCAATCGCAAATCATCCTGGTTTTCAATTTGAGTCATGTTTTTTTCCAACCTCTTACGGCTAGACATAATTAAAAAAGTCAACACTAGATTATATCGGGTCAAATCACCGAATTTTTTGAAATTCAGTAAAAAAATTACCAAGAAGGCTTAAATTTGTCGCCAAGATACCGATAACAAAGTACGTAAGGGTTATGATTTTACTTTACACATGGTCTTTACAGGCTCCGCGCCTCTCATAAGCGGATTGCCTGCACTGACGCATTCCCCAAAATCAACAACTAACTAACTGACTTGCCGCCATTTGATCGATGGCGGTTTTTTACATAAAAGCTAAGAAATCAATTGATGTCTTCATAATCCCCGCTGATTTCATTCAGTTTCCTGGCCTTTTTAGTTGCCGAATTGAACTGATACATTCCCTTTAAATTAGAAACTTGCGTGTTAGAATCGCTCGTATGGCGAATTTCAATCTGATAGTTGTCTTTTGAAGTTTCCTGCACGTAATACTGATCCCCGGCTTCCTGCGGAATTTTCGTCGCTGTTCTGAATGAATTTAAAACTTCATCATTCGTCATCGAAGATGCAAACGATGAAATTTCTGAATTATCAGCAGACGAAATGTCGCTTCCCGTTGCCTTCTCATACTGCGAACTCATCAGCTTGGAATTTCTGGCATTCGTATAGCCTGACTCGGAGCTTGCGCTTTCAGCTTTGCTAACGGACTCATTTTGTGCCTGTGCAATCAAAGAATCATATTTGGAAGCTTTGTATTGCAAATTTTCAACCGCCTGATAGCTGTTTGAAAGCGAATTAAGGGCTTGCAGACTTCCGCCTGCTTCAGAATACTTGCCGGCTTTATAATAAGCAGTCACGTCCTCATAATAACGATTTGCAAGTTGAATAATCTGATATTCGCGCTGTACTTTTTTAATCTGCTTGACGAGCGCATCCGGACTCGTAACGTTATCCAAATTTGCCAGGTTTTTTTCCGCTTCTTCAACATCGTTTCCGGTCAGTGCCTTTTTTGCTGCCAAAAGATACTTTAGATTGTTGCGCAATTTTTGTGCTTTGACAGACAGGCTTTTTTCATCAACTGCTTTCAGTTCGGAATACGCCTGCTTGTTATCCCCAGTTTCAAGATTGGAAATCGCCGTTTGATAGGCCGTATTTCCATCATTTCCGACCGTAGTCTTGTTTTGCTTTTCACCGCACCCGACAAGCAACAATGCCATTATCGCTGCTGACGCTGCCTTAACTGCATTTTTAAAAAATTTCATCGATTTCATCCCTTCTAAAAATCGGTGCCTTTGCGCTTTTGGTTAATTTTTCTTCCCATCAGATAGGTCGTAATCCAAATAACCAAAATTACCGCAACGGCTGAGTACAAAACCGCCATGCATTCGCCAACGAAAATCTTCGAATTTAAATAATATCCAAAATTGGCATTCAGTTTGTAAAGCAAAATGAACAATGCCAAATCGCCGCCAAACATTCCAAAAAACAAGGTGTTAAACGTCATGCCCATAATCTGAAAACCAATCGTGCGTCCGCTTTTGAAAATTTCCGCAATCGTAATTCCTGGATTTTGTTCACTCAATTCCTCCAGACCGCTTGAAATTGCCACTGCCGCTTCAGCAATTGCGCCAAGCGTGCTCAAAACGGTCGTTGAAATCAAAATAGTTTCAAAATTGGCACCGACAAGCAGATTGAAAGCTTCGATTTCTTCGGATTGCTCATTTGAAAAACCTTTGATTTGGGCAAAATAATCCAAAGGAACGATCAAAAGCAGCATTATGACCATTACGATCAGCGTTGCAACGAATGCCGTATTCGTCGAAGTCTCGTTCTTGTTGCCCATGAAAATCGTGATTGCAAGAATGCAAACCCCCGCAAAAAAAGTTACGCCGATTGCAGAAATTCCGCCTGTAATCAGGATGACGGCCGCAAACAGAATCAAAAAATTGAAGACAACGCTCAAAAATGACGTAAAACCGCTTTTTCCGCCAACAAGGATCATCAAAACCATCAATATGAGCGTCAACAGACTAATCGTTGACATCTTGAGCACCCCCTAAAACTTTCGCGCTGAGAAAGCTTGCGCATGGAATGACCAGCGTCACTCCTATTCCGCTGACCAAAGTCTGCACGATTCCAAGCGCCATCGTCCATTCGAACGTATAGGCAATGCTGTTTCCCGTTTTAAAATACAGAATCGCCATCGTAAAAGTTTCTGCAAAAAAGATCATCAGAAGAACGTTGATCAAGGGTCCCATTATCGATCGTCCAACTGCCATCCCTGATTTGAAAAGCTGTCTTTCGCTGATCTTTTCATCAGTTCTCTTCATTTCAAATAAAGTTGAAACTATGTCGGTTGCAGCATCCATTACCGTTCCTAAAAGTCCGATGACGGTTGCTGCAAGAAAAAGCTGCTTCGGAGACTGCGTCGCATAATCCAGCGCCTCATAATGAACGCCCTTGCCGTTCGTGACGTTCATTGCAATCAGTCCGATCAAAAGCGCAATCACCGTTCCGGAAACGACTGACGCGCAAGTCACGAACCATTGCTTGTTAAACCCGATCACAAGCCAAAGCGAAAGAATCGTAAAAATAAAAGCTGCCGCTGCAAACAACCAAAAGAAGTGCGTCAGATTAAGCATCACGTCAAGCTGAACGAAAATCAAGAAAACGACAAAATTAACCGCTACGCTCAGCAATGTCTTTAACCCGTTGAGTTTCATCGTTGCATATAACAAAACGATGACAAGCCATAACAGCATTACCAGACAAACGTCGCGCTTATAGTGAGAAATCGAGGAATTCAACTTTCCATGGTGCTTTTTGATCGTCAAAAAGACCTGATTTCCGACTTTGTATTCTTGATCCAGCCCGCCTGATCGCGAATAGGTATTTCTTAATTTGACAATCTTGTTTCGATACTTCCCGTTCAAGATTTTAAAGGTTACTTCCTGAACCGTTATTTTATCTTGATTATTGAACGTGTCCTTAGTTTTGCTGACTGATTTGACAGAAACGTTTTCAACTTTTCCTACCGGTTGTTTGTAAAGAAAAGCATCGTTGCTGACAAAAAAATATATAATCAGCCCGCTGAGAACAATTAAAAGCAATTTTAACAAATTGTGCTTATCAAATAATGTTTTCATTATTAATCACCCCAAGCTTCACTTTTAAGATACCATTTTGATGTAAAGAATTAAAGAAAATATTGCAATGAAAATATTTGCTTGCTTTTACGTTAACTTAATAATAAGATTAGGTTAACTAACAAAAGGGAGCCCATTATGGAAACAATCGAAAAAGTATTCAACTTACTGACTGAAACGCCTGAATACGTTTCAGGGCAACAAATAGCAAACAAACTCAACATCTCGCGTACGGCCGTCTGGAAAGCAGTCAGTTCTTTAAAGCAACGCGGATTCTTAATCGAGGGCAAAACGCGGATGGGCTATCGCTATCTTCCGTCAATGAAATTGAACGAAGATGAAATCAGACGATATCTTGATCCTGCGTTGGATCTGACTTTTGAAACATATGAGCAAATCGAATCAACCAACGATTTTTGTAAAAAACTGGCTCTCGATTCAAAAACATCAAAACCGCACATTGTTTTGTCAGAACATCAAACAGGCGGTCACGGCCGCTATGGACGAAGCTTCTTTTCTCCAAAAGGCAGCGGAATCTACTTGAGCATTCTGTTAAAAATCAACGACGATCCAATCGATCCAGGTCTGCTGACCATCTCCTCATCGCTGGCAGTCGTTAAGGCTTTGGAAAAACTATTTCGAATCAATTGCCAACTCAAATGGGTCAACGATATCATCGTCGATAATCGCAAAGTCGCCGGCATCTTGGTCGAAGGCGTGACTGATTTACAATCAGGGGCAATGGATCACGTGATTATCGGGCTCGGAATGAACTACATGACTGATCCGGAAATTTTCCCTGATGACATCAGGAATCGTGCCGGATCTCTCAGAAAATACGCTCATCGTTCAGATGTCAGCAGAAACAAGCTTATCGCAGTCTTTTTAAACGAATTCTTCAAAATATACCCAAATTATCGGACCGGGGCTTTCATGAACGAGTACCGCAAACGTTCAAACGTCATCGGAAAACAGGTCTCCGTGCTCGTTTCCGACCGAGTCGTTTCAGAAACAGTCAAAACGATCGATGACAAAGGACGGCTCGTTTTGACTGACGGTACCATCCTAGTGTCAGGAGAAGTTACAAAGCTTAGAGAAAAAGGCTATGATTTGCATAATTGACAAATGCTAGTCTATAATTATATGTAACATCAAGAACAAAAGCTGTTGATGCATCTGTAGAAAAAGGCGGAATTATATAGAATTGTATGTTATAATAAAATTATAGAGAGATAAAATAAATATAGGTGATTTTATTATGGCAATTTTAAAGCCTAAAGAAATGGCTGAACGATTGAACGTCACAGTCAAAACTTTGCAGATTTGGGATAAAAAAGGCACTTTAAAAGCCTATCGAACTCCCACTAATCGAAGATACTACACGGAAGAACAGTACTTAAAATATATAGGTCAATCTGATAAAGATAATCGAAAAATTGCAGCTTATGCCAGAGTATCGACTAATGGGCAAAAAGGCGATCTGAAAAATCAAATTGACTTCATCAGGGAATACGTCAACGCCAAAGGCATCATCTTGGATGAAGTCGTTACTGATATCGGCAGCGGGCTTAACTACAAGCGTCCGAAGTGGAACGAACTTCTTGATGAAGTGATGAACAACCAAATTGAAACTATTTACATTACTTATAAAGACAGATTCGTTCGCTTGGGTTATGATTGGTTTGAAACGTTATGCAGAAAACACAATACTGAAATCGTAGTGCTTAATAACGTTGAAACAAGTCCCGACCAGGAAATGGTTGATGATATTGCAAGCATTGTTAACATATTTTCCTGTCGCTTGCCTGGTTTGCGAAAATATAAAAGCAAAATTGCAAACGACAAGTCTTTGACAGATGGCGAAAACAACGACAAAGACTCAGAAGAACCATGAAAAAGGCTCTTGGCGACTTATGCGATTACAGACGCTGCTGACTGTCTTTATGCAACTCCATGTACGATGCCTCGTTAATTTTAGAGGATAAAAAGTTGCTCCAAAATGAACGCAAAGTCCGTGACGAATTGCTTGCCGATATTCAACATGATATTGTTCAAAAGTTTACGACCGAGTTTGTCACTGTCATTACCCTCACGTCAGGATATGGGAATACTGGTGTTGACGGCAGCAAATAAAATTAGGAAAGAAAAAGCTATATTATTTCTGATAATGTGGAAAAACATTTCATATTTCTATATTATTCTATATTTTATATAACAGAGAAGGTAATTAGTATGAAAACATCTGAAAAAGTTCTTCAGCTTCTTTTGAAAAAACAAGCTTTCCTGTCAGGACAAGAACTGGCAGATGAGCTCAATGTTTCAAGAACCGCGGTTTGGAAAGCAATTCAGTCGCTTCAAGAAGAAGGTTACCAAATCGAAAGCAAGCCGCGAATCGGGTATCGTTATATTGAAGGCTTGAAACTGAGCGAGGCATCAATCAGACGTTTTTTGAATCCTGAACTTGATTTAAATTTTGAAATTTATGATACGATTGATTCCACGAACAATCGCTGCAGTCAAAAAGCCATGGACCCCGAGACAAAAACTCCGCTCGTTGTTATTTCCGACAGTCAAAAAGCCGGCCATGGACGTTACGGCCGCCCTTTTGCCTCACCTGTCGGCGGCGGAATCTACATAAGCATCTTGCTTGATAATGACGATCCCGATTTCAATCCCGGCCTTTTGACGACTGCAACCGCCATTGCCGTTACCAGAACGATTGAAAAATTAGTTCATGCCAGATGCGAAATCAAATGGGTCAACGACATCCTTGTCGACGGCAAAAAAATCGTCGGCATCTTGACCGAAGGAGTTGCAGATCTTGAAACGCAGCTCATCAAGCATATCATCGTCGGAACGGGCATCAACTACCTGACCGATCCGTCAGAATTTCCGGAAGAAATCAGACAACGTGCAGGTTCTCTCAGAAGATACACGCTTGACTCCGGTGTCAGTCGAAATGCCTTCATTGCCAACTATCTCAACGAATTCTTCTCGCTATACCAAAACTATAAAGCAGCTTCGTTTATGGATGAATATCGTGCTCATTCAAATACCATCGGAAAAGACGTCACCATCAACCGCTCTGGTAAAACTTCTGAAGGCCACGTTGCTACCATCGATAATCAGGGACGACTTGTCTTGTCATCAGGCGAAACGCTTGCTTCAGGAGAAGTTACAAAAATCAGAAGCACAGATTAATCGGCTTTTGATAAAGCAAAAAGAATGATGAAACGGAATTCTGTTTTTTTTCCTAAATGCTAAAGAGTTCAGTAAAAACTATAACTTAAATTAAAGGATGCTGACAAAAAACTATGCCTTGAATTGAAAGAGACTTGAAAAAAACGGATCAGATTTGCAATTAATTGCAAATCTGATCCGTTTTTTCGTATGCAGGACGATCGCCTTCCATAATGGAAATAAGTCTGTTTTCATTTCCATGCATCAAAACATCCTACACATAAACAAGGGACGGCTTTTCCGGGTCAAATCTTAAAAATTGCCATTCTGCCCGTAAGCCAGTCTTGACGCATTGATTGAGCATCTGTTGCTCGACACTGCATTTTATAAAAAAGGCCGGGACACCCCGACCTTTCAATTAAAAATTTCAGTAATCAGAATTATACTTGGCGGCATCCAACAGTTTCAAAAAGCCATCAGAACTAATGAAAATCATAAATGAACCGATTCCGAAAGAACATAATCCGATGATCCAAAACAAATTTTGGGCCATTGAAACGTAACTCATAAACAACGAATCAAACTCGACGACTGAATTATCGTTTAAAACTGATGCATTGGCCAAAGACGAACATAAAGCAATCACAATCGTCCACAGACTGGCAATGAACAACAATTCGCCGAACCAGTGCATGACCTTTTTGAAGTCACTGTCATTAAAGAGATAATATACGAACAGCATCACTACGATGACAGACATCGAAATCAAAGGCATGTACTTCATCTTTCTTTTAGCAGAAATAAACAGCTTCTGCGCATCAAAAATACCGGAATTTGCCAATTTTATTCTAAAATATCTGGCAGCATTCACTTTATAATTTGCGTGAAAATTATACAATTGCTGCTGAGTAACCTTGATGCGCCTATTTTTGATTGCTTTTCTCAAATTGTCTTCAGACATCTTTGAAAAAAGCTCAACGTCGACCAGATTGCTGTTCCCTTTGCAAAAACCCTTTGTGGTCCCAACCAAAAGCTCGCTCATCTGGGTATCGGTCAAAGACATTTCCCGTGCCTGTTCACCTGAAAAGTCAACGCTTTGTGCACAATATACGAGAACTTCATCATAGATTCTCTTATATTTCTGAACATATCTCGATTGCTCATTTTGTTTTAACAAATACGACTCATTTAAAACAGTTCCCTCAAAAGAAATCGAAACAAAGCAAACAACCATGGCAAATATGACTACAAAACCGCACACGAAATCCTGTAGCAGCACCTTACCATTTATAAGCGTCACGCCTGCTCCCCCCTAAATCCTAAAACATGTTAAGCTACGGACACCAGGCATTTCTTATTATCCATTAATTGATTCCCTACATATTGCTGACTCAAAGAAACACCTCATTAAAGAATAAAGAAACTTTAAATTAAAATCTCAGTTCCATTTTATATTTTTGACATGAAATTTCTGTGAACAGTATATGTCTAAAATGATTTTATTTGTTTTCTTTACTTCTCATATAATTTTGCCACTTGCTGCCGAACGATTTCATGAGCCAAAAATTCGTCATACGTTGTCTCGGCACGATCAATCGATCCATTGTCAGAAATTTCAACCAAGTGATCGGCAATCGTTGAAATAAACTCGTGGTCGTGCGACGTAAAAATAACTGAACCATTAAACGATACCAAAGCATCATTTAACGAAGTAATCGATTCAAGATCCAGGTGATTCGTCGGATCATCCAAAAGCAAAGTATTTCCTTGTTCAAGCATCATCTTGGACAGCATGCAACGCACTTTTTCGCCACCAGACAAAACTTTGATCTGTTTTTGAATATCATCTCCTGAAAAGAGCATCTTACCCAAAAATCCGCGTAAAAAAGTATTATCGTTTTGTTCTTTGGTGGCATATTGCCTGAGCCAATCCAAAATCGACAACTCTTCGTTATTGAAATTTGCATCCAGATCACGAGGAAGCGAACTCGTAATCACGGTCTGACCATACTTGACCGTCCCGGTATCCGGTTTGAGCGTTCCTGCCAAGATCTGCATCATAGTCGTCTGTGCCAAATCGCTTCTGGACAAAATTGCGGCTTTTTCTCCCGGTCGAATCGTAAAATTGATGTTATCCAAAATTTTTACGCCGTCAATCGTCTTTGAAACGTTCTCCACTCTCAATAAGTCATTGCCCAGATCGCGTTGAGATTCAAATTTGACAAACGGATATTTGCGAGAAGAAGGTTTGATATCATCCAATGTTATTTTTTCCAGCTGCTTCTTGCGAGAAGTTGCTTGCTTGGACTTTGATGCGTTTGCTGAAAAGCGTGCGATGAAATCATTCAGCTCTTTGATTTTTTCTTCTTTTTTGGCATTGGCATCAGCACGCATTTGAGCTGCCAGGCGACTTGACTGAAGCCAAAAGTCATAGTTTCCGACATACATTTTGATTTTGCCGAAATCAACGTCGCACATCTGCGTGCAGACTTGGTTCAAGAAGTGACGGTCATGAGAAACAACAATCACGATCTTGTCATAATCGGCCAAAAAATCTTCAAGCCAACTGATCGTTGCAACGTCAAGACCGTTTGTCGGTTCGTCAAGCAAAAGAATGTCCGGGTTTCCGAACAATGCCTGGGCCAGCAAAACCTTGACTTTAAGCGCTTCATCAAGTTCGCTCATTTTCTTTTCGTGCAAGTCCTCAGAAATACCAAGCGATTGCAGCAAAGCAGATGCGTCGGCTTCCGCATTCCATCCGTCCATTTCGGCAAACTGTGCTTCAAGCTCGCCTGCTCTGACGCCGTCTTCTTCGGTAAAATCAGCTTTAGCATACAAGGCATCCTTTTCCTGCATGATTTCGTAAAGCTTCGCATGTCCTTGAATAACGGTTGACATGACGGTAAAATCTTCAAAAGCAAAGTGATTTTGGTTAAGACTTGAAATTCTCTCATTCGTTCCGATCGAAATCGTTCCCGTCGTCGGCTCAAGCTGACCCGAAAGAAGTTTCAAAAATGTTGATTTGCCCGCACCGTTTGCTCCGATAATTCCATAGCAGTTTCCGGGCGTGAATTTCAAATTTACTTCATCGTACAATAGACGTCCGGAGAAGTTCAAACTAACATCTGTTACAGTAATCAATTTAGTTCCTCGCTTTTTTCTTATTTCTTCCTAATTTACCATGACATCGTTTCTTTGTAAACTTGCTGCAGCAAAAAAGCCCCCGCATTCAGCAGGAGCTTCGTCATTATTCCAAATTACGGTGTTTAAGGTCCGGAAAGACGATTTTGTCAAAAACACCGACAAGTCCTCCCTGAAACAGCAGCGCAAAAACGGTTCCGATGTTGATTGCATATATCTGATGCGTCAATGCATACGAAACGATGATTGCAATGATCGGCGGCATGAAGACAACCAACTGAGCCAATGAAGAATTTCCTTTAAAAAATTTAAAACGCACGATCTGCATCAAGTCGTCCGCAGGATGCAGCATCCAATTGATTCTTTGATAGATCGAGATTGCAACTGAAATGAACACGACCCCCATGCAATCAAGCACTACGCGTAAAAAAAGCGGCAAACTCGTAATGCCGACGTTGATCAAAAGCGGAGAAAATGCCCCAACCAACGTCGAAAACGGAACCATAAAAATGAAGTTGCCGATGATTCGTTTCACGTCAATCTTATTTAATAAAATCACGTTCGTAATAATAATCAAGACGCCAAAGATGAACAACATCATGCTGAGCGAAACAGGCGTCACGTCAGAGATGTTGACCGCTGCAGCCGTCCATAGCGCACTTCCCAAATTCAGTGCTACAGTCAAGGCGTTGCCCAAACAGTTGAACATCAAAGAAACAATAAAATAAATCAAAAGCCTGACATTCGACAGCTCTTTGTTTTGTGTGGCCTGCACAAGAAAACCTTCTTCCCATTTTGATACGCGGTCAATTATATCACAAAATTCAAGCCGCATTCTCAAAAAATTCTTCAGCATCATGGTAAAATAAAATTACAGGCAATAGTATGAAAGGGTGATTTCTATGAGCGAAAACATATTTTTCAACCCTGGCGATTCGATCGCCAGCGATTTCGATTTTAACAAAGCATACGTTTCAGCACAAATTTATCGACATAAGGCAGAAAAACCGGTTCTCATCGTCCAGGAAAAAGATGGTCGCCCATATTTCATTTTCGATGAAGATGCCGCGATTGATCAGGAAACGGATGAAGCAAAGAAGTTTTCGGTTATCAAAAAAATTTAGCCGGGGAAACGTCAATCATCTCAATTCGTGGATCTTGGCTGTTGCTTCATAAGATTCAGTCCGTGAATCATCAATCACAAACTAAAAAAGACTTTTCAATCATTGAAAAGTCTTTTTAGTACATATTAATAAATGCATGTCAGTCTGACATTTTGCAGGCTGAACCATCAATGCGTAAACAAATCTTTTGCCTTGAGATGAATCAATAACAAAATTCCGATGCTCAAAAAACCGATTCCTAGAAGTTCAACGAAAATTGCGACATAACGGCCCATAAAGCCTAATCCGATCAAAAATTGAGTGACAGCAAACAACAACATCAAAATGATAATCCAAGCTTGCGGTTTCATGATCGTCACCTGTCCTTTCTTGTTACCACTTACATTGTAACCCCTTTATTTTTAAAATACCAGGACAAACATCTGAATATATCTCATGCCGGCTCATTTTTGAAAAGTCCCGTTTCCAGCTTTGATTAAATGAAATGCAGAACGCTCATGGTCGACTTGCAACTGATTTTGGGAGTTTTGATCCATGAAAACCAACTCTTTTTGCCAAATGCAGTGCTGCGCATCGTCTGCTTAATCAGTGCCCAAGAAGAGATTACGGGCAAAATGCCATTTCCTGAGATTTGTCCGTAAAATTCAGTCTCCGATTCCTTTGTCATCATAGATATTTGGTTCCCGTATACATAAAAAAGCCAGAGACTTGCAATAATTGCAAGTCTCTGGTCTTAGTTTGAGGCATATTTTTTGTCAGCCTCTTCTTGATTTCAAAATTAATGTTGGTCTCTGCGGAAACGCTTCGTGAACAATGGGCTGACCGGCTTGTTTTCATGGATACGCTTGATAGCATCCCCGATAAGCGGACCAACGGATACTTGAACGAGCTTGTCGATTTGCTTTTCTTCCGGAAGCTGAATCGAATCAGTAACAACTAATTGCTTGATTGGTGATTTTTCGATTCTTTCAATCGCAGGACCGGAAAGAACAGGGTGCGTTGCGCAAGCATAAACTTCGATTGCTCCTGCATCCATCAAAGCCTGAGCAGCCAGCGTGATCGTGCCGGCCGTATCAATCATATCATCAATCAAAACGCAGCGCTTGCCATCAACGGAACCGATAATGTTCATGATTTCAGCAACGTTTGCGCGCGGACGACGCTTATCGATGATTGCGATCGGTGACTTCAAGAATTCAGCCAGCTTACGGGCGCGCGTCACACCGCCGTGGTCAGGCGATACGACGACTGCATCCTTATCCAAACCATTCGTCAAGAAGTAATCGGCCAAAAGCGGAGCACCCATCAAGTGGTCAACCGGAATATCAAAGAAACCTTGAATCTGTGCCGCATGCAGATCAAGCATGATTGCGCGATCTGCACCGGCTTTTTCGATCATATCGGCAACAAGCTTGGCCGTAATTGGTTCACGGCTGCGAGCCTTGCGGTCTTGGCGCGCATAACCATAGTAAGGAATAACAACGTTGATCGTTGCCGCACTGGCACGACGCAAAGCGTCAATCATGATCAAAAGTTCCATCAAGTTGTCATTTACCGGAGCCGATGTTGATTGGATAATGAAAATTTCGTCACCACGAATTGATTCTTCAATGTTGATGCGAATTTCTCCATCGCTAAAACGGTCAACGGACGTCTTCCCCAACGGAACGCCAACTGATTCAGCAATTTTTTCAGCCAATGGTTTGTTTGAATTCAAAGCGAAAATTTTAAGCTTTGAACCTGTATATTGTTCAGACATAGTATCCTCCAAAATAATTATCTATAAATTATCTTATTCATTATCCGAGATAAAATCAAGCCAATGTCACGCTTTTTACTATTTTTTCTCGTTTTTTTCAGTTTCCGCAGCCGCTTTGGCAACAGGATACCGGTCGTAATATCCTTTCTTGTTTACCTGACGACCCCTTGCGATTGCCATGTCATGTGGTTCGACATCGTTCGTAATCGTTGAACCTGCGGCAATATAGGAATGATCGCCGACTTCAACCGGTGCAATGATGTTTGAGCCGCTACCGATGAACGAATAGTCGCCAACGTTCGTATGATGCTTGTTGATGCCGTCATAGTTGATGAAGACGGTTCCGCAGCCGACGTTGATTTCTTTTCCGAGCGTAGCATCCCCCACATAGGTCAAATGTCCGACCTTGGTGTTTTTGCCGATTTTTGCCTTCTTGACTTCAACGAAATTGCCGATGTGAACTCCTTCTCCGATATCGGCCAAAGGACGCAAATGGCTGTAAGGACCAATGTTGCTTTCCTTTCGCATGTGAGCTTCTTCAATCAGAGATGACGTAACGGTTACTTCATCATCCAAAATGCCGTTCACGATCTCTGAATTTGCCCCGATAAAACAATCGTTTCCAACGATTGTCTTTCCTTTAAGATAAACGCCTGGTTCAATTACGGTATCTGATCCGATTTGCACGTCGCAGTCGATATACGTATTATCCGGATCGATAATCGTCACGCCGTTTTTCATATGCCCCTCGTTGATTCTTTGACGCATCACTTTCGTCGCTTTGGACAAAGCAACCCTGTCATTGACGCCCATTGATTCTTCAAAGTTCTTCATGCGATATGCAGCAACGATCTTATTTTCATTCTTGAAAATCTCCATGACGTCCGTCAAATAATACTCGCCTTGAGCATTGTCGTTTTTAATCTGATGAAGCGCATGGAATAATTCACGGTTGTCGAAGACATAAACCCCGGTATTGATTTCCTTGACTGCCGCTTCTTCTTTTGTGGCATCTTTTTGTTCGACGATTTTTTCAACGATTCCGATCTCGTTTCGAATGATTCGACCATATCCAAACGGATTCTCAGCCTGCGCCGTCAAAACAGTCGCAACGGCTCCCTTTGATTTATGATATTCGAACAGTTCAGAAAACGTCTTAGCCGTAAACAACGGCGTATCACCGCAGGCAATCAGCGTCATTCCGTCAAGATCACCCAAAATGCCTTCAGCCTGTAAAACGGCATGTCCCGTTCCGAGCTGTTCGGATTGCAAAGCATACTCGGTTCGATTTCCCAAAGTCTCCTTGACCTTGTCTGCCCCGTGGCCAATAATCGTTACGATTTTGTCCATCTCGTTTTTTTCGATCTGCGTCAGAACATGATCTACCATCGGTCTGCCGCAAACGGGATGCAAGACCTTGTACAACTTGGACTTCATTCGCGTTCCCTGGCCTGCTGCTAAAATAATTGCGTATTTTGCTGTCATTGTTTTACCTCTTAACTTTTTGAATGCCTATTCCTGATGAATTATAATTTTCCAAAAACTCGTTCGAGATAGTTACCAGGACTGACGTGGATCGTCTTGTCCAAAGTATTGACTTTGTCAACTTTCAAAAGCGAAGTATAATCATCAACCATGCGGTGTCCTTCAAATGATCCTTCGGCAAATACAGTGATCCCTACAAGCTCAGATTCAAATTCTTCAATCATGGACTTCATGCCGTTAACGGTTCCGCCGCCCTTCATGAAGTCATCGACGACAAGCACGTGCGATCCGCGTTTCAAACTGCGCTTCGAAAGTTCCATCTTTTCGATTCGCTCGCTTGAACCGGATACATAATTGACCGAAACGGTTGCGCCTTCAGTAATCTTTGAATCACGTCGAACGATAACAAATGGCACGTTCAAATAACTGGATACGCTCTGCGCAATCGGAACGCCTTTTGTCGCAACCGTCATGACGGCATCGATTTGCTTGTCGATGTATTGGCGCGCGATTACGCGACCGACTTTGCGCAAAACGTCAGGACGCCCCAACAAATCGGAAAGATATACGTATCCTCCTGGAAGCAAGCGGTCTTTTTCGGACATTTCCTTTGTCATGTCACCGATAAACGCACGTGTCTCTTCTTCCGAAATAGACGGGATAAATCGCGCTCCTCCAGCTGCTCCGGGAATCGTTTCAAGGATGCCGATTCCTCTGAACTTAAAAGTACGTTTAATGATTGCCAGATCTTCACTGATTGATGATTTTGCCGATTCATATCGTTCGGAAAAGAACGTCAGGGAAATCAAGGTATGCGGACGCTCCAAAAGGTAGCGGGTCATGTCGATTAAACGATCACTTCTTCTAGTTTTCAAACAATCTCCTCCATTGCTAAGATTTATTTACGCACAATCCATAACATCAATTATAATGCAATCGATTGTGTTTTCCCAGTTTTTACACTTCAAATTATTGCGAAAGTTCGTTTTTTAGCTAACAAAAGCCTTTATTCCACGCTTATGTCAGACACATAGTTCTAGTATTAATTAACGTTCGGTAATTTCGCAAACTATTATAGAGTATCACTGGAAGAAGTGTTCGTCAACAGTTTTATTTCACTTCGATCGCAAACGCCTCGTATGGCTTTAAAACCTTGGAACCAAGGTCGATTATACCTTCATCATAATTGGAAATAAATGAAGTTTGTCGTCCGAATTCATCTAAATTGATTCTTCTGAATTCGTTCGTGAAGTTTGCACAGACAAGAAGCATTTGCCCTTTGTATTTTCTCAGATAAACAAACACGTCGTCCGGGACATCATCGACCATCTCATAATCACCGTAAACCACGATGTCGTTTTTCTTTCGATAATCAATCAGTTTCTTATAGGTATAAAAAATTGAATTCTCATCTTCCAGGCACGCTTTGGCATTGATCGTTCGATAGTTGGCGTTGACGTGAAGCCACGGCGTTCCTTTGGTAAATCCGGCATTTTCGGTTCCGTCCCATTGCATCGGAGTTCTGGCATTGTCCCTTCCTTTTCTATTAATGCGGTTGATCAGTTCTTCTTTTGGAGTACCCTTTTCAATTTCTTCAAAATACATGTTTCGGCTCTCAATGTCATCGACTTCCGCAATGTCTTCAACCTTGCAGTTCGTCATCCCAAGCTCTTCGCCTTGATAAACGTACGGCGTTCCCTTCAGCAAATGCAGGACGATTGCCAACATTTTGGCGCTTTCTACGCGATAAATCCCGTCATCTCCATATTGGGAAACTGCTCTTGGCAAATCATGGTTGTTCCAAAAAAGACTGTTCCATCCTTTATCTTCAAGACACGTCTGCCACTTGGACAAAACATGCTTAAGTCCTAAGACGTCCAAAGGTTTCGTAAACCACTTCGGCTTTCCGTCAATCTGATCCAAAGTCGTTGCTTCAAATTGGAAAATCATGCTTAATTCATTACGTTCAGGATCTGAATAAAGCTTGGCGATGTCAGGAGTTGCCCCCCATGTTTCGCCGACGGTCAACAAATCATGATTGCCAAACGTTTTTTGATTCATTTCGTTGATGTATTCATGAAGTTTCGGTCCGTTGCTTGAAATCATCTTGTCAGGCTGTTTGCCGATCATTTCAATGACGTCCATGCGGAATCCGCCGATCCCCTTATCGATCCAAAAGTTCATCATGTCATAGACTTCTTCTCTTACTTCAGGATTTTCCCAGTTCAAATCAGGCTGTTTTTGGCTGAAAAAATGCAGATAATACTGGCCGCTTTGCTCATCATATTGCCACGCTGAACCGCCAAAGCACGATTCAAGCGAATTAGGCTCGCTTCCGTCAATCGGATCTCTCCAAATATAATAGTCACGGTATTTGGAGTCTTTTGATTTTTTAGCTTCGATGAACCATGAATGTTCATCGGAAGTATGATTAACGACAAGGTCCATCACGATTCGGATGCCGCGCTTGTTTGCTTCATCAATCAATTCTTCCATGTCGCTCATCGTTCCGAACTCTTTCATAATATTCCTATAATCAGAAATATCATAGCCGTTGTCATCGTTTGGCGAGCTGTAGACCGGTGAAAGCCAGATTGCACCGATTCCCAGCTTTTCGAGATAGTCCAAACGCGAAATAATTCCTTTCAGATCTCCGATTCCGTCATTATTTGAATCCTGAAAGCTGCGAGGATAAATTTGATATACGGTTACTTTTTGCCACCATTTTCTTTCCATTGTCAAACCACTTCTCTCAAAAAAATATTTCAACTATTACATTGTAAGCGCATACCACTTTTTGTGCAACCGATTTCTGATTTCGGGAGCTCTCCGGCTTTTATTCACTTTTTTTGGATATTTTCAATAAAAAGTGAATAATTAATTATTTTGTGTTGCTTTTTTTGAATATTAGCGTTATTATAAAGACATTAATTTAACGGAGGCTTATGGTTATGGAAAAAGAAAAAGTTGTTTTAGCATATTCTGGCGGTCTGGATACTTCAGTCGAAATCGCATGGCTCAAAAATAAAGGTTATGACGTTATCGCTTGTTGCATCGATGTCGGGGAAGGAAAAGACCTTGAGGAAGTCAAACAAAAAGGGCTTGCCGTTGGTGCCGTCGAATCAATCGTCATCGACGCCAAAAAAGAATTCGCCGAAGAATATTGTCTACCGGCGCTCCAAGGTCACGCATATTATGAAAACAAGTATCCGCTCGTCTCCGCGCTTTCACGTCCGCTCATCGTCAAGCACCTGGTCGAAGTTGCCAAAAAATACGGTGCAACTGCGATTGCTCACGGATGCACCGGTAAAGGCAACGATCAGGTTCGTTTTGAAGTCGGCATTCACGCTTTAGCTCCTGAAATGAAGATTGAAGATCCGATCAGAGAGGTTCATTGGTCAAGAGAAGAAGAAATCGACTATGCCAAAGAAAACGGCATTCCAGTTCCGATTACGAAAAAGAGCCCGTACTCGATCGACGAAAACCTTTGGGGACGCGCAAACGAATGCGGCATTCTTGAAAATCCATGGAACAGCGCGCCTAAAGATGCTTACGCAAGAACAAATGCCTTGGAAGATACACCAAACGAAGCAGACGTCATTACGCTGACGTTTGAAAACGGCGTTCCGGTCAAACTCAATGATGAAGCGCTGCAATTGGACGTTTTGATTCAAAAACTCGACAAGCTGGCCGGCAAACACGGAATCGGTCGAATCGATCACGTTGAAAACCGTCTCGTTGGCATCAAATCACGCGAAGTCTACGAATGTCCTGCTGCTACCGTTTTAATGGCTGCACATAAAGACATCGAAGACATCACGCTTGAAAAATCTTTGGCACACTTCAAGATCTACATCGAAGACAAGCTGGCAGACGTCATCTATAACGGTCTTTGGTTCTCGCCTTTAATGAATTCCTTGCTTGCCTTCATCAAGGAAAGCCAAAAAGACGTTAACGGCACTGTGCGCGTCAAGCTTTTCAAAGGCAACGTCATTTGTGAAGGCAGAAAGTCCGCCAACTCGCTTTACGACGAAAAACTCGCAACATACACTTCCGCAGACGAATTCGACCAGGAAGCAGCCGCTGGATTCATCAAGCTTTACGGCCTGCCGACACAAGTTTATGCCCAAGTTCATCAAAAGGGTGAGAAATAATGAGTACGAAAAAACTTTGGGGCGGACGCTTTGAAGAAAGCGCCGCTGCCTGGATCGACCAATTCGGGGCATCGATTTCGTTTGATCAGCTGATGGCCAACGAAGACATCGAAGGTTCGCTTGCTCACGTCAAAATGCTTAATGAAACAGGAATCTTGACCGAACAAGAAGCAACCGAAATTGAAAACGGACTTCTTTCATTGAAGGATGATCTGTCAGCAGGAAAGCTCGAATTCTCCGACCAAAACGAAGACATTCATATGAACATCGAATCCTTGCTGACAAAAAAAATCGGACCTGTTGCCGGCAAACTGCACACGGCAAGAAGTCGCAACGATCAAGTTGCCACCGACTTCCACCTTTATGTCAAAAAAAGAACGACTGCGGTTATTTCAGAACTCAAAAAATTACAAAAGGCACTCGTTGAAAAGGCTGAAGCAAACGTCGAGACGATTATGCCGGGCTACACTCACATGCAGCATGCACAACCTATTTCTTATGCGCACTACCTGCTCGCATATTTTGAAATGTTCAAGCGTGATGTCGAACGTTTCGAGTTCAATCAAAAACATACCGACGTTTCGCCTTTGGGATCATGCGCTTTGGCCGGAACGACCTGGCCCATCGACCGCTTCTTCACGGCTAAGGAGCTTGGCTTTGCAGACGTTTATGCAAATTCGCTCGATGCTGTGTCCGACCGCGATTTTGCGCTTGAATTTCTAAGCAATGCATCCATTTTGATGGTTCACCTGTCGCGACTTTGTGAAGAGCTCATCTACTGGTGTTCATACGAATTTTCATATATTGAAATGTCGGATGAATACTCAACCGGAAGTTCAATCATGCCGCAAAAAAAGAATCCTGACATGGCCGAGCTCATTCGCGGCAAATCAGGACGTGTTTTTGGAAATCTGATGGGTCTGCTGACGGTCATGAAGGGCCTCCCGCTTGCATATAACAAGGATATGCAAGAAGACAAGGAAGGAGTCTTCGATGCAGTCAAAACGATCATTCCAAGCATCAAAATCATGACGGGAATGATTGAAACCCTGACCGTCAACAAGGAAAAAATGCAAAAGGCAACCGAAGACGATTTTTCAAACGCAACCGAACTTGCCGATTATCTGGCCGGAAAAGGCATTCCGTTCCGCCAGGCCCACGCCATCGTCGGGAACCTTGTCCTTCAAGGAATCAAATCACATACTTGCCTTCAAGACATTCCACTTGAAGAGTATCAGAAAATCGATCCCGAAATCGGTGAAGACGTTTATTACGACCTTCAGTCAAAAGCAGCCATCGAACGCAGAAAATCATACGGGTCGACAGGTTTTGAGCAGGTTCGGCATCAGATCGAGCAAGCCAAAAACAGCCTGAATTAGTTAATTCTTCCATAACCAGCAAAGAGTCGGCAATGTCGGCTCTTTTTTTGACAAGCTTAAAGAAGAATGCGACAATCATCAATAATTATTCACAAACGACATTAGCTTGCAGACCAACCAGCAACTATAATGTAAGTAAGGAAGTGATCCATTGAAAATTTTAATTGCCCCCGATTCATTCAAAGGATGCATGACGGCAAAAGAAGCTTGCGAGGCAATCGAAAAAGGACTTAAAAACATCGACGCCGATGCGCAAATCGTCAAAGTCCCGATGGCAGACGGCGGTGAAGGCACTGTTCAGGCTCTGGTCGATGCTTTAAACGGAAAAATCATCACAAAAAAAGTCACCGGTCCTTTAAATAAGCCTGTGACTGCCTTTTATGGCCTGATCGAACAAAAACGGCTCGCCGTGATCGAAATGTCTGCAGCAAGCGGTATTCAATTCGTCAATCATGACACGGCTGATCCGCTGCATGCGACGACCTACGGAACTGGAGAACTTATTTTAGATGCGCTGCAGCGAGGTGCAGAAGAATTCATCATCGGTCTGGGAGGTTCTGCCACTAACGATGGCGGTGCCGGAATGGCGCAGGCGCTTGGCGTCCGTTTTTTGGACGAAGACAATCAGGAATTGCCTGTTGGCGGAATCGCGCTTGAAAAACTCGTTCGAATCGACCAAACGCAGATGTCGCCTTTGCTTGACAAAGCAACGTTTTCGATTGCATGCGACGTTTCATGTCCATTGACCGGAAAAAACGGCGCAAGCATCGTCTTCGGTCCGCAAAAAGGCGCCAATGAGACAGAAGTCAAGCTCCTTGATAACGCACTTGCTCACTATGCAGACATCGTTGCTCCCGAATTGAAAAACGCTTTTGGAGCCGGGGCTGCCGGCGGATTGGGTTTTGCCATGATGGCCTTTTTAAATGCAGTGCCAAATCCAGGCGCTGATCTGGTAATTGATGCGGTCGGTCTGAACGAAAAATCATCTGATTGCGATTTGGCAATCACCGGAGAAGGAAGCATCGATTTTCAAACCGCATTCGGAAAAACGCCGATGGCCGTTACTGAATGCGTCAAGAAAAACTCGCCAAACTGTACTATCGTCGGCTTGTGCGGACATTTGGGAAAAAACGTTGACGTGCTTTACGAAAAAGGCTTCGATGCTTTGTTTCCGATCGTTTCCGGTCCTCAATCGCTTGAAGAAGCAATGGAAAACGGCGAAATTAATTTGACAAGAACGGCGGAAAACGTCTTAAGGCTGATCAAGCGAACTAAATTTTCAATTTAGGCCAAAATCCTGTATAATTAAACTATCAATTCTTTACTAGGAAAGGTGAAATCGGATGGAGATCTCGGAAAAAGCACCGGCTAAATTAAATTTCAGCCTAGATACCCCATTTCGTCACCCGGACGGAAATCCCGAGTGGAAAATGGTCATGATTGCCGTTGACCTTGCCGACTACGTTCACATTAAGACCAAAACGGATTCAAAAGACATCACCGTCAGAACAGATACCGGGTTTTTGCCTTGTGATGAACGCAACCTGGCCTTTCAAGCTGCCAAAAAACTGCAGCAGCTTTTCCGCAAGAATGAAGGCGTCGAAATCACGATTGATAAAAACATTCCCGTTTCCGCCGGAATGGGCGGCGGATCATCCGATGCGGCCGCCGTTTTGCGCGGTTTGAACAAACTGTGGAACCTTAGCCTTGAAAAGAGTCAATTGGCTAAAATCGGGCTCGAGATTGATTCTGACGTTCCTTTTTGCATCTATAGCGAACCCGCGCTTGTTACCGGCAAAGGAGAAATCATTACCCCGATCGGTGATCTTGAACCAATGTGCTTAGTAATTGCCAAACCGCACGACAGCGTCTCAACGCCGTCCATTTTGAAGAAAATCGACTATTCAAAAATCGTCCATCAAAACGTTGATGGCGTTTTAGACGCAATTTCCAAACGAGACTATACGGAGATGACCAAGAAAATGGGCAATGCGCTTGAACCGATTACGGCCAAAAGACATCCCGATATTTGGAAAATCAAGCAAAAAATGCTGAATTTCGGTTGCGATGCAGCACAGATGAGCGGATCTGGGCCGACAGTTTTTGGCGTTTGCCGCAAATACCAGCGAGCTGTCCGCGTCTATAACGGTCTTCGCGGTTTTTGCAATGAAGTTTATATCGTCAGACCGTTTTCTCTTAAAGAGTAACAAAAGAAGCCGGAAAAAATATGCCTCAAACTAAAACCAGGATAGTTTGCACTCAATTGCAAATTTCATCCTGGTTTTTTCGTAACCGGAAACCGGAATTTAAGGACGGCTCTCAAAGAACGGATTTTGCCGGGTCTTTGTCAAATGGTGTTGATGACCTCGAAAACTTCACTTCAGAAATGGAGTGGAGTTTTTTGTTCCCGTCGGTTTCTCCGGTGTTTTTTCAAATTGGTACAGTTAAGTATAAACACCGCCTGCGTTTCCGCTGGCGTGGATTCATGTATGAATTCCTGCCGTTGATTCGCAAAGCTCGAACGCGCTGCGAATCAACGGTGAATGTCACGCAACGTTAGACGGAAACGAAGGTGGGAATGATAGATTCAGCTGCATTGGTATAGTTTCATTTTATAGCATTGCGAAGATATTTTGTGAATACAAAAAATGGTGTTGAAAAATCATCATCAACACCATTTAGTATAGACCCATTTTGCCCGCAAACCCGTCTTGACGCACGGTTTGAGCAGATGATACACGGCACTGCATTTAAAAAAGGGTTCCATGTCTCAAAGTTGAAAAAATGCCGGACAAAACCAGTCGCAAATCGACCGCATTGTCCGGCACCCATTCCCAAAGAGAAACGTGACTTTTTTTCAAAGCCCCGTTTTATTCATACAGCATCTCCATGATTTTTTTCAAATCTCGACAATCGTATTGACCAGGCGCAGATTCTTGACCGTAGCTGCCAAAAGTTGCGCAAGATCCGGTCAGAAGTCCCGCAACGCGACTGAATGCCCCTAATTTTCCCATCGACATCGTAATAAGAGGAATGTTCAGATTCTCAAAAGCTTTGGCAGAAGCAAGCATCAGGTTCAAAACGTCCCGGATCGACTTCGGCATCACGGCAAGTTTGGCAATATCAGCACCGCAGCTTTGCATCTCTCCTAAAATCGAGATCATCTTGTCGACAGTCGGAGTCTTGTCAAAGCTGTGACTGCTGACGATCGTCTTAACGCCGTGACTTTTTGCATCCCCAAGCAGACTTTGAACCAAAGGCTTTCCTTTTGCCAGTTCAATATCGCACGCGTCGCATTCCCCTTCCAAAAGAAACTTGCTGACCGTTTCCGCATATTCTTCGTTTGTTCCTTCAAATTTGCCACCGTCTTCTTTTGTTCTGATCGTAAAAATAAACGGCATGTCCCCCAGCACGTCCCTAAGTTTCTTGGAAACTCTTACAATCTCGGAAACGGCGTGATGCTTTTCAAACAAGTCGACTCGCCACTCTGCCAGATCACAAATTCCCTGATTAAGCTCCTTGGCCTGAGCGATAATTTTTTCTTCGGTCGCACCGGTAATCGGCACGATGATTTTAGAATCTCCGTCACCTAGTTCGACGTTTCTCAACCTAACCGTTTTCACATTTACACCTCATCAAAAACTTGTTTTTTCACATATTCAATCGGCATCTTTTGATTGCACCACAATTCAAACGCAGCCGCCCCCTGATTCAAAACCATCCCCAAGCCGTTAATCACGTGCCTGACGTTCGCTTTTTTCGCAACCTTCATTAGTTTGGTAGTCCTCGGTGCGTACACGATATCACATACCGCCATGTCTTCGTGAAACCATGCAGGATCCTCAATCAGACTCATTTCTTCCAGGGGAACCATCCCGACGCTTGTCGCATCGCAATAAACGTCCGCAGTTTCCAAAGATTTCCTGAAATCCTCCTTATCGTTCAGGTCATGCATCGTCACTTTACAATCGGTTTCTTGATTGATTTTTTCGGCCAATTTTTCAGCATTTTCAAACCGGGCGTTTTTGCGATTGAAGAATGCAATTTCAGAAAATCCATCCAATGCGGCCTGCGTTGCAATCGCCGTTCCTGCTCCGCCGGCGCCGGCCAGAACGAGCTTTTTTCCTTTAACTTCGATTCCTTCATCAATCAGAGACTGAACGAAACCGATTCCGTCCGTATTATGTCCGGTCAAAATGCCGTCATCGTTGACGATCGTATTGACCGCCTGGATGATTTCGGCAGCCGGCGACAGTTTGTCCATGTACTGAACGACCGCTCTTTTATTTGGCATCGAAACATTTGCCCCGCGCATCTTGAGCACCCTGATCGCATCAACTGCGCCTTTAATCGTGTCAGTATCAACGTCAAAACTCAAATACGCATAATTGATCCCGAGCTTGTCAAATGCAGCGTTGTGCATCGCCGGTGAGATCGAATGGCGGCAAGGGCTTGCCAAAAGTCCCAAAAGCACTGTATTTGCATCGATCATACGTGACATCCAAACACCCCCGAAGTATTTTGAAAAGCTTCCATTTTCATGTCATCTTTTCAGAGTTTTATATGTTGAATTTAATAATCAATAGTAATTAAATTAAACCACCATTAGAACGATTAGTCAAATCGAAGGAAAACGTGCTTTTCATCCAAAAACGTTTATGATAGCTGCAATATTAATGCAAAAATATGCATAAATATGTTAAAATCTATGTATAATAAGGTTTTTGGGAGAATTTTTATGGACGAACAAAAAAACAAAGACAGAATCATGCAGGTTGCAACAGACCTTTTCCAAGAAAAGGGTCCAAAATTTACGATGGATGAACTTGCATCAGCTCTTAAAATGAGCAAAAAGACATTGTACGTTTATTTTACTGATAAAGAAGATCTTTTCCACCATGCGGTTGATCACATTTTTGACAGCATTACCGATGCCAAATCAAAAATCATTGCCGACGAAACGATTGAACTCAAGGAGAGAATCATCGAAACGCTGCAGGTGTTGCCAAGTCAGTACCGACATATTGATTTCAGGCAGCTGTATATGCTGAAAGACAAATATCCAAGAGTTTACGAACATCTTTCCAAACGCTTGGAATCAAACTGGGAAACAACAATCGAACTTCTTGAAAAAGGACAAAGAGAACATGTCTTGCGTGATTTTTCAATTCCCGTTTTCAAAACGATATATGAATCAACGCTTGAACATTTTTTTGAGCGCGACGTTTTAAAAGCCAATCACATCTCTTACCCTGATGCTTTAAGTGAAGTCGTCGAAATCATCATGAACGGAATTTCTGAATAAACAAAAACAAGGTTTCGGCTATTTCCATCATGGAAGGCGATTGTCATGCATATGAAAAACCGGATCAGATTTGCGATTGATTGCAAATCTGATCCGGTTTTTCAATTTGAAGCATAGTTTTTCCACAGCTCATTCTTGCGTATAAAAAGACGCTGCGCTTTAAACATTCGCAGCGTTTATTTTCATCATTATCGATTAGCCTTAGATTTCGGAGGCAAAATCAAGTTTAATGTTGTTGGTTAAAACATCCGTATAACTGTAGGATACGCGTTCAACCGAATTTTTCCCGTCATCGTCAAGTTCGACGATGAATATTGCCGGAAACGTTTCTTTCAGGACACCATGGCACTTGTTCACCTTCTTACGTCCGATATGAGACGTAATCGTCAAACTGGCACCAATACAACTATCAAGTTTATTCTTAATATCAGCTAATCTATTTGGCATGACTTCACCCTCCCGTGAAACAATTATAACATAGTTTCACAGTAAAAGCAATATTATACCACATCACTAAAACGACTTCAATAAATTATTTTTAATTTTAATTTAGTTTTTCTGCAAACAAATTGTCAGCAAGACGCACCATCTGCGAAATGCTCAGGCGTTCAGCCCGTACAGACTTTTCTATCTCTGCATTTTTAAGAGCATGTTCAAGTTTTTCCTTTGTCGAAGGATCTTTGCCATACAACCCTTGCAGATTGTTCCACAGACTCTTTCTTCGATGAAGAAAAATTCCCTTGACCATCTTTTTAAAAAACGGTTCATCAACCGGGACGTCCGGCTTTTCATCTTTACGATTTAAAGCGATGATTGCCGAGTCGACTTTTGGCTGCGGCATGAACACTGTTTTCGGCACGATAAATGCAATTTTGGCATCCATTTCATACTGAACGGCGACAGAAAGGGAACCATAGTCCTTTGTCCCCGGTTGGGCTGCCAAACGATCAGCAACTTCTTTTTGCATCATGACGACGATCGTTTCGAAATCAACGTCAACCTCAAGCAGATGCATGACGATCGGCGTCGTTATATAATACGGCAAATTGGCAACCAGCTTGATTTTGTGCCTGCCGTCAAAGTTTTGGGCGATAAGTTCTTTCAAATCGGCTTTTAAAACGTCCTGCTCCACGATCTTAACGTTATCGTAAGGCGAAAGCGTTTCAGAAAGAACGGGTATCAGTCGCGAATCAATTTCCAAAGCCATCACTTGATGTGCGCTTTTGGCAAGCTGTTCCGTCAATGCCCCGATTCCCGGGCCGATTTCGATCACGTCGTCTTCTTCTCCGACCTCTGCCGCAGCGACAATCTTTTTTAAAATATTCAAGTCGGTCAAAAAGTTTTGCCCGAGACTCTTTTTAAAGGTCAGGCCATATGTTTCCATAATGGCGCGCGTCCTTGCTTTCGAAGCTATTTCAGGTAATTCGTTGCTCATTTCACTTCTCCTCTTCAAGATGTTTCAATGCTTCTTCAAATTCTTCCTGGGTAATCTGAAAAAGGTTCAGTCGTTTTTGCAGCTGCTTTCCGTTTACGTACCCGATTCTCAGATATTCGCATAATTGTCTTCTGCGCTCCTTGGCTCCTGCCCCGTCGATCAAACCTGCCGAAAACAGATCCGATCTTGTAATCGTCTCTTCAGCATCGGGTTCTTCGGTATAAAGATTGCGCAATGCTTCTCGAATCGCTTCCGGAGAGGCATGTTCGACCCCAAGGCTTCCTTTATGGTCGGGCACTGCGTCGCGCCTGTTTAAAAACGCGTGTTTCACTCCCGGAACTGCTTCTTGAATAATTTTTCTGATTTTTTCACCTGAAAAATCCGGATCGGTAAACACGATTACGCCGCGTTTTTCCTGCAATTCTTCAATTTGCTCCAGCGTTTCGTCGCTGATTGCAGATCCTCTTGTTTCAAGCGTGTCCGCGTTTACCGCCATATTGATTCTTTTCGTATCGTCCTTTCCTTCAACGACGATAACTTCTCTGATTTTCATTTTATCCATTGATTCTCAAGACCCTCTTCGTATTCTCATAAGTTTTTTCGGCCAGATCTTCTGCCGAAATTCTCAACTCTTTGGCAATGAACTCAAGCGTATAACGCGTCATCAAGGGCTCATTCATCTTCCCGCGAAACGGCATCGGAGTCAGATACGGCGCATCGGTTTCAACCAGCATTCTGTCAAGCGGCGTGCGTTTGATTGCTTCTCTGACTTCTGATGCGTTCCCAAAAGTGCATACCCCGCTATAAGAAAGCATAAAGCCCAAATCAAGAAATTTCTCTGCCCAAGCCGCATTACCGTTAAAACTGTGCATGATTCCGCCGTTTTTGGCCGCATCTGTTTCCTTTAAAATTTCATAACAGTCTTCGATCGAATCGCGATTGTGGATCGATATCGGCAAATGCAGAGCCTGAGCCAATTCAATTTGACGATTCAAGGCTTCAAACTGGGCTTTCTTTGGCGTGTCGCAATGGTAATCAAGCCCGATTTCTCCGACGGCAACCATTTTAGGATGACTCAAATATTGCTTCATTGCAAGCTCATAATCATGATCGTAAAGCTGCGCATTTTCCGGATGACAGCCGATTGCGCCATAGACTTCAGGAAATTTTTCCAACAGTTCCATTAACTTGTCAGCACTTTCCTGATCATATGCCAATACCAGCATCATGTTCACGTCAAGCGCTCTTGCACGCCAAACGACATCCGGCAAATCATTTGCAAATTCTTTTGAATTAATATGCGTATGCGAATCAAATATGTTCATTTGCCTGTCCTTTCTTGTAAAATCTTATCACTTAATTATAGCTTAAATCGCTCAGTTAATGAAGTTTAACAAAAAAGACCGGACAATCCCGGTCTTTTGATTATTTAAGATTTTAGCCAACGAGCGATCCGGCCGGAATTTCATCAGACACGGTGATCAGTTTGACTGTCTTGCCTTCATCATATTCGCCCGACAAAAGCATCCCCTGGCTGACCTGTCCCATCATCATGCGCGGCTGAAGGTTGGTTACGGCAATGACCTTTTTGCCGATGAGTTCTTCCGGATTCGGATACCACTTGGCAATTCCGGAAAGAATCTGGCGATCGCCGTCATCGCCTGCATCCAGGCGGAATTTAAGCAGTTTGTCAGATCCTTCGACTTTTGAGACCTCTTTGATTTCGGCAACTTTGAGTTCGACTTTGTCAAATTTGTCAAAACGAATTTCCTTTTTCGTCAAATTCAGAGTCGTTGTTTCCGGATCGAACGTCTTGGCAGCTTTTTCAGCCATTGCCTTGCGACCCTTGGCCTTTTCGTTTTTGGACATCTTCGACTTGATATATTCGATTTCTTCTTCAACGTCAAGACGAGGGAAAATCGGCGTTCCTTTTTCGACAACCTTGATTCCGGATGGGAATGCAAAGAAATCCAATCCTTTGATATCCATATTTTCTTCAGGCAATCCGAGTTGTTCGAACATCTTCTTTGGCGCATGCGTCATCACCGGTTGGAGTAAAATGGCAATCACGCGCAAACTTGCGGCAAGGTGCGCCAAAACGCTGTCGAGTTCATTGGCTTTTGATTCATCTTTTGCCAATGCCCATGGTTCGGTTTCATCGATGTATTTGTTCGTCCTGGAGACAAACTTCCAAAGCTTCTCCAAAGCAACCGTAAAGTGTGCTTGTTCGAGTTCGGATTCGTAACCCTTCAGTGCTTCTTCAAAGGCATCTTCAAGGCTCTTGTCAAATGCAGTGACTCCGGAAACGAGCTCAGGCACGTTGCCGCCACGATACTTGTTGATCATCGCAACCGTCCGGTTGAGCAAGTTTCCAAGATCGTTGGCCAAGTCATAGTTGACGCGATTTACGAAATCTTCCGGCGTGAAGATGCCATCGTTTCCATAAGGAACGGCTCTGATGAGATAATAGCGCAAAGCATCCAAGCCATAGCGTTCCACGATCATTTCAGGATAAACGACGTTTCCTTTCGACTTGGACATCTTGCCGTCTTTCATAAGCAGCCAGCCGTGTCCCAAAACATGTTTTGGCAACGGCAAATCAAGCGCCATCAAAATAATCGGCCAGTAGATCGTATGGAAACGAACGATTTCCTTGCCGACCATATGAACGTCGGCCGGCCAGTACTTGTTGAACAATGAATCATCATCGGACTCGTATCCGAGTGCCGTAATATAGTTGCACAAAGCATCGATCCAAACATAGATGACGTGCTTTGGATTGCTTGGAACCGGAACGCCCCAATTGAAACTTGTCCGCGTCAGCGCAAGATCTTCAAGTCCTGGATTGATAAAGTTGTTCAGCATTTCGTTCTTGCGCGTTTCCGGCATGATAAAGTCAGGATGCTCATTGTAATACTCGACCAAACGATCGGCATATTTGCTCATCCTGAAGAAGTAGCAGTCTTCTTCGACAAGTTCGACTTCGTGACCGGAAGGAGCCTTGCCACCGATCATCTTGCCGTTTTCATCACGATAAACTTCGGCCAGTTGCGATTCGGTAAAGTATTCTTCATCAGAAACGGAGTACCAGCCCTTGTATTTTCCAAGATAGATATCGCCTTTTTTAAGCAATTTTTCAAAAATTTGCTCAACTGCTTTGACGTGATAATCATCCGTCGTGCGAATAAACTTATCATTGCTGATTTCAAGCTGTTTCCAAAGTTTCTTGATTGATTCCGCCATGCTGTCGACGTATTCTTGAGGAGTCATATTCAATTCTTCAGCTTTTTCTTCAATTTTCAAGCCATGCTCATCGGTTCCCGTCAAGAAGAAAACGTCAAACCCTTGCAGACGCTTGTATCGTGCCAAAACGTCACACGCAATCGTCGTATATGAGTTGCCGATGTGGAGCTTGCCAGACGGATAATAAATCGGTGTTGTAATATAGAATGTTGGTTTTTCAGCCATTGTCATTCATGTCCCTTCCAAACAATTTTTAAATATCAGTTTCTAATTAAAATTTCAGATAATACAAGTATAACATAGAATAAGCTAGAATTTATATGTTATTTTTTGTCCAGCGAATCAAGCCAACCGATCATGATTTCGGCGACCTTTTCTTGTTGCTGCTGCGTTGAAATTTTAGCCTTGTTGTCGCCTTTTTGCGTCGTATATGCGCCGAATCCCGAGTGATTTCCGCCTTGAATGACTTTCTTCACTGCATTTCCAGGCAAAAAACGGTTGTTTTCCTTCAAGCGCTCCTTCTTGATGACGCCGTCACGACTGGCCGTAATCTGCAATACGGGAATTCCGGTCTTCGACAGATCTCCCTTTTCATCAGCATAGCTTGCCATCAAAAAAACGCCTTTCAAATTCTTTTGGTGTTTCCTTTCGGCGGCATATCTGGCCGCGCACACCCCTCCAAGCGAATGCCCGCCAATCACGTAGCCGCCTTTTTTGTCGATCTGATCGGCTCGATTGACTGAAAGCAATGCAAAATCCAGCGGAAAATGCGCAATTGCTACCGGATAGCCGTTTTCAGCAACTTTTTTGGCCCAAATGCCGTAACTTTCAGGCTCAACCAATGCTCCCGGATAAAAAATGACGAGAGGCTTTTTGCTTCCTTCAAAATACGTGAAATTCTTCTTTGCCTTTGCGCTTTTTACGGCATCTCTGGCCGGCATTTCAGGATAGTAGACTTGATTTTTCAGCGACAGCAATATCAAACAGACGATTGCAAAAATCAGACCGACGATCGTCAAACGTTTTCTGCTCTTTTCGGACATGTTATTCCTCACTTCTTTAAATCGACTTCTTCAAAAACTTCTTTGGCATCCCCGATGATCAACTCTGCATTTTCAGGCAGCGGAATCTTTTCCTTGTTGACTGCCACGATTTTCGCATCCTTTGAAGCATATTCAATCAGGCCGGCAAAAGGATAAACCACAAGGGACGTGCCACAAACGACGATAAGGTCCGCATTCGAAACGATTTCGACTGCTCTTTCCAAAACCTCTCTTCTGATCGGTTCTTCGTAAAGCACGATGTCGGTTCTCAAAATACCGCCGCAACCTTCATGATGCATGTCTTCCAAGTACTTTGACCACTCAATGCTTCGTCCGCATTTTTGGCAAAACACGCGATACAGGCTTCCGTGAAACTCAACCAGGTCATTTTGAGGCGTCCCCGCTTTTGAATGCAGACCGTCAACGTTTTGCGTAATGACGCAAGCGTTCTTTTCTTTGGCAAAAAGCGCCATTTTTTCGTGAATCACGTTCGGCTTTGCCTGCGGATAAAACATCTTTTCCTTGACAAATTGATAATGACGCTCGGGTTCTTTTCTCAAGCAGGTTGCGCTGAGCAAATATTCCGGCGCCTGTCCGTCAGAATAAAGTCCGTTTTTCGAACGATAGTCAGGAATTCCCGAAGCAGTTGAAACGCCAGCTCCGGTCAAGAAAACGATGCGCGAAAAAGAGTTCAACAGTTCATACAGCTCACTCATCGCGTTTTTCCCTCATTTCTTTTAAAATCTCCTTGGCATGGACCGAGTCGCGCACTTTTCTTTTTTCCATCTCTTTGACCAGGATCTTTGTTTCATCAGCCGTTGCGCCGACGCTTTTAGCCAATGATTTAAGCTGCAGCCGCATATGACCTTTTTGGATGCCGTCGGTCACTAATGCATAAAGAGCCGCCAGATTTTGCGCAAGCCCCAAAGAACAAACGATTTCTCCGAGCGTTTTGGCATCTGCATTTTGCAAAATCTGCCGATTGACCGAAACGAGCGGCACGATCGAAATCGAACCGCCAACCGACCCGAGCGCAAGCGGAAGCGTCAGTTCTCCTTCAAGGACTTGCTTTTTTTCGTCATAATTCCACGTTGAAAGTCCGCGATATCTTCCGCTTCTGGCCGCATAAGAGTGCGCTCCTGCTTCAACCGCGCGCCAATCGTTTCCGCTGGCCAAAACACAAGCATCGATGCCGTTCATGATGCCTTTGTTGTGAGTTGCGGCACGATAAGGATCAAGTTGCGCCACCCTGCTGGCCTGGGCAATTTTTCTGGCAATCTCGCATCCGTCAACTCCGTTTTTGGCCAACGTTTCGACACCAATGCTGCATTTGGCAGAAACAAGCGAGTCCGTTGCATAATTTGACAAAATTGCAAACAAGACGTCTGCTTTAAGTCTTTTCCGCAAAAAATCCGCCGTTGCTTCAAGCATCGTGTTCAGCATGTTGGCGCCCATTGCTTCCTTGACGTCTACCGCCAAATACAGTGCCAGCAAATCATCCGCAAGAATTTTGAGTTTGACGGATCGTGCTCCGCCGCCGCGCCGAACGATCGAAGGATGCGCATCGTTTGCAACTTTCAAAATGTCTTTTTCAAGCAGTTCCAATTCTTTTTGCATTTTAAAGGCATCGCTGACATTTTCCAAAACAACCTGACCAATCATAAGCCGGCTTTTGGTCTCAGCCTTAAACCCGCCTGATTTCTTGACGATCGAACCGCCGTGACTTGCAGCAGCAATCACGGAAGGCTCCTCGGTTGCCATCGGAACCAGATATTCGATTCCGTTGACGACCAGATTAAGTGCCACTCCTTCAGGAAGATGATACTCTGAAATGAAGTTTTCAATCATCGTTTCGCCAAGTTCCGGGTTTTTGGCATCGTCTTTTAAAATTTTGACCTGTTCATCGGAAATCGTATACTTATTTAAAATCTCGAGTCGTTCCTGCCACGTTTTGCGATAGTATTTTTCGAATCCTTGCATTTGATTGCCCCCTGTCCTTCGATTATTATATAATATTGTCGAATCAGTTCATAGTTTCGGAGGAATTTAAATGAAGCCAAAAAAAATCCTGGCGGCACTCTTTGCTGCATTTTTTATCATGCTTTTTCCAAGCAACGCCAATGCAAGCATGACGGTCGGCATCTTGAAAGACAACGCCCCTTACAGCACCTTTTACCATCGAAAAGCCCGTGGACTGGAGCCGGAACTTGCCAGAAAAATGACGGACGATTCCGTCATATTCAAGGCATATGATACCAGAAAACAACTCGAATCGGCATTGAAGAAACGCCGAATTCAAATCGCATTCGGTTCGATCGATGCATTTAACGTCAACCAGGACGTTTTTGACGTTTCAGAACCGTATCTTTACGAACCAAACGTCTTGTTCAGGCGATCCGACGGCAAAAAGAAAACGATCAAAAAGCTTGCGAACAAGCCGGTCGGAATGCTTAAGGACGGAAATCAGACCTATCTTTTAAAAAACGTGCTTCTTAAACCGCGTTATTTCAAAAACATCAAAGCCATGGACAAGGCACTTGCAGACGGAAAAATTTATGCTGCGATTTTGAGCGACTACGACTATTCGAATTATCTGAAAGATCACCCTGAACACGTCAAAGCCGCTGATGCGACAAATGATGAACAAACGGCAGAGCTTTTCGTCAAAATCAGCGATCCGGCCATTACCTCGTCGCAGTTTGTCGCAGTTACGTACAAAAATGAAAAACTTTTGACAAAAATCAACAGCACCATCGTTTCCATGCATGATGACGGCACGCTCCAGGAACTGTCGCAAAAATACCTGAGCAAAGACATCTCATTGCAATAAATTTTTGCTTTTTGGAAGACCGCAGCTAAAGTTGCGGTTTTTTTATTATTGCGCTGAATCAGGTTATTCAACTTTTCGTTAAGGAAAATTCAGTGCTGGCAACAAGCGCCTTAAAACGTTTCGAATTTCTTGCGGTGTCTCTGCGGTTTACGGACAAATCAGCAAAAAAGGGCACTTTGTCCGTAAAATTCGGATGAAATCTTGGCGTACCGCCCAGAATAAGAAAAAAACCGCGCCATCATCATTGGCACGGATTTTAAATATTATTCTGTTACGTACGGGGGGCTGAGCGTTCGGCTCCACACCTTGTCTTAATCGGGTTTCAGCTCGCATTCCCCCTATCGCAAGCAAGGACTCACTAGACGAGACAAGCTCGCCTTCGGTCGCCCAAAGCTTGCGTACGGGCTCATGACCGCTCGCTTCCACACCTTGTCTTAATCGGGTTTCGCCTCACAACCCCCTTGTCCCAAGCACCCTTGCTCGGGCAAGACGAGCTTACCCGTCGCAAGCGCGACTTGGATACGCGGGGCTGAGCGTTCGGCTCCACACCTTGTCTTACTTTGCCAAATTGAAGTGTTTTTCAACTTTTGCAACGATTTCATCAATTGCGCCGGCATGGTCCAAATCAATGTCGGACACGATTTTTTCTCCTTCAAGGCGACCGGCAATCGCATTTTCATATTGCTTTGGAACAACAGTCACGCCATCCTTGCGGTACGTTCCCCTCAAAGCATGACCATCATATTCGATTGGGGAAACTTCAAAGTTTGCACCTAGACTGTCTGCCAATTTATCGATCTTTTCTTGATCAAACACGGTTGAACCTTGATTGACGTAGCCCATTTCAAGCGAAGCGGGAACAACAACGTTTACAGCAAATTTTTCATTCATATTATTCATTCCTCCAAACCTTTAAATCTTAATGACAAGTCCAATGATAACGCTTTCAACAAAAATAGTCAACTCTTGGATAAAACGTTTTCATCAAAAACAGCAACAATATTAGCGGGCTCTGCATTTGGAAAAAAGAACCCATGTATCAACATTAAAAAATACCGAATAAAGTCAGGCAAATCGACCGACCTTATTCGGCATTTAATTCAATTCAAGAAGTGAACCGGAATTTTCCCCGTCTCTCTTAGTTTATTTTCTCTTAAGCATCGAATACAAGACGCCTTCTCTTACGCCCGACTCGGAAAAAATTATTTCCGGCGTCTGCAGGTACTCGATCAAAAACATGATTGGCGAAAGCCCCGCAATGATAATATCGGCGCGTTCAGCTTCCGGGCCTAAAATATCCGCACGCTCTTTGCGATCCATTCCGAGCCATTCCGTATAGGTTTCGATAAAGGAATATGCTGACATCGAAACTCCATGGATATTTTCAAGATCCTTTCTTCCCAAGCGCATCAATTCTTTTCTGGCAACGGTTCTGTTGGCCCCGCCAAGCAAAACCAACGGAAGCTTTGTTCCTTGCAAAAGCCACGGAAGCTGTCTGAACTTATACAAAATGAATCGATAGAATTTGAAAAGATCCTGCGCCGAAATTTTATCATGAGCATTGAATTTTTCAGCAAGACTGACTGCACCATATGGTATCGATACATAACTGACGGCCTCTTTGTCAACAACAACGGCCAGCTCAAAGCTTCCGCCGCCCATGTCGCAAATAACGCAATCCCTGACGTTCAGCGAATTAATCACTCCAACGTAGTCATAATAGGCTTCGGCGCTTCCGGAAAGCACCTCAATGTCAACCCCGGTCAATTCCTTGACGCGTTCCAGAAACTCAAGGCTGTTTTCAGCCGAACGAACTGCGGCCGTGGCAATCCCTCGAACCGTCAGATTGGGCATGTTTTGATATTCTTTTTGAAAATCTCGCAAGGCATTCAATGTTCGCTCAATCGCCTTGTCTTCAAGCTTCTTCGTGCCGCTTGCACCCATGCCTTCTGCCATCCGCGTCATCTGCTTCATCCGCTTGACTTCCGTAAAATTGCCCTTGTCATCCACCTGGTTGATCGACATTCGCGTCGAATTCGAGCCGAGATCAAGCATGACCAAATTTTTCATTACTTGTCCCTGCCTTTACTTCAAAATGTCAAAATAATTGACGCCGATTGCGGCACGAACTTCTTCAAGCGTTTGATTGGCAACTTCATTTGCCTTGTCGCTGCCGTCTTTCAGCATTTGGTAAACGGCAGGAATATCTTTTTCAAACTCTGCTCTGCGCTCACGAATCGGTCCGAGTTCTGCTTCCAAAACCTCATTTAAGTAACGTTTGATTTTGACGTCGCCTAAACCGCCGGCCTGATAGCGTTCCTTCAAATCGGCAACATGTTCTTTGTCGGAGTCGAAAATGTCAAGATAAGTAAAGACCATGTTTCCTTCAACTTGACCAGGATCTTCAACATGAATGTGATTCGGGTCCGTGTACATCGACATGACTTTCTTCTTCAACGTATCCGCATCGTCAGACAGATAGATACAGTTACCAAGCGATTTGCTCATCTTGGCATTGCCGTCAAGTCCAGGCAACCGTCCGCTGCCTTTCTTAGGGAAAACTCCTTCAGGTTCAACCAAGACTTCGCCGTAGATCGAATTAAAGCTGCGCACGATTTCTCTTGCCTGTTCAAGCATCGGCTCCTGATCATCGCCAACAGGAACATATTTGGCTTTAAACGCGGTAATGTCTGCTGCTTGACTGACAGGGTAAGTAAAGAAGCCGGCAGGAATCGAACGTTCAAAATTCTTTTGCTGAATTTCCGCCTTAACGGTCGGATTGCGCTCAAGACGAGATACAGTCACCAAATTGAGGTAATACAAATTAAGTTCTGCAAGCGCCGGAATCTGCGATTGAACGAAAATCGTCGATTTCTTCGGATCAAGTCCGGCGGCAAGATAATCAAGCGCAACCTGAATCAGCGAATTTTTGATTTTTTCCGGGTCGCGAGCATTGTCGGTCAAGGCCTGCTGGTCGGCAATCATGATGTACGGAGTGTATTTCCCCGTATTTTGCATCTCAACGCGGTTCTTAAGCGAGCCGACGTAATGCCCGATGTGAAGTTTTCCCGTTGGACGGTCGCCCGTCAAAATAATATTGTTTTCCATTACGAAACATCCTTTCCGTCTTCGGCATATGCAAAAAAACCCGCCCTGATCCAAAAGGAATAGGACGAGTTACCGTGGTGCCACCTATTTTGCAATAATGCCGCTCTTTTTGTTATTCAACTATCGTCTCTCAAAGCCCCACTTCGGGTCATCGCTGCGCATCTCAGCCAAAAGCGCATCTCTGTCGTTGACTCCCCTACTATTTCTTCTCATTGAAACATCAACTAAATTTTAATCAAAAAAATCAAAATTGTAAAGACATTATTCAACATCCCCGCCTGATTTGAATCGCCAAACAAACGTCGTTCCGATAACGGCGCAAACTGCGGCCAAAATCATTCCAAATGCTTCGCCAAGCGGAAAGTCGCCTTGCTTGTTTTCGGATTTTTTCTTGACGGTCACTGCCTGCTTAGGCGCAACCTCATGCTGCTTGTCAGATTCGCCTGAATTTTTGCCTGCGGATTTTCTGGAAAATACAGGGTTCTTATTTTCGCCAGGTTTTGGCCAAGTTACCGTGCTGTTGCCGATTTTTGTCGTCAAGGTCTTGTTTTCATGCTGATAAAGCAGCTGCTTTGGAGCATTTGCGGGATGATTGATCAAATAGCGTTTCAAATTAAGCTGTGCCTGCTGGTACATGTCCCGATACTTTGCAGCGAGATCTTGCAGAAGTTTCTGGTCATCAGCTTTTAATTTATCCAAAGCTGCCTTGTTTTTGGCAATCAATTCGGCCAATTTTTGCTTATTTTGATTGATTAGATTCTGAAGTTCTTCAGCAAGTCGCTGTTCCAGTTGCTTTTGCTGATCAGCCAATTCCTGTGCAAGCTTTGCGTAATCATCTTCCTGCTTTTGTTTAAAATCCTGAAGATCTTTGTCGGCTTGTTCGATTTTTTCGTTCAATTCGGCCAGCCTGTCCTGATAATCGCTTGCATCCTTGTCAAGTTCTTCAATTTCTTTTTTCAATTCCGCAACTTTTTCATCATGTTCGCTCGTTGCCTTTTCCAAATCGGCAGCCTGTTGTTTTTTCAAATCATCAAGTTTTTTTTGCGCATCTTTTTGAAAATTATTGATTTTTTTAATGTTGTCGGCTTTTTTTAAAGCCTCGGCATCGGCATTCTTCTTTTCAAGCACTGCTTCTTCCGCTTGATTTTTCTTAAGCAGCGCTTCCTCCTTGTTTGCTGACACGGCCTTTTGATTGTTGTAGCTGAAGTTGAAACTGTTTTTCAATGAAAAAAGCGAATCGTTCGATTCGACGTTCAAATCAAACTCGTTGTCCGCATGAACAGTCGCAGGCTTCGCAAAAGCAAACGAAACCATCGCTCCAAGGCAAAACGGTGCCAACAGATATTTTTTTCTCACTCGATCACGCCCCTTCACTCCTCAAGTAACATATATTATAATTTTAACACACAGTTCATATTGTTTGCACTTTCAGAACGCTCAATTATAATTAAATCAATGAAAGAAGGTGACTCCAATCAGCCAAATCGACAAACATTTAAAAAAAGAATTTGAAGACTGGGAAAAAATCCAGCAAAAAGAACTAGGCAAACTGATTTCAGCCAAAAGACACCTTTACGTAAATATCGGTGCCTACCTGCTGATTTCCGTCATTGAAGGCATTCTATCTTCAATCAGCGGCTCACAGACGTTAAAGGCCGATGCCTTCAACAATCTTTCGGGAATCATCTCAACCGTGCTTTTGATCATCGGCATTCACATTGCCTCAGATATTGATGACGACGACATCGCCGGAATCCCGCTTCCCAAAATTTCGCTGCGAAAAACAGGCAACGATCAGCGTATTCAATTTACGCGTTGGCGTTACGAAACGATTTTCACGCTCGTTACCGGCATCATCATGATCGTCATCGCATCAAGCGTCATCATCGATGGCATCAAGGCGCTGCTCAACCCGTCAGAACGCATCGTTCCTCAGCCGATTGCTTTGCTTGGTGCCGCAATTGCAAGCATCATCATGGTTTTAATCTGGATTTACAATAAACGTGCCGGTCTGCGCCTGAAAAATGCAGCTCTGACAGCTTCTGCCAAAGACAGTCTGAGCGATGCCTTTACCAGCATCGGAACGCTTTTTTCAATCGGCGGCGCTTTGCTTTTTGACGTTGCATGGCTTGACGGAGCCGCCAGCATCGTCGTCGGAATTTACATTTTCTATTCGGGACTCTGCATTTTCACGGACAGCAGCTTGAATCTTGCGGATTATTTCGATCCGAAAGCTGAAAAGCAGTTCAGAGAATATATCGAAAAAATTGACGACATCAAGGAAGTCGACGAGCTCAAGGCTCATTACAACGGAAATCTCGTCACGCTTGACGTGACAGTCATCGTTGATGGTACAATGAGTGTCCTGGAAAGTTATCGTCTTGGCGAAAAAATCGAATCGCTGATGCTGAAAAATTTCGGCATAATCGATACGGACGTTTCGTTCATCCCGGATTCAGCTTCAGACGAAAATGAACACAAAAATCGCATCAGACGAAACAGAAACCGTTTTTGATCATAAAGAAAGGGGTATCTTCTCTTGGATTCCGAAAAGAAAAAAGAGCAGCAGCGCGTCGATTACGTTATCGGCCGCATCAAGGAAAAAATCGAAACTACGGAAAACGAGCTTGAAAAAGCACACAAAGAAACGTCTTCCGTTGAAAAAAACTACGTGCAAAATGCCAGAATCAATACGTTTGAAGTCGATGATCGCATGGAAACAAACGCAGAGGTTCAGCAGCAAAAGCAGCTTGTTGCAAAAAACGTCGAAAATGAGCGCATTTTAAAACAGGAACTTTCAAAGCTCACTCTTTTGAAAGATTCCCCTTACTTCGGTCGCATCGACATCCTTGACCAAGGCGAAGAGGAACCCGAATCGCTTTACATCGGAACGGCTTCTTTTGCGGAAAACAATCGCAATTTTCTCGTCTATGACTGGCGTGCTCCGATTTCTTCGATTTTTTACAACGGCACGCTCGGAAACGTTCAGTATGAAACGCCAATGGGGATACAGACAACCGAACTCGTCAAAAAAAGACAGTTCACGATCGTCGACGGCAAAATCAGACACATGTTTGATACCAACGAAACCATCGGCGACGAAATGCTGCAGGCCGTTTTAGGCGAACACAGCGATGAATACATGAAAAACATCGTTGCCACAATCCAAAAAGAGCAAAACGACATCATCCGGGACACGAAACATGACCTGCTGTTGGTCCAAGGCGTTGCCGGAAGCGGCAAGACTTCCGCTATTTTGCAGCGCATCGCCTTTTTGCTTTACCACAGCAACCGCAAACTTTCTGCCGACCAGATCGTTTTGTTTTCGCCGAACCTGTTGTTTTCACATTATATTTCAGAGGTTTTGCCAAGCCTTGGCGAACGCAACATGCGGCAGGTCACGCTTGCTGAATTTTTCAGTCGCAGATTCCAGGGCCTGAACGTCGAAACGATTTTTGCCCGCTATGAAAACAGTCCGTTACTGACACAAAAACAGCTTGACGTGCGCCAAATCAAAGAATCTGCCGAATTCATGCAAAAAATCTTCGCTTACGCAAAAAAACTAGACGCAAAAGATTTAAAATTTGCCGATATGACTCTTCCTGACGGACAGGTCATCTTCTCCGCAAAGGAGATCCAGGAAATTTTTGCCAAGCTTCCGACTGCCATGAAACAAAAAGACAAGTTCCTTGAAATCAAAAATGCTTTGATCAAGCGCCTGAACAGACTCATCAAAACCACCGCGCGGTCACGGAAAATGCGTGCAGCAATCGATCTTCTCTCAGATGAGGAGTATAACGATCTGATCGGAAAGAAACGCAGAAATCATTTTCAAAGTCTCGACCAGGAAGTATTTTACATCGGTGAAAAAATTGCCGAAAGAAAGTTTGCCCAAATCTATGACGGACTTTACAACGGCTTCTTTTTTGACGTTTATGCACAGTACCAGGACTTTTTAACCCGCACGCTTCCCGATTCATCGCATGAATTTTCTGAGAACGTTGAATTTCACAGAATCTCTTTAAGCGACTGCGCACCGGTGCTTTACTTGCGCGATCTGTTGACCGGAGGAGGAAAAAATCGTTCGATCGAACATCTCTTTATTGATGAGATGCAGGATTACTCAATGGCAACCATGATTTACCTGAAACACGCCTTTCCGAATGCCAAACTCACGCTTCTGGGTGACAGCGAACAAGCTCTCTTCAATCCGCTTGAGGAGCCGAAATCACTGCTTCAAGGGCTAAACGAGAGCCTTCAAATCAAAAACTGTCGCATCATCGAACTGAACACCAGCTATCGTTCGACCAAGCAAATTACCGACTTCATGAAATCGCTTCTTCCAAACAAAAGCAAAATTCGCTCGTTTGCTCGTTCAGGTGCTAAACCGACACTATTCATGACCAGCCGAGAAAATGCACTCAAAGATTTGAAAACAACGCTTAAGAAAGAGCTTGGTCAAGCCGGGACCGTTGCCCTGATTACAAAAAACAAACGGGATGCGGAAGAGCTTTTCTTCAAGCTTAAAGAAGATTTTGACGTCACGCTTTTAGACGATCAGGACGTTTCCGTCCCCACAGGCATAACGATTCTTCCAATCTATCTCGCCAAGGGCCTCGAATTTGATTCGGTCATCGTTTGCGACGTTACAGAAGAAAAATTTCCTGAAGACACGCTTGGCATCTTCTATACTATCTGTTCGCGCGCCATGCATTCATTGACTTTGATCTGCCCGGAACAGATGCCTGAAATGCTTAGACAAATTCCGCCTGAGCTTTATACTGTTTCGTTCAGCTTTGAAAAAAATGCAGAATCATAATTTATTGTTGCATTCTTCATTCTAATCAGATATACTTAATAGGTAAGTCTGAATGCCACTTTAGCTCAGCAGGTAGAGCATCACCATGGTAAGGTGGGGGTCACCGGTTCAAGTCCGGTAAGTGGCTTTCTTATAACATTTTATAATGATTTATGATTTTAAAACACCGTTAAGTCGGTGTTTTATTTTTTTATGATTATCTATGATTGTTTAAAGTGTTGTCCTGTTGTCCGTAACCTTGGGGATGGATTTTTCTTAAGAATTTTTATGCAACATTATGAATACAAGACTCTGTCAAAATGCAGAGCCTTTATTTTTTGCACAAAAAAATACCCCCGAAAAACGGGGGGCTGCTCTGGTGCTGGTGCAGTTGCCAAACTGGTCAGCTGCTGTCAGGACCTACCTGGGTATTCTCACACACATATCCTTGGTATAACCATGAATATCTTTGTGCATTTTCTGATACTGAGCCACTTTGCCATTGAGAAGGATCTTTTCGATATAGATCAGTCTGTTCGTCTAATGACATATTCTTGGGATCCTTAGCCACGTTAGAACTAGGATTACCACCAGCAAACAGGTTGACAGGGCCCTTTTTCTCTAGTTTTATTTGCTTTGGTGTAAACAAATAGGCATCCGTCTTTTGAAGTTCTTCTAAATGTTCGGCAATTCCGAATAGCTGACCATCTTCATCAACAGATACCTTGTCTAAATCCAACAGAGCAAGAACCGCTTTGGTATTTTTAGCCCCTGCATCTTTCAAAGCATTAGTGATTGCAAAATCTTTAGCTTGCTTCGTGATCTTACTTTGATAATCTTTGGCAGTTTGCTCATTTTCTTTTCGCAACTTATCAATTTCTTGAGCTAACTCTTAATTATCACCAACAGTCTTCTCAAGTTTCTTCAGTTGTTTGTCACGATCACCGATTTGATTTTGCAAATCTGCTACCTGTTCTTCTGCTTGTGCAAGTTTTCCCTTGATTTCATTTGTCGACTTGCCATGTTGAGTCAAAACAGCTTGAACTTGCTCATCGCTAAGTCCTAAGTTCTGTAAAAATTCTCGTTGCATTCTGCGATGCCTCCTAACGTATTTATTTTACGTGGAACGCCCCACGCTGATTTGATCGCATAAAAAATAAGCCTTTTTACGACTTGCTTAGGTCAAATATTAAAGTTTTTTTGTAACAAAAAAACACCGGTTTCCCGATGTTTAAGCTTTATCCCAAATCGTTTCTAACTTAACTGCATCATCAGTTGGATTACCATCAGGTGTATAAGCAGCACTTTCTGTAATGACCAGCAAAACTTTATTATCAAGATAATCACAACTTTTATCAGTAACAGCCAATCTTATTTCATTTGATCGCCTATCTACATATTGTTCAAACAAATTATATAATTCAGGAAACTTTTTATGAATAAATAAATAATCCTTAGCATCAAAATATAAGTATCCGATTTCCATATTATCCAACTTTTGACTCATTTTTTATCTTCTTTCTTTTGGATGATTCAATAGTAATTACAATCCCTGTAATTTTGCTAACAAAAACTTTCCAACCATCGTATGCATATCCTTCCGCTTTATCGATATCTTCTATCTGGTTACCATTTTTATCATCCTTTCTTGTAATAAAAAAGCACCAATTTCTCGATGCTAAAGTAAAGTTACTGTATTTCCTTCGAATTTTCCTTGAACTAGTAATTGAGTGATACCATTAAGCAAGGCACGTCCATTTGTGTTAAGTCCATATACTTCATATAGATTACCGTTTTCATCAGTTATCTTTTGACCCGCTTTAATACCTCTATAACGTACAGAGATACATGAGATGTTTTTACTTTCCGAATAAAAAACATCTATCACTTTCATCAATATCACCCTTTCAGCTCATTTAGATCATTGTGTATTTTTTTATCAAAAGTTTGGTATCTTCAATTTCTTTATGTGTCAAATTCCACTTGGTTGCATTTTTTAATAAAAGCTTACCTGCTTCAATCTCTCTTAAAAAGACATCTTTGTCACTCGAAGGTGCGCCGTAATATCTCACTTGTTTAATATGGATCAATTCTTCGTGGATTGCCGCCCTACCAGCTCCGGAAGAAATCATCATTATGTCATCACCGATAACAGAGGCTTCTGCTCCAATGTTTTTGAGTCGTTCGTCTACTTCTGGACCCATAAAAATTTTTCCACCAGATTTCCTAAAATTTTTAGTTATTTTATTCAATTCTGGCTTACTTATTGGGTCAGAAACTTTATCGGTAATCTTTTCCCTGGTCATATTATATCTTATATCTCGCCTAAATTGCTCAATTACTGCCCTATTTGGTGAAATTATTTGTTCACGATCGTACTGCCGTGTCAAGAAGTCGTTATTCTTCACTATCTCTCGTAACTTAGACTGATACCCTCTAATGGCTTGACTGAACTTTCTCTCGCTTGCTACGTCATTTTGACGTCTGGCATACTTTAGACGTCTGATATTGCGCTCGTAGTACCGTTGTTTTTGCTGAATCTTTTGCTTTTCAATCGCTTCTTTAGGATCGTATTGCTTTTGGAAATTATGCGATACCTCTGATATACGGATATAATTTGTGTCCGCAATTTATTTCAAAGCATCCACTGAACGCTCCACGCTGATTTGATCGCATAAAAAATAAGCCTTTTTACGACTTGCTTAGGTCAAATATTAGAGTTTCATGTCGTTGATGTTCCGTCCGAGTTTTTCAACTAGCTTCATAATGTCAAAAGTAGGTCTACACCAAAGTTTTAAGTCTAAGGTAACATCAATAGTCGAAGCGTTAGGGCTCCCGTCATATTTGATTCCTCGAACACTGACGCCTACTTTATTTCCTTTTGCATCTTGTAACAAAAAAGCATCGGTTTTCCGATGCTTAAGCTTTATCCCAAATTTTTTCTAGTTTAACGTCATCTTCACTAGGCTCACCACTATCCTTACGAGCTGCGGTGCGTGAATAAGCAACCATAACCTTAGTATCCAAATAATCACAACTCTTATCAGTAACAGCTAACCTTATCACATCTGATCGTTTATCTACGTAATTTTCAAATAATTTGTATAATTCAGGAAATTTTTTTTGAATAAATTCATAATCTTCCCTACTAAAATATAGATGCCAAATTTCTTTATCATCTAACATAGGTATCACTTCCTGTTTTTTCTATTCTTCGCTGGTTTCACTGTAATTACCTTATTAGTAATCTTGCTAACTACTATCTTCCAACCATTGTAGCTATACGCTTCTACTTCATAACCATCTTCAGTCCTCTTACCTTTTCGCAAAACTTCTAGCATAACATCGACACTTACACCGATTCTTCGAAGTGGTTTCCCATTTGGATCCCTATGCGAATGATCAAATCTTGCGCCGAATATACGTGGAATAGCATGATCAGATAGTCCTTTAATCAGTAAACCACTTTGAGTATAAAAACCGCTTATTTTTTTATCAAATTCTCGGCTAATATTGATAAAATCTTGATAAGTTACGACAGGTTCTACCATTCCTTGTCTTCGCGCCTTTACATAGGCATTGACAATTCCTCCCGTATCTTTATCATACAACAGTTTCTTATACTCTTGCACATCTTTAGGGAAACCATGTGGGCCATATTCTTTATGCAACTTGGCTAACTCTTTTTTCAATACTTCGTGGCTTCTGATTCTTGGATTACCAATCTGTTCACGATCATACTGCCGTGTCAAGAAGTCGTTATTCTTCACTAGATCACGTAATTTAGCTTGATACCCTCTAATGGCTTGACTGAACTTTCTCTCGCTTGCTACGTCATTTTGACGTCTGGCAAGATCTAAGTCGTACTTTAGACGTCTGATATTGCGCTCGTAGTACCGTTGTTTTTGCTGAATCTTTTGCTTTTCAATCGCTTCTTTAGGATCGTATTGCTTTTGGAAATTATGCGACACACCTTTGATATACGGATATAATTTGTATTCGCAATTTATTTCAAAGCATCCACTGAACGCTCCACGCTGATTTGATCGCATAAAAAATAAGCCTTTTTACGACTTGCTTAGGTCGAGTACTTAAGAAATACTATTAAAGCGGATTGATGTTACCTACAATATCGGCTATTCCTTTAACTGATCTCTTTACTTTCTGTATAGTGCTATTTTCATGTAGATAAGAAATTCCCTTAGGACTGATCATAATATAACTTTTAAGATACTTCCCAGTATAATCTTCACTATACGCCGCATTAAGGATAAAGCCTTCTTCATCTAAGGTATCAATGATATATTCAAAATAGCGATCATTGATACCTAACCATTTGAGAGTTAATTTACTAATATCAACATCCTCGCCATTTTTCAAACAGTTATATAAATACATCAGTATACGATAGACCAAAACGTAATAATCATTTTAGCCATTGTCCACCTCGGATATTTCCTTTATTTCATGCTCCGTTAAGGTTAAATAATCATCGCCGTATTGTTCTGTACCAATAAGATCAATTTCATAGCAATTATCATCTGAATCTCCCGGAATAGTTACTGCTCTAACAAAACCATTATAACGTATTCCATCAACATCCATAACAGCTACCTGTTTTCCCCAATATCTAGTTAAATCCATAATTGTCACTCCTTAGGCTTATACGGAACTATATGAGTCCTTTTCTTAGAATGATGGATTTTGATCCAATTTGTCTCTTCACCCGAATTATAATCTATCCCAATGACATGGTCAACAAAGACTACTTCTTTATTTCCAAAACCATTTTTAGTTCTGTTTAATTTACCTTTACCAGCATATTTGTCCATCGATACCTGCGGATCTTCATTATCATACAAATAGCTCTTACCCTCTACTCTAGTGGACTCAATATGTGGGGCCTGTTTTTCTGGATTTATTTTCTTACCCCACTGGCCACTCTCCAACATTGTTTCAACATGAAGTTGTGACGGTGTTTTAGTTACTTTATCAAGTTTAATAGTATTTCGAACTATTTGCTCACGATCATACTGCCGTGTCAAGAAGTCATTATCTTTTACTAGCTCACGTAACCTAGCTTGGTAACCTCTGATAGCTTGATTGAACTTTCTTTCATTTGATACGTCATTTTGACGTCTGGCAAGATTCAAGTCGTACTTTAGACGTCTGGTATTGCGCTCGTAGTACCGTTGTTTTTGCTGAATCTTTTGCTTTTCAATCGCTTCTTTAGGATCGTATTGTTTTTGGAAATTATGCGACACCCCTTTGATATACGGATATAATTTGTGTCCGCGATTTATTCCAAAGCATCCACTGAACGCTCCACGCTGATTTGATTGCATAAAAAATAAGCCTTTTTACGACTTGCTTAGGTCAATTGAAAATTAGATTTCAAATCAATTCTTGTTTTGTTCCAATCATTTCTCCTTCACGATCCGCATAGTCCCATGCTTCCTCGAAACGAAGTCCATCTTTAGTCAACTCGCCATCGTCAGTAACTTCGTCCATTAAAACATAAGCAGTACCATCAAAAATAATATCATATGCGCCTTGATCAGCTAATTCAACATAAATTTCATCACCAACAGGGTGTGATGTGTTTTTCAAAAGGTTATAAAAAGCAGGATATTTCCCCCTAATCCATAAATAGTCCTTTTTTCTAAACTTTAGAGGTCGTGCCATTTTTATCATCCTTTCTTGTAATAAAAAAGCACCAATTTCTCGATGCTAAAGTAAAGTTACTGTATTTCCTTCGAATTTTCCTTGAACAATAAGATTTAAAACATCTCTTCTAGCTGTTAAGCCACTAAATGTTGATAAACCCTTTATTTCAAAAATATTACCTTGATCATCACTAATTTTCTGTCCAACTCTAAACTTGAGACTAGGAACAGTGATGCAAGTTGTGTCTTTAAAATCTAAGTAATAAACATCCAAAGCTTTCATTCGCCATCCTTCAAATCTTCTAAGTCTTTTGTATATTTATTAATGAGCAATCTTGTGTTTTCTATCTCTTGTTCTGTAAGTTTCCACTTATCAGAATTTTCAAGCAAAATATTTCCTGCTTCAATTTCTCGATTACAAATTTCTGCATTATCTTTAGGCTCACCATAAGCTCGCTTCTGCTTGGCATATATTAATTCTTCGTAAATTGCTGCTCTGCCTGATTTAGAAGAGAACATTATCAAATCATCGCCAATAATTGAAGCTTCTGCTCGTTGATGTTCCGTTCAAGTTTTTCAACTAGCTTCATATAACAAAAAAGCACCGATTTCTCAATGCCTTGCTTATTATTTTTCAGTTATTTTTTAGCCCCAACCATCATAAGCGTATTCTGGGTAAATACCACGCTCAATAGCTCCAACAATGAATCTATACGTTGCTGTTTCAAAATGCGTTGTCATTTCATCAGCGTAATCTAGGGCGTATTTCTTATTTTCTTTGTTCACGGTCATATTTCCTATGTTTTCTTTAGCGTCAGTGTTATACATGCGATAAGTTACGGTATCGTCATTATTGGAAACCAAGTACATTTCGACCATCATAAAAAAATCATCCCTTTCTGATAAAGCTTTTGTAATTGTATAGTTTATTAGTTCTATTGTGAGCCTCTCCATAGGTCAAAGTTGGATCATCTTTCATAAGCTTCCGTTCATGTCGTTCATGTTTCAATGAAATTATATCCTCTGGGAGTAACTTTTGTCCATTGAATATTCTTTGGAAAGATTGTGCCATAGTAGAATCCGGGTCAAATTTTGCTTGAATTAATTCTTCAGTATATTTATCTACAGTTAGACGCTTATCAGCAAAGATATGATTATATCTCTCTAATCCGTCTTCTTTTGTAAATCCATCTATCTTAGCTATTTTTTCAGAACACTTTTCTGGAGAACGCTGTGCAAACTGAATGTAGAGCTTTTTAGCTTTCTCATCACCTTTTAGCTCTGGAACAAACTTAGTAAATGATTTGGCTCGCTCGTTGATTGCTCCGTGTTCACCTTTAACAATTCTACCCGCATTAACTATTTGTTCACGATCGTACTGCCGTGTCAAGAAGTCGTTATTCTTCACTAGATTACGTAATTTAGCTTGATACCCTCTAATGGCTTGATTGAACTTTCTCTCGCTTGCTACGTCATTTTGGCGTCTGGCAAAATCCAAGTCGTACTTTAGACGTCTGATATTGCGCTCGTAGTACCGTTGTTTTTGCTGAATCTTTTGCTTTTCAATCGCTTCTTTAGGATCGTATTGCTTTTGGAAATTATGCGACACACCTTTGATATACGGATATAATTTGTATTCGCAATTTATTCCAAATCATCCACTTGGTTTACCATAACCATAAATGCTGGGATATTCAGGATCGCATCTGGGCTTTCTCTTGGGACAATATTGACTATCTTTCCTTGAATAGGGGCACAAGTTGGCCTTGATGCCGGATGACTAGACATAGTCGGTAGTACGGATTACAGTACGAGTATAACCTTCTAAGCTCCAGTTGTGCTCTGCTTTGTCTAACAAATTATTTTTGATGCCATTATCACACCATTTATAGAATTAGCGACTTGAATTAAGATTCCTGCCGCTTGTTGTGGAAATTTCAGAGACTTCCCCCAAATGTTCATCGCTTGTTGAACCACACTAGCAGTCGTTTATAAGTCTGCTCCGGCCATCGTTGACGCTTGAGCAATCGCTGGGAATTCCTTCTTAATTGTTCCAATTGAAGCACCATCACGAGCCATCGCGACCATGGCGGTGGCTGCATCTTATGCAGATAAAGGTAACTCTGCGCCCATACGGTTGGCCACATCAGCTAAACCACTAATGTCTTTAGACGTACCACCTGCAATAACAGCTGCTTGATTAAGTGACTGTTGGAAATTACCAAAACTCTTAACTGATTTAATCCCCATTGCCGTAATTGCAGCCCCAGCGACTGTCATAGCTTTACCCACACCGGCTAAGCGTTTTGCTGTACTTGAACCAAAGTTTTGAACGGATTGCCCAGCTCTTTCTATAGTTGAGCTGAAGCTTTGATCTACAGCCTCGAGAATAACTTTCACACTAAAATATTGTACCATTAAAGTCCGCCCCTTTCTTCCTTTGAAGTTTGGCCAACGTTTTGATTAGTAATGTTGCGAGTAAATTCTGTTGAACGTTCTAGTAAATCCAGTGTTGCAGAAGATACACAACCAACAATATTGGCTGTCACGTATTTACGAAGTGGCAAGATTGCAGCTTTAAGCTTGGAGTAGACATTGGAAACAGTTAAGTTTGTCTTATCATTATTACATTGTGCATTAGCTGCTTGAGCCATCACAGCAAAGCGGTAGCTATCAATTTCGGGTTGAATCTTATCTTCAATAAAGACACGTGAAACGTTAGCCATAGAAAGCTCTTGGTTAGTTTCATCAACGTCTTGACGGTCAACAGAAAACTCGATGTCACAATCTTGGGTCATTGTGTAAACCGTCTTGCTGTCTGTAATTTCACCGGCATTCCAACCCTTGCCACGTGTATGTGGTTTAAAACCGGATACTGCAATATCACGTAAAGTAAATGACTTACCGCCGTTCATTAACGCAACATCCGGTGTTCCTAAAACGTTAGTAACTAAGCCTTGATTAATTTTGTGATCAAGAGTCGCGCCCATATTGTCTTTTGTTACATAGTTAAATGTAGCCATAATATTTCCCTCCTATTATCGTTTAAGTCCTAGCGCATTAGCAAAATCACTTTGCGCATTTTGTTTAGTTTGCCGTTTAGGTGTTTTGCCTGTTAGCAACTCGGAACGAATTTGGTTAGCAACCTGCTCACCAAACGAGACTAGCACCTTAACGTTAGAATAAGTCTTTTCATTATCTGAACTTACTATCATATTCAAGACGTCAGAAGAAACATTTAAGCCTTGTTCTTTTAGAACCTCGCTTGTTTCGCTTAACGCCTTAGTTCTAGCTAGTTCGGCACGCAAACTCTTAAGCTCTTTATCCTTAGCGTCTTGTGCTTGCTTAGCCTTATCTTCTTCAGATAACTTTTTCACAGTCTTTTCACCCGACTTATACGCTTCAAGCTCAGCTTTGGCATTTGCTAACTCTTCTTCTAAGTCGTGCTTATCACCAGTTAATTTACCTAAACGTTTTTGAAGTTTTTCGACTGTTTTAGCAGCTTTATCTTCCTCGACTTTGCCGGCGTTGTCTTGGTCGTTTTCCACTTCTTCATTAGTCTTTTCAACTTCTGCATCTTGATTTTCGTTATCCATTACGAAAACTCCTTTCTTCTCGCAGTTAAAGCCTTGGGAGGCTACTCAGTTGTTCTTTAACGCCTGCCTGCAAGCAGGAAAAAGGCATAAAAAAGACGGCTATTGCTAGTCGTCTAATATTAATTCTTTATTTTCAAACCTTTTGTACGCATCAATGTACAATTCGTTTTTATTCCCATTGTATGTCAATTCGTAATACATACCATCAAACAATGTAGTCGATAATAAAGCTTTATTGTTTCGTAAAACCTTAGTTAACCAAACTACATAAACATCATCTGAACTAATTTGTTTACCATCTGTTTTATCTAAATGATCATTAGTATATTTAACCACTTCATTTTTACATATATCTATAAATTTTCCATTATCCATAATTTCCTCCAAAAATAAAAAGCACCCACATTGTTCTATGTGAATGCTTATAAAATAAACTCAACTTTTTGTCCTACTTTAAAATTTTCCATTTCATCAATCATAAATGAATAATTATCATTAGTTGGCACTCCTGTAACTTTATATTTTCTATTATCTATCACTACAAAATTCCCTAGAAGCTTCTCTGGAAGCTTATTATCAGTTACAATTACAGTCGAAAAAGAGGTATTATATACTTCACTTATTTTCATTTTCCAGCTTTCCTTTCCAGTAATTCAAATTCCTTTTAGTTTCTTCTATCTCTCTTCTAGGTATATTATACATCTTTTCTACCGATAACAAGTAATTTTGCGCCTCTATCTCTGCCTTATATTTAGAAATATCGTCATCTATTTCTCCGTTTTTAAATTGTTCAATATGGTACAATTCTTCTAAAACTTCACTTATCGTAGGTTTATTTTGTAAGACAATCGTTGCATCACCTAAAGTCATCGCGGCAGCTCCTCGGCTTTTCAAATAGTGTTCAGCTTCGCTACCTTGCCAAACCTTGCCACCGTTCTTTCTGAATTCAGCCGTTAGTTTACGCTGTTTTTCTTTATTAATAGTGACTCGCTTCTCAGTATTTTTCTTTCGTTCTAGTCTAGATGCTTCTGCTCTATCCTTTTCATCCACCCAGTAAGCCCCTAAACCACATCTGCAGTTAGGGTGAGCTGGCAGACTAGGAACTTCATCTACACGGTAAACACCGACTCCATAACCACTATCATTCTCAGCGATTTCACGGCAAATTTTACAAGCACTAGGCTCTGCATGCCACTTGCAAAACTTATATCCATAGTCTCTGAAAGATTTGAGCTGCGCTTGAGTTTGAACCCTGGCGCTCTCGGTCCTGGCAATTCGTTCTGTTGAATATCTAGCATTAGTAACTTCTTTAGAGACTAAATCCCGTAATTGTTGAGCCATTTTTCTAGGATTTTGACCTTGAATAAGTGCTGCGCTAAGTGATGCATCTAAACGAGCTTTTAGTGCATCCTGATTAGCCCAAATGCGCTTACTGAAATTAGCACTGCCCGTTTGAGCCATGACGATTTTGGCAACTTCTTTTCCTGTCCAGATCGGATGCTTAAATTCGCCTAAGATACCAGCTTGTCGAGTGATCTCATCCGTATAATCATTAGTTAGTTTCTGTCTCAAGCTTGCATCAACATTTGCACCTAGTTCAATTAGATTTAAACCTATTAAAGATTTCAATAATTCTTGCCGATTAATTCGCATTGTCGCATTGTACAGGCGCAATCTTTCGTTAACCTCTTTGCTAAAATCTTCATAAGTTACACTACGACCTTGTTTTCTTAACTTATCAGCTTCTTCAACAATTCGTTTAGCCTCAATACTATATTCTTGAACGTCAAAGTCTTTTACCCTCTGTTTAAGTTCATTAATATCTATATTCTCTTTTATAGCTAACCTAGATAATTCAGATTCAATAGTACGATTCATGTTCAAGATTGCTCTATCATAATATTCTTTAAGCTTAGCGTTAAATTCCTCATCACTTTGGATGTTTTGAATTATCCACTCTCTTGTTCTTTTAGCCCTGCAACTCGGAAAAAGGGCATAAAAAAAGACGACTAGCAATAGTCGTCTTAAAATTATTAATCCGCCTTATCTATCCCCAGCCATTTGCATATGACTTGGGATATTTTCCATCCTCCAAACATTTCAAAATCACCCTGTAAGTGGAGCTAACAAATTGATTATCAATCTTTTTTCCTGATTCAAGTACATAGCTTTTATCGTGTTTATTAACTGTGATATTATCTATTTTTATATTTTTATCATGATTCCTAACTTCATATGTTACAGATTTATCGTTATTATCAAGCAAAATCATTTCAACCATCATTAGCTATTACCACCTTTATAGTCATACTTTTCTTTTGACAATTCGTGAGCCTCATAATATGTCATTTTAGGGTTAGATTTCATAAGCTTCCGTTCGTATAACTCAAGTCTCAACATAATTATATCATCTTTAGTTATCCCGGTACCATTAAAAATTCTGCTAAACGACTGAGACATCTCATAATTAGGATCAAAGTACGCCTGCACTAAGTTACCGTTTTTATCAACCGTTAAATGTTTATCTTCAAAAATATGAGCATAAACTTCACTAGCATCCTTTACTGGCATTGCAGAAGCTTTACTAATTTTATTAACGCTATCTTTGCGATTCCTTTGAGCGAATTCTAAATATAAGGCCTTAGCAATCTCTTCTTCCTTAAATTCTGGAATGAAATCATCAATATGCTTATTTCTTTCTAGAATCGCCCCGGATTCTCCTTTAACAATTGTTTTCTTTTCATCTTTCCAGTATGCAGACAGTGCATACCGACAGTTAGGATGTGCAGGCAGTGTCGGTACGTCCTTGACGCGATATACACCATCATTATGCCTGGCATACTCTGCACACGTCGGACACGCTTGGGGTTCCGCCGTCCACTGACACCACTCAACGCCGTAGTGGTTAAAGGGCATAAAAAAAGACGGTTGGTCCGTCTTGAATACTATTTTAAAAGCGGAAGCCAGTTTCCAACCTCTTTGAAAACATTGTATGCTTTAATCATCATAGAATTTTCCTTAAGATATTGTAGCCCGGAACTTGTAATTTCCAATTTGCTTATACCAGTTACAATCCTGCCACTTGTCGTTGATGTTATCCGTACACCTTTAATGTGGCCATCATCCGAAAGCATTGACAACGTTTGATAAAATTGCCTGTTCGAAATATTGAGTGTACCAGGTGAGAGAACATCCACATCTACATCAACACCATTTTCATAACAATATTTCAAATATGATAAAATTTTATAAGCAATTGAAAAATAGTCATTATTACTCATAATTAGCCACTCCCCATAGCGCACGACTCAATTCCGGGATATTCTTTCAAAATATTAACAAGCGTAGATATAACATGCTCTTTAGAGTAAACATTACAAAAGGTGTAAGGCATATCCGTAATATCAGCTTTATAACTATGTTTTTCAACAGTAACTGTTGCTTCTTCAAAATCAGAAAAAACAGAATAAACCCATCTCTCTTTCTGGTCCTTCTTCAATTCGTATCCTAAAAAATTCATGCCTTACCCTCCTTCCATTCCTTTAATGCTTTGCCATAGTTATATTTGCAATTCTATGAGCTTTGCTATAAGTATATCCCTTATTTATCCATTAAATCGGCTTCTAAAGCCTCGTGTTTTAGCGTAATTATATCATGTTTCAGAGGATTTCCAATACGCAAACGTTTTGCACTTTCGGCCATATCATAGTCAGGAACAAAATTCATGTGTTTAATTTCGCCATCGTAAATTAAATCATATTTCGAATCTAAAACGTGCTTTAAAGATGATGAAACAATCGTTTTACTCATCTTGGATGATTTAAAAATTTTCATTATTAAATCTTTACGGTTGGAATTCCTTAACTCATTATAAAATCTACGCGCGTGTTCTTGACCACGGCGACTTTCTCCGTCTAGAGCTCCACTTGCAAACTTTTCTTCATCTTTCCAGTATGCAGACAGTGCACACCGACAGTTAGGATGTGCAGGCAGTGTAGGCACGTCCTTGACGCGGTAAACACCGCCGTTATGTCCGGCATACTCTGCGCACGTCCGACATGCCTTTGGCTCTGCAGTCCACTGACACCACTCAACGCCGTAGTGGTTAAAGGGCATAAAAAAAGACGGTTGGCCCGTCTTGAATATTATTTGCTACTTGTCATCTTCGTTATCTTTGTCATTTGCTTTTGCAGGTCTCAGTTCTTCCGGCAAGTCTTCATCTTTTAATTCCTTACCGTATAGCTCGCTCAAAAACTTTTTTGCCATCTTCTTATACTCTTCTGAGTGCTTAAGGGGCTTTAATCGTTTAACGGCTTCAATATCACCATCATACCATCTCCTATCAGAGTAAGGCTTTTTATTCAACTTCAGTCACCTCGATAATCGGAACCATTTTATCATTTTCACGTCTTTCAGTGTAACATTTTACCACTTTAAAAACTGTATTTTTAGAAAACGTAACTTCTTTTTCTTCGGTTTCATCGTACTTTCCTAATACTGCTCCCGATTTGCTTTTTAAGATGATAACTCTCAGATCATCGTTCGGGTCATAAATATCTGTTGAAGTAGAGAAAAAAGCTGAATCGCTTAAAACCCCTTTATTTCCAACATCAATCGCAAACTTCATGCTGTCAAAGCCTAAAACGTTACTGTAGGAACGATAAAGAGGGGGCTTGCTAGAATACTTAGACAGTTTATCAATTGCATTATCTAAATTCGTAACTAAAGTAACCGTTGCTTCTTCAAAATCAGAAAAAAGCACCCACGTTATTTATGTGAATGCTTAACCTACATTTACTTCTGGCCATTCTGTCATTTTTTCTGACTCTTCAAACAATCTTTTATCAATATATTCATTTTCTTCAGACGTAAGAGGTTGTTCACCCTTCGGAAGAAACTCACTAATCGGATGAAGTGTGTCTTTTATTACTTTGCCATCATAGCACATTGCCTTTTCAAGCATTTCTTCAATCATAGCTTTTCGCATTTCACACCAAACCTTTCTAGCTCACCTATAACTTTATCGAAAGCCTTCTCCACGTCTAAATTATAAGGCGGGCTAATATATCCTTCAACATTTTTGTCAAAGACATGTTTTTGAAACGGTTTTTCAATTTTATACTTATAAAGATCCCCGTTGTGACAAATTATAAGTCCAAATCTATAACCTCGATATCCTGCCGCCATAAAATCCGAACCAGTTGGCGGAATATTAGTTGGGTGATTATGTAACCCTAAAGATATTGTAGCCCGGAACTTGTAATTTCCAATTTGCTTATACCAGTTACAATCCTGCCACTTGTCGTTGATGTTATCCGTACACCTTTAATGTGGCCATCATCCGAAAGCATTGACAACGTTTGATAAAATTGACTGTTCGAAATATTGAGTGTACCAGGTGAAAGAACATCTACATCCACGTCAATACCATTTTCATAACAATATTTCAAATATGATAAAATTTTATAAGCAATTGAAAAATAGTCATTATTACTCATAATCAGCCACTCACCTTATAGTATATAACTCAATCATTCATTAACTATTTCAATTTCTTTTTTCAAATAATCGATAAACCTTTTCCTATCCGCTGGCGTAAGCACTGAAGGAACCAATTCTTTTTCCAAATCATCAAAATAGATGTATGCATCCGTTTTGTCAAAATCAAAGCTGCTCCACTTGCCGACTAAGGCTACAATTTCTTCATGTTGTTCCTGACTATAATCATCTTTAGGTTCTAACATTGAAGACTCGTAATAGACTGACCCTATACGAAATCTTTTGTTTCTGTTTCTTTCTTCCATTCAATCACGCCCCTGTTTAATACGTTGATGGTAGCTCCAAAACTGATTATATCAAATCCGGAAACAATTACAATTATATCTGCATTGTTATCTTCTTCAATTTTCTTTAATTGCGCCAATCCAACTTTTCTTAACAGTTTATTGGCTTCTTCGAAAGTGATAGTCTTAGCGTCGGAATTTAATCCGTATTCAAAAACTTTTCCATTTTCTCCTTTACGTGCATACATTCGTGCTTGTAATTTCGACTCTGAAAAATAGACCCCTCGTCCTCTAGCGGAACTTTTTGCAACAGAAATATATAATTTACCTTTTTTCAATTCCTTGTCTATATCGTCTGCGTTTAAATTCCCATCTGCACTTTGATGAATACCGCGATAAATTTTGACTCCACCGTATTCTTTTACCTGTTTTGGTAGCTGATTGTATCCCTTTTTTTCTAACAAATAATTAATGAATTTAGCCTTAACATCGTTATAAGGATTTGAAGCATCTGAAAATGTTCCGTTTTCAATAGACTTCGAAATGTCAATGCCGGTAGCTTTTAAAAAATCGGCATGATATTTATCTAGACATTTTCTAATTATATTTACGTCAGTTGTTAGAGTGTTATCTTTATCATCTTTCCAGTACGCAGACAGTGCACACCGACAGTTAGGATGCGCAGGCAGGACACGCTTTTGTTCCGCCATCCACTGACACCACTCAACACCGTAGTGGTTAAAGGGCATAAAAAAAGACGGTCGACCCGTCTTGAATATATTTGTTAATCAATAATTAACGTAAGTACACATAGGAAGCACTTCAGAAAGCGATTTACCATCTATTTTTATATTAATCACTCCTTGGTAGCTCAAATATTCAGGGTCTTCCTTCCCCTGCTGAAAGAACAACCACTTGTCAGAATTTTCATCAGGTTCAAGAAAAAACTCCTTTTCCTTATAAACAAATGTAATTTCCATACACATGTTCATTGAATCCTTTAAGTCATCTATCGTCATACTTACGCCACCTTTCCAAATATTCCGATTCTCTTTCCGTTAGTGGAACATCTTTATTTTTATCTCTAATGTATTTTACACCATTTTTTCGGTAATTAAATGCCATTCGTGTTTATGCGGAACAATTTTATGATGTTTGGAATTGCCATGATTAGTCAAACCGAAATCGACGCTAGCATTGCCTTTTTCATCATAAAGACTATATTGTGTTATAATACCATCTTTGCATTTTGCGATAACTGAATATGATTTAAATTTAATTGGAATTTTATTTACAGAATCTATTTTTATCGGATGATATTTCATGTATTTTTCGTCAGCCATTATTTCTTTATCTTTCCAGTATGCAGACAGTGCGCACCGGCAGTTCGGATGAGCAGATAGTGTAGGCACGTCCTTGACGCGATATACACCATCGTTATGCCTGGAATACTCTGCACACGCAGGACACGCCTTTGGTTCCGCCGTCCACTGACACCACTCAACGCCGTAGTGGTTAAAGGGCATAAAAAAAGACGGTTGGTCCGTCTTGAATACTATTTGCTACTTGTCATCTTCGTTATCTTTGTCATTTGCTTTTGCAGGTCTCAGTTCTTCTGGCAAGTCTTCATCCTTGAATTCTCTGCCAAACAGCCCGCTGAAAAATTCCTTTGCATTTTTCTTATACTCTTCTGAATGCTTAAGCGGTTTAAGGTTCATTACAGTTTCAAAATCAGCGTCGTGCCATCTTCTGTCAGAATACGGTTTCTTATTCATTTTCTACCACCTCTATAATCGGAACTGATTTATTATTTGAACGTTCCTCTAAGTAGTATTTTACGACTTTAAATGATGATTTTATAGCAAATAAAACTTCCTTTTATCCAGTTTTATCGTATTTACCTAAAACTGCTCCCGGCTTGCTTTTTAAGATGATAACTCTCAGATCATCGTTCGGGTCATAAATATCTGTTGAAGTTGAAACAAAAGCCGAATCGCTTCCCCCCTTTACAACATCAATCGCAAACTTCATGCTGTCAAAGCCCCAACCGTTACTGTAGGAACGATAAAGAGGGGGCTTGATAGAATACTTAGGCAGTTTATCAATTGCATTATCTAAATTCGTAACTAATTTTCTTTGCGCTTCACTAAGTATTTCGTTATTTCGTAAAGCGTAGTTAATTTTATAAGACTCCGATTAATTCTCCTTATAAAAAAGGCGGCTATTGCTGGTCGTCTATAACTCTAAGCAGTGGCGTATAATAAAAATAGCACCCACAATAATTTTGTGAATGCTTTATATAATGTTATGATCTCTTAAATATTTATCTGTTGCTTCTTCTCTTTTCTTAAATTCAAAGTTACTCTCTATTTTTTTATTAATTCTATCCAGTATTTTTCTTTCTTCTTCAGGAGACACACAATAAGTATCATCAATAGCCATCCATGTTAGCCTTTGTTCATCTTTCGACATAGCGGAGCACCTTCTCCTCATACAGTTTATCTGTTGCTTTTAAAATCGATCCTTGCTTTGTAAATCCATCTCTTACATAGTAATTATACCATTTTCAAGCACTTTCATAATATCTTTATTTCTCTTAAACAAAGATATTTCAGTAACATTTCCTTTATGACCTATAATAATAGATCTATCAATGTATTTCTTGCCTAACTGCAATGTTTTTATATCAGCCCATGAAGGACGACCACTTAATGGATGATTGTGAATTAAAGTACAATTTTGTTCTTGAGATAACAAAATAAGTCTCAATAGACTTTTTAATCAATTTGGAGCTCCAATTCTCTAAAATTGAGTGATTAAGAAGTCTCTTCAAACTTACTACACCAGAAAACGATAAGACTATTCACCACCGTTTCATGATAAAATTGTCAAATTCATTTTTTACAAAAAAACAGACTTAGTTGTTACTTTATTTCTTTAATATTACACAATTATTAAAAATGGGATTTTAAGATGAAAAAACACTGACAAAACACTTAAAAAGAATTATATTATATTCGTGACATTCAAGTCACGACAGGAATATTTATAAGGGGGCATTATCATGACTCAAAACGAAGATGAAGCAACGAAAGAATTGCTTCGACGATTTAAGGAGTACCATTGCGAGGACTCATTGGCAGAGCTGTTTGCAAAATACAAGCCGTTGGTTATTAGGGCGATCAATTCGTTTCATTTCAGAACTTTGGATCGGGACGATTTGCTTCAAGAGGCTTATATTATCTGTTGCTCTACGGCTCTCAGCTACAATCAGACAACGACGAAAGCAACTTACGGCTGCTATTTCAAGGCTAGCTTGTATAATCGGCTGACGACGTTGAAGCGTGAAGAAACGGCTAATAAACGCATGGGAAACGTGCTGGCAGTTCCGCTCGATTCAATCTGCGGCGATGACGATTCATTTATCTCTGAAAATACTTTCAGCGAACTTGAAGCCAAAATTGCGCTTGAGCAGATAATGGCCAAAACGCCCAGGCAAATTAACGTCTTTGGAAAGTAGCGTTTTGGTTGATTGGCTGAATACGATCTCAGTTAAAGAAACAGCAAGAAATTTAGGGATTTCCGATCAAAAGACGTATAATGCCTTGAACCGCTGCCGTAAGAAACTGTCCTCGCTTGTGGACTGGTAGCTTTTAGCTTCCTGCATCGAATAATGCTAAAGGAGTCTTGAAGAAATTTAAGGCTCTTTTTGTTTGCTGAAAAATTCAGAGTTGATTGAGCCTTTTAATTTTTGATTTCACTTTGCATCACATCCCAAAATTTTCGTAACAAAAAAGCAATCAGGACCAAACCTCTTAAGTCCTGATTGCCAAATGATGTTAATGTCTTATGCCGAACATGTCGCTTATTCGGCATGGGCAGCCGCTTTGCAAGCCTCATTGACTTTTTCAGCTGCCATGCGCCCTTCGTGGATACCCCAAATTACAAGGCTCGGTCCACGGCGAGCATCGCCTGCGACGTAAACTTTTTCGTCATTTGTCGTATAATCGTCGTTAACCTCAGTTACGCCGAATTCATCCAAGAATTGCTTTTGTGCTCCCGTAAAGCCCATTGCCAAAAGCACAAGATCAATCGGATGTTTTTCTTCAGTTCCCGGAACGGGCTTGAAGAGTTGCGCATGACATGTCGTCACGCTTGAAACGTGCCCATCGACGCCTTCAAACCCAACTGCCGTGGTTTCATACTGAGTCAAGACGCCTTCAAATAATTCGTTGGCTTCTTCTTGACCGTATCCCGTCTTGGCAACGCGTGGCCATTGAGGCCACGGATTATCAGCCGGACGTTTTGAAGGCGGACGCCGAGTAATTTCAAGCTGCTTGACATCTGCCGCACCTTGTCTGATGGCCGTTGCAATGCAGTCATTGCCCGTATCTCCACCACCGATGACCATGACTTTTTTGCCTTCAAGTTCCTTGCTTGCCTTGGTCCCGTTTTTCAGAACGCTCTTTGTCGCATCAGTCAAATAGTCGACCGCAAGACGGACGCCTTCCAATTCGCGTCCGGGAACGTTCAAATCACGTGCTTGACGGGCACCAATCGCAAGAACGATTCGTTGATACTCGCGTTTCAATTCGTCTCCGGAAACGTCGACGCCGACCTCGGTGTTCAAAACGAATTTTACTCCGACTTCTTCCATGATTTTGACACGACGAGCAACGATTTCCTTAGGCAATTTCATATTCGGGATGCCATACATCGTCAATCCGCCCGGATGATCGTCGCGCTCATAAACGGTCACGTCATAGCCAAGCTGATTCAATCGCCATGCGCAGGCCAATCCTGCCGGACCGCTTCCGACGACTGCAACCTTGATTCCGTTGCGGTGCAAAGGAATCCCGCTTTCCTTGACCCAACCGTTCGCATAAGCCGTTTCAATGATATAGCGTTCGTTGTTTCTGATTGTAATGCCCTTGCCGTTCAAAGCCTCATTACAAGCAACTTCGCAAGGCGCAGGACAAACGAGTCCGGTAAATTCCGGGAGCGGATTTGTCAAAGTCAATCTTTCAAAAGCATGCTTGTCTTCTTCACGATAGATCAGATCGTTCCACTCAGGAATCAGATTATCATTCGGGCAGCCGCTGACTGCGCGCCCACCGGAATAAAATTGACCGGCATGACAGTGAGGAACGCCGCAATTCATACAGCGTGCTGCTTGTTTTCTGCGTTCTTCGACTGAAAGAACATTTTCCATTTCTTCAAAATCTTTGATACGTTCAGCAACCGGTCGAATCGGATTGTTGACACGCGGATATTTCATAAAACCAAATGGATCTGCCATAATTCAATTCTCCTTTTCTACTTGGATGCCGTAATAATATCGAAAGCCTTTTGTTCAAGTTGATCCTTAGGCGTGCCCTTCTTGGCGCATTCTGCCATGATCTCATTGATATGACGATATTCCTTAGGATAGACCTTGACAAAGTTTTCTTGTTCTTTCTTCCAGTTGTTCAACAAGCTCTTGGCCTTTTCGGAACCGGTAAACTTCACATGTTTTTCCAAAATTTCCTTTAAGACGGAATCATTGCCTTTTTCATTAAGCTTGAACAACTCAATCATATCCATGTTGCAGTTGTCCTCAAGCTTCTTTTCCGGATCGTAAACATAGGCAACCCCGCCGGACATTCCAGCACCAAAGTTGCAGCCGGTTGAGCCAAGAACGACTGCAATGCCACCGGTCATGTATTCGCAGCCATGGTCACCGATGCCTTCGGCAACAACCGTTGCGCCGGAATTGCGAACGCAGAAACGTTCACCGGTTCGACCGTTGAAGTATGCTTCACCACCAGTAGCTCCAAAGCAGGCAACGTTTCCGACGATCGGAGCGTTGCTGTAAATCTTCTTCGCCTTGGCAGGAGCCTGAACGATTAAACGTCCGCCGCTCAATCCCTTGCCGACATAGTCATTTGCTTCACCGATGAGTTTAAGCTCCAAGCCTTGCGGCATGAACGCACCGAAACTTTGACCGGCAACGCCTGTATATTCAAATTTAAGATGCCCGGCAGGAAGACCATTGTTGCCGAAACGCTTGGCAATCCAGCCACCGATTCTCGTCCCGGCAGCACGATGAATATTGTTGATTGAAGACTTGAGAACAACCGCCTTCTTTTCTTGAATTGCGCTTTCCGCAAAGGCATTAAGGTCTGGCCACTCTGATTTTGGAGCAAACGGATCTTTTGATTTGCGTGAAATTCCGATCGACGTTCCGAGCAAGCGATCGAAATCAAGCGATTTTGCCTTGCCCTTGGCAACAAAACGCGGTTTCAAATGTTCCGTATGTCCAACAAGTTCATCGACCGTGCGATATCCAAGTTCAGCCATTTCTTCGCGAAGATCTTCGGCCAAGAAACGCATGCAATTTTTGATATCTTCCGGCTTGCCATTAAAGAATTTGCGCAAACGAGGATCTTGCGTAGCAACACCGGTAGGACAAGTATTTTTGCTGCAGACGCGCATCATGATGCAGCCGATTGAAACCAACACAAGCGAACCAAAGCTGAATTCTTCGGCACCGAGCATGATTGCAACGGCAATATCGCGACCCGTCATAAGCTTGCCATCAGTTTCAATCGTCGTACGCTGACGCAGATTGTTCAACGCAAGCGTCTGATGAGCTTCTGAAATTCCCATTTCCCATGGAAGTCCGGCATCGCGCACGGAAATTCGAGGAGCGGCACCCGTGCCGCCGTCATACCCTGAAATAACGACTTTGTCCGCACCGCATTTGACAACGCCCGTCGCAATCGTACCAACGCCTGTGCTTGATACAAGCTTGACAGAAACGGCAGCACTAGGATTGATCTGTTTCAAATCATAAATAAGCTGCTTCAAATCTTCAATTGAATAAATATCATGATGAGGCGGAGGAGAAATCAACCGAACACCGGGAACCGATCCGCGAACCTCAGCAACCCAAGGGAAGTTTTTAGCACCAGGAAGCTGTCCGCCTTCACCAGGCTTGGCACCTTGGGCAACTTTGATCTGGATTTCCTCAGCACTCATCAAATATTCGGCATTAACGCCAAAACGCGCTGATGCGACCTGCTTGATGCGACTGTTGATGTCGCGTCCGTCAGGCTGTTTCTTGAAACGATAACGATTTTCGCCGCCTTCACCGCAGTTGCTCTTTGCGCCGAGTTCGTTCATCGCTTGAGCGATGCATTCATGTGCTTCTTTCGAGAGCGCACCGAAACTCATGGCCCCAGCCTTGAAACGCTTGACGATTTGGCTGACTGGTTCAACTTCGCTCAAAGGAACGGGATCTCGATCTGATTCGATATTCCACATCGATCTGAGGGTGGAAGGATGCTCCAATTCCTCATCGCGCATCAATTTTGCGTATTCCTTGTAAAGCTTGTAGTCGCCCGTCTTGACCGCTTGTTGGAATTTATACATCGTCATCGGATTGAACATGTGATGTTCGCCTTCAAAACGATACTTGAAACTGCCATCCGTCGGAAGAGCATCATTTGCTTTTTCGCCAAATGCAGCTTTGTAGCGTTCAAGATACTCTTCTTCAATTTGATCAAGAGTCAAACCGCCGATACGTGAAACCGTACCGGTAAAGTATTCGTCAACGACTTCTTTTGAAATGCCGACAGCTTCGAACAATTGGGCACCCTGATAGCCAACAATCGTCGAAATACCCATACGGCTCATAATTTTAATGATTCCTTTTTCAGCAGCCGAACGATAAGCTTCCTTCTTGTCTGAGAGGTCATAATAATCAAGCGTTGCGTATACGCCGTAAGGATGAATCGCAGAAGCACCATATCCCAACAACGTTGCATAATGATGCACTTCGCATGCTTCGCAAGTATCAGCAACAATTGACACCAAACCGCGTTTGCCTTTTCGAACAAGGTAATTATTCAAGCCGGAAACCGCCAGAAGAACCGGAATAACCAAATCATCACGCGTTGCACCGCGATCCGTGACAATCAAAACGTTGCATCCGGCATCAACCCTGCTTTCGGCATCACGGAACAAATCTTCAAGAGCCTGTTGCAGTCTGTGCGGTCGTTCGACATTGCTGTAACATAATGAGACCTCTCCCGTCTTGAAGCCGTCCTTGCCGTTTAAATGACGCAATCTTTCAAATTCTCCGTTAACGAGCATCGGAGAATCAAGCTTGATTTTTTTGGCATTTTCCGGAACATCTTTGCAAATATCTCCGTCAGCACCCAAGTACATTTCAGTACCGATCATCTGTTTTTCACGAATTGCATCGATCGGTGGATTCGTGACTTGCGCAAATTGTTGCTTGAAGTAAGTAAACAATGACTGCGGCTTTTCGCTCAAAACAGCCAACGGTGAGTCAAATCCCATTGAAATAACAGGAACTTCGCCATTTTGCGCCATCGGAATGATGGAATCACGAATAATGTCTTCCGTATATCCATGACGACGCCAAAGAGTCTTCAATGCATGCTTGGAAAGGTGTTCAACGATATCTGCTTCTGGCAATTCATTGAGTTTGACCTGCTTGTTTTCGAGCCATTCGCCATATGGATGCTGAGTTGAATAGTATTCCTTGACTTCTTTGGTGTTGTAAAAACGTCCCTTGGAAGTATCGACCAAGATCATTTCTCCTGGACCCAAGATTCCTTTTTCAATAATATCTTCAGGTGCAACATCGTAAACGCCTGATTCAGAAGCCGTAATCAAAAAGTTCCCTTTTACCAGACTGTATCGAGAAGGACGCAACCCGTTTCGATCCAAAATGGCACCAACTTGCGTGCCATCGGTGAAACAAAGAGCTGCAGGACCGTCCCAAGGAGCAATGAATGACGAATTGTATTCATCGAAGTCTCTTTCTTCCTTTGGAAGATTCATCTTATCGCTCCAGGCTTCAGGCATCATCATCAAAAGCGCTTGCGGAATATCACGACCATTGCGATACAAATATTCCATGCAGTTTTCCAATTTGGCAGAATCAGAGTCTTCTTCATTGTAGACTTCAATATTATGACTCTTCATCCAATTTTCGGCACGCTTCAAAGTGTTGATTTCACCGTTGTGCGCAATAAAACGGAAAGGTTGCGCACGACTCCAGCTAGGAAAAGTATTGGTTGAAAAACGAGAATGAGTCAGCGCAATCGCAGAACACATGTCAGGATCATGTAAATCAGGATAGAATTGACCGACTTGATAAGCATGAAGCATTCCCTTGTAGCAAAGAGTCTTGCTTGAAAGGCTGACAATTGCAAATTCATTTGAAGAATATGTCTTTTCAAGGTGACGTCTCAAATGATACAGACGATCTTCAAAAGGACGCCCTGCTTCGGTATCGGCCGGACGCTGAATAATGACTTGTTCAAATCCAGGCATGGCCTTTTGCGCAGTAGGTCCGCAATTTTCATAAATGTACGGAACGTTTCGCGTCGCCAAGACTTTAAATCCTGATGCCGTAATTTCTGCCGTGACTGAGCCAAGCATGGCATGTTTTTCTTGTTCTTTTTGCGGCAAGAAAAACATGCCAACAGCATAATCTCCTAGGCTCGGAAGCGTAAACTCTTGTTCTTCAGCATATTTTTGAAAAAACTTGTCAGGCATGGCAAATAAAATACCAGCACCATCGCCAGTATCAGGTTCTGAGCCAGTACCGCCGCGATGATTCATTCGACTAAGCATGACAAGTGCTCGTTCAATGAGTTCATGGCTCGGCTTACCGTCAATCTGGGTAATAAAACCCATGCCGCAAGCATCATGTTCATAGCCATGACAGTACATCGTTTTGCTTTCTTCTGTCATTTCAATCCCCCACCTCGTACAAATTCAAAGAAAAATCTTCTCACATTAAATCTTTCTAACTTATATCTAATTTAAGCGAATAAGCCCTAAAAATCAAGGCTTTTTCTTTGATTGTTCGCATATGGCCTAATATAAAGCCATTTAAAATCAATGTAAACGTTTTTAAACGAACTAAAAAAAGAATCTAATTGAGAATTTTTCTCAATTAGATTACGTTAACCAGACTCATCTTAAATTCTTTAAGTTTTAACAGCTAATTGCTTTAATATAAAAAGAAATACGTGAAAATATCATCGGATAATTAAGCAAAATCAATATGCAATATTCTTTTAAAATAACGTTGTACAACCATTTCAGCTAAAATTTCATTCGGATTTACGGCAAATGCTCTATTTTTTTCGATGTTTCCGTAAACGGCAGAGATTTTGCCAAATGCAGCGCCCGATAAATCAGCGCGCCAGGCGCTCAGTCAAATTTACCGCCAAACTGTTTTCGGCTATTTCCATCATGGAAGGCGATCGTCATGCATAAGAAAAAAACCGGATTAGATTTACGATTGATTGCAAATCACCCGGCTTTTTCGATTTGAGGCCTCATTTTTTCCTGACCTCTTGCTTTTCGTATAGCAACGTCCTACCCTCGCAGGGGGCGATCCCCCAACTACTCTCAGCGTTACGAAGCTTGACTTCTGTGTTCGAAATGGGAACAGGTATATCCTTCGCACCATAATCACTATACTATAAATTCTTCATACCATATATCAAGGTACAAAAAAAGCGGAAGACGGGATTCGAACCCGCGACCCCCACCATGGCAAGGTGATGTTCTACCACTGAACTACTTCCGCATAATGCATGGCAACGTCCTACCCTCACAGGGGGCGATCCCCCAACTACTCTCGGCGCTATGGAGCTTGACTTCTGTGTTCGGAATGGGAACAGGTATATCCTCCATGCCATCGTCACCACACTATTTCTTTGAGAAAACCTTGTTCTCTCAAAACTAGACAATATTCATATC